>Ga0307379_10008072_pt1 | contig 14240 bp, 8 predicted proteins | sample UN2MG_FD_202237 | JGI IMG/M metagenome (GOLD analysis project Ga0307379, IMG submission 202237) | Soil microbial communities from Risofladan, Vaasa, Finland - UN-2 | ecosystem: Environmental > Terrestrial > Soil > Coastal area > Acid sulfate soil | place: Finland: Risofladan, Vaasa | collected...
GATTAATAGGGATTTTGGGTGGAAATTTGGTTTTTTTTGTTTTTTAGCGTTTTTTAATGAAAAGTGCTCGATTTTGCCTGTTTTAATGTTTAAAAGCTATCATTTTTCACTTGTAAGTTAAATATCAATAGTGTAATTATTCCTTAGATTTGCGAACGAGCGAGACATCTTGGATTTATCATTTATAGGAAACGAGTTTCTGTCAATCGTATGAAGACATTAAGCGAAAAAAAGAAAATAGATTATTTGTCAAATCCTTAATATTTATAACTAAGATAGAGGATGCAACTGTGGCATCAATCGTGATTATCGATGATGATCTATCAATGGATGTTCTAAGCGACCGTCTTCGTTTTGGTGGTCATGATGTGGAAAGACTTCCTTCATCTATTATAGCTCTTGAAGAGATAGAGAAGGTTATCTCTACAAACCTTGTATTCCTAGACATCATCATGGAATATCCACCCGGATTGAGTCGAGATGGAATCAGCAGAACTCCAACTGCCGGAATGGAAGTACTTAGAGAGATTAGAAAGAGAAACCATGATCTTCCTGTGATTATTTACTCTGCAACACAGGATAATACAATAATTGATGCTCTTTCTGATTATCCTAATCTGCGGTTTCTATCCAAGTGGGAAAGTCCTTCCCTCAGAGAAATTGTTCAGATAGTCAATTCGACCCTTGGTCTATCGAATGAAAGAATGTATCCCAGACCTTTTATTGTGCACGGTCACAACGATAATATTAAGTTGTCGTTGAAGAACTACCTACAAAATACTTTGAATTTACCAGAACCAACGATCCTGCATGAGCAGGCAAATATAGGTAGAACTCTTATCGAGAAATTTGAGGATTATGCGGCGCTTTCCTCGCTCATATTCGTTATTCTAACTCCAGATGATATGCTTGCCAAAGATGAAGAAAGTGACGATCAAAAAAGAAGGGCTAGGCAAAATGTAATCTTTGAAATGGGATATTTTTTGGGAATGCTTGGGCGAAGAAGTGGACGAGTTTTGCTATTATATGAAGGACCTCTTGAGATACCAAGCGACCTTTCTGGTATTGTTTACATTGATATATCTAAAGGTATAGAGGCTGCAGGAGAAGAAATCCGAAGGGAGATAAAACATGTCACAGAATGAGTTGTCTTTAGAGCAATTGAAGAAAAAAGTATCTCACCTCGAACGGGAGAACGCTAAGCTTAAAGGCCAGATCGAACAAGTTGAAAAAGAACGCGGAGAATATTTACAGAACGTGTCTCATCAACTCGTTGCACCTTTGAACGCTATAAAGTGGCATATCGAGAATCTAACAGCAGGACGAATAAACGTTGAGCGTGGTAAAACGGTACTTAAATCCGTATATTCACAGGCAACCATAGCTGTTCACTTGGCTAAGAATTTTAATTTAATGTCAAATCTCGAGGCAGATCATGCACTTAAAAAACTCAAAGAGCCCCTTCAAGAGATTGAATTACATCGATTAATGGTTAATCTTGCTAATGACTTTCAACCATTGGCGTGGGATAGAAATATAAACATAATTGTGGATGATGAAAATTTTGATAAGCGACCTACAGTCTTAGCTATGAAACCGCTTATTAACCAGGTCTTTAGCAATATTATTGAGAATGCAGTTAAATATTCCGACAAAGATACAAAGGTAATTATTAAGGGGAAGTATCTTGATGAATCTGATACTTTTTTAGTCACTATTAGCAATTATGGTATCCCTTTGAATACTGATCTCTGTAAAAAGATTTTTGATCGCGGTGTTAGAAGCGATGAAGCGAAGCGGAAATATCCTGCAGGAACAGGATTCGGATTATATATCGCAAAGAGGATCATCGAGATACATGAAGGTACAATCACAGCAATAACACGTAATGGATTAACTATTTTCGAAGTAACTTTATCGGTAAGAGGTCTAAAAGGAAAGGCTAGAGTTCGTGCCTAATAAAACCGTACTATTAATAGATGATGAGCAATCGTTTCTAGAGCCATTAGCAGATGCGTTAGAATCTGAGGGTTACCGTGTATTGAAAGCAAGAGCGGCAGATGAAGCCTTTGATTTACTCGAAACAGAACATATCGATCTTGTTACAATCGACATTATGCTTGATCCGGGTTCAGCGTTTATTGACGATGTAGACAGTCATAGCACTGGAATTCACTTGTGTGAAGCAATTAAAGAAGAATGGCCGAATATCGACGCGTTTTGTATAAGTGTTGTCAGCGATATGAAAATCATAAAAAAAATTGAGTCCTTAGGGATTCGCTTTTTAAGAAAGGGTGAAACTCCCTTGCGAACTGTACTTAACATGCTTCGCTCGAGATTAACGGGAATTGCATACTCTACAGAACGTGATAGAAAAGATTTCAAGCGTAAGCCATAATGTGTAAGATGGATTAAGCCCAAAAAAAAACCTCATCCATCTCTTAAAGTCCACATTTGATTATCCAGCAATAGAGTTTTGATTCCGCTCACGGTGTGTTTCGTGCCTTTATGCCTTTAGGTGTAGAGGATAATGTAAAGAAAACCAAAAATCAAAGGGTAAATAGAAAAATTGTGGAGGCCCTTCGGGCGGATAATTGAATAGACCCTTCGACTGCGCTTAGGGTGACGATTGTGTATTGCGTATAGCCCCTTTTTGTCCGAAAGGGTTTTGTTCAACCGATTCGTGAGATAGCTGCCGGTAGGGAAATGTCCCAGCCGGTGCGGTAATGTCGGCGGATTAGTTCATCGGCTTCGGGGGCACGTAATTTAGTTTTGAGTTTTGAGTTTTTAGTTTTGAGTTGGGTTTGAGATTTCAGATTCGTTGGCGTGCGATTCACACTCTATGCGTGTACACATGTAATTTCGTGTGCCAGATCCCTCCACTCGGTTGCGCCTCGGTCGGGATGACGAAAATGAAGGTTGTCGCCTGAAATTTAGATTTTTGTTTTTTAGCGTTTTTGACTGAAAAGTGCACCCAGAGGGGCAAAGGAGCAGAGGTACGAAGGTATAGAGAATTAGAGATTAGAGAATTGGTGATTTTATTTGGTTTTTTAGTGTTTTTTGTCGAGATAACTCGCTGATTCCGTGAGAATATCGTTGATAATGAGATGAAATTACGTTATTATTAAGGTTGAAACTCGGAGTAGGGTTTCATCGAATTGTATATGGGAAATCCCAGTTAGAACCATTTTTGATTGTTTTTTAAGCTTTATTTGAAGGAGGAGCATCATGTATAAAAGATTGATTTGCCTTATCGCCTTTGTTTTGGCTTTATCTCTGGCAGGCTATGCTCAGGCCCAAGACGCGACCTGGACGGATGCCACCGGTGACCACAATTGGTTCACACCGGGGAACTGGTCCGAATTCTCCACCCCTGCCCATTGGGCCAAAATCAGAAATGGCGCCCCCGGCCCGACTATCGCCAGCGAAGGCGCTTTGGCGAGTAGGGTGCACGTTGGATATGAAGAAGGGTCAGCCCTGACTGTGGACGGGGGAACCCTTGTGATAAGCGGGGATGACCTGCTATTAGGCAAGAACGGTGGGTCGGCGACACTTAATATGATCAGCGGCTCCATAGATGTTGCCCGAGACTTCGAGGTGGGAGGCGGCGATCCGGGCATCGTCAATATGACCGGTGGTACTATTACCGTTGCGGATGATTTCATGATTCCGGAGGTGATTGCAAGTACAGCTGAAGTGAATCTGGATGGTGGGACTATTATCATCAATGGCGATTTAACCATGAGAGCCGATGGCGATACGATGAACGGCACGTTGAACATTACAGGCGGGACGCTGATAATAGCTGGCGATGCGCTCGCGGCCGTTCAGGGATACATCGACAACGGCTGGATTACCGCCTATGACGGCGATGGCACGGTGGCGCTGGATTATGACGTCACGAATGAAGGCCAAACGACGTTGAAGGCTGTTCACAAGCTTAATCCAAATCCGGCCAACGGTGGATTTGCGGCACCCGGCGCGGTGGAGCTTAGCTGGACTTTACCCGACCCATGTACACCCGGCCAGTCGGTGCCGGTTGACGTTTACTTCACTGATGATCTGAACAAGCTTTTGCAATTTACCGACCCGGCATCCATGCAGGTTGTCAGTCAGGGTAATGTGACTTCCGTTGTCGTGCAAACTCAACCAAAGGTAAAGTACTATTGGGCTATTGATTCCTATATTGGCAGTGATAATGATCCGGTTTATGGCCCTATTTTTAGCTTCCTGGCAGATAATCAGGCTCCAGAAGTGGACGCCGGTCCCGATTTACTGACCTGGCTGGCCGACGGCGTAAGGGTCGGGAGTCTGGACACGACCGTCACCTATGACAAAGCTTATACAGTGCAGTGGACGGTGGTTAGCGAACCCGATGATCCCAATAATCCTGATGCCGTGATTACCGATCCGAGCGCCGAGGATACGAGTATTACCCTGTCAGCCGTGGGCGAGTATGTCTTGCAGTTGGATGCCTGGGACGGTGCAAAAACCGGTTCGGACAATATCACGATCAACGTGTATAACGACGGTTGTGAGGCGGCCCAGTCACTGCCGGACTATGTGCCGCTGGTAGGTGACCTCAACGGTGACTGTAAGGTTGATGAAGCTGATATGGCATTGCTGGAAGAAAACTGGCTGAAGGATAATTCACTGACCGACGACTGGTCAACGGTCGATTGACTGACCCCTTGCTTTCACAGGGGCACTTGAGCTTACCAAGGCATTTGATATGCGCATCAAATTCAGAGGCCGCGCACCATTGCTACCCCGAAGGATTAAGCCAGCCCTTTCAAATGATTATTGATGAGTGATGATTGATTAATTAGAAAATGTGGTTGATCCTACTTTGCCAACCGGCTACGAAGCACAAGTTTTTGTTGTTTTTTAGTGTTTTTTGTCGAAAATTGAGCAATTTTCGAGGTGTGGATGATGAATATTAGATTTCAGATTGAGGGGATTTAGCATTTCTACCCCCCGGCAGAAAAGCAAGTAAGCACACACCGGGGACATGCTCCGGCCAGCTTTTAAATGATAAATGATGATTGATGAATGATTATTGGGATTGATCCCAACTAACGGCTTGCGGGTACAAGTTTCATTTGTTGCTTTTGCTGCCGGAGGCCAGCATGAGGAACATACAGTATTATGCAGTCCTGCAAGTCCCGTAAGGGATGTCTTATTGCAGGACGTAGGAAATAAAAATAGTACCGAACCGAAGGAAGCAAAAGGCAAAAGAGCACAAGGCAAAAGTAAAAAGTAAAGAAGGGGCAAACACAAGTGGTGCAGCATTTCTACCTGAGACCTGCATGAGGTGCCTTATAGGCACGTAGATATACGTAGTCACGAAGTGACGGAGTGATAAAATTAGTGCGAACCGAAGGTAGAAATGCGACGTCGAGCCATCCCCAAGCAACGTACCTTAGGCACAGGCACCTTAGGCACAGGCTTAAGGCTGCCACCCGTCGCACGTTCTCGTGAAAAAGCAATTTTTAGAGGCCCCCTTTACTATTGTCAGTTGCATAATATCAAACTTTTCTATTTTATTCATCAATCAAATGGGTCAAACTCAGGAGAGAACTCTTTGGAAGTTTGAGCAGGAAAGAGTTGAAATTCGGGCGTGATTCTGTTATGATAGGCCGTCAGGCGAATTAGTGCTTAATTGTCGTTGATATTGGATGTGTTGGATTATGCAAAAGGCCCGAATACCGAAAAAAAAATTCTCCACAGTTGTTTTGCTGTTGATGCTTATTGCGTGCGCCCCTGTTTTTGGGCGTGCCGGGCGGCGTCCTGAGCAGAGGCGACGAGCGGAGCCGCCGATGCAGTTCGGACAACTTGAAACCAATATGGAGTACACCGGGATAAACAACAGCCAGATCGACGGGCTGGTGATGACGGTCTTGCGCAGGCAGGGTATTCAACCTGCGAATCTGTGCTCGGATGAGGTTTTTATCCGGAGGGTGTATCTGGATGTGAACGGCTCTCTGCCGGAGCCTGAGGAGGTTCGCAGTTTTTTGGAGAGCCGCAGTGCTCATAAGCGGGCGGCACTGATTAACAGACTGCTGAAGCGGGAAGAGTTTGCCGACTACTGGTCGCTGAAGTGGTGTGACCTGCTGCGGGTCAAGGCGGAGTTTCCGATTAATCTGTGGCCCAACGCGGTGCAGGCGTATCATCGCTGGATCCATGATAGTCTTCGGGACAACGTGCCTTATGATAAATTTGCCCGCGAGCTGTTGACTTCGAGCGGCAGTAATTTTCGCGTGCCGCAGGTTAATTTCTATCGGGCGATTCAGGGGCAGGAACCTTCGACCATCGCGGGGGCGGCTGCCCTGACTTTTATGGGGATTCGACTGGATCAATGGCCCGAGGCCAAACGAGCCGGTATGGAGGCATTCTTTTCTCGCGTTGCTTATAAGGGTACGGCAGAGTGGAAAGAAGAAATTGTTTACTTAGACCCGACGGCGAGGGAACCTTTGGAAGCGGTTTTTCCCGATGGTGTTGCTGTTGAGATCAAGCCGGGGGAAGACCCCCGTGTGGTGTTTGCCGATTGGTTGATTAGTCCGGGCAATCCATGGTTTGCTCGCAATATTGTGAATCGTGTCTGGGCCTGGCTTATGGGTCGCGGTATAATTCACGAGCCGGATGATATTCGGCCTGATAATCCGGCCGTACATCCCAGGCTTCTTGATTATCTGGAAAAAGAATTAGTGAATTCCGGCTATGACCTGCGGTATATTTACAGCCTGATTCTCAATTCCCGCACTTATCAGCAGTCTTCGATTCCTCACAGCAGACATCCCGAGGCCGAGGCGATGTTTGCGTGTTATCCGGTGCGCCAGCTCGAAGCGGAAGTGCTGGTCGATGCGTTGTGCTGGCTTTCCGGAACGCAGGAGAGCTATTCAAGCCCGATTCCGGAACCTTTCACTTTTATTCCGGAAGAGAATCGATCAATCGAGTTAGCGGACGGCAGCATCAGCAGCCAGTTTCTCGAAATGTTCGGCCGTCCGTCTCGCGATACCGGTCTGGAATCCGAACGCAACAATCAGCCTTCGGATGCTCAGAGGCTGCACCTGCTGAATTCGAGCCATGTTCAAACCAAGATCGAACGCAGCAAGCGGTTGAACGGGCTAATCAAGGCTTCCAAAGGAAAGCGTGACGTGCTGATCGGCATGATTTATCTGAACATTCTGTCACGTTATCCGATGCAGGCCGAATTAGCCGCTGCTGAGAAATATTTTGAAACCAAGGGGATAGGCACAAGACAGGGAACGAATGATCTGGCCTGGGTGTTAATCAATAGCAAGGAATTTCTTTACCGGCATTGAGCCGGTCGGATGCCGCCCTTTTGGGTATCCGATGAAAAGTCAGGAAATGGTCTTATGGAAAAGCAACAAATTACAGATTATATTACTCGGCGAGAAGCGCTGCGAAGGGGACTTCTGGGGGCGGCGGGGCTGGCGCTGAGCAGCTCTTTAAGCCAGCCGGCGAGGTCTGCGGCTCTGCGTCCGAAGGCCAAGTCTGTTATACAAATATGGATGTGGGGCGGCCCGTGCCATCTGGACACGTTTGACCCGAAGCCGGATGCGGGAAACGATTATTGCGGTCCTTATAAGAAGCCGATTGCTACTAACGTAAGCGGTATCCAAATATGCGAAATGCTGCCGCTGTTGGCGCAGCAAGCCGACAAGTATTCTATTATCCGCAGTATGACGCACGGCAATAACGGGCATGAAACTGCGTCATATATAGTGCAGACCGGGCGTCAACCCGGCAGACTGGTTTATCCCTGTGTCGGGGCGGTTGTGTCACGATTTAAGGGAAAAGAAAATGGTTATAAGGGGCTTGTTCCGCCGTATATTGTTTTGACCCAGCCTCAGGGACGTTTTTCCGAGGCGGGTTTTCTTGGGCCGCTATACAAACCATTTGCGACCGGCGGCGATCCCAACAAATCCGTGTTCGAGGTTGAGGGGATTGTTGCGAAAGGTATTTCGGACGACCGCCAGCGCAAACGGCGTCAATTGCTGCATGAGCTCGATACGCTCGGCAAGGCCATGCCGCAAAATCCGCACTTTAAGAAGCTCGATCAATGTGAAAAAAATGCTTATGACGTTATGTTCGGTGACGGTAGGAAGCTGTTCGATTTATCAACGGAGAAAGACGAAGTTCGAGATAAATATGGGCGGAACACATTCGGCCAGTCCTGCCTGATGGCACGCCGGCTGGTCGAACAAGGTGTGCCCTACATTACAATTAACTACAAGGGCTGGGACACGCACAAACAGCACTTTCAAGCTATGCAGCGCATGCTTCCGGAAATGGATACCGCTATGGCCGCGCTGCTGCAGGATTTGTCGGACCGCGGGTTGCTTGATAGTACTATTATCTGGTGGAGCGGCGAGTTTGGACGAGGCCCGAAGATCCAGTGGGAGTCGCCCTGGAACGGTGGCCGGTCGCATTACGGCAAATGCTTCAGTGCTGTGGTTGCCGGGGGAGGATTCAAGGGAGGCCATGTCGTCGGGGCTTCGGATGAAAAGGGTGAGGAAGTGGCGGAGCGTCCCGTATATCCGGAGGACCTGCTGGGCAGTATGTATGAGCTGCTTGGTATCGACCCGGATGGCCCTCTGCCGAATCCGCGTGGAATGGACTTAAAGGTCATGCCTTCGACGGAGGAAAGCGGTGGACGCCTTAGAGAGATTGTGTAAACGTAAGAGTAAAATGATGTCGAATATTCGAAAGCTTATTTTTTTAATTTTGGCAGTATGTGCTGCGAGTGCGTACGGCCAGACGAAAAATAATGAACCGCATATCGGTTATCTTTATCCCAGCGGCGGGCAGCAGGGAACGGTCATCACGATAACGGCTGGGGGGCAGTTACTTAGAGGTGTCACTAATGTATATATTTCCGGTAAAGGCGTACATGGTTCTGTTGTCAAATATATCAGGCCAACCAGAAATATACAGAGAGAACAACGGGAGCTGCTCCAGGAGCGTATGAAAGAAGTCCGGGACCAACGTTTATCTGAAATGTCCGGCGGAAGCAGTAATAGTTACATTCGTGCGAGAAGGTTATCCGAAAAAAAGGCCAAGGAAAAACTTGAGGCGTCGAAAAAGGAGGATGCCGACAAGAAAGAGGAAGTAAAACTGCCGGACCATCCTTTATTGTTTGGTCTGGAAGATAAAAGCATTCGAGAGCTGGCTCATATTACGAATATTCTGTTCTTTCCGAGGACTAAACTTCAGATGAACAGGCAGCTTGCCGAGACGTTGCTGATTGAAATTGTTATCGATCCTGATGCCGAGTGCGGTAATCGGGAACTTCGGCTCGGGACCAAGACAGCTCTGACCAATCCGGTGGTCTTCCAGGTGGGTACGCTGCCGGAAGTTCTTGAACTGGAACCCAACAACAAGGAGGCCTATCAAGAGCTGCCGAATTTATTGAGGGTGCCGAATCTCCCGGGGGGAAAGGCCCACGAACTGCCTGTGCAGTTTAACGGACAGGTCATGCCTGGTGACGTCGATCGATTTCGCTTTCGAGCGCGAAAGGGACAAAAGCTTGTAATCGAAGCGCATGCCCGAAGCCTGATTCCATATCTTGCCGATGCTGTTCCCGGCTGGTTTCAGGCGACGCTGACTCTGTATGACGCTGTGGGCAGAGAGTTAGCCTTTGCAGACGATTACCGTTTCGATCCCGACCCGGTCCTTTTTTACGAGGTTCCCAGAGACGCTGAATATGAGCTGGAGATTCGTGATTCCATCTATCGCGGACGGGAGGATTTTGTCTATCGTATTGCGGTGAGCGAGCGTCCCTTTATCACGCAGACTTTCCCGTTAGGTGGTAAGGAGGGAGTTAAAACTGAAGCTTTAGTTTCAGGCTGGAACCTCGCCGAGACCAGTTTAGCTTTGGATACCGGACCCGGCGGCGACTGTATCCGGCGGACTGCCTACAGTAAAGGAAAACAGATTTCCAATTCTATTACATATGCCGTTGACACACTGCCCGATTGTACTGAGACCGAAACCAACGATACGATAGAAAGCGCGCAGAATATTGACATGCCGAAAATCGTTAACGGCCGGATTGACCGGCCCGGCGATGTCGATGTATTCCGGTTGAGTGGTCGGGCGGGGGACGAGGTAGTGGCGGAAGTTTATGGCAGGCGGTTGAATTCTCCTTTGGACTCACTTCTGCGATTGACAGATGCATCAGGTACGGTGCTGGAATGGAATGATGATTATGCTCTCAAGGAAAGTCACCTGCATACGAATATGATGGGATTACTTACGCACCATGCAGATTCGTATCTGATGGCCAAGCTGCCGCAGGACGGGACGTACTATGTTCATCTGGCCGATTCGCAAAACCATGGGGGTGATGCATATGGCTATCGCCTGCGCATCACTGCCCCGCAGGGCGATTTTTCGCTTCGCGTGACACCGTCCAGCATAAGCATGCAGGCCGGGGGCATCGTTCCGATAAGCGTGCATGCATTGAGAAAGGACGGATTCGACGGCGAGATAGAAGTGGTGTTGAAAGATGCATCCACCGGCTTTAAGCTAAACGGCGGTCGGATTCCCGCCGGACGCGATAGTGTCCGCATGACCCTGACGGCACCGGAGAATACGCCCGGTCGGCCAGTTGCCTTACAATTGGAAGGACGCGTCCGGATAGGCGGGCGTATGGTCAATCGTCCGGTGTTCGGCGCAGATGATGTGATGCAGGCTTTTCTATACCGGCACCTTGTACCTGCGAAGGAATTCATGGTTTTGGTACAGAAGGCCAAATGGCGTGCACCTCCTGTTGAAATTGTCGGTGGCAGCCCCGTTCGGATTCCCGCAGGCGGCTCAGCCGACGTAAGGATAAAAACACGTAGAGGAGCGGCCTTGAAGGAGATGAAACTTGAACTACATGAGCCGCCTGAAGGGCTAACTATCGGCAATGTGAGCGTAGTAGCCGATGGCCTGACATTCCAGTTGAAGGCAGAGAAGGATGCCGTGCAGAGCGGCTTTGCGGACAATCTTATTGTCGAGGCTTTCAGGGAGTATAGGCCCAAACAAAAAGACGGCACGCTCTCAAATCAGAAACAGCGTTATTCGATGGGTGTCTTTCCGGCCATCCCGATAAGGGTGGTCGCGGCAGAAAAACCATAGCAGAAGATTCTCAGTAATTTTGCCTTGTTTTTATAATCAGGCAGGCCAGACCGACGTCAAATACCATTACAGGGGGAGAGTAAAAGGCCATTATTTCCTTCTCTTTGTCATCGATATAGTACGTTAGTATAAGCTCTACATTCGTTCTCAAGATGTGGCGGTTTCGGGCTTGATTCGTTCTTTGATTTTTGCTATAATAAAACTATGATTTTATTTGCTTGCGTTCTCTCTGGGGACTCAAAGTCTAAAAAATACTGAAATACAGTAGATGAGAAGAGGAAGGGGATATACAATACTTAGAAGTTGTAATATTACAAGTCTGTTGCTTATCCTGGCGCTGAACTTATTTTTTATAGGTATTATTGCGGTTGAAGAAGTCTATAGCTCAGAAGTGCCTTTGGTAATCAATGAGTTCATGGCGTCAAACAGTAGTGATATCCGGGACCCGCAGGGCCAATATGAGGACTGGATCGAAATATATAACTATGGAAATGATGCTATCGATATTGGGGGATTTTTTCTTACGGACAATCTGACCACCCCGACCAAGTGGAGAATTCCTGACGGCAAACCGGGGGTGACTACCATCGGTGCCGGGGGCTATCTGTTAATATGGGCGGACAATGATATTGCTGATAGCGGGCTTCATGCGAACTTCAAACTCAGTGCGGGCGGTGAGGAGATTGGCCTGTTTGATATCGACGGTGTTACTTTGATTGACAGTGTTGTTTTTGATGAGCAGAGTGCCGATATTTCATATGGCCGGTACCCCGATGCCGGTGATAACTGGCGTTTCTTTGGTGTCCCCAGTCCGGGAAGGCAAAATAATAATGCCTATTCAGGTGAGGTGTCCGAGGTGGAATTCAGCCATAAGCGGGGCTTTTATGATGAACCTTTTTTTGTCACGATAGCGACCGAAACCGAGGACGCTGTTATCTATTATACGCTCGACGGCAGTGACCCATATTATTATCAAGCTGATCGTGACGGGCGGATTGTAGAGGGGATGGTTTATACTAATCCTATTGCCATCAATAAAACCACCTGTCTGCGGGCAAAGGCAGTGAAGCCGGGCTGGAAGACGACTGATGGGGCCGCCCAGACATATATTTTTCTCGAAGATGTGATTGTCCAGGACCGTCAGGCGACGCTGGAAGCGGGGTTTCCGAGTTCGTGGGGCGGGACGAGTCCGGACTACGGTATGGACCGGGATGTAATCGGGCAGAACGGGGAGGATTTGTTCGGCGGTATATATGCGGCCACGATTCGGGATGACCTGAAGTCACTTCCTACGATGTCGATATCGATGAATATCGACGATATGTTTGGGAACGATGGAATCTATACCAACTCTACCAGTCATGGAATCAACTGGGAACGACCGGTGTCGGTCGAACTTTTCTATCCTGATGGCCGGGAGGGTTTTCAGATTAGCTGTGGGATTCGCATTCAGGGCGGCTGGTTTCGTTCGCACAGCGGAACAAAAAAACATTCTTTGCGTCTATTGTTCAAGGGGATTTACGGACCGACCAAGCTGGAGTATCCGTTGTTTGGTGAGGGTGCAGCAGAGAGCTTTGAGACAATTGTTCTTCGGGCCGGTGCCAACGACGGCTATTCGTGGAGTGATGCCAGATATACCGAACAGTACACACGGGATGAGTTCGGACGCGAGTTGCAGCGAGCTACAGGCAACGCCAGCGCGCACGGGATGTTTGTGCATCTGTATATAAACGGGATTTACTGGGGGCTGTATAATCCAGTTGAGCGGCCGGACAATGCTTTTTCCGCCAGCTACTATGGAGGCGAAAGGGACAACTGGGACGCGATTAATGAGGATTTGGTTAACGAAGGGGACATGGCGGCGTGGAACCAGATGATTGCGAAGTGCCGGCAGGCGCCGAGTTCTAATGAGGTATATCAGGAGCTTCAGGGTAACAATCCCGATGGTACGGTGAATCCGGCTTATCCGAATCTGCTCGATGTTACAAACTATGTTGACTATATGATTGTTAACCTCTGGGGGGGCAACTGGGACTGGCCATGGAAGAACTGGTGGGCCGGGCGTGATAGGTCGGAGAACAGTACGGGCTTTAAGTTTTACTGCTGGGATTATGAAAATACCATCGGGAACAATCTTGGCCGGTCTCCGCTCAACAAGAATGCCCTGAATAATAATTTCTCACAGGCTGGGGTGGCGCATCAATCCCTCGTGCAGAATGCAGAATACAGGCTAATTTTTGCCGACCGCGTTCATAAATTCTTTTTCAATGGAGGAGTTTTAACGCCGGAATCGTTAATCATACGTTATGCCAATCTGGCCGCTGGTGTGGAAAGGGCCATCGTTGCCGAGTCGGCTCGCTGGGGGGACCAGCATTACAACCGGCCGTTAACATTAGAGGAATGGTATGACAGTGACCATAATTATAACGACGGGCGGGCCGGGCGAGACTGGATTTTGAATTACTACCTTCCTCAGCGATCTGATATAGTCTTGCAGCAGTTCCGTGACGCGGGTCTCTATCCCAATATAGATGCGCCGATATTTTATGTCAACGGCTCGTATATGCACGGTGGACATATCACAAGGGGCGATTTGCTTTCGATGACTTTTGCTACTGGCACAATATGGTACACGCTCGATGGCTCCGACCCGCGTCTTGCGGGTGCATCCCAGCCGGGGGGTATTATGATTACTACGCTGGTGGTTGAGGAAGCTGAAAAGAGAGTCCTTGTTCCCATAAGGTCTATCAGCAATAACTGGAAAGGTGGACAGCCCTTCGATGACTCAACCTGGTCGGTGAGTTTCGGAAGTCCCGGCGGTGTCGGCTACGAAAGAAGCTCGGGTTATCAGAACTATATAAGTTTCGATGTGCAGCAGCAGATGTACAACGGGAACACCAGTTGTTATATCCGTATTCCTTTTGAAGTTAACAGCGGTGACCTTGCCGGGTTCAACATTATGACGTTGAAAATCAGGTACGATGACGGATTTGTCGCTTACCTTAACGGGACCGAGATAGCCGGACGTAATTTCACCGGCACGCCGGAGTGGAATTCCAGTGCCTCGGTTCAGAACACCGATTCGGCGGCAG
>Ga0307379_10008073_pt1 | contig 14240 bp, 11 predicted proteins | sample UN2MG_FD_202237 | JGI IMG/M metagenome (GOLD analysis project Ga0307379, IMG submission 202237) | Soil microbial communities from Risofladan, Vaasa, Finland - UN-2 | ecosystem: Environmental > Terrestrial > Soil > Coastal area > Acid sulfate soil | place: Finland: Risofladan, Vaasa | collected...
CGCAGCTACAACCAAAATATCTCATGATGTCCCAAGTTATAGAGTTGGGGAGGCTCCGCGAGCTCACCCTAAATGGCTCGCTCACCTCCCCAACATCTATAATTTGGAAAGGTACCAGTTACAAAGCAAAGCTATAAAAACAGGGATATTGTGTCAACATATAATCACCAGTCAAGATGCCCTGCTAATATTACGCTGTCTGATTTTGTTTAAAAAGCTCATATCAGCATGGAGGTTATGCTGTCCGCAAACAGCATCCCTTTGCGTGTAAGTGAGCATCGGTTTTCAGAAAGCTTAATCAACCCGTCTTCTTCAAGATACGCTATTTTTTCGGCAAATGTTTTTTTAAAGCTTACATCAAATTTTTTGTCAAAAATATCTGTCTTTATTCCATCCGTCATTCTAAGGCCAAGCGAAACCGCCTCTATCATCTGTTGCTCCCTTGATAAAACCTCTTTTCCATCTATTGGAAGCCTGCCTCTATTGACATCTTTGATATATTTTGTCACGCTGCGGGTGTTCCAGTAACGCACAGGCTCTACAAATGAATGGGCTGAAGGACCAAGCCCGATATACGGCGCAGACAGCCAGTATTTTCTGTTATGCCTTGACATGTTGTCCCTTTTATCTGCCCTTTTATCTGATGTAACCAGTGCAAAATTTGATATTTCATATTGAGCATAGTTATTTGCGCTTAAAAACTCTATTGTCGATTCAAACATATCACCTGCAAAATTATCAGGCAAAGGAGAAAACCTTGCTTCCTGACGGTCTTTATCCATTGGTGTACCCGGTTCATAAGTAAGCATATAACAGGAAAGGTGTTCAGGCTTAAGATCAACGGCCTTTTGCAAGTCAAGAAGCCATGACTTCATTGTCTGCCCTGGAATGCCGTAAATAAGATCAAGCCCCATATTATCAAAACCAGCCTTTCGAGCCCATTTTACCGCGGGATTTATATCCTTTTCTGAATGAATCCGCCCAAGAAATAAAAGGTTTGCGCCCTGAAACGACTGCGCTCCAATATTAATCCGATTTACCCCAACGCTCTTATAACCGGTAAAACGCTCTTGATCCACAGCGCCGGGATTTACTTCCACTGTTATTTCAACGTCCGCAGAAATTCTAAAGAACTGTCGGGCTGTCTCAACTATTTTACCAATATCTTCTGCCGTTAATACCGAAGGGGTTCCACCTCCAATATAGATTGTGTCAAACTCAAAGGGAATATTACCAAGAATGCTCATTTCGCGCATCAGGGCTTTAAGAAATGCTTTCTTAAGAGACAGATCACTTATTGAATAAAAACCACAATAAGGACATTTCCTTAAGCAAAAAGGGATATGTAAATATAACCCGGCATTTTCAATATTTTTGGCGGCATCCATAATAAATTTTGGGTAAAAATTCTACACCCCTTAATCCTTACCCCGTAATCCTTGTTCAAACAAATCTTTTCATCAGCTCATCAATTGTCTCATCCACATTTTCCTGCGTAATCCCAAGCTCATTGCAAATCTTTTCAACCCTTGCCATGCTTCGGGTATTATTCATATCGCCAAGACAATGAAACAGGTTAAGCCTCCTGCCGACCTGATACAGGCATCTACTTTTCGGGTCCATTGACACAAAGGATCGGATAATAGAAAGCATATGCTCTTTATCTTCCGGCATAGCGCCTTCCACCTCCTCAAGAAGATTCAGGATATGATCGCTCTTGATAATACTTGTAATGCCTTCCAGGTTCTCAATAAGCATTAAAATCTCATTGGCCGTCATAAGATCTGAGCATTTTTCAAAACGACCGGCCTTATAATCCTCAAAAAGAGGTATATCGCCTGGAATTGCCAGGCTTCTAATTCGTATAAAATCGGGATTTATCCTGTTTAAAGCATCGGCTGTTTCCATGGCATGAATATCGGAATACCTTCTTCCTCCAAGACCGGGCATTATATACTCGGAAAGCTCCATCCCGGCATTTTTAACCTTGATCCCCGCCTTAATATGTGTTTCCTTTGTCGCCCCTTTATTGACCATTTTAAGAACAAGGTCGGAACCAGACTCAAGCCCTATATGGATTCTGTTTAAGCCCGCATCCCTTATTGCATTTAAATCATCCTCCTTTATCCGTGCGATTGTATGAGATCGTGCATAAGATGTTATTCTCTCCACCACCGGAAATCGCCTTTTAAGATACAAGAGAATCTCTACCATATCGGAGGGTTTAATAAACAGGCTGTTTGCATCCTGTATAAAAATAGAGCTCATAGAATTATTAAACCAATTCAATGCTGCAAAAAAGGCCCGGCGGTCAACCTGATTGATATTTTCTGCAATTTTATTAGCATCAATTCGACTTATATGACCTGATTCTCCGCCCATCTGTTGCAACGCCTCAACATATCTGTAAACCGAATCAATATCCTTTTTAACATGTTCGACCTTGCGTATGGAAAAACGGGAACCCTTGTATACAGGACAAAAAGTGCAGCGATTCCAGGGGCAGTTCCTTGTTACGCGTATAAGAAGGCTGCGCGCCTCGCTTGGCGGCCTGATCGGTCCCTGTTCAAAACCATGATATTGATCATTTTCTGTCATTGCAGTATATTATTTCCGAGCTTAAACAACTTGCAGGTGTTTAAAATATGGTTTATTGATCATTTGACAATCGGTTTGAACCACTGGCTCTGGTACTGGTATCACAAGAAGGTTCTACCGTTATAAGAATTACTTGGTTACAAGTGTCTAAAATGCCTAAAATATATTAAATTGCCTAAAGTTAAGGTATTCTGTCTATTTTATAGCCTGCTTCGGCACTGACTAACGGCCCACATAGCAGGTCTGGGCCAAGGTTTCAAGTGATCTAACTTGTCTTGTAAAAGTTAAAATCGGCAGCGCCAGAGGCGCATTCCATAAACTTTAGGCATTTTAGGCACTTTAGCTCACTTTAGGCACTCAAAACAGGAAATATTGTAAATTGGATAAAATAAAAACATTTTTTTTAATATCTCTATTTATCGCTTTTTCAGTCCTGTCATGCCTCGTTCTTGATCTTTTAGTTTATGGGGATAAAAGCGCAAATACCGAAAATTCAAAAAAGGTTGTAGTAATATTGCCAGGCCAAAACCTTTCGACTATTGCCGACTATCTGAATAATACAGGTATTATAAAAAATCCGGTTAAATTTAAGTTGCTGGCCCGCATTAAAGGCTGTGATAAAAAGATAAAGGCCGGTGAATACCTCTTTTCTTCATCCATGCCTCCAATAAAAATACTGGAAGCAATGGCAAGCGGAAAGGTTCTGCTCTACAAAATAACCATACCGGAAGGTTATAACATGGAACAGATCGCATCAATTATTGCCAAAGCAAAACTGGTAACCAAAGAAGACTTTTTAATGGCGGCAACAGACTCATCCTTTGTGCATAAGCATGGAATTAATGCTGAAACCTTTGAAGGATATCTCTTCCCGGATACCTATTACTTCCCAAAAAATATAACACAGGAAAAAATAATAGCTACAATGGTTGAGCAATTCAGGTCGATATTTAATCAAAAGTGGGAAAACCGGGCAAAAGATATTAATTTATCGATTCATCAGGTAGTAACACTTGCGTCGATTATTGAAAAGGAAACAGGCGTTTCTTTGGAGCGGCCGATTATCTCATCGGTTTTTCACAATCGTTTAAAGAAAAAAATGCGTCTTGAAAGTGATCCTACAGTCATCTACGATTTAAAGAACTTTGACGGCAATATAACACGAAAGCATCTTTTAGCCCAAAACCCTTATAATACATATACAATTAAAGGTCTGCCGCCAGGCCCTATCTCAAACCCGGGGATTAAAGCAATAGAAGCCGCCCTCTACCCTGCTGACACAGATTTTCTTTATTTTGTCTCAAAAAAGGACCAGACACATAAGTTTTCAACGAACATAAAAGACCACGACAAAGCCGTAAGAAAATATCAACTGCGCAGATAACTCCGGCATGATCTCTTCATCTTCTATCTGAACCGCAGTTCAAAACGCTGCTCGTTGACCTCTTTGCCCCACTGGGTTCCTCTGCGCTGTTCAACGAGCTTGAAACCGCTCTTATCGTAAAGGTGTCTCGCGACGTCAAGCCCCTCAAATGTCCACAGGTATGCCTGCTTGTATCCTTTGTTTTTACAAAACTCGACAGCAGTGTTAATGAGCCGATTACCGACACCTCTTCCGCGCAAAACATCAGAAATAATGAACCACCTAAGATGCGCTCCCTCTTTTTGGGTGTGAATCCCGTCGATTGTGATGGAACCTTGAACGCGACCATTAAGCAACGCAACCCAGAAGCCGTCACGATTTTCGTCATATCGCCCAAAGAACTCTGAAAGCTCGGTAGCCACCTTTGCCTCAAAGGAAAATCCAAAATTCCAGTTATCATGATAGTATATGCCATGAAGTTCAGCAACTCGACCGATCGAGCCTGGAATATAACCTCTGGCGATCTCAACATCCAGCATGCAAAATCTCCCTGCTCCATATTAGAAGCTATATTTTAAGGCGGTTATAAGCCGATCATTCCGCTCCCATCTACCATAGTAGCTGTCGCTCTTGCCGTTGAAAAATTCAGCGGCAAGAACCAGTTCAAGCCCCTGCTGGATTTTATATTTGGACTGTATTTTGTTGTATCGGCCTGTTGGATCGAATTCAAAATCCGAAATGTACTGAAAGCTTAAATCTTCATTGTATTTAAAATTTATAGAAAAAATATCATTTAATATCAAGATTGGTTGAATGCCGGTCTTATTAACCGCCTGTTTTTGCCCTTGAAAACACATCATCATTCATGCCGGACACCTTCCCGTCTTTTAAATAATGGTAACCGATTGCTGCAATCATTGCCGCATTGTCGCCGCAAAGATGTAAAGATGGTATATGGGCTGTAATTCGTCTTTCGCCTGCATCCTGTTTTAACCTTTCTCTTAACCTGCTGTTTGCCGCCACACCTCCAACCACAGCGATATGATCGCAGCTCTTTTTCAGAGCGGCGTTAATGACTTTATATGACAAAACATCAATGACTGATTCCTGAAATCCTGCCGTAATATCAGGAATCTGCTGTTTATAGGTGCCTTCGTGAATCTTCACATACCGGCTTACGGCTGTTTTAATCCCGCTGAAGCTAAAATCAAATCCAGATTTGTCCAGATATGTCCTGGGAAAATCAATCTTTCCCGGATCTCCGTCTTTAGCAAGTCTCTCAATAACGATTCCTCCGGGATAGCCAAGACCAAGCAGTTTGGCAACCTTATCAAATGCCTCTCCGGCAGCATCATCCCTGGTTTGCCCCATAAGCTCAATTTCAGTATGGGAAACAACATGGGTGATGCTTGTGTGGCCGCCTGATGCCAGCAGCGCCACAAAAGGAAAAGGAGGCGGGTCAGGCTCTAAAAAGACCGAATTAATATGACCATCAAGGTGATTTACACCCACGTATGGAATATCAAGGGCAAAAGCATATGCCTTTGCAAAGGAAAAACCAACAAGCAGCGAACCTATAAGCCCTGGCCCCTGGGTTACGGCAATTCCATCAAGCTGTTTTAAATCAATGCCGGATTTACTGATCGCTTCCTTGACAACAGGAACAATAGACTCAATGTGTTTCCTTGAAGCAAGTTCAGGCACAACGCCGCCGTATGGATGATGGATGTCTATCTGAGAGGATACAACAGAAGATAAGGTTTTGTTTCCGTCAACCACCACCGCAGCGGCTGTGTCATCACATGAGGTTTCAATGCCGAGTATTATCATAACTTCCAAACTATTCGGTTAGGCTGTTTAGGCTAAAAGCTGTTAGTTTTTGCGCATTTTGATTCGCAACCGGAAATGAGTATATCAAACTTTTTTATTGAAAGATATACGATGGTCGACTATCATATAATTATGGTCGGTTACAACTAAAAATGATTAATGGATATTTATCACATGAAACCTATTGTCGCCATAGTCGGCCGCCCCAATGTGGGCAAATCAACATTTTTCAATCGTATCACCAGATCAAAGGATGCCCTTGTTGACAATTTCGCGGGCGTTACAAGGGATAGAATTTATGGTGATGCAAGCTGGAATGATATTGAGTTTACCCTTGTTGATACAGGTGGTTTTTCATTAGAAGATGATGATGATTTTGCTCATCAGACACGCTTCCAGGTTAAGCAGGCAATTGAAGAAGCAGATGTTATTATTGTTCTGCTTGATGGAAAGCAGGGAATCTCTCCTTTTGATAAAGATATTGTCAAGATTCTCCGCTCAGTTACAAAGCCCGTTTTTTATGTGGTAAATAAAATCGACGGGCCAGAGCAGGAAAAAAATATATTCGATTTTTACAGTCTTGGCATTGAAAAATTATACTCTGTTTCTTCTGAACATCGTTACGGCATATATGGCTTTCTTGACGAGCTAATTCTCGCTCTTCCAAAATTTGTTCCTGATAAATTACAAGATATCATAAAGCTTGCCGTGGTCGGCAGGCCAAATGTCGGCAAATCATCACTTATAAACAGCATTCTTGGAGAAAACCGTGTTCTTGTCAGCGATATTCCCGGCACAACGCGTGACGCTGTTGACTCTGTCTGCGATATTAACGGCAAATCATATCTTCTTATTGATACTGCCGGAATCAGGCGAAAAGGAAAGGTATCGAAAAAGATTGAAAAGTTTTCAATCATAAAGGCGCTAAGAAGCCTTGACAGGTGTGACATAGCGCTTATTGTCCTGGATGCCGGTGAAGGAGTTACGGAACAGGACATAAACATTGCCGGTTATGCTTTTGAGCGCGGCTGCGGCTGTATTCTCCTGCTGAACAAATGGGATCTTGTTGAAAAAGACAGCGATACGGCAAAAAAATACTACGACCGATTGAGAATGGAAGCAAAGTTTCTGCGCTTTGCTCCTGTCATAACGATCTCAGCATTAACAGGGCAAAGAGTTTCAACAATCTTCAAACTTGTGGATGAAGTTTACAGCCAGTATGCCCTGCGTATCGGAACCGGTCAGATAAACAGGATATTAGAGCGGGCAGTTGAAAAAAATGAGCCGTCTATTCACATGGGAAAACGGCTTAAATTTTATTATGCCACGCAGATATCGGCAAAACCGCCTGCTTTTATCTGTTTTGTAAATTATCCTGACGCCATCCATTTTTCCTACAAGAGATATCTTATCAATCAGATCATGGCTGAAACAGGTCTTGACAAAACGCCTGTACGACTATTCTTCCGGCAGCGAACAGGAAAAGATGATGAAAGGTATTCAAGCCACAAAACAGAAAAAACGAAACAAAAAAAACGAAACAAAAAAAGAATGTAATATTTTTCACTACGGAGCACACAGAGATCACAAAAAAACCAATTCTTGTAACACTTTAGCTTTTTAAAACGAATTGAAGCTCCCCGCCGCAAGCAGCGGGGAATGCGCTCGCTTTTGCGGTTCAAAGTTTTCAGAAAATCTCAGTGTTCTCTGTAAACTCTGTGGTAAGCTTTTTTACAATTACAAAAGGACAAAATTTGGATCTGTTTGAATATAGAGCGCAAAAAGCATCAGACGCATCAAAACCACTTGCTGAAAGGATGCGTCCAAAGAGTCTTGATGAATTTATTGGACAAAGTCATATTGTAGACAAAGAGGGGCTGATCCGCAAGGCAATTGAAAAAGATCGAATTTTTTCAATGATCCTCTGGGGGCCTCCAGGATGCGGAAAAACAACTCTTGCCAGGATTATTGCCAATGAAACCGGTTCATATTTTGTTCATTTCTCTGCCGTGCTTTCCGGCGTAAAGGAAATAAGATCTGTTATAGAAGATGCAAAAAATCAACAAAAGCTTTACCAGAAGAGCACCATACTTTTTGTAGATGAAATACACAGATTCAACAAGGCCCAGCAGGATGCATTTCTTCATCATGTGGAAAGCGGTCTCATAACATTAATCGGCGCTACCACTGAAAATCCTTCCTTTGAAGTAATACCGCCTCTTTTATCCAGATGCCGCCTGATAATCTTAAATGCCCTGTCATCTGATGATATTGCGGCCATAATTGATCGCAGCCTGAAAGACAGTGAAAAAGGCCTTGGGAAAATGAGCCTTGTGCTTGACAGGGATGCTCTCTCATTTCTTATACGAATCGCCGAAGGGGACGCCCGCATTGCGTTAAACAACCTTGCAATAGCGGCTTCTTTGCTCATACCTGAAACAGAACCTGCTGAAAACGTGGCAACCCGGCATATAACCTTGCAGGTTATTGAGACAGCTTTGCAAAAAAAGGCTCTTTTATATGACAAGTCAGGTGAAGAACATTTTAATCTTATATCAGCTTTTCACAAAAGCCTGCGGGGAAGCGACCCTGACGCTGCGATCTACTGGCTTGAAAGAATGCTTATGGCTGGAGAAAACCCGTTATATATTGCCCGCAGGATGGTCAGGTTTGCATCCGAAGACGTTGGAAATGCAGATCCATATGCGCTCGGAGTAGCTTTAAACGCCATGGAAGCATTTAAGTTTTTAGGACACCCTGAAGGGGATCTGGCTCTAACCCAGGCTGCTGTTTATCTTGCAACAGCGCCAAAAAGCAACAGTATATACATCTCTTCTAAAATGGTTAAAAAAGAAATTGAAAGTTCAGGCTCGCAACCTGTTCCGCTGCACATAAGGAATGCTCCAACCAGGCTGATGAAAGAGATAGGGTATGGAAAAGATTACAAGTATGCGCATGACTATAAAGAAGGATTTACTCCCCAGAACTATTTGCCGGAAAAACTCCAGGGCAGGTTTTACTACTCTCCGACAGACAGGGGATATGAAAAGATAATAAAACAAAGGCTTGAAAAATGGCGCAACCTCAAAATTAAGGTTGCGCCCTCTTAATCTTCCTTCGTAAAATCAGCTAATCACGATGTGACCCTCTTAATTTCATCAACGATTTCAGGATTGGCCAGCGTAGATACATCACCTACGTCCTTTTTATTTGAAATAGCTCCAAGCACCCTGCGCATGATCTTGCCGGAACGTGTCTTAGGCATGTCGGATACAAGCCAGACCTTTCTCGGCCTTGCAATCTTTCCGATTGTTTCACAAATCTTTGCCGAGATTTTCATTGCCAGTTCATCGGTTGGCTCATATCCGGGCTTTAAAGAGATATACAGATCAGGGACAACCCCCTTTATCTCATCGGAAACAGGAACAACGGCTGCCTCAGCTACCTCCATTACCGTAAGGGCGGCAGACTCGATTTCTTTGGTTCCCAGCCTGTGGCCTGAAACATTGATTACATCGTCAATTCTGCCAAGAATACGATAGTATCCGTCTTTAGCCTCCATAGCGGCATCGCCTGAAAGATACGGCCAGTCTCGCCAGTCTTTGCTTTTTTTGTCCTTGCAGTATCTTGCATAATAGGTTGAAACATATCGATCCCGATCTCCCCATATTGTCTGAAACGCTCCAGGCCAGGGATTCCTTATACAAATGTTGCCTGCCCTGCCCTCTCCTGTCTTTATTTCATTTCCAAGCTCATCATAAATAATCGGATGAATACCTGGCACTCCCGGACCCGCGCTTCCAGGCTTCATTGGTTTTACTGCCGGCACGGTGCTGCAAAGAAAACCACCGGTTTCTGTTTGCCACCATGTATCAACTATTACAGCTTCATTCTTTCCGATCACATCATGATACCATCGCCAGACTTCCGGTTCAATCGGCTCTCCAACAGTTGTCATATGCTTAAAATGATAATTATACTTTTTCGGCAGATCAGGATCAATTTTTCTTAATGCCCGTATAGTAGTAGGAGCTGTATGGAAAATATTTACATCAAGCTCTTCCGCTATTCTCCATGAACGGCCCGCATCAGGATAGGTGGGAACCCCTTCATAAATTACCGTTGAGGCACATAGAGACAATGGACCGTAAACTATGTAAGAATGGCCTGTAATCCATCCAATATCTGCCATACACCAGTAAACATCTTCCGGATGGATATCCTGAATATACTTTGATGTGCCCGTCACATACGCAAGATAGCCTCCTGTACTGTGCTGGCACCCTTTTGGTTTTCCTGTTGTGCCGCTGGTATACATGAGAAAAAGAGGAGCTTCAGCCAACATTGGAACAGGATCCACCCTTTTTCCACGGTAATCTTTAAGTAAATCATTTATAAAATAATCACGTCCTTTAATCATCGGTGTAGGAGTTGAATTTTTCCCAGGATAACGTTGCCATACAAGCACCTTATCAACCTTCTGGCCGTCCTTTTTTGCCAGATCGACGGCTATGTCGGCGTTTTGTTTGTGGTTAATCAATTTTCCGTTTCTATAATAACCGTCAATCGTAATCAGCACTTTGCTTTTAGAATCAACTATCCTGTCTGCGCATGCCCTTCCACTGAACCCTCCAAATACTTGACTGTGAATAACCCCGAGCCTGGCGCAGGCAAGCATTGTTATTGGGAGTTCAGCCGTCATGGGCAAATGAAGCGTTACAGTATCTCCTGCCTTTAAACCGGCAAAATCCCGAAGAAGCGCTGCAACCTTGTTAACCCGCACATAAAGTTCCTGATATGTGATATGCTGAACCCGTTCGTTTTCAGGCTCCGGTACAAAATGGATGGCTGTTTTGTTTTTATTCTTCTCAAGATGCCTGTCAATACAGTTGTAAGAAGCGTTTATCTTTCCGCCTGTAAACCATTTCCAGCACGGGGCATCACTTGTATCCAATACAGTATCCCACTTCTTGTACCAGTGTAAAAGATCAGCATATTCCGTGTAACATTCAGGGAAATTATTCAAAGCAAACCGCTCGTAAATTGTTTCATCCTTTATATTAGCCTGTTCAATAAATTCTTTGGAAGGATAAACATATTCCTCTTCCTGCCAGTGAACAGCTATTTGAGCTTCTGATGTTTCTACTACTTCATTTTTTGCCATAATTTACCTCCTCAAGGTTTTTTATTTCCTAATATTTAACAAAGAAACCCTTGAAAAAAACCAAGGGTTTCTAAAAAAGTTGTTCTTATTTTTTATGGATCTCAAAACTAATTTAAACTCTATTTTCCCTTTTTATTCCAAGCAAAAATACTTCAAATGCTGTTTCAAGAGCCTGCTTCAAATAATCTTTATTGTTATACATTATTTTTTTACTTTCTCCCCAAAGAACAATGCCGGAAAACAACGCCCACATCTGGTCGGCAAGAGCTTCAGGTTTTTTGTCAATAACAACGCCTGTTTTGATGCCTTCATTAAATATATCAGACATTGCGCTAAGAGAACTGCTAAAAAGTTCTTTGATATCTGTAAGGAGTTCTGGCGATAAATTTTTGAGGGTTTCACTTGATTGAAGACGAAACAAGTTTACAAGAATTAAGGGGTCAAATTCATAAACATTAATTATGGTATTCTTTAATGCCTCTAATTTTTGTTTTCCATCTAACTCCTTTTCAGAGCTTACATGCCTTAATCTCATATTTAGATATTGAAGTATTCTAAGAGAAAGGGAGGCGCATAGTTCATCTTTGTTTTTGAAATAAAGATAAAGGGTGCCCGGGCTAAGTTCGGCTTCCCTGGCAATATCTTCCATTGTTACCCCGGCAAAGCCTTTATTATAAAACACCCTTTTCGCGGCTATCATGATCTGCTGACGCCTTCTTCCCTTTTCACGCTCTTTTCTTTCCTGTATTCCCATAATTTACTGAATTCGATTTATTTGTTAAAATTTGCTTTAATATATTTTTTTTATTTAATCAAGAAAAAAATCAGGGCGCCCCTGTGAATTCAAAGCTTAATTTTGTCTGAATTTTTTCTATCCTTTTGAATATTTCTTTCAGCATTGTTTGCTCAATACATGACAGCTTCTTTGGATTAATATAATTATCCGGCTTTTTGTTTTCTTCGATTATAGAAGTAATCTGTCTGACAAATCTTAGCTGCATTAAAAAACTGTAGGACTGTTCAAGTTCATTATAGTCCTGCCAGGATAGAGCCTTCTTTAAATAAAGCTGATATAGCCTTTCATGCGTGTTGGTTTCTTCAATCCCGTGTTTATGAGAATATATCCTTGCAAAATCTACAATAGGAGTCATCGCCTTTTTTATATCAAAGGCATTACGGTGTTCCCCTTTTGACTCCACAACGAAATGGCCGAAAAAGCTTATCGGAGGTTTAAAATGCAGGGCGTTTTCAGTCAAATGGCGAAAAAAACCTGCCCACCCAACAAGAGAATCAAAGAGATGTTTGCGAAGCCCGTTTATAAGTTCCATATCCCCATACGCGCCGCGAAAATCGAAAAAAATACTTGATTTAAGCAGGTCTTCAGGCTCCGCAGTATGAATCCATGCTGAAAAGTATTTTTTCCAGGCAGATAATGGCTGGCACCATTTGGGGTTTTTCGCCATTACATCCCCCTTGCAAAAGTCATATCCTGCCTGATCAAGCCAAGTACAGACTTTTTCCCCAAGCTTTAAAAAATAGCTCTTTACGCTCTCTTCTGATTCCTTTGATACATCTTCGAATATTATTGCATTATCCTGATCTGTTTTAAGGGTCTGCTCCTTTCTCCCTTCGCTTCCCATAATCATAAATACAAATCCGGCCGGTGGCCGGCCTAATTCATCAATCGCAAAACCGATCAGTTTATTTAAAATAGCATCTGAAATTGTTGTTATGAGCTTTGTCACATTCTTTGCCTTAGCCCCGCTGTTTATCAGATTCTGAATTAATGCAGGCAGCTGTCTGTGTTTGTCTATGATTTTTTCAATGCTGTCCGCTGTTCTGACCTCGCGAATTAGAAACAGCGGTGACCGCCTCTGTGCTGCAACCAAATCACTATTGGTTACAACGCCTACAACCTTTTCATCAGCATCTGTGACAGCAAGATGTTTTATATTCATCTGCATCATCATTAAAAGAGCCTCAAAAACAAGAGCCTTGCCTGAAATTACTATCAAAGGAGAAGACATAATTTCAGAAACGGGCTTTTCAATATCAAGCCCTTTTGCAATAACTTTATTTCTCATGTCAGTATCAGTAACTACGCCCACAAAATCTCTACCATGTTTTTTTATAAAAATAGAACCGCACTTATTGCTGCTCATAACTGTTGCTGCCTTCTGGATTGAAAACTCTGCTTCACAAGAAACCAGATCCCTTGTAAAAACGTCTGCAACAAGCTGGTTGAAAAATTGCGGGGATTCATCTTTCGACTGGAGACTCTTTGCAACGATCCCGGCGTAAGATCTGTTAAGCATCCGTTTGCCAAAGGTATCGGTAAAATATTCAGAAAAAGTTACATGCCGTGCACATATATCTAAAAAAAATTTTTGGGGTAGAATATAAACATCAGAAGCTTCATTTATTCTCAGCGTCCGAACAGCGATTCCATCATTTAAAAGCATGGAAATTCCGCCGCAAACACCCCCTTCTTTTAAGAATACATGCAGTGTTTTTTTACCACTTTGTTCATAATACCGTTCTGCAGAGCCTTTTTGAATTATATAAAGGCATTCAATCCTTGATCGCTCCTGAACAAACAGGATTGTATCTTCAGGATAATGAACCATAGAAACTTCAGAAGCTGTTTTTTTAAGATCCTCTTCAGGAAGAAAAGAGAATGGAGCTACACCTGATAAAAATTTAAACGCCTGGCTGAGCATGGATTCGCCTGAAACCTTTATCGGTTCATGATCATAATTGTTGTCTGTCATAATTTATCCATAAGTTAGGGGCAAGGATTAAGGATTAATCCTTGCCCCTTAATCCTTAATCCTACATTTTAATCCTTACCTAATACTTAATACGGCTGTAATAGGTTTTTTGAGAAGCGTGTCTTGCTTCTTTTAAAGTATAAATATCTTTTTTAGCCAGAAGCGGAATTAATTTTAGAAATATTTCACCTGTTGCAATTGCATCACCCAGCGCTGTATGCCTGCCGACAATGCTTACGCCAAGACGCTCGGCAATCGCCTCTAAATTATGATCTTGTTGGGCTGGATGGACAACCGCTGAAAGCAGTAATGTATCCAACACTGGGTTTATGAATTTTACACCTGTTTTTACTTCATATGTTTGCAGCATGCGCATATCAAAGGCTGCATTATGCGCGACAAGAACCGTGTCTTCGGCAAACCGATGAAACAAAGGCAATACTTTGTCAATACTTGGCCGGCCTTTAAGCATTTCCTCTTTAATACCATGAATCCGTGTTGATTCAAAGGATAA
>Ga0307379_10008074_pt1 | contig 14239 bp, 13 predicted proteins | sample UN2MG_FD_202237 | JGI IMG/M metagenome (GOLD analysis project Ga0307379, IMG submission 202237) | Soil microbial communities from Risofladan, Vaasa, Finland - UN-2 | ecosystem: Environmental > Terrestrial > Soil > Coastal area > Acid sulfate soil | place: Finland: Risofladan, Vaasa | collected...
TGGCGAACTCATACTTCCCCGCCTGTGGCGCTCCTTCCGACTGCTTCTGTCCGCTCCAGCCGTCGTCAGTGTAGAGCCGCAGATTCGCCCATCCCAGACCGTTGCCCTCCGCATCGTAGACCCAGCCACCTATGAGCCCACCCTTGGCGCAGTCTCGCTCGTTTTGCGTGACCCGGTACTGGAATCCGTCCGGCGGGATTGGTCCTGGTCCGCTGCTCGTTCCAGTGGGCGACGGGGAGACGATGGGAGTCGGCGAGGGTGGTGGAGTTGGCGTCGACGGTGGCACAGGAGTCGCGGTCGCGACGACGGGCGTGGACAGTTCTGGGTTGGGCGAAGGCGTCCCAGCGGGGGTATCGGTGGGCACCGGGCTAAGGTCGGACGGTGCAGTCGCGGTCACCCCGGCAGGAGTCAGGCTCTCCTCCGCTACGCTGCCGGATTCCCTGCCCCTTGTCAGCGCAGAGAAACCTGCACACGCGCCGACACACATGACTAGCAAAACGACGATGAATGCCACAGCTGAACTTTTGCTTTGCATTGAAGTCTCTGGTCCCTTCCGCCGGGGATGAGTTTGTCACCTCGAGCCCTGCCGCAGCGGGCAGGCAACCCAATCATACTCTCCTGGACGCACAAAGGCAAGAAGGCTGCCCGTTTGCGGCCTTAAGCATTTAGGTATTATAATGTGGTCTGAAGAGGGCGAGTAGCTCAGCTGGTTAGAGCGCGCGGTTCACATCCGCGAGGTCGTAGGTTCGAGTCCTATCTCGCCCACTGTCTTTGTATGTTTGCCACGTGTGGGTGACATAGCTATGCCCAAGAAGCGATACACCGGTACCGAGTGGTGGATCACCCACATACGGTGGGCATTGCTGGTTGCCCTCCTCCTCATCAGTTTCCAGGATCCCGCTCAACGACCCAGGATTCTCGCCGTCTTTGCGGTATTGTTTGCGGGGGCGATCTACAACCTGGCTCTAGTCCTCCTGCTCTACTTCAAGCGCTCGTTCCGTCGCATGGACGAGGTCACTCTGGGCCTCGATACCTTGCTCTTGGTGATTCTCGCCTATGTCTCGGCCCAACCCTCCTACTTTCTCTTCTCCCTATTCCCAATCATTGTAGCTGCCATCAAGTTCGGCCTCGAGATCAGCCTCCTCGTCGCCAGCCTGGTAGCCGCAGCCTACAGCGGTTTCGTCTTCTTCGTGCAACCCTGGCTCGTCTCAAGCCAGGTCATGGTGACTACCACCGTCAGTATCCTGGCTCTGTTCATCACGGCTATCGCGACGAGCCTTCTTGAGCCAAAGGTAGGACAAGTCCCGGCGACAGAGGAGGAACACGAAATCCCTCCGAGCGCCGCCTATCGTGAGCGGTTCCGAGCCATCTATGAAATGACGGGAGAGCTGATCAGTTCGCTCAACTACCAGCTGGTCCTTGAAAAGATGCTGGATGCCGGCCTTGCCGAGTACAAGGAAGGCGCACAACAGAGCCTCCAGAAACCAGTAAGCATGGTCCTCTTCTTCGACGAAGAGCAGGATGGTCTGTACGTTGCGGCGTCCCGCAATCTCAGCAAGACCGATGAAATGAAGCAGATAGACGGCAAGTCTGGCCTCATAGGTCATGTACTATCCAGAGGTGAGCCGGCAAGTAGCAGCCGGCCTACGGCGGATAGCGGGTTGTCGAGCCTCCGCGCCGTACGCCGTTGCCGCTCGGTGCTGTGCGTTCCTCTCAGGGCTGGTCTGGACCTGTACGGAGTCGCGCTTTTCGCCAGCCCCGAGCCCGAGGCCTACGGCGATGCGTACATGGAACTTATCACAGCCTTCTGCAATCAGGCTAGCATTGCCATGCAGAACGCGGAGTTGTATCATAATCTGCAAGAGGAGAGGAAGAGGATCCTCTTCAGCGACGAGGAACTGCGAAAGCAACTAGCACGCGAACTACACGACGGTCCGACCCAAAGCATTGCTTCAATCGCCATGCGTCTAGACTTCATCCGAACCCTCCTGGAATCAGACCCCGTCAAAGCCAGGCAGGAACTGGACAAGCTGGAGAGGCTGGCGGGACAAGCGGTCAAGGAAGTGCGCACGATGCTGTTCACTATGCGGCCCATGGTTCTCGAGACCCAGGGACTTGCCGCGGCGCTCGAGCAGTATGCAGACCGCATCAAGCAGACCGAGAACATCCACGTCCACGTTGGTGCGGAGGGGCTGGAGGCTCGGCCAGCACCACTGGTGGAGGGGGCAACTTTCTTCATCCTTGAGGAGGCCATCAATAACGCCAAGAAGCACGCCGATCCGCAGCACATCTGGGTGAACCTCGAAAGCCACAATGGCGAACTCTTCGCCCAAGTGAGGGACGATGGTCAGGGCTTTGATATCTCAGAGGTGGAGCGTTCCTACGAGGCGCGAAGCAGCTTGGGGCTGATCAACATGCGTGAACGGGCAAGACTCATCAACGGGCGGCTGACCATAGAGTCAAAGCCACTGCAAGGAACAACAGTGACGCTCACCGCGCCGATGAGCGGCCAGGAGGAGCCCCGCTAGTGCCGTTTCGCCCACCCTTCCCAGTCGATCATCCACCGGCAGCACATGTCTAACCTCGAACTACTGCAAGCCCTGTTTGACTACAGAGTAGAGCTGGTCCTCTGGGTGCTGGGTTCCGTCCTCATCTACGGCCTCACTGTCAATGTCGTCCAACGCCTTCGCCGCACCTCCTCCGGTCGCCTCGGTCGTTACGTGGCAGCGCTGGAGGGCTGGCCCCACGGCCCGTGGCTGTCTCAGGTTCTGCGCTTCGGGTACTACCTGGGCATCCCCTATTTGGCTCTCACGCGGGGAATCACCAGCCCGGTCCTGATGGGAATGTGGGGTAGGCACTGGTTCCGCCCGGGCTGGTATGGGGAGCTCGGTTTCGGAGCCACGCTCGGTCTGGGGGCGCTCCTCCTTCTTCTGTGGAGTTGGCGCCACTTCCTGCTGATCACCGCGGGCATGGACCAGGGCACACCCACACCACACTATGCATTCCAACGCAGGATTCTGGGAGTTCCGTGGGGGTGGGGGCTGATCGTGCTCGACGTCCTCTATCTGGAGATGCACTGGGCGTTCTACCGCAGCGCCGCCATCCGTTCTCTCGGGGACTACTACGGAGTGTTTGCCGGCTTTCTGCTCATCCTCGCGGAGTGGGGACTCAATCCGAGAATCCGACACGATCTCGGCCTCGCCAGGCGCAACGGGGAAACCATGACTACCATGGCCATAGCCTTCACCATCAGCATCGTTTACTACTTCACGGCCAATGTGTGGATGTGCATGGTAATCCACCTGGTTATTCAGTTTGGGCTGCTGGCCCTCGTGGCGATCTCCCGCGGACTATTGGATCACGAAGGAGAGCACAACTAGGACAGCAAACAATGCGCCCGCGATGATCGCTATCCTCTTTAGATCATCGTAGACGTAGGCGTATTGACTACCGAGCTGTGCAGCCGAACTCGCCCCAGGTTTGCCGGCCTTGTTTTCAATTGTCTCCCTGGGGAGGGCACTGGATCCCGCCCCCGCAACCTTCTTGGCCGTTGATCTGCGCCGTGCACGACGTGTTTTCCTAGCCATTCTCCGTTTCTTCCTCTACCTTATTGGTTGGCAAGCTCAGCGATGATCACAAGTCGCTGGGTGTCGATCATGTAGGGGTAGCAGGTGATGAGCGTGAGGGTGGCGTTTGGAGTGGGCTCAAGCAGGCTGACCTCCGCGGGCTCGACCACCATCTTCGCCGCCACCAGGTAGCTGTAGGGTGTGTCACCTGCATAGACAATTACCTCATTGCCGATGTTGAGATCCTCGAGATACCTGAATATCTCTCCATACACATCATTGTGTCCAGATACGACCACGTTCCCTCTCTCGCCTGGGTTCGCCGAGCCGATGCGATGGCCTGCCCCCATCTTCAATTCCTCCCACCCATCCCCCTCGACCACGGGTACGTCGATCTCAATTGCCGGAATGATGATCCTCGATGCCTGTCGAGGCCCGGGGGTAGGAATGGGAATGGAAGCTCCTGGTTCCACCAGGTGACGAAGCTGATCAGGCACCGTGCCCTCTGACCCCGGAGGTAGACTGCCGCCAGGCAGCACCGTCGCCGGAGTGGCAACAGGCGTGGCTCCCCGCTCGGGTTCCAGAGCCTCAGCAACCTCCTTGTTCAAAACGCGCAGGCTGGAGAGAGTACTGAAAACCACGAAGATGAGTCCCACCAGAGCGGCCAATTCCAGGAGAAGGAGCAACCTGTCGCGCAGCCTGGTGAAACCCCTCCGCCAGATGGGTTTGTTCGCCCTCGACAACACGGAAACAGCACCATCCACGGCACTGGTTTCCGGGATGATCTTCACCGCCTTGAACGATGGGGCTTGGTGCCCAACCGCACCCTGCATCGAGGTCGCGCGGGTCCTGGACTCTGGCGCTGCGTGCGATCCCGATCTTCCTTCCCCGTCTTTCGTACCGCTGGTCTCGCGACTACGCCTGCTTGTCACTTCGCAGATATCAGCGAACGCATCAGGTTCCTGAGTCTCACCATCGGCAACCCGCCGAAAACGCTTGAGCGCCCGGGCGCGCCGCTTTTCCGCCAGGACCTCCTCCAACTCCTCTATGGTCGCATCATCGAGTGGAGAATCGTCACTCATCACGCAATCCTCTGGAGACCTACCCCGCAAGCTACCCCTGCGTCTTATGTAAAATTATATCAAGAGTCGGAGAATAGTCAAGCGAAGGTCACCAGACCGTACGGAGTCCCTGCAAGCCAGAGTGGCATGGTGGTCAAGACGACATGCTTTGGAGCCCGGAGGCCAGTCTGGCCGCCACCATCTTCCGCAGGTAAGTCACATCCTCTACACGCAACAGCCAGGTCATTATGCCATAGGTCAGCAACCCCAGACAGCCCCCGGACAGCACGACGAGAAGCTCGCCCCAGGTTGCGGAGACCGCTGCCAATCGGGTCAGCCAGGGTATGCTGATCAAGACCGCTACGCCGGTCACCGCGGAAGCGATGATCACCTTGGCAGCTGACTTGCCTAGCCCCTGATCTCGAAGGCCATCGAAGTACCGGTGGGCCAGATAGAGCATAATCAAGGCGTGGCTGCTCAACTGGACCGAGTTCGCCAGCACCAATCCCAGCATGCCCAGCGGAGTGATCAACGTCAGTGCGACTATCAGGTACGTGAGGACTCCTAGCACGCCCACCAGCACGGGGGTCCTGGTATCCTTCCTGGCATAGAACGCGAAGATGAGAAGCTGGTCTATGGCCGCGAAGGGGAGCCCGATGAGGTATAGGCGCAGGGCCTGGACGGTACGCACTGTGTCGTAGGGTTTGAAAGCCCCGTGCTCAAAGAGAAGAGCTACAACGGGGGTGGCCAGGATCAGGAGTCCAGCAGTCGCCGGTACGATGAGTAGTATGACGACGCGAAGACCCATGCCCAGGGTCCTGCGAAAGCGAGCCATGTCGGCTGACGAGGCCAACCGGGAGAGAGAAGGTAGCACTGCCGTGGAGACGGCCACCGCCACGAGCCCCAGAGGGAACTGGATGAGCGTCGTGGCGTTCTGCATCCAGGCAATGCTCTGTTCCCCGGTGCGCGATGCGAGGTTTCGGTCAATGCCGATGCCCACCTGACTCACGATTAGGCCCAGCGCCACAGGAAGGTACAGGCCGCCCATGCGCCTCAGCCCGGGGTGTCGTAGATCCAGGGAGAAGGAGAGCCCCATGTCGCGAAGCCCCGGCAACTGGATCGCCAGTTGGAGAATGGAGCCTAGCAGCACCCCCAGCGATAGACTGGCGATACCCACCCTGTCTCCGAAGAACAAGGCCATCAGTACGATCCCAGCGTTGAAAACACTGGCCCCAAAAGCCGGATAGACGAAGCGCTTGTCGGCGTACAGCAGCCCGGCCGCCGCTCCGGATAGGCCAAAGAATAGCACAGCAGGCAAAATCAGGCGCATGAGTCTGGTGGTCTCAGAGAGAAGGTGTGGATCGAAACCTCCCCCCAGCAGCCAGGCCACGCCAGGAGCAGCGATTTCCAGGATCAGGACCACGGCGGAGAACACAACGGCAACGAGGGTGAACAGAGCGCTGACCAGCCGACAGAGCTCCTCCCGCTTGTCGGGAGTCAGGTAGTCGCTGAACACAGGTACCAGAGCCGCGCTGATCATGCCCCCGATGAGCAGATCGTAGATCATCGTGGGCACTATCGAAGCGACTCGAAAGGCACTGACCATGCCCGTGGCGCCAAAGAGGTGCGAGATCACGGTCTCGCGCACGAGTCCCAGGGAGCGACTGCTGACGTTGCCGAGGGCCAAAATGAGAGCGGCCTGAGCGATGTCCCCGCCCTCGCCACCCACTGGCAGGCCGTGATTGTCCGGCGCCTCAGCCACAGGCGCCCTGTCGCGGCTCACTCGACCTCCCCCACACAACCGGCCCGGATAGCAGAAACGAGGTCGCTCGTGGAGCGCTCTGGAACGAGCCGAGCGAGATAGACGCGCCCTCCATATTCGGCCACGCTTTGCGCTTCAGGCAGATCCTCGACCCGGTAGTCCCCTCCTTTAACGTAGACATCTGGTCTCAGCGACTGTACCAGCCGCTCCGCCGTCCTTTCGCTGAACATGACCACCAGGTCGACGCACTCCAGAGAGTGCAGTATCTCCGCCCGATCCTCTTGCGACAGGTAGGGACGTCCAGGTCCCTTGACACGTCGGGTGGACTGATCGTCGTTCAAGCCCACGATCAGCAAGTCACCCTGCTCCCTGGCTTCCTTGAGATAGCGGACGTGCCCCACGTGCAGGAGATCGAAGCAGCCGTTGGTGAGAACCACTCTCCTGCCCTGAGATGCCGCTTCGTTGCGCAACTCACAGGCTTCTGCCAGCGAGACCACTGCCCCACTCATTCTCGTCTCTCTCTCCATAGCGGACCAGACAATTCTACAGTGTTCGTAACCTTGCGGCAAGCCCATGCCCCACTGCGCGCTGACGGTAGACCGCGAGGTGCAGACATCGTTGCACGAACTGCGGGGCTGGCCGGTAGCTTACCCTCTCTGAGCTGTGATATAATGTGCGCGTGATTGGTGATCATCACCAGGGGAGTTCGACCCGGAGAAAGCTGGCCCTTGCTGTCCTGGTTAGCGGTCTCATATTGACCTGTTTGCTCGCCGCGGCGCTGTTCTCCGCGTGGCCCATGGGCACACTCGCTGCTATCCTGCAGCCCACTTCCACCCCGACTTCCACCTCCACCGCGACACCGACTCACGAACCAACCTTCACCCCCCAACCCACCGCGACCCAAGCGCCCACCCCGACGCCGACTGTGGTGGAACCCCAACCTCACCAATGGCTGGCCCGCCCGTTCGGCGGCGACGATGGGAACGAGCCAAGCCGTTTCTATCCCTATGGTTCCACCGCAAGAGGGAAGTACCGCGTCCATCGCGGGGCTGATTTCCCAAACCCCTCAGGCACCCCGGTGTTCTCCGCTGGCAAGGGGCGGGTCATCGTTGCCGGCAACGACTACCGAGTCATACATGGCGAGCGTGTGGGATTCTACGGTCAGATGGTCGTCGTGCAACTCGAACAACCCTATCGCGGTCAGAAGGTCTACGTGCTCTACGGCCATCTCTCCAAGGTGCATGTTCGCTTCCTCCAGGAAGTCAATGAAGGAGATCCGATCGGAGAAGTAGGTATGACCGGGGTTGCCATAGGCCCTCATCTGCACCTGGAAGTGAGGGTAGGTCAGAACAGCTATGAGCACACCAGGAATCCTGAGCTCTGGCTGCGCCCTCTCCCCGAGAAGGGCACCCTAGTTGGTCTCCTGGTTGACGGGCAGGGTCAGCCGATCCCTGAGCAGTCTTTGACTCTGTACCGAAGTGATGCTCCTGACCGACGCTGGCAAGATGCAACGACGTATCCCTCAAGCGAGGTCAACCCCGACAACGAATGGCAGGAGAACTTCGCACTGGGTGACGTACCGGCGGGACAGTACATTCTCAAGACGTACGTGAACGGGCGTCTCTCTACGAAAGAGTTCACCGTCGGCGAAGGCGAGATCGTCCGCGTCACCATTGAGGCCAGCTAGTCACAGCCGCGTCCGGTACCCACAGCGCTCAGGCCTGAGACCAAGAAGCTCTGTCGACAGTGCGGTGCCAGACTCAACGAGCCTACATAAACCGCTTGCAGATCACAGCAACGAACTGGCCATCCACGTGCACCACCCTGCCTGCGGCTCCCCCAAGGCTAGCGCGGCGCGAGATGGCGCAGTTCGACCGTGTGCATGAGTTGCCTCAGTGCGCTCAGCAGACTTGTGACTCAGGCCATTTCACGGATAATGGGCGGCTGCTGACTGAGATCGAGCGCACGAGCGGAGAGTTGTCGGCTGAGACGGCCAGTGCTCAGGAGACCGGAAAAGCGGCACAGCATGCCCACCGCCGCTACGAGCGCATCGTCAACCACGATTTGCCGGCCGAAACCTTGCAATTGGCCCTTGTTGATGATACACTAGACGCTGGCCCCGGTTGAGGCCTCTTACCACACGGTTCAGATCGCGAACCGGCCGCTCACCCGAGGAGACCCATGGTGACGCATGCATTCTACCGCAAGTGGCGGCCCCGAACCTTCAACGAAGTCGTGGGCCAGGAACACGTCACGCAGACCCTGCGGAATGCCGTGAGAAGTTCCCGCATCGTCCACGCCTACCTGTTCAGCGGGCCGAGAGGAACTGGCAAGACCTCTACGGCGCGGATCCTGGCGAAGGCGGCCAATTGCCTTGCCGAGAGCGATAGCAGACCATGCAACGCCTGCGAAACGTGTCAGGCCATTGACGAGGGCAGGGCCATTGATCTGATCGAGATAGATGCTGCCTCGCACACGGGCGTCGATGACATAAGAGACCTGCGGGACAAGATCAGCTTCTCGCCCTCTGTGGCAAGATACAAATGCTACATCATCGACGAAGTGCACATGCTTTCCCCCTCGGCCTTCAATGCCCTGCTCAAGACCTTGGAAGAACCCCCGCCGCATGCCATCCTGGTCCTTGCCACTACCGAGCCGCACAAGATACCGGTAACCGTTCTCTCGCGGTGCCAGCGCTTCGATTTCCGCCCCATCCCGATCCGAGCCATGATCGACCGCCTGCGAGAGATCGCCCTGCGCGAGGAGCTGGAAGTCCACGAGGGCGCACTGGAACTCATCGCGCGCCAGTCCACGGGAAGCATGCGTGACGCGGAGAGCTATCTCGATCAGTTGGCCTCGTACGGAGGGTCTGAGATCACATTGGAGCAGGTGCACAGCATGCTGGGCACTACCTCTTCCGAGGCGGTGAAGGACCTGGTGGATCATCTGGCGACTCGAGACGTGGCTGCGGGGCTGAGCAAGATAGGTCACGCCATAGCCGACGGCGCGGATCCACGCCAACTGAACAAAGAGTTGCTGGGCTACCTCCGTGGTCTCCTGCTTCTGAAGACGACTCAGCGTGGCCCTTCGGATATCACCGAAGAACAGCAAAGAGAGATGGCGCGTCAAGCGGAGCTCTTCTCGCTCGACAGGCTGGTACTCACCATCAAGGTCTTCATTCAGGCTGCCCTGGAAGTGAAGGGCTCATCCCAACCCCAGCTACCCCTGGAACTGGCCTTCGTGGAGACCATCATCGGCACCGAGACAGACGATACGCCTCGCCCCGCAACATCTGCTGCTTCGCCAACCAAGGCATCGGCCGTCGCTGAGCCTCCAATCACGACGGCGCCCGCCGAGACCCCCTCAAAGCCGATTGCCAGCCCGCCGACGTCAGAGTCCGAACCACGTGACGAGACAGTCCAAAAAAAACAACCTCGGCCCGCCCGGGCAGGCACTATTGACGGCTTGGAAGGCTTGCAGGATGCATGGAGCGACATTGTGGCGGACATCAATCGTGCCAGCAAGCGCGTCGCGGCGATAGCCCGGGATTGTCCACCCGTAATCCTCGAAAACGATATGATCACTCTCTGTGCCCGCTCGCACTTTCACAAGCAGGAGCTGGAGTCTACTCAGGCCAAGCAGATTCTGGGACAGGTGGTCAGCGAGGCGCTCGGAAAGCAGTGCCGCGTCAGATGCGTCATGACCCCTGAAACGCCCAACCGAGATGATGTCGAGAAGAATCTCCAGCAGCTGGCCGAGGATCCCATTATCAAGGCCGGACTGGAACTGGGAGGCAAGATTGGCACAGTGCAGTGAACGGGCCTCGAATACCCCAATGGCGATGAGTCGCACGGCGCTGGATAGTCTGCCTTGGCTTGCGGACCACCTTCGTGTTATCCTGCGGGGTCATGGTCCCAGGAAGGAGTAAGCATAGTGGCCAGAAGAAAGAAGTCTCAATTCAAGAGCCAGCCCGGAGGTACGATGAAACAGATCCAGGAACTACAATCCAAAGTGCTGGAGACGCAAGAAGCCCTGGGAGAACAGACGGTGACTGTTTCCGTCGGCGGTGGCACGGTCACTGTCGTCATGACAGGACACCACAAACTCCAATCCATTACTGTCTCCCCTGATGTGATCGACCCCGAGGACCCAGAGATGCTGCAGGATCTCATCATCGCGGCCGTAAATGAGGCCTCCGACAAGGCCAGCGAACTTGCGACCCAGAGTCTGGCAAGCCTCACAGGTGGATTGGGGATACCAGGCTTGATGTAGCATGAGATCAGTCCCGCGATCCGTCGAGCGCCTAATCGAGGAGCTGAACCGCCTGCCCGGCATCGGCCCGAAGACCGCCTCACGATTGACTTTCTACCTGCTTCGCTCCCCACAGGGTCAAGTCCAGGCCCTGGCCAAGGCCATAGGCGAGCTGCAAGAGATGGTCGTCACCTGCTCGGTCTGCTTTAACATAGCCGAATCAAGTCCCTGCCCCATCTGCGGCGACAATCAGCGAGACCACAGCGTGCTCTGCGTAGTCGAGGAACCACTGGATGTCCTTGCCGTGGAACGCACAGGGGAGTACGATGGCTTGTACCACGTTCTCCACGGCGCTATCTCGCCCATTGAAGGCGTGGGGCCCGAGAACCTGAGGATCGCGGAGCTTGTAGAGCGTCTCCACAGCAATCCGGTCCACGAAGTCATCCTCGCCACAAATCCGAATCTCGAGGGTGAGTCCACAGCCATGTACATCTCTCGACAACTGGCATCCCTGGATGTCCTAGTCACCCGGCTGGCCCATGGCCTGCCCATGGGTGGCGACCTGGAATACGCAGACGAAGTGACCCTGACCAGGGCGCTGGAGGGCAGACGAGAGATCTAGTTGATACCATTATGCCCGCAGGGAGACAGCTAGCGCCTGCGGGCTTGTGAGCATGAGGGGAGGACCAGTTGGGAGAACTCGGCCAACTACTACGTGAGGCCCGCGAGAAAAAAGGTCTGTCCATCGCACAGGTCGAAGAGGACACCAGGATACGACGGGCGCAGATAGAGGCCCTCGAACAGGATGACCGCAGCAAGCTTCCGTCGGGCATCTACCGCAAGGGCCTCCTCAAAAGCTACGCTCAGTACTTGGGGCTAGACCTCAAGGAGATCGCTGCTTTGCAGGGCCCGGAGGAAGAGCGCGCCGTCCCCGTTCCGGTTGTGGCCGAGGGCTTCGAACCGCCGAAAGGTATGGCCATCACATCATGGCTGTTCATAGACATTTTCCTGGGAATCCTGATCGTGGCATCCGCCTTCGTCGTTGGATCCCTTGCCTACAACCGCTGGGCACCAAGTTTGCCGGCGTCATCCTCCACCCCGACTCGAGGTGCCAGCCTGGCCTCGCCGGTGATACAGTTCACCCCCACGGACACTCCCGCACCCACTCTTACGCCGACCCAGATACCCTCAGGGCGGCTGCAACTGGACGTCCAGATCACTGCTCGGACATGGTTGGAGGTTGCCGTGGACGCTGAACCCGCCTTTCGCGGACTGATCGAAGCAGGCACCAACTGGTCGTGGTTCGCCGAGGATAGTATCGCCATGCACGTGGGCAACGCAGGCGGGCTTCTCGTGACCCTCAATGGGGAAGAACTGGGACCCCTCGGAGGGCAAGACCAGGTGGTTGACATAGAGTGGACCTGGGAGAACCTCAACGCCACACCTGAGCCTGTCCCTGGACCCGGCACGCCTGTCATCACCAGCACGGTTACCGTGACCCCGAGCCCGGGTCCTTAGCGGGCCACCGATGCGCTTCTATCTCCTTTCTCTGGGCTGTCCCAAGAACCTCGTGGAATCCGAGGGAATGCGCGAGTTGCTTCTCGCCGCGGGTCACCAGCCTGCGCCCGAGCCCGGACAGGCAGATATCCTCGTCGTCAACACCTGTGGATTCATCGACATCGCCAGAGAGGAATCCCTGGAGGCTCTCAGGGAACTGGCTGAGGACAAGCGCCCTGGCCAGTACCTGGTAGCCGCTGGTTGTATGGCCGAGCGCTACGGGTCGGCAATGGCCGACATGGCCCCTGCCCTGGACGGGATCTTAGGCACGAGACGCTGGACTGACATAAACACCCTCGTCGCCGCCCTCACAGCCGACGACAAAAGGGACGTACCCTGCCAACTACCGCAGCCGGATCCCGAGCGCACTCCGGTCCACCCACTCCCTCGACGCTGTCCGGGGCTGGCCACAGCGTACGTCAAGATCGCCGAGGGCTGCGATGCACCATGCGCTTTCTGCGCCATCCCCCAGATCAAAGGGCCGTTTCGCAGCAAACCCAGAGAGGCTGTCCTCTCTGAGGTCCACGAACTCGTGCGGCAGGGAGTCAAGGAGATCATCTTCATTGCCCAGGACACTACCGCCTACGGCATGGATTGGGGAGACGACAACGCCCTTCCAGCACTCATCGAGAGCATCCTGGCTGATGTGCCCAGCCTGCCGTGGCTGCGTCTGATGTACACATACCCTCAGCGCATTACCCCTCGGCTCGCGGAGACCATGGCCTCTCACTCCCAAGTCCTTCACTATCTCGACCTGCCGCTGCAACATGCCCATCCATCGGTCCTGCGTCGTATGAATCGGCCTCACGAAGTCAGCCGCATCCGCTCGGTGATAGCCGACCTGCGCCAGCTCATGCCGGACATCGCGCTGCGTACCTCCTTCATCGTGGGATATCCCGGGGAAACAGAGCAGGAGTTCCAGACACTGCTGGATTTCATGAGCGAGATCGCGTTCGAGAGGGTCGGCATCTTCGCCTACTCTCCAGAGGAGGGGACCCGGGCCGCCCTGCTGCCAGGGCAGACCCCAGATGACGTCAAGCGGCAGCGGTATGAGCGCGCCATGGCCCTGCAACAGGGGATCTCTCTGGAGAAGAACAAGCAGCTCATCGGTCAACGGCTGGAGATTCTGATCGAGGGCGCAGGAGACGGCATCAGCGTGGGTCGCTCCTATCGAGATGCCCCGGAGGTCGACGGCATGGTAGTTGTGCAGGAAGAACTGCCCGTAAACGAGTTCGCCTCCGTGCACATCACGGAGGCGTTGGAGTATGACCTCGTCGGCCGCCCCGAATGACGAAGTCGCGCAACCGTCAGGCAGTTCAATCGAAGAGCGCCGTGCTGAGATACCTCTCCCCTGTATCCGGCAGGATGACCACCACTAGCTGTCCTTGACTCTCGGGTCTCTTCGCGACTTCCAGTGCTACGAAGGCGGCCGCGCCCGAGGAGATGCCCGCCAGTATGCCTTCCTCCCTGGCCAGACGGCGTGCCATGTTCAGGGCCTCGTCATCTTTGACGGTGATGACCTCGTCAATCACATCCGCGTCGAGCACTTCGGGTACAAACCCCGCACCTATCCCTTGAATACCGTGAGGCCCAGGGCTCCCTCCCGAGAGCACCGGGGACGTAGACGGCTCCACGGCGATCACGCTCAGCCCCGGTTTGCGCCTCTTCAGCGTCTGTCCAATACCGGTGATGGTGCCGCCCGTGCCCACCCCCGCTACCAGCACGTCTATGCGCCCCTCGGTGTCCCGCCAGATCTCCTCAGCCGTTGTCCGCCGGTGTACATCTGGATTGGCTGGATTCCTGAACTGCTGAGGAACGAAGTAGCGGGAATCCTGCTCCGCCAGCTCCTCGGCGCGCCTCACAGCACCCATCATGCCCTCGCTGCCAGGAGACAAGATTAGCTCGGCCCCCAGGCCGACGAGCAGCTTCCTGCGCTCGATGCTCATGGTCTCTGGCATGACCAGCGTGAGCCTGTATCCCCTGGCGGCGCAGACGAAGGCGAGGCCGATCCCCGTGTTGCCGCTGGTTGGCTCCACGATGAT
>Ga0307379_10008075_pt1 | contig 14239 bp, 7 predicted proteins | sample UN2MG_FD_202237 | JGI IMG/M metagenome (GOLD analysis project Ga0307379, IMG submission 202237) | Soil microbial communities from Risofladan, Vaasa, Finland - UN-2 | ecosystem: Environmental > Terrestrial > Soil > Coastal area > Acid sulfate soil | place: Finland: Risofladan, Vaasa | collected...
GTTGGGAAAGCTGAAGATGGTAAGGAAGCCATCAAGCTGGCAAAAAAATTAAACCCTGATATAGCGCTGATTGATGTTAGTATGCCCAACCTTGGTGGCACCCAGGCTGCCAAGGAAATTAGCAAAGGTTGTCCTGATATAGCGGTAATTATGATTAGTGCTTTTAACTACGAGTCATACATACTGTCTTCACTAAAAGCAGGAGCAAAAGGATACATATCGAAGACCACCCCGCTTGACAAATTGATTAGTGCTATTCGACTGGTTCACAGTGGTGAGGGTGTATTGGACTTGAAGGCAACTGATAAGCTTGTGCACTTTCTGAATTTAAAGACTTACAATTCGGGTTCTGATGGGAAGAATTTTGAGCTATTATATCCCCGCGAGCTGGAGGTTCTCGAGCTAGCTGCCGAGGGGATGAGTAACAAACAGATTGCGGCAGCCCTGGTGATCAGTGAGCGTACTGTCCAGACCCATCTGGTTAACATCTTCAGAAAGTTGGGAGCCACTTCGCGGACTCAGGCCGTACTTCATGCCTTAAGAGAGGGTTGGATTGTCCTTGAGGACTCGTGTCACTCAAAAAGGTGACGGGGGCGGGTACAGCGGTTCGTGATATTAACACCCTATCCCATAATTATTATCAATGAGGCTAATTCAATCCAGTTTGTTACACATCATTCCATGTTTGTTAAACTGAGAATCAGCTCCCTCAACTGGTCGTATCTGGTTACCCATCTCCTGTGAAATTCAACACCACCCCGGATGCTATTGGCATATTGTGGACGGTCAACTATGTCCTGGTGAATATACCTTGCCTCCCGGATTATATCGAGAGCATCGGCCAGACTGATTGGCGAAGCGTATTGTTCCTTATAGTAACTGGGCGGCAGCACATAAATAGGAGTGTGAATGTGTTTTTCGATAATTACCGGCTCATAGGTACTCTGACAATAATAGACACCAGAGGAAAAACCAAGAGTCAGTATCATTAGCCCGGTTATGGTTACGAATATTACTTTACCCATTTTCCCCTTTACAACCATAAATAGCTGGTTCGGATGATTGGTGCAACCACCAAAAGAATTAATCAGGCATGCCTTTCTGGAGTAACTTACCTTGCGCTGTAAAGCGAAAGATACAGTCTAAATAGTTGGGATAAAGATAAACGCAGGCTACAAAAGGGAACTGCTACTACGTATTGAGGCCGGAAACCAGTTTATACAATCAAGGTGATGTAACCGAAGCAAGCAATGGCATAGTACTAATTTACTGCTTCTGCTTAGTTATGATATGGGATTGCCAGGGACAACAAGTAATGATATTATATGACAGTTAGTGAAAATAAAGGGTAGCCATTGAAGAAGTTTATTTCCAGCGCTCTGGTGCTGGCGTTTGGCTTATTTTTAGCTTATCATTTTATTTTGTTCTGGGTACAGGGTTCGGTTGTCATCGGGGAGCCCAATAAAATTGTACTCTTCGGGGAAACTCTAATTAGCCTGGTCATTATAGCATTCGGCGTCGAGGGTCTTGTCCGCAGTTGAGCCTATCGGTTATACATCCCCTCTTTAGACCTGCTTGATTTCCTTGCCAGCCCGAATAGAGACATCTAGTTTCGATGATTCCTGCTTTTTAGCCGTGAGTGGTGCGTTTGCCATATGTGAGCGCTTCGGTTTAGGGAAGAAGTACTTAAACGATAATACTGCCCATATTAGCACGGGGAAAAGGTCGCTCCCCACGATGGCAAAGAGAATTATCAGCGGGTTTTGCTCCAGAGGCGCGTATGCGCCCGATAGTATATTTCGTGCAAACAACACAATGCTTACCGTGTGAATAGAAAATATGGCTCCCAGTGCAATGGCAATGAATGCGAAGCGCCTGAGTAGCTTCAACCGTGGTGTTGCCAGGATTAGAGCTATAACCAGCACAAGGCCGTAGTGAAGAGCTGAAGCATAGATACCACCGGCTGGCTCAGTTCCGGCTGGCGGGTAGATGTAAATTGTGCCCCGGTCAAGTGCTAGCGCGGACTGTGAAGGAAGGAGCTTCTCTGAAACGGTTGCCAGAATAGTATTGTACGCTGGAGCGATGAAATACCACGCCAGTGAAATAGCAATGAGAAAGGCAATAGCTTTACCGATAAAAGGCATAAACCTAGCGTATAGTGACATGGACTCGCTTCTCCACCCAGAAAAGCCACAAACCTATGGCTAGAAGTATCATTATGGATTGCCCCACTATGTAGTGGGCACTCTCAAAGAAGTTGGGGAAAGTGCTGCCAACCAGAAATAAACTTACCATCCGGACCAGGTTAAATGCATAAATACATACTATCCCCAGAGCAATACCTTCAATCTTCTGTCTTATGGTAGAAGGATAAGCCAGAACGGCGGAGATAACAATCGCCGTTGGCACGATTCCGGTACAGGCGGCGATGATACTCATGGAGAAATCAGGTGACGTGACCATAGCGCCGGTTACCTGCGCGTTGACACCGGTAAGGTCCAGGAAAAAGCCGGTGGCACTGGCGATGTGGCTGCGGAGGGCAAGAAACAACTCGCCGCCGGTTAACTTTGGATAGATAAACAGGAATATGAGTATGCCACCCGCAAAAATAAGGCTGCCCTTCACTACCACCCATCTTTCCCTGAGATATTTAACCACCTTAAGGTAAGCGCTGAACAGCTCTGCCTTTTTCTGCTGTTCAGCGCCTAACCTTTGGTCACGCCGTACACTACTTCTCAGCTGGGAACTTTTCCCCTTTTTTCTCTTACCCATTGTCTCTCGTTAATCTCTCGTACCTGGAGCCTATGCCGGACGCCTTCTCCGCGCGATGGCCAGTATCAGAATTATGCCCAGCGAGCCAGCCAGTATAATGATTCCCCACTGACTCAGGGTGGGCACCAGGTGCGGGGGTACGTAATTGCCGAACTGGACGTCAGCAGTATCACCCGAAGGCACGGTTATGGTCTTCTCGCGTGAGGTGCCCGGGTCGGTGCACCTCCAGTCAGCTTTCAGCGTCTCGGTAACCGTGTGGGACCCGGGAACAACATCGGCAACAGTGACATAACCGCCAGAAACAGTGGTGAAAACGCCGGACACACCGGATACGGTGAACTCCCAGCCGCTCAGACCTGATTCATTGGCGGAGTCGTAAGCGCCGTTATTGTTCTCATCGTGATACTTGAAGATTCTCAGGTCGCCAAGCTCCTGGTTACCGAAGTCAACCTCGGCGGTGCTGCCGGTGGTTACATCTGCCGTATCATGTCCCGAAGCGCCGGGGTCGGTGCATCTCCAGCCGGATAATGGAAGGTGTTCCTGAATCGAGTAGGTGCCAACCGGGATGTCGCTGAAGGTGAGATACCCGCCACCGGAGGTTGTCCCGGAACCAGACCAGGGTCCGCTGATGTCAAAGACCCAGCCATCCAGACCTGATTCAGTAGCGGAATCATAAGCGCCGTTACCGTTAACGTCCTCATACTTGAAGATTTCCAGGTCGCCTATCTCCTCTTCATTCTCAAACTCAACGACGGCAGTGTCGTTAAAGAGAACAGTCGCAGGCTTCTGATAAGGCGCTGTGCCGCCGGGGTCGGTGGAATGCCAGCCTGATTTCATGGTTTCCGTTACGGTATAGTTACCAACATCGAGGCCGGTAAGAAGGAGAATTCCATTTGCATCGGTTGACCCGGAACCAGACTCGGGTCCGCTGATGCTGAACCCCCAGTTTTCCAGGCCTTCAGCGGTGCCGGTGCGGAACTTGCGAATCTCCAGGTTGCCTTCTGCCTGCAATATGTCAAAGGAGACCATGGTGCTTGCCTCGGGGTCGGTCTCCCCCTGGACATAAATATGAACCCAGGCGCGGTATTTACCAGGGTCTACGGTGTCTGGAACGGTCCATGTATGCACATTGCCGGAGCCTTCCGGATTGTAGATGTCCGTGCCCGCAGCCCAGCCGTCGATGTCCTGGAGGGGTCCGCTTATACCATCGAAGACGTCACCGAGCGCGGAGCTTTGTATGTACAGTGGAGGTTCAGGAAAGCCCGCCAAATTTATTTGGAACGTATAGTAGTCACCCGTGCCGACCCAGTCCCAGCAGTGCCAGGTAAAGTTCAGTGAACTTCCCCCGTCATTGTACGCGAAATTGGGGGTGACTCCCTGCTCCCACTGGGCGGGTGATTGTGGCTCCACGGCTGCTTGGGCTACCGCAAAATTCAAGGCGCCTAAACCACAGGCAACCACGAGGACAAGCAGTACCGTAGTTATTTTTGAGATTGTCTTTTTTATCTTCATCTTTTCTTATTCCTCCTCTAATAGTAAGCAGGAGCAGCACCTAAATCTTGCCCATGTTCACCTCCTTTCTACTATTTATCATCCTCATCCCCTCACGAAAACGAACTTTCTCAAAAGAAAGATTAATAAGCCCAGTACAAAAGCACCACCAAGTATCCCGGCAATCAATATCCACCTCGTCATCCCGGCTACCTTGAGGGTCGTGCTTTTCCCCTCAATTTCCACGATATAGTCGCCGGCAACGTCCTTACTGATAGAGAAGACAATTGTTTCGGTTTCACCTCCAAACACGGGGATAGACTTGGTGGCTTCCACCTCACCATTTATCTTAAGCTCGGCATAGTAGATACCTTCCGCTTCACCGGTGTTGGTGACATCAACAAAGACGTCTGCCTCACCACCGCTTACAATGAAGTTGGGGTTAACAACGAGATCGGTGACTGTAATTGATGCTGGCCTTGGCGCCGCAGCTGCCACAGTAGCCGGCTTTTCTACCGGTTCTGACGGCTCAGCCTCTGGAGGTGCTGATACAATCACTGGCTCCGGTGCCGGCGATGGCGTGGCTGGAGTGGGGGGTGGAGGAGCTACTACTGTTGCCAGAATGGCAAAAGTAGTAAAGTGGCTTATATATGCCGACACCGTCTTAGCTTCGGTATCAATCTTGCTTGCCACAGGCGTCCATGTTGCTGTCTCTTCATCATAGAAAGCGATGGTAAAACTATTTTTATCAACGTTTTTACTAATCACGATTGCCGAGTCATAGTTCAGTACCATCAATATAGGTGGATCGAAAGTAGCCCCTTTTGGAGTAAAGTTCAGCACTGGACTGATTATGATCTTGCCAGCGGGAGCGCGAGGCGGGTCAGTCAAAATGGTTGCAATTATTGATTTCAGGGGGTCACCATTGGCGGTATTCGCTCTGGTATTCTTGGCTATGGTAAATTTCAGTACGCCCGATATCGAGATATTGATTGCCTCCATGACTCTCCCGTGTGGCGTAATCTCCGCTTCCTGACTTATGTTTCCCGGAAGCTTTACCTTAATCGTTGTCACTACGCCACCACCCCCGTTTCCTCCGCCAGTTAAGCCAGCCGTAGTGGTGGCTGAGGTAGTGCCGCTGGGACTATTGGAGATAGCCGACAGGTTAGTAGGTACCTCATCTCTCGTCTTTATGGCGAAGTAGTAGGTCGTGCTGGCACTGAGGCCAGTTACGGTAAAAGACTCGCTTGACCCTGCGGATTTAGGGGTTGGTTCACCACTGGCCTGTGTTGCTGTATTCCAGTTGGACTCCGTTACCGCGCTACCTCTCAGGTATCTGATATCATACTCGGCAGCTTTCCCCTGGTCGTCGTCATCCCCGGGGGCAGTCCAGCTCAGCGTAATGGAGTTGGTGGTTGCACCGCCGGTGGACAGGTCGGTTATGGCTGCCGGCCGAGTGGTATCCGCCTCCCCTGTGGTAGTGCCGCTGGGGCTATTGGAGATAGCCGACCAGTTAGGTATCTCATCTGCAGTCTTTATGGCAAAGTAATAGGTCGTGCTGCCATCAAGCCCCATCACGGTGAAAGACTCGCTTGACCCTGCGGATTTAGGGGTTGGTTCGCCACTGGCCTGCGTTGCCGTATCCCAGTTGGACCCCGTTACCGCAACACCTTCCAGGTATCTGATATCGTATTGGGCAGCTTTTCCATCGCTGCCGTCGTCACCGGGAGCGGTCCAGGAAAGGGTGATGGAGTTACCGGTTACGTTACTGATAGATAAGGTTACGGTGGCTGGGGAAGTCTCGTCTTCTTCTTCCGGTGTCGGAGTTGTAGGAGTATAGACCAGGTCCAGCCCGTTGGTCTCTTCCGCATCGAAGACTGCCTGCCACGCCGGTGCCAGGTCCTGCCATTCCCAGTAGCGGTTGTCGTCTTCTTCAATCTCTATTCCCAGGCGGGTTTCCTGGGCTACGACACCATCAACTCGGAATTCGATGATGTCACCATTGTACCCGGTAACCGCCAGATAGTATGCCAGACTAACCATGCCGTAATTGCCGGAAGTATCCGTGGTAATACTGCCACGAAACTCCCCGTCAATCCAGGCGGTTACCTCAACCTCGCTTGCCGGCTGACCTCCCGTGGTGGTTACCTGACCCCAGTAATGATGGGCCGGAACGGGGCCAACCTGGGCACCCGCCATGCCTGCGGGGATTCCCAACAAGGCTATGGCCAGAATGAAGGCTGCCCCTAGTAAAAGTAATTTACAGCCCCTCTTGCCTGGTTTAACTGCTTTCATTTTATTTACCTCCTACCCCCTGGGATGGGGCGGGGGAGAGTAGCCCCCACCCCATCCTGGGTACACGATTACGGGCCAGACTTGTGTGGAAGTGGACTGAACCCGAAACCGGCAAGTGTATCTGGATTCTCCATCCAGAGCCAGTAGCCACGTCCTTTACACATATTCGGGGCATTATCCATACCGGGCACGTAGTACCATGCCTCCTGGCCGCTCACGATCGGGCTGATGACCTGGGTGTAACCAGGCAGTCCGGTCGGAGTCTGCTCAATGGAGGACAGGGCTTCGTCAACCGGCATGAATGGTGGTGGGCCGAATAGTGGGTTGGGGCCGATGAGGTTCCACTTGGCGGATAGCTCCCGGCTCGGCATGGCGTACTGGTGCCCACTATCGGAGTTGACCATCAGGATGACCCAATGGCAGTCCTCGTACATGTAGATATAGAGAGCATCCAGCGGGTCCAGGGTGTCGGTTGGTGCTATCCCTACCCACATTTGCGTGGCCGGATCCCAGCGGTCAACGAACTTGACCTGATTCTCCAAGCTGCTGTTCGCCACTATATCCTGCCACTGCCGGGATGGCACCACATACTCCTCAAGAGCAATCGGCGTGGATAGTGTGTTCAGGCCTTTTTCCATGTGGAAGGCAAAGCCGAACTTGCCTATCTGCTCATCCAGCACGTCGGTGTGCACCACGTACAGCCATGGCATGTACCAGACCTCATCGATTACCCAGATAACGGGTTCGCCGTTACCCGGGCCGCCTCCGCTCGGGCCAGTGGGATGGTTCCACCAGTTGAACTGACCACTCAGCGGGTAAAAGCCCATGTAGAACAGTCCGGCGTCCATCACCATGACCGGTCCGGAGTTGGAACCCAGAGCGGTAGCATCCACCATGCTGTTATACTGGACCACACCGGGATGTCCCATGAGCAGCTCTACCGTGATATCCATGTCAGCAGCGACACCAAGAGCACCTTCATAGTCAAAGTCGGCCATAGCCGAAGCCATGACTCTTGCCGTGCCCTCACCGGCCGCAGTGTTGCAGTCGATGACGTTGGTCCACGGTGAGCAGCTGACGCAGATACCCTTGCCGATGCCATGGGCCAGGCCGAAGGCGTACGCATCACTCAGCGGTATATAGCTGGTGGCGATAACGTCAGTTTCGGCATCACCGAGTCCGGTAGCCTCGCTGTTGCCCTCGATAGTGCCGAACGGGCAACCAAAAACGAAGATACCCGTGCCAAGTCCGATGCTGCCACCAATGCCTATTGCCTCTACCAGTTTTACCTTTTCCGTGGCGCCGACCTCGGCGTCAGCGGTACCCTGGCCTACAGCCGTGTTGTCCACGATTTCGGCTGCCATGCAAGCCACCGTACCAATGCCGATACCAATGCCAGCGGCACCACCTATTGAAGTGGGGTCGAACTCGTGTATTGCCTCGGCATAGATATCAACATAGGCATCGCCGGCGGCGCTGACAGTGTTACCTTCGATGAGTATACACGGGTAGAAGATGGCGCAAATGCCCGAAGCCAGGCCCAGGCCCTTGCCACAGGCAAAGGACTCGTGGCTGGGAATGAGGTCCACAGCATCGACCGTGACTGGGTCGGCAATGCCGGAAGCGGTAACCTCGTTACCTGTTACCACCGGCCTATCCCACCAGCACTCGCCTTCAGGCAGTTCCTCCGCCTCGCCAACGAATTGCGGCAGGCCGACCAGCAAGATGCCGATGCCCACACCGGCACCGCCACCAATAGCTTCGGCGTACTGTATCCCGGCCGGCGGGTCATGCTTGGCACCAACTGTAGCATCAGCCGTGCCGGTGCCGTCGACACCGGAGTTGTCGGTTACCTCGACGCCCCGGCAGTCAATAACTGCGATACCAGCGCCGAGACCGAGTCCACCGCCAAAGGCTGTGGCATTGTCCGTGTCATCCGACTCCTTGGACCAGAGTTCCGCAATGACGTTACCGGTACCGGTTACAGGGTCGTTGTCATTGATGACAGTACCGTCGGAGAAAAGAACCAGTACACCGATACCCGCCGCCAGTCCACCGCCGTGAGCAAAGGACTCGACGGATGGCAGGTCACCGCTAATCTCCACGTCAATCTGCTCGCTCTGGACGGTCTCAACCAGTGACTGGTAGATAGCGCTCATGACCTCGGAATCGAAGCGGGCCAGAGCTGAACCAGCCTCCACTGTCCCGGCCGGAGCCGCCTGGATAAGAATATCAAGGTCGCCCTGCGCGCTAATGTCATTACCGGAGACATTGCCCGGTGACATGCAGAGGGTAATACCCAGAGCAACGCTCAGAGCCGAGCCGAGACCGACCTCCTCAACGCTGGAATCCACGGCGACAACCCTGGAGGTAACATCGGAGAGAACTTTTCCTGTGTTGTCCATCACCTTGAGCATGAAGGATTTCTTAGCGGCAATGCCGAGAGCCACTCCGACGCTGGAACCAGTGGTTGCCTCTTCACTTGCGGAAATATCGGTCAGGTCAAGGCTAACATTCACACCGTTCGTGCTGACCATGCCATACTCGGAACCTTTGACACTTATGCCGCAAACCAGACCAACCGCCTGAGGGGGGCAAATCGGGTGACCCAGCGTTTGGAGAAGCAGCTCGTCCACATCTGCCAGTTCTTCTGCCGTCTTCTCATCCAGCTCAACCTCTGTCACCGCGGCATCGTTGACGTTACCGACGCCAGTTACCGTCACCGTGTTACCTTTCACATTAGACTCGTGGCACTTCCTCATCCAGATGCCTTCTGCAATCAGGAACCCGGTAGTATTACCGCCCACAACATTAGTTTTTATGGTAACGGTGTTGATATTTACGTCAGACCGGTCCGAATTCCCAATGGCGATGCCGAAGGCTATTGCCCAGGTATTGCCGCTGGCCGTGACGGTCACCGCATTGCAGTTGACGTCAATCAGCGGCGACTCATTCACGCAGATGCCGATACCAATCACGTCAAGACCCGCCAGGACATTAATGGTGTTTGGTGCTGGCGTGCCGTCCAGCAGTACACCAACGACGGATTTAGGGCACATGTCCATATCTATCCCGACGGCCATAAAATCACCGTGGACATTCAGCAGGTTATGATGTATCTGGGCATTAAAGCAGTCATACATGATAATGCCCCAGGCATTGGTGACGCTGAGAACCAGGTCGTTGCCCATGGTACCCACGAATATCTCGTTATTATGGATAATGGGGTACTTGACCTTCGTCATAAATATGCCCACTCCGTCTGTGAACTGGTCAACCTTGATGGTGCAGTTAAGAATGTGGACATTATCAATGTACATGTCAGGGGTGGGGGGATGGACATCGACACCCGTAGCAGCCCCGGCGAGGTAGAAACCGTCAATGACCACGTTGGAAGAGCATATCTCGATTACGGCACCTGGTACAGGGCTCTGTGCGGACACATTAATCTTGGTGACCGCGGCACCATCAGTAGACTTGATGGTTACCGGCTTGTCCACCACGATATTCTCGGGATAGTCGCCACCGTACCATAAGGGGTCCGCGGGAAGGACATTGATGCGGTCAGGATTCCCATCGTCGTAAGGCAACTGGCTGACGGCGTAGGTTATGCTGCGCCATGGTTGAGCCATCGAACCGTCCCGGCCAAAGTTATCAATTCCATCCATGCTGACATACCGTTCATCGTACGTCATGTCGTCGACGGCTCTGGCTGTGCCCTGCGGTATGACGAATGCGCCCAGAGAAAAGGCGAGCACCAGTGCCAGCGCTATATTAAATATTTTCCCTTTCATTTTCTTATTACTCCTTCCTTGTAGATTCTGGACTTTGCTTGGCTTCCCACTCCTCAGGAAGGAAATATCTTACTTACTTAAGGAGCAGGTAGAGCCCCGCACAATTTGCCCTACATTCTTCTCACCTCCCTTTTTACTTAAAAATCTTAATACCAAAGGTCTTTCACCCCGGGCAGGTCGTTTTTCCATATTCTCTTTAGCCCTCTCATCGAAGGCAGTTGAAATGTAGCAAACTCTGTGCAATGTGTATGTCCTCTAAAAGGGTAATTCTGCACTGCTCGAAATAATGCTTCTGCTTTGATTGTTCATCGGCAGAATACTGACTGAAGGGGTAGTAGGCTATGAATCGAAATGATGTTTTTTAAGTGATAGATATGTTGAGAGAATTGTGATATTTTGCTTAATTCAGGCTCATTTTGGGTCAGGTTGACCCAAAAGATACGGAAATGGAAGGCTTGACAACCAAAATATGGTAGGTCTTATAATCAGTCGCATAACGTAGCCGACCTGGGTGTTGGGAAAGGGGGGACAAGCGGAAATGAGCAAACTAAGGGTAGCCCTGGTAATCACGCTGGCCGTCTTAATGCTCTTTTGCCTGTCGGGACAGGCTCTGGCTGAGTCGCCAAAAGTAAAAGTGTTAATTAGTTTTAACTTGCCAACCACTCTGGCTGATAATGAGCAGTTACAGAAGGCAGGGGGCATTATTCGCTACCGGTTTCGTCATATCCCGGTAATTTCAGTTGAGATTCCAGAGCAGGCACTTCGCGGACTGCGTAAAAATCCCAGAGTGGCTATCATTGAAGAGGACGGTGTGGCCTATGCTATTGAGCAGACTTTGCCCTGGGGGGTAGACCACATCGATGCCGAAGTTGTTCATGCTTACAATAAAAAAGGAGCAGGCATCAAGGTAGCCATAGTGGACACCGGCATAGACCTTGACCACCCTGACCTGCAGGTGGCAGGTGATGTTAGCTTTGTTTCCGGTGCTCCCAGTGGCGAGGATGACCATGGTCACGGCACGCATGTTGCCGGCACGGTAGCGGCGCTGGACAATGATTTCGGAGTTATCGGTGTTGCGCCTGAGGCGGAATTGTACGCGGTAAAAGTTCTTGATGGGAGCGGAAGGGGCTACTGGAGCGACATTATTGCCGGAATAGAGTGGTCAATTGACCACAGCGCCCAGATAATAAATATGAGTCTGGGTGGCACCAGCGGGTCATCAACCCTGGAGATGGCGTGCGATGCTGCCTTTGAAGCCGGAGTGCTTATCGTGGCGGCTGCTGGCAATAGCGGTAACTCCTGGGCCCTTTTTGATAACGTGCTCTACCCGGCAAGATATGATTCGGTAATTGCGGTGGCTGCCACTGACAGCTCTGATGACAGGGTTTACTTTTCCAGCACCGGCCCGGATGTGGAGCTGGCAGCGCCTGGAATTAATATTCTGTCTACTGCTGCAGGTGGTGGTTATACAACTAAGATGGGCACTTCCATGGCATCACCGCATGTAGCCGGCGTAGGCGCCTTGATGTTTGCCTCGGGAATCAATGATGCAAATGGAAACGGACGAATCAATGATGAGGTGCGGGAAAGATTGCAACTGACGGCTAGAGACCTCGGCATTGCTGGCAGGGATAACTTGTATGGCTACGGACTGGTTGATGCCGCTGGAGCTGTGCCTCAGGAAAACAGCCCGCCGACGGCGCCGGAAGTTAACATAACCCCAGAACTGCCGGTTACTACCGATGACCTGGTGTGTGAGCTCACCGCCCCGGGCACTGACCCGGATGGTGACACCATAACCTATTCCTATGCCTGGTATAAAGATGATGCTCTGCAACTCGGTCTGACGGCGGATACAGTAGCCTCGGCAAACACCACCAAAGACCAGGTATGGAAGTGTGTGGTAACGCCGAATGATGGAATTGATAATGGTCCTGTCGGTGAAGACGAGGTTACCATCCAGAACAGTCCGCCAGTCGCTAATGCTGGTCCCGACCAGACGGTTATCATGGATACGCTGGTTACTCTGGACGGGAGTGGCAGTCTGGATGATGATGGCGATGTGCTGACCTATGCCTGGGCACAGACAGGCGGGCCGTCCGTCACCCTTTCCGACCCGGCATCGGTTGAGCCTACCTTCACTCCGGCAGAAGTTGAGACCTATACCTTTAGCCTGGTGGTAAACGATGGAAATGTTGATAGCCTGTTTGATTCGGTGGTCATATCTGTCATGCCGGAAAATACGCCCCCAGAGCTTTCGACAGGCAATCTTACTCCAGTTTCAGGATTTGCCTCAACCTCTTTCCTTTATAGCGTAAACTATACTGATGCTGACAACGACCCCCCAACCTCGGTCACGGTAACGATAGACGGCGGAGTGCCTCAGGATATGACCGTTCAATCAGGGCAGGATGGGGACTTCAGCAATGGTGAAATCTACGAACACTCTGTTCTTGGTACTGACCTGGGGGTGGGCGACCATACCTTCCAGTTTGCGGCTGAGGATAATTTTAACGATGCCACTGGTGACACAGGTATGCACTCTGGTCCCATTATAGTTAACAGCCCGCCGACGGCGCCAGAAGTTAACATAACCCCGGAACTGCCGTTTACTATTGATGACCTGGTGTGTGAGATCACCGTCCCGGGCACTGACCCGGATGGTGACACCATAACCTATTCCTATGCCTGGTATAAAGATGATGCTCTGCAACTAAGTTTGACGACGGATACAGTAGCTTCGGCAAACACCACCAAAGGCCAGGTATGGAAGTGTGTGGTAACGCCGAATGATGGAGTTGATAATGGTCCTGCCGGTGAAGACGAGGTTACTATCCAGAACAGTCCGCCGGTGGTTGATGCTGGCCCTGACCAGTCGGTTCTCGTGGACACGCTGGTTACCCTGGACGGGAGTGGCAGTCTGGATGATGATGGCGATGTGCTGGCCTGTGCATGGGCACAGACAGGTGGACCGTCCGTCACCCTTTCCGACCCGGCATCAGTTGAGCCTACCTTCACCCCCGCAGAAGTTGAGACCTATACCTTTAGCCTGGTGGTAAACGATGGAACTGTTGATAGTGCGCCTGATGAGGTTATCATCTATGTCACTTCTGCTGTACCTATGATGCATGTTGACACCATTGATATGCTTCTGGTTCAGAAATACGGGGGCTGGCGAACATATGCCGAAGCGACAGTTACCATACTTGATGCCGACGGCAATCCGGTAGAGAATGTTATTGTGGATGGTCACTGGGAAGGTGCCACCACCGATAGCGATACGGGCATTACCGGAGTTGATGGGAAGGTAACCTTGACTTCGAATTATCGGCGCCGTCCTGCCAGTGGGACAACCTATACCTTCATCATAGATAATATAGCCGCAGAGGGATGGCTTTGGGATGAAATAAGTAGTGTGGTGAGCGCCTCAATAGTAGTTCCTTAATACCCTTGAAGCTGATCAAGATAGGGGGCGACGGATTGTGCGCCATGCCCGGCGGTTCGTTTTCCAGTTGGCTGAGGTGGCAGTGTCCAGAGATCTGTTTGCTGCCATTCTGGAGCGGATAACCAAGTTAAGCCTATCACCCGGCTAAGTGCAGCCGAGGAGATACAGGCAGCCAGAAAGTAACTTAACAATTCATCTTATTGTTAACGCATGATAATCTATAATGTGAAAGGGGCAGCATTTTCGCTCATCGGTTTTCCAGAGCCATAGGCGGTTCTATAAAGGAACGATAATTGGGAATGTCAGCTCTCCGGGCTACCGGCCACCGGCTCCTGAAGCTAGAATATCGGTAACTCTAACTTAAAAAGTGGTATCCCTTTTGGGGGCAGGGCAATAAGCTGTAGCAGTAGTCAAACGGTCTAAATTTATAATTTTTCTTGCT
>Ga0307379_10008077_pt1 | contig 14238 bp, 10 predicted proteins | sample UN2MG_FD_202237 | JGI IMG/M metagenome (GOLD analysis project Ga0307379, IMG submission 202237) | Soil microbial communities from Risofladan, Vaasa, Finland - UN-2 | ecosystem: Environmental > Terrestrial > Soil > Coastal area > Acid sulfate soil | place: Finland: Risofladan, Vaasa | collected...
GCGCCGCCCACCCGCCGGCTCTTCACCTCCACCATGGGCATCGAGTTCTTCAGCGCCTTCTTGAACGTCTTCACCGGGTCGTCCTTGGTCCGCTGCGCGATGATGTCCAGCGCCCCGTAAACGATCCGCTCGGCCGGGCTCTTCTTGCCCTTCCGCATCACCGCGCTGATGAACCGCGTGACCTGCGCTTCACTGTAAATCGGGTCCGGCATCAGCTCCCGGACCGGCACTTCTCTTCTTCTGGGCATTTCCTATCTTCCTGTTCTCTTAATAGTCGGAGTTAACTCGTATGCAATTTTTTTGCCGCAGATGAACGCAGATGAACGCAGATTGCATCATGCCTATTTCAGAATTATCTGCGTTTATCTGCGTTCATCTGCGGCCACTTTCTTCCTTAATGCTCACCATGCCCTAGGCGACAAAAAAGGATTGAATCGAAAGGAATCAATCCCTTTGCCGTTCAATCCTTACTTTGGTCTCTTGGCCCCGTATTTCGACCTGGCCTGCTTTCTGTCCGCAACTCCCAGCGAGTCCAGCGTGCCCCGGATGATGTGGTAGCGGACGCCGGGAAGGTCCTTGATCCTGCCGCCCCGGATCAGCACCACCGAGTGCTCCTGCAGATTGTGGCCCACGCCCGGGATGTAGGTGGTCACCTCGATCCCGTTGGTGAGCCGCACGCGGGCGACCTTGCGCATGGCCGAGTTCGGCTTCTTGGGAGTGAACGTGGTCACGCGCACGCACACCCCCCGCTTCTGCGGGCAACCCTGCAAAGCCGGCGCCTTGGTCTTCTTGTGCGGTTTGACCCGCTCTTTCCGGATCAACTGGTTAATAGTAGGCATTAATTCACAGGTCCCTTTTTCCTCAAATTACCGAATCCCATCATTATATCAAATTTTCAGCTCAAGTCAAGACAAATCCCGTATTTCGCCTGCCGGAGGCGGCGCCGGTTTGTAACCGGCGGGATTTCCACCGGCTAAAACCGGCGGCACGGCCCTGGCGTCCGGCTCAGGCCGTGTCCGCCGCGGCCTCTCCGGCCTCGGCCTCCGGGACCTCGATCCCGATCTGGCGGTAGCGCTCCATTCCGGTGCCCGCCGGGATCAGGCGGCCCATGATCACGTTCTCCTTCAAGCCGCGCAGGTAATCAATCTTGCCGGCGATTGAGGCCTCGGTCAGCACCCGGGTGGTCTCCTGGAAGCTGGCGGCGGAGATGAAGCTCTCGGTGGAGAGCGAGGCCTTGGTGATGCCGAGCAGCTTGGGCTCCGCGGTGGCCGGTTTCTTTTTGAGGGCGATCACGCGGTCGTTCTCGTCCTCGAAAGAGGCGCGGTCCACCTCGTCCCCCGTGAGGAATTCGGTGTCGCCCGGGTTGGTGACCCGGAGCCTCCTGAGCATCTGGCGCACGATCACCTCGATGTGCTTGTCGTTGATCTTCACGCCTTGCAGCCGGTACACCTGCTGGACCTCGTCCACCAAGTACTTGGCCAGCTCCTTCTCGAAGCGGACCCGGAGGATGTCGTGCGGGTTCGCGGAGCCTTCCATCAGCGGCTCGCCCGAGCGCACGAAGTCGCCCTCGTGCACGATGATGGCCTTGCCTTTGGGGATCTGGTACGACTTGGGCTCGCCCACCTCCGGGGTGATCACGATGGTGCGGCGTCCCTTCACCTCCTCGCCGAAGCTCACGGAGCCGTCAATCTCCGCGATGATGGCCAGCTCCTTGGGCTTCCGGGCCTCGAACAGCTCGGCCACGCGGGGAAGACCGCCGGTGATGTCCTTGGTCTTGGTGGTCTCGCGCGGGATCTTGGCGATGACGTCGCCGGCGGCGACCATGTCTCCCTCCATCACCATGACGTGGGCCCCGACGGGCATGTAGTAGCGCGCGTAGTTATTGGAGCGGGGGAGCTTCAAGGTCTTGGTCGAGTTGGCTTCCTTGATGGAGACGCGCGGCCGAAGCTCGGCGTTCTTGGACGTGATCACGACCTTGCGGGCGAAGCCGGTGCGGTCGTCGAGCTGCTCGATCATGGTGACGTTCTCGATGATGTCGCCGAACTTGATGCGTCCGTCCACCTCGGTGAGGATCGGGTTGGAGTACGGGTCCCACTCGGCGATCATCTGTCCCGCTTCCACCTTGGCCCCGCCCTTGACCTTGACCTCGGCGCCGTAAACGATGGAGAAGCGCTCGACCTCCACCCCGCGGCTGTCCTCGATCACCACCTCGCCGTTTCGGTTCATGGCCACCATGTCGCCGTTCTTCTTGACCACGGTGTTGAGCCCGTGTAACGCGGCCTTGCCGCTGAAGTGGGCCACGTGGGTGGACTGCTCGCCGCGGCTGGACGCGGCGCCGCCGATGTGGAAGGTCCGCATGGTGAGCTGGGTGCCCGGCTCGCCGATGGACTGGGCCGCGATCACGCCGACGGCCTCCCCGACGTTGACCTTGTGGCCGCGGGCCAGGTCGCGTCCGTAGCACTCGCGGCACACGCCGCGGCGGGCCCGGCAGGTGAGCACCGACCGGATCTTGATCCGCTCCAGGCCGGCCTCGTCCACTTTTTCCGCGGTCTCCTCGTCGATGTTCTCGTTCCTCTTCACGATCACGTTGCCCAGGCGGTCGTGGATGTCGTCAAGGGTGGTCCGTCCCAGGATGCGCGAGCCCACCGTCTCGATGATCCGGCCCGCCTCCAGCAGAGGCCCGACCTCGATCCCGTCCAGCGTGCCGCAGTCGTCCTCCATCACGATCACGTCCTGCGACACGTCCACCAGCCGCCGGGTCAGGTAGCCCGAGTTCGCCGTTTTGAGGGCGGTGTCGGCCAGGCCCTTGCGCGCGCCGTGGGTGGACACGAAGTATTGCAGCACCGACAGGCCCTCGCGGAAGTTCGCGGTGATCGGGGTCTCGATGATCTCGCCGGAGGGCTTGGCCATGAGCCCGCGCATGCCGGCGAGCTGGCGCACCTGCTGCTGCGAGCCGCGGGCGCCCGAGTCCACCATCATGTAGATGGGGTTCAGGCTCTCCACCGTCACGTCCTTGCCCTGCGGCCCCTTGCGCACCTCGATGCCCAGCTCCTTGGTCAGCTCGTCGCCGATCTGATTGGTCACCTCGCCCCAGCGGTCCACTACCTTGTTGTAGCGCTCGCCCGGGGAGATGCGTCCGTCCTGGTACTCCTCCTCGATCTCCTGCACTTCCTTGTAGGCCTGGTCGAGCATCTGCTGCTTCTTGCTGGGGATCTTGAGGTCGTCAACGCAGATGCTGATCCCGGCCTGGGTGGCGAAGTCAAAGCCCAGGGTCCGGATGCGGTCGGCCAGGATGACCGTCTCCTTGTTGCCCGCCACCCGGTAGCAAATGCTGACCAAGTCCTCGAGCTGCTTCTTCTTCATCGCCTTGTTGATGGTGGAGAAGGGGATGGCCGGGGGCAGGATCTCGGAGAGGATGACGCGGCCGGTGGTTGTCTCGACGGTCTTGCCGCCGAGCCTTGCCTTGATCTTGGCGTGCAGGTCCAGGTCGCCCTGGTCATAGGCCAGGAGCACTTCCTCCGGCGAGGAGTAGGCCTTGCCCGTGCCCTTGACGTATGCCTGCTCGCGGGTCAGGTAGTAAATGCCGAGCACCACGTCCTGGCTGGGCACGATGATGGGCTTGCCGTTCGCCGGGCTCAGGATGTTGTTGGTGCTCATGATCAGCACGCGGTTCTCGACCTGGGCCTCCAGCGACAGCGGCACGTGCACGGCCATCTGGTCGCCGTCGAAGTCGGCGTTGAAGGCCAGGCAGACCAGCGGGTGGAGCTGGATGGCCTTGCCCTCGATCAGGATGGGCTCGAAGGCCTGGATGCCCAGCCGGTGCAGGGTGGGGGCGCGGTTCAGCATCACCGCATGCTCCCGGATCACCTCGTCCAGGATGTCCCACACCTCCGGGCGCTCCCGCTCCACCATCTTCTTGGCCGCCTTGATCGAGGTCGCCAGGCTCCGCTCTTCCAGCTTGTTGTAGATGAACGGCTTGAACAGCTCGAGCGCCATCTTCTTGGGCAGGCCGCACTGGTGGAGCCGAAGCTCCGGGCCCACCACGATCACGGACCGGCCGGAATAGTCCACCCGCTTGCCGAGCAGGTTCTGCCGGAACCGGCCCTGCTTGCCGCGGAGCATGTCGGAGAGGCTCTTCAAGGGCCGCTTGTCCGGGCCGTTGATGGCGCGGCCGCGCTTGCCGTTGTCGAAGAGCGCGTCCACCGCCTCCTGGAGCATGCGCTTTTCGTTTCTGACGATGATCTCGGGGGCGTTCAGCTCGATCAGCCTTTTCAGGCGGTTGTTGCGGTTGATGACGCGGCGGTAGAGGTCGTTCAAGTCGGAGGTGGCGAACCTGCCGCCGTCCAGCGGGACCAGGGGCCTTAAGTCGGGCGGGATCACCGGGATGCGCTCCAGGATCATCCACTCCGGCCGGTTGCCCGACTTCCTGAAGGCGTCCGCGATCTTGAGCCTTTTGCCCAGCTTGATCCTGCGGGCCTCGGACTTGGTCTCCTCCATCTCCGCCCGCAGCCGCGTGCACAGCTCTTCCAGGTCCAAAGACGCCATCATGTCGCGCACGGCCTCGGCGCCCATGCCCGCCTTGAAATGGAGGCCCTCGCTCTGCAGCTTGCGGTAATTTTCCTCGGCCAGAAGCTCGCCGGCTTCGAGGTCGGTGTTGCCGGGATCGAGCACGATGAAGGACTCGTAATACAGGACTTTTTCCAGGTCCTTCAGGGTGAGGTCCAAAAGCGATCCGATGCGGGAGGGGATGCTCTTGAGGAACCAGATATGGGCCACCGGCGCGGCCAGGTCAATGTGGCCCATGCGTTCGCGCCGCACCTTGGACTTGATCACCTCGACCCCGCACTTCTCGCAGGTGATGCCGCGGTGCTTCATGCGCTTGTACTTGCCGCAGTTGCACTCGTAGTCCTTGATCGGTCCGAAGATGCGGGCGCAAAACAGGCCGTCGCGCTCCGGCTTGAACGTCCGGTAGTTGATGGTCTCCGGCTTCTTCACCTCGCCGTGCGACCATTCCTTGATCTTGGCCGGGCTCGCCAGCGCGATCTTGACCGCGGAAAAACTAAGCGGGCTCTTGGGCCGCTCGAAAATTCCCAGCGATAGTTCCTTCACCGCGATGCCTCCTTGTTTGAGTTACACGGATGGTCGAAAACGTATGTCGCAGGTCCCGGCGCCGCTGCAGGCCGCGACCGAAAAATCACGGAGAAGATCAACAAGGATATTTAGGATATTCATGATAAAATATTTTCTTATCCTTAATATCCTTGACATCCTTGTTTCTCCATTCTTCTTACTCCGCCACCTTCTCCAGCAGCGTCACGTCCAGCGCCAAACTCTGCAACTCCTTGACCAGGACGTTGAACGACTCCGGCAGGCCCGCCTCGAAGTCCTGCCGGCCCTTCACGATGGCCTCGTACATGCGCGACCGGCCCGCGATGTCGTCCGACTTCACCGTCAAAAACTCCTGCAGCGTGTACGCCGCGCCGTAGGCCTCGATGGCCCACACCTCCATCTCGCCCAGCCGCTGCCCGCCGAACTGGGCTTTGCCCCCCAGCGGCTGCTGCGTGACCAGCGAGTACGGCCCGATGGAGCGGGCGTGGATCTTATCGTCCACCAGGTGATGCAGCTTGAGCATGTACATCACGCCCACCGTGACCTTGGAATCAAAGGGCAGGCCGGTGCGCCCGTCATAGAGCACCGCCTGGCCGGTGGTCGGACGGCCCGCCTTGGCGAGCAGCTCCTTGATCTCGGTTTCCTTGGCCCCGTCGAAGACCGGCGAGCTCGAGTAAACGCCCTTGACCATGGTGCGGGCCAGCTCCAGAGTGTCCTCGTCCGAGAGCTCGGCCACTATCTTGTTCATCTTCCGGGACCCCATGATCTCCGCGATCTTCTTCTTGAGCTTGTCCGGCCCGAAGTTGTCGCGGATCATCTCATCGAGCTGCTCTCCGAGCCCCAGCGAGGCCCAGCCCAGGTGGGTCTCGAGGATCTGGCCCACGTTCATGCGCGACGGCACGCCCAAGGGGTTCAGCACGATGTCAACCGGAGTGCCGTCCTCCAGGTACGGCATGTCCTCCTCGGGAAGGATGCGGCTCACCACGCCCTTGTTCCCGTGCCGGCCCGCCATCTTGTCGCCCACCGACAGCTTGCGCTTGATCGCCACGAACACCTTCACCATCTTGATCACGCCGGGCGGAAGGTCGTCCTCCCGCTGCAGCCGGCCGATCCGGTCCTCCACCAGCCGCTCCACCATCTCGATCTGCTCCAGCGCCCGGTCCACCAGCGCCCCCACCTCCAGCTCCCGCTCCGCCTTGCCCGACACGATCAGCTTCGGCCACAACTCCAGCCGAAGCCCTTCCAAAAGGTCGCCGTTGACCGTCTCTTCCTTCTTGGCCAGCACCTTTTCCGTCTTCGGGTCCACCACCCGGTGCATCGTCTTCTTGCCGCCGATCAGCTTCAGGACCTTGCGCTTCACGTCGTCATTGATGATCCGGATCTCGTCGTCCTTGTCCTGCATGAGCTTCTGCACTTCCGCGTCCTGGATCGTCTTGCTCCGCTCGTCCCTGGACACGCCCTTCCGGGAGAACACCCGCGCGTCAATGATGATCCCCTCGACCCCCGGCGGGACCCGGAGCGATGTGTCGCGCACGTCGCCCGCCTTCTCGCCGAAGATGGCCCGCAGAAGCTTCTCCTCCGGCGACAGGTGCGACACGCTCTTCGGCGTGATCTTGCCCACCAGGATGTCGCCCGGATGCACCTCCGCCCCGATCCGCACGATCCCGCTCTCGTCAAGGTTCCGAAGCGCGTCCTCCCCCACGTTCGGGATGTCGCGCGTGATCTCCTCCTTGCCGAGCTTGGTGTCCCGCGACGTCCCCTCGAACTCCTCGATGTGGATCGAAGTGAACGTGTCCCGCTTGATCAGGCGCTCCGAGAGCAGGATCGAGTCCTCGAAGTTGTACCCGCCCCACGGCATGAACGCCACCACGACGTTCTTGCCCAGCGCCAGCTCGCCGTTCTCCGTGCCCGTGCCGTCCGCGATCACTTCGCCCTTTTCCACCCGCTGGCCCACCGCCACGATCGGCCTCTGGTTGATGCACGTGCCCTGGTTCGACTTGCGGTACTTGATCATGTTGTAGATGTCAACGCCCCGGTCCTTGCCGTCCGGCCGGATCAGCTCGTCGTCAACCTTGATCACGATTCGATCCGCGTCAACGTTCGCCACCTGGCCGCTGCGCTTGCACAGCATGGTCGCGCCCGAATCGCGCGCCACCACGTCCTCCATCCCCGTACCCACCAGCGGCGCCTCCGTCGCCAAAAGCGGCACCGACTGCCGCATCATGTTCGACCCCATCAGCGCCCGGTTGGCGTCGTCGTGCTCCAAAAACGGGATCAGGCCCGCGGCCACGCTCACCAGCTGGTTCGGAGAAACGTCCATCATCTGGATCTCCTCGCCCGGAACCATGATGAACTCGCCGCCCTTGCTCCGCGCGCTCACCAGCTTGTTCTCGAACCGGCCCTGGTCGTCCAGCGGAGCGTTGGCCTGCGCGATCGTGTACTGCTCCTCCGCCAACGCCGACAGGTAAACGACCTCGGCCTTCACCTGCCCGTTCTCGACCTTCCGGTACGGAGACTCGATGAACCCGAACTCGTTAACCCGCGCGTAGGTCGAGAGCGACGAGATCAACCCGATGTTCGGGCCTTCCGGCGTCTCCACCGGGCAGATGCGGCCGTAGTGCGTCGGGTGCACGTCGCGCACCTCGAACCCCGCCCGCTCGCGGGTGAGGCCCCCGGGGCCCAGCGCGGAGAGCCGGCGCTTGTGCGTGATCTCCGACAGCGGGTTGGTCTGGTCCATGAACTGGCTAAGCTGCGACGACCCGAAGAACTCCTTCACCACCGCCATCACCGGCTTCGAGTTCACCAGGTCGTGCGGCATCATCGTCTCCACTTCCTGGAAGCCCATCCGCTCCTTGATCGCCCGCGCCATGCGCACGAGCCCGATACGGAACTGGTTCTCCAAGAGCTCGCCCACGCTCCGCACCCGCCGGTTGCCGAGGTGGTCAATGTCGTCCACCTCGCCCCGCCCGTCCTTGAGCTCCAAGAGGTACTTGACAACCGCCATGATGTCCTCCCGCGTCAGCGTGTGCACGTCGAGCGGGATGCTGAGCCCCAGCTTGTGGTTCAATTTGAGCCGCCCCACCTTGGCCAGGTCGTAGCGCTCCGGGTTGAAGAAGAGGTTCTCGAACAGCGCGGTCGCGCTCTTCGACGTGGGCGGGTCGCCCGGCCGGAGCCACCGGTAGATCTCCATCTTGGCCTCGTCCGGCGGAAGCGACTTGTCCAGGAGCAGCGTGTCCCGCAGCGACGACGACACCCGGATGTTGTCGAAGAATATGATCTCGAAAACGTTGATCCCGCTCTCCCGGAGCTTGTCAACCTTCTCCTGGGTCAGTTCCTCGTTGGCCTCGTAAAGGATCTCGCCCGTGTCCTTGTTGATGATGTCGTGAGCCAGGACCTTGCCCGCCAGGTCCTCCTCGTTGATCGGGATGCGGTTGATGTTCGCCGCCTTCAACTTCTTGATCGTGCCCTTGCGCCACTTCTTGCCCTTCTTCGCGATCGCCTCGCGGCTGTCCGGGTGCCGGACCTCCTTGGAAACGATCTGCCCCTCCAGCGCCTCCTCCACCACCGACTTGAACACCCGGTGGTTGTCCTCCAGGTACACCTTCTCCGTCCGGTAGAAGAAGTTGAGCAGCTCCTCCGTCGAATACCCCAGCGCCCGGAGCAGGATGGTGGACGGCAGCTTGCGCCGCCGGTCTATGCGCACGTACAGGATGTCCTTGTGGTCGAACTCGAAGTCAATCCAGCTCCCCCGGTACGGGATGATGCGCGCGAAGAACAGCACCTTGCCCGAGCTGTGCGTCTTGCCCCGGTCGTTGTCGAAGAAAACGCCCGGCGAGCGGTGGAGCTGGCTCACGATCACCCGCTCCGTCCCGTTGATCACGAACGTCCCGTTCTCCGTCATCAGCGGGATCTCGCCGAAGTAGATCTCCTGCTCCTTCACGTCCCGGATCGCCTTGAGCCCCGTCTCCTCGTTAACGTCCCACACCACCAGCCGGATGCGGACCTGCAACGGCGCCGCGAACGTGTTCCACCGCTGCCGGCACTCGTCCACCGTGTACTTGGGGTCGTCGAGCCGGTAGCTCACGAACTCGAGCGACGCCGTGTCGTTGAAGCCCTTGATCGGGAACACGCTGTTGAAAACCGCCTGCAGCCCCTCGGGCTTGCGCTCCTCCGGCGCCACGCTCATCTGCAGAAAACGCTCGTAGCTCCGCCGCTGGATGTCTATCAGGTTGGGGATCTCCGCGATCTGGGGGATCTTGGCGAAACTGCGGCGGAACCGGGAAATCTGCTTCACATTGGTCCTGCTCATCATCGCTCCTTCGCGAGCTCAAACGCCCGGCCATAGAAAAGAACTGGTCCAGGGGCGAGGACGCACCTCGCCCCTGCTGGTCAACCGCTCACTTTATCTTCCGCCGGAGCAAAGCCGCTCCCGCGGTCATGCTGGATTGTTCCCGAAGCGGCGCCGAGGCCCGGCCTCAGGCCCCAAGCCTCACGCCTCAAGCCTACTTGATCTCCACCTTCGCGCCCACGGCCTCCAGCTTCCTCTTGATCTCTTCCGCGTCCTGCTTGGACACGCCTTCCTTGACCGGGCCCGGGACCTTCTCCACCACTTCCTTGGCCTCTTTCAGCCCGAGCTGGGTGATGGCGCGGACTTCCTTGATCACCTCGATCCGCTTCTCGCCCACTTCCTTCAGGATCACGCTGAACTCCGTCTGCTCCTCAACCTCAGCCGCCGCGGCCGCGCCCGCGCCCGGCATCATCCCCGCCATCATCACCGGCGCCGCCGCCGACACGTTAAACCGCTCCTCGAACTCCTTCACGAACCCCGAGAGCTCGATCAAGGTCATCTTGTCGAAAAACTCTAACACCTGCTCCTTGCTTACGTCTGCCATTTTTGTGCTCCTTGCTAGGTTATGGGTAGAACAGGTTTGCAACCTGTTCACCTTTCGTTCTCCATTAAGTGGAACAGGTTTGCAACCTGTTCACCTTCTTGGCGTCTCCCCGCCGAACAGGTTATAAACCCGTTCTGCAGGACGGTTGAGCCCTTACGCCGCCTGTTTTTCCTTCTCGGTCTGCAATGCCCCCAGCGCGCGGCCCAGTTGCTGCGGCCCCGCCGCCAGCAGGCGCGCGAGCTTGGTGGGACCCGCCGCGATCAGTCCGGCCATGATGGCCAGGAGCTGCGGCCGGGTCGGAAGCGTCGCCAGCATGGTTTTGACCTCTTGCGCGCTGATAAGTTTCCCGCCGGCGGCGGCCCCTTTGATCTCGAGCTTCTCGTTGCCCTTGATCTTGATGAACTCGACCAGCACCCGGGCCGGCGCTCCGGGGTCCTCCCGGTGCCAGGCCACCGCGGTGGGCCCGGTCAGAAGCTGATCCATCGCCGCCATCGGCGTCCCGCCCGACGCGAGCTTGAGCAGGGTGTTCTTCGCCACTTTGAACCGCACCCCGGCCTCCCGGCAGCGGTCGCGCAGGTCGCTGATCTGCGCCACCGTGAGCCCGCGGTAATCAGCCAGCACCATGGAAGGCGCCGTCTCAAGCTCCTGTTTCATCTGTTCGATGAACTTTACTTTGTCCGCTTTTTTCAAGGTATTTCCTCACCCCCTTTCTCCATTCCTTTTTCGCCGCCGGCATCCGGGGCCGCCTTGATGACGCTCCGGGCTGATCGCCCGGTCCCCGCCGAAAAAAGAGCATGGAGAATGGGGAGTTAGACTCCCGATTGCCCAAGCTTTAAGTCTCGGCGGGCCGGGATAATCCCGTTTAACCTGACTGACCCGCTGTCTGCGACAAAATACTTAGTCCGCGATTTTAAATGCGTTTTACCGGTTTTTATCTCTCCGTAAAAATTAAACACGTCTCCTTTACCCCTTGACCGCACGTCAGGGGGCTGGAGTACGCGCTAAATCACTTGGACTCTTCTCTCAAAGCGCCCGCTTCAATCCTGATCCCGGGCCCCATGGTGGTGGAAACCGTGATGTTCTTCACAAAGGTGCCCTTGGCCGTGTCCGGCTTGGCCTTCATCACGGCCTCGAACAGCGCCGTGAAGTTCTCCGTGAGCTTCTGCTTGCCGAAGCTGTGCTTGCCGATCGGGCAATGCACGTTCGAGCCCTTGTCCACCCGGAACTCGACCCGGCCGCCCTTCAGCTCCTTGACCGCCCGCGCGATGTCCATGGTCACCGTGCCGACCTTGGGGTTGGGCATCAGCCCGCGCGGGCCCAGGATCTTTCCGAGACGGCTCACCACCCCCATCATGTCGGGCGTGGCGATGGCCTTGTCAAAGTCCGTCCAGCCCTCCTGGATCTTCTTGATCAGATCGTCCGAGCCCACGAAGTCCGCGCCCGCGTCCTGGGCCTCCTTCTCCTTCTCGCCCTTGGCGAACACCAGCACCCTGACGGTCTTGCCCGTGCCGTGGGGCAGGCTCACCGTGCCGCGAACCATCTGGTCGCTCTTCCGGGGATCCACGCCCAGGCGGATCGCCACGTCCACCGTCTCGTCGAACTTGGCCCCCTTCATCTGCTCGATCAGGCCCATGGCCTCCTCGACCTGGTAACCCTTCGACCCGTCAATCATGGAGCGCAACCGCGTCGTCCGCTTGCCTAACTTCGTCATTCGATCCTCCTCATCTCCGGCCGCTCCCGGGGAATCTCCAGGGCGAGGGAAACAAGGATATTAAGGATATGCAGGATAAGAATGGAAATGATTTTTCCCTATCCTGAATATTCTGTTAATCCTTGTTGATTCCTCTTGTTCTCAGTCAACCACCTGGATGCCCATGCTCCTGGCCGTGCCTGCGATGGACTGGACCGCGGACTCGAGGTCCGAACAGTTTAAGTCCTTTAACTTCAGCTCCGCGATCTCGCGGACCTGCTTCATTGACACCTTGCCCACCTTCTCCCGTTTGGGGTCGGCAGAGCCTTTCGCGATCTTCGCCGCCTTCTTCAACAAAACCGATGCCGGCGGGGTCTTGGTCTCGAACACGAAGCTCCGGTCGGAGAACACCGTGACCACCACCGGGATGGTCAGACCCGGCTCCTCCTTGCCCGTCCGCGCGTTGAACTCCTTCACGAACGCCGCGATGTTCACCTGGTGCTGACCCAGCGCCGGGCCAACCGGAGGGCTCGGCGTGGCCTGCCCCGCCGGTATCTGCAGCTTGATCTTCGCGATTACTTTCTTCATCTGTTAACTCCTGGATCGGTCTATCGAGTATGTTTTCTAGTCTTGAAATAAATTATTATCTCTGCGTTCTCCGCGCCTCCGCGGTGAAAAAAATCTTGTTATGAACTCACCCCTTCTCCACCTGCACGAAGTCCAGCTCCACCGGGGTCTGCCGGCCGAAGATGGACACCAGCACCTTGACCTTGCTCTTCTCCGGCTTGGCCTCGTCCACGATCCCGTTGAAGCCGCGGAACGGCCCGTCCACCACCCGCACGATCTCGCCCCGCTCGAACTGGTCCTTGGCCTTGGGCCGAAGCGTGTCGTCCGCGATCATCCGGGTCAGCCGCTCGGCCTCGTCGTCCGGGATGGCCGGAGGATTGCGCTGGCCGCCCACGAAGCCCGTCACCTTGGGCGTGTTCTTCACCAGGTGGAAGGTCTCGTCGTCCATCACCATCCGGACCAGCATGTAGCCGGGGAAGAACTTGCGCTGGCTCACCTTGCGCTTCCCGCCCACCAGCTCCACCACTTCCTCGGACGGAATCAGGGTCTCCGCGAACTTCTCCTCCATCTGGTAGCGTTTGATCCGCTCCTCCAGCGCTTCCTTGGCCTTGTTCTCAAAACCGGAATAGGTGTGCACGACGTACCATTTCATCTCGCCAGAGCTCATGAATTGACCCCGTATCAGGCTAGCTTGAAGAGCGCGCGGATCAGAAAGTCATAAACGGAATCGAAAGCGAAGAGGATCAGGGAGACCGCCAGCGTGACGCCCAGCACCACCACCGTCGTGCCCCTGACCTCCGCCCAGTTCGGCCACGTCACCTTCCGGAGCTCCGCGATCACCTCGATCCCGAACTTGTTCGCCACCGCGTGGCGCCGCGCGTATTCCACCGCGCCCGCCGTGATCCCCAGCGCCACCAGCGCGTAAAGGTTGTTCAGGTTCCCGAACCCGGGCACGTCCACCTGCGGCAGATGGCGCACCACCAGGATCAGGTCCGTCACCGATCCCAGGAACTTCCACACCACGAACCACACCACCAGCCCGAGCCCGTAAAGCGTGTACTGCAGCACCCGCTGGTTATCCAATGTCATGCTTCACTCCCCGCCGCTGAATCAGCGGCCCCCGCGGCAACGCCGCCCTGAAAAATTCTCACCGGTTACAACCGGTGCTGCCAATTCACTGGCACGCCAGGAGGGAATCGAACCCCCAACCCCCGGTTTTGGAGACCGGTGCTCTACCAGTTGAGCTACTGGCGTACGCAACTCCGACCCCGCCGGCCTACTTCGTCTCCTTGTGAGCCGTATGCTTCCGACAGGTCGGACAGTACTTTTTCCGCTCCAGCTTGTCCGGAGTATTCTTCTTGTTCTTCATGCTGGTGTAGTTGCGGTTTTTGCACTCCCCGCACGCCAGCGTGATGATCATTCTCGCTTCTTTCGCCATCTTGACCTCTATTCATAAGGTGCTGCCGGCTTGCAACCAGCGCTCTTTTTTCAGAAGGATTGGAGTAACAAGGATGTCAAGGATATTAAGGATATGAAAATAAATAAAATCTTATCCTGTTTATCCTAAATATCCTTGTTAATTCTCTTCTTACTCAATTACCTCCACCGTCACCCCGGCGCCAACCGTCCGGCCGCCCTCCCGGATCGCGAACCGAAGCTCCTTCTCCATCGCAATCGGGGTGATCAGCTCGACCACGACCTCGACGTTGTCGCCCGGCATCACCATCTCAACCCCCTGCGGAAGCGTCATGACACCGGTGACGTCCGTCGTCCGAAAATAAAACTGCGGACGGTAACCGTTGAAAAACGGAGTGTGCCGACCGCCCTCGTCCTTCGTCAAGATGTAAACCTGCCCCTTGAACTTCGTGTGCGGAGTGATCGAGCCCGGCTTCGCCAACACCTGGCCCCGCTCCACCTCCTCCTTCTTGATCCCCCGAAGCAAAACCCCGATGTTGTCGCCCGCAGTGCCCTCGTCCAAAA
>Ga0307379_10008079_pt1 | contig 14235 bp, 9 predicted proteins | sample UN2MG_FD_202237 | JGI IMG/M metagenome (GOLD analysis project Ga0307379, IMG submission 202237) | Soil microbial communities from Risofladan, Vaasa, Finland - UN-2 | ecosystem: Environmental > Terrestrial > Soil > Coastal area > Acid sulfate soil | place: Finland: Risofladan, Vaasa | collected...
GTTCTGTGTGCGGGATGGCCCCCTTCGGCCCGGCTTCGGTGCGGCTTGCCCCGTTCCCTTCCGTGTGCGTAGAATGACCTTGTTCACGCGGGATTTCGTTAGTCACCCCTCGGCCCGGCTTCGGTGTGGGGAGGACCCATCCCTTCTCCTCCGTGCTGTGATGGAGCGGGAGATCCTACCAGAGAACCGGCCTTGCGGCCAAGCGGCGTAAGTGCTTACCATTCAACAAGGACGAGGTTTTCGGGAGGGACAGGGAAAGGCATATGATGAAAAAGCTGATGTCGCTTACGGCCATCGCCAGCTGCCTCCTGATCACACTGGCAAGTTGCTCGAAGGAGTACAGCACCGAAGATCCTGTGGCCCGTAGAGCTTCCGACAACACATCGCCCTCGTCTGAGCCTGGTAAGGACTTGACACTGGATCTCGGCGGTGGCGTTGCCATGAAGTTGGCTTTGATCCCTCCCGGGACGTTCCTGATGGGCAGCCCCGTAGGCGAGAACGGCCGCGGCGGCGACGAAGGCCCGCAGCACCAGGTGACGATCAGCAAGCCATTCTACATGGGTGTCCATGAGGTCACGCAGGAGCAGTACGAACAGGTGATGGGCAATAATCCTGACCGGGTTGAAGGCGCGAAGCTCCCGGTGGGAAGGACTTCCTGGAATGACGCCGTGGAATTCTGCCGCAAGCTCTCGCAGCGAACGGGGCGGACAGTTCGCCTGCCCACGGAGGCCGAATGGGAGTACGCCTGCCGGGCGGGTACCACGACGCCCTTTAGCACGGGCGAGACAATCAGCACGGACCAGGCGAATTATGATGGAGACTACGTCTATGGGAGCGGGCGCAAGGGTGTGGACCGCCAGAAGAGTGTTTCCGTCGGCAGCTTCAAGCCGAATGCATGGGGCCTCTACGACATGCACGGGAACGTCTTTGAATGGTGCGCGGATTGGTACGCGGATTCCTACGCAAATGCTAAGGGTCAGGACCCACAAGGGCCGTCTTCCGGCACGCTCCGTGTTTATCGCGGCGGTCGTTGGGGCTACAATCCGAGGCTCTGCCGGTCAGCCGCCCGCTTCAGGTACTCGCCCGTCATCCGGGGCTTCAACTACGGATTCCGGGTTGTCGTCTCCCCGGACTGAAAAGTGACCCATTCGCCTTCGGGATGAGACGGTCGGGCAAGGCCGTGCCCACGTGCTGTCCCTCCGAAAACTCCGTCCGCCAGTGAGTTGATGAAAAGTCGGGTCGAACGAGGGTCGAGTAGGAGGACGGTCGAGATCAGTCGCGGGACGATCCTGCCGGAGAATCGACTTGCGGCCAAGCGGCGTAAGTGCTTACGATTCAACAAGGACGAGGTTTCCGGGAGGACAGGTGAACCTGATCGGCAAGTGACACACGCCGGTTAACTTGCCTCCCTGAGAAGCTACACTTCGCATAGTGAGCGCACCTCAAACCGAGAAAGGACTCATGTTGTGAGTGACGTGTTTCCGAGAACGACCGTCGGCGGGCTGTCTGTGTCGCGGATGATTATCGGCACCAACTGGTTCCTGGGCTGGAGCCACACGAGCAGGGCCAAGGACAACTACATCAAGGGGCATATCGCCGATCGTAAGACAATCGCCGATGTCCTGGAGGTCTTCTTCCAGGCCGGCGTCGACACGATCATGGCCCAGATGAGCACGCCCGTGCTGCAGGAGGCCATCCAGGAGGCCGAGAACCGTACCGGGGTCGGAGCCATCAAGGTCTCCACCCCCTTGCTGCCTCTCAGCCCCGAGACGGCCGCCAAGGGCTTCGATCTTGACGAGGTAGCCCGGATGTTCGACGAGGAGGCTGGTTTCGGCTCGAGGTTCGTCATGCCGCACCAGGCGACCACCGACGCCATGGTCGACCGCTGTACCCGGGAGATTCGCCACATGGCGCCGGTCTGTCGCCTGATCCGCGAGCGGGGCATGATCCCTGGGCTGAGCACTCACATGCCCGAAACGATCGTCTATGCCGACGAGTCGGGGCTCGACGTGGAGACCTACATCTCGATCTACAACGCCCTGGGCTTCATGATGCAGCTCGAGGTCGACTGGGTGGCCCGCGTTGTGGCCGAGGCCGCCAAACCGGTCATGACCATCAAGCCGATGGCCGCCGGACGCATGCCCCCGTTCCAGGCGCTGCACTTTGTCTGGAGCACCCTGCGACCCCAGGACATGGTCACCGTCGGCACGATGAGCCCGCAGGAAGCCGCCGAGTGCATCGAGCTTTCCCTGAGTGTCCTCGAAGGCCGTGAGGCCCGGGTGGACCTGCAGGAGACGCGGTCCAAGGAATCCGTCAAGACTGGCAACGGATAGCGGCGAGGCGGCCGCGCGGAGAAGACCGTCTGGGACGAGTTCACCGATGCTAAGGAGCGTCTGTCGCGCGCAGCTGCGGCCATCCGCGAGTTCGTCGCCGGGCTGCAAGCTTAAGCATCAGTCACGTTGGCCGTGCAGTATCAGCCTCATCAAACAGCAGCACCCCCGGAACCTGTCCCTCCCGAAAACTCCGTCCGCCAGTGAGTTGATGAGAAGTCGGGTCGAAGGAGGGGCAAGTGGGGGGGCGGTCGAGGTCAGTAGCGGGAGATCCCTCCAGAGAACCGCCTTGCGGCCAAGCAACGCAAGTCCTTACCATTCAACACGGACGAGGTTTTCGGGAGGGACAGGGACTGGACAGTGGACACCTGATGTCGGCGACGTCTCACGGCTACGTGCTTGGACGCGGCCTTGATGAAGCCTGCCGGCGTGGTAGGACGGCCAGAGACTAGCCCGCGAGGGTCGCGGGCCGGCGAACAACTGGGAGACGCCCAATGAATGTCTGCGTGTGCAGCCTCGCGGCACTGGCGCTGGCGATAGCGGCGCCGGCCGGGCAGACGGCTTCAGCGCCGTCCTCTCAGCCGACCACCGCCCCGGCCGAAAGGAATGTCGCCGTGGAAAAGACGTCCGAAGGGGACCTGACTGTCCAGCCGATCAACCACTCCGCGATTCGCTTCGCGTTCAAGGGCAAGCAGTATTACGTGGACCCGTCCGGGAAGACCGAGTGGGACAAGATGCCCAAGGCCGACGTCATCCTCATTACTCACGAGCATCGGGACCACCTCGATCCCAAGGTGATCGATCGGATCAAGAAGGACGGGACCCTCATCTACGCCAACGCCTCGACGGTGAAGAGGGCGGGCTTCGGGCAAGTGATCGAGGTCGGCAGGAAGAAGAAGCTGGCGGACATCACGGTCGAGGCCGTACCCGCCTACAACATCAACCCCGAGCGGCGGAGATACCACCCCAAGAAGCGGAAGGACAACGGCTACGTGCTGACCTTCGGCGACAAGCGTGTGTATGTGGCCGGCGACACCGAAGGTACGCCCGAGATGAAGGCGCTGAAGGACATCGCCATCGCCTTCCTGCCGATCAACCTGCCGTACACGATGCCCCCCCCCGAGGCCGCCAAGGCGACGCGGGCCTTCAAGCCCAAGATCCTGTATCCCTACCATCAGGGCAAATCCGACCCGGAGGAGGTGAAGAAGCTTCTGGCGGACGAGAAGGCGATCCAAGTCCGCGTCCTACCGCTGCCCTGAGCGCCGTCTGGAGGTCACGTCTGAGCACGGAGGTATTGATGAAACGCAAAGCTGAGAACGTCGGCGACTCGAAGGCGTACTTTGTGAGTCTCGGTGAACGAGAGCTGGCTGAGGTGTCCACATCTGTGCCCAAGCTCCCTGTCCCTCCCGAAAACTCCGTCCGCCAGTGAGTTGATGAGAGATCGGGTCGAATGAGGGGCGAGCAGGGGGGCGGTCGAGGTCAGCAGCGATTCCACAAGTACAGTATTCTCCGCACTCTGTTATACACATCATGATGCGGGAAGCCTCCTCATAACGCGGAGGTCGCGGCGTCTTGCCCTCCCGCAGTTGACGAACAACGCCGGAGGTGCCCGTGGTGGGCGCCTCCGGCGTTGTTGGGCTGAGCTACCGGCTACGGGCTACCGATTCAGGACCTGTCCCAGAATCTGAAGGCCGATGCCGATGGCGCCTTGGGCGACGCTGGCGCGGTTGTCGTAACGGTCATCCCATCGGTCGGTCACCGGCACGCGAACAGTTCGCGTTTCGTACCGGGCGGGGACCAGGACCTTCACGGTCCGGGTCTCGTAGACCGGCGGACACCACGTTCGCTCCACGCGGTCGGGCGTGACCTGGACCTCGTGCAGGTTGCCGCGGGAATCACGCAGAAGCTCCCGTCTGCCGGGGATCACGCGATCTTCCCAATGCCCTTCCTGCACCAGCACACTCTCAGTGCGGATTTCATAGTGGGCCGGCTCTACAAGGACGGTCTCGGTCCGGGTCTCGTAGCGGACCGGCTGGGGGCGACGGGGAAGAATTGGGCCGGAGCCGGTGTGGATCTGGACGCTCACATCCTCGCGGGAATCGTGCCTCTGATTGTAGCCGCGACTGTCGATCTGCCCTTGGCGTCCGCGGGGGTTGTTGTTCCGGCCAGCCGGAGGCGCCGCATAGGCCGGCAGGGCGATCATGGAGAACACCATGGCTCCGAGCAGTCCCAACTTGGTCTTTGTCGCGTTCATGGCTGGTATCCTTTCTTGGTTCCTGCCGGCTCTTGCATGGGTCGTCATCACACACAAGAAGACACCCCGTTGCCCGCAAGGTTGGTGAGGTGATTTGCGCCCCGGATCCTGATCCATGTGGGATGCGAGTTTGCTAGGATCGAGTTCGCATAGCCAAGGAGATGCGGCTCAAGCCGCCTGGCGAACCCGGCTCCGGAAGGCTGCTGCCAGGATTCCCCGTGGCCGGAAGCCTGCCATCATGCTGCTTCCTCGGATTGCCCCCAAATCAGCCAGAACGCTGCCTGGATGCCGTTCCACTGTGTACACCGAGGGGGGCGGTGTGGCATCGATAGACACCCAGGGCGGTGGGGGGCTTGTGGCGCCTGGACCGCGAGCGTAGGCTGGCTCAGGAGATTGCGGATCGGCGTTAGCCGGCCTGTTTCTCCGCCGGGCGCCACAGCTTACTTCCGCGAGGCCTCCAGGACCGCGACGCACCGGGCCGGCAGATTCAGCTTGGCGAGGCCCGCCCTGACCTTCACGGCCTCCTCGCGAATCTTCGCCACATCCGCCGGCCCCTCGGCCGGAGGGGCATCTTCTAGCCGGCCCTCCATCACAAACAGCCGCGCCGAATCGGCCAGCGGCCCCAGCGCGGAGAGGTCCACCGTCACCGCCAGCGGCTTGTCAAAGCTGCGATTGATCGCGTGCCAGTACGCCGCTTTGTCGCTCGCGGTCGCCAAAGCGTCGATCATTGCCACCTTCTCCGCCGGCCGGATGCCCTCCAGCCGAAGAGGCTGGCGGTACGTCGGCACGCCGGAGGACTTCATCTCCATCCGCCGGTCCCCGTGATGCAGGCCGTACAGCGTGGTCGCCATCCCGCTGGGCCTCCGCCGCGGGGGTTTGGCGCCCTTGTCATCCACCAGGATCGCGGCGATCCCCCAGCCCCTGCCCACGAGCATGGACTGGGTCGCTATCTCCACCACGTCCCCCCGTCGCATCAGGGCATGGAGGAACCCCGCCGCCCCCAGCCCTTTGGCTAGGCTGGAGTTCAGCGCCACCGGCTTGGGGTCGTGGCCCCAGCCGCCGTTCCAGTTCCATTCCGTGACCGCCACCTTGTAGCCCAGCGTCGGCGCCTCCTTCAGCACGTTGGACTCGACGATCGAGAGGCCCTCGGCGTCAAACCTCTGCGTGCAGACCCAGGCATACCAGATTTCCTCCGCCGAGAGGCTTTCCCGCGGCACCTCGTTTCCATCCCTCTCGACCTTCTTGATCCCCCAGGGCCAGTAGTAGTGCCCACACAGGTAAGTGATCTTGTCCCCGAGCTTCTGCCGGACCCTGACGGCCAGCGGGCCGTTGTAGTCCGTGATGAGCTTCACGCCCGGGTCCACCGCGTGGATCGCCTCCTCGTAGGCGGCGATGGACTCCAGGTACACCTCCTCATACCGCGCGCCGTGGGTCGCCTTCATGTTCGCTTCCCACGCCCACGTCTCGTTTCCGAGCTGGACGTACTTCGCGCCGTAGGGTTTCTCGCGCCCGTTCTTCGCCCGCAGCGCTGGCCAGTCCGGCATCCCCTCCGGCAGCCTGGCCCCGATGGCCGCGTTGCAGTACGCCACCAGCCCCGCCGCGTGGGCCGCCGCCTCCTTCAGCGGGCGAAGCCCCAACTGGGCATCGCGGAGATTGACCACGAGGATGGTCTCCCAGCCCATCTTCTCGGCTAGGCGGAGGAACTCGTCGTAGCCGAAGCGATTGGTCACCTTGTGCCCGAGGTGCCCGGTGCTGACGGGGCGGTTGGGGTCGCGGCCGGGGACGCCGTCCACCATGTCCCGCCAGTCCATGTGGTCCACATCCGTGCCGCCGGGGAAGCGGACGATGGGAATGCGCATCTCCTCCAGGGCCTTGAGCACCGCCGGCTGGAGGTCGCGGGTGCCCGCCACCACGGCCGCTTCGGGGCCGATCTCCCCCCAGCTCGGCCGCTCCATGAACTGCCCGAAGAGCCGGCGGTCGATCTTGCACACGGGGCGATTCAGCACCTGGAAGCGAATCGGGCCGCTCGCCGGGGCCTGCCCGGGCGCCGCGGAGGGCGCGGTCGCCGCGCCTGCGGGCTGCGCCTTGTTCGGCGGCGCCTCGCCGGAAGGCGGGCGGAGCATGAAGTGCAGGACGCCGGAGAGATTGAGAAGCTCCACCGCGCGGCGGTCGGTGCCCGCCACACCGGCCGGCTCGCCGCTGAGGCCCCCCATGAGTCGCTCCGGCCTCGTCCAAGTCAGGCCGCCGTCCGGTGACGACATGTAATAGGCGGCCGTCGCACGAATGGGTGCGGTGGCGGCGCCTTCCTCCGCGTCCATCCAGGAGAGATGAATCGTCGAGCCGGATGCGAAGCTCTTGGGGTGCGTCGCCCGGCCATTGGGCGTGTTGACCGACGTGATCCGCCGCGCCGGCTGCCACGTCGCGCCGTTGTCGAGCGAGACCGATGCCATCAGGCACCCGTCGCCCGACCAGTTATCAGTCCCCGGCTTCCACTTCGTCCCGTCCTCCCAGATGCAGCAGACGCGGTTGGGTTCGCTGGTCAGAACTTGCGGGTGCCGCGAGTGCTCGGGCGTGTGGCTCATGCGGACATCCGGTCCCCAGGTGGCCCCGCCGTCGGTGGAACGCTTGTAGTACGCCTCCCAGTCCCAGCCGGGCTTCTGCTTCGTGTCGCGCCGATCAAACCACACAACGTGCACGTACTTGCCGGAGGCTGCCACCGCCGGCCGCATCGCCGTCGAGTCGGGAGCCGTCAGGCGGGTGTCCTTCTCCCACGTCAGGCCGCCGTCGGTCGAGCGATTGTAGTAGATTTCGCCCCAGGTCCACGTGTAGGTGCCCTCGCCCGCGGAGACCTTTTCCAGCAGGGTATTGGTGCCCCACACCATGTGGACGGCCGACCCGCTTGCCCCCGTGCCGAGCCGAAACAGGTTCGCGCCAGGGCTCAGCCGCACCTCCGCCCCCCAGGTCTTCCCGCCGTCCCCGGAGCGCCTATAGTAAGGCTCCCACTTCCCGTCGTTGCGGGTGTCGGGCCAGATCAGGTGCATGACGGGGCCGGAGACCTCGAGCGAACAGGGATACAGCGCCGTCCCGCCCGTCGTCAGCGGCATGGTGTGGCCCCAGGTGGCGCCCGCGTCCTGAGAACACCGGTAGTAGATGACGCCGCCCTTAGTCCAGACGGCGTGCACCGTGTTGCCTTCCATCACCAGGGGATGCGTGCCTCCCGGCGAATCGGTGGCGCCGGCCTGGCTCAGCGGCATCGGCCGGGTCCATCCTTCCGCCGGCGCCGAAGCCGGCGCGGGGCCGTCGGACTGCGCCAAGGCCACGCCAGCCTCGCTGACCATCCATGCCATGACAATCAGAACCAGTCCCGCAATCGCCTGCCAAGACATCGCAATCTCCTCTGGCGGCCGACACTCCAGCGGCCGAAAGACGCGGACCTGGTCGTCCACCGCACAGCATAGTCCTTCACGGGCGAACATAGAGTTCCGGATGCCATCCGACATTCCCCGGATGAACCTTCGTCCGTGACCGTCGTGGACCTTTGACCATGATCGTACCTCCGCTCTGGGCTTCAACAAGACCTTTCCCAGGCCAAGAACGGCCATCTGGCCTTTGTGCCTCCCGAAAACTCCATGCGCTAGTGAGTTGATGAGAAGTCGGGGCGAACGGCTCTGGCCCGGCAAGCCGGGCGGACGATGCTTGCAGGAGCCTCGACGCAAGCGATAATGGCTAGAGGGCAGCCTGCAGTGGTAGCAGGCCAAGGCCATCTGGGAAATCCCGGCAGGCAACATGAGGAGAGCGGTGTGAGGAAGTTCATTGCGGCGGCGGTGTTGTTCGCGTGTGCGTGGCATTGTCCGGCGGCAGACGGGAACGCCGCGGCGAAGGAGGCCCGAAAGCCCGCTCCCAGAGTCGCGGTAAGGTCCGGCGAGCAGGTCGTCATCCTCAACCAGTACAGCATCTGGCGAACCTTCCACCTGCTGAGGCCGCCGGTCATCCGGTTCGACGACGGCCCCAGGCCCCTGCTGGCGACGCAGGTGGACTGGTCCAACCGCTCGACGGCCCCCGCGCCGGCCGACTGGACCAAGCCGGAGTTCGATGACTCAACCTGGCTGCGAGGCGGGGCGCTGGCCTTCGCGCGCACGCCCTACGCGGCGCGGCTGTACCGCCGGGCGAGGTTCGAGGTCACGGATCCGGCGAAGGTCCAGGACCTGAGGCTCTCGCTGGGCTACTACGGCGGCGTGATCGTCTACGTGAACGGCCAGGAGCTCGCGCGGGGCAACGTGGCCAAGGACGGGCCTGTGGAACTGGCCGAGCCATATCCGACGGACGTCTTCGTTGGGCCGGGCGGCAAGGTCTTGGGCGGCGGGGGGGCGGCGGGCGAGCCTGTCAAGGGCCGCCAGCGGGACCTGACCGACGTGCCGATCCCCCGGAAGCTCCTCCGCAAGGGCGTCAACGTGCTGGCCGTCGAGGTCGTCCCGGCGCCCTACCCCGCGGTCCTGGAGGAGAAGGCGACCGACAAGAACAAGAAGGAGATCAAGGCCCGCGGCACCGCCTTCAACCTCACCTGGTCCACGTGCCAAGTACGGCTGGTGAAGCTGATCGCTGTAGGCACGGAAGGGGTGCTGCCCAATGCCGGGCGGCCCAAGGGGTGGCAGGCATGGAACTCCGACTTCCTGGCTGCCGACTTCGATTCGGATCATGGCGACCGCTGCGAGCCGGTGCGACCGGTCGCGATCAAGGGCGTCCGCAACGGGTGGTTCTCGGGCAAGTTGGCCGTCGGCTCGACCGGGCTGATCGAGGGCCTGCGTGTGACCGTGACCGACCTGAAGCAGGGCGATTCGACGATACCGGCCTCGGCCGTCCGCATCCGCTACGGCGCCTCCTGGCCCGGCGGGCCGGGCGACGGCAGCTACACCACGCCCTACTGGTCGTACCAGACGGATGCGCTGCTGGAGTCCCCCCCGGAGGCCAACGCCCCGGGGCGGTTCGGCGTCACGGTGCCAATCTGGCTGACGCTCAGGGTCCCCACCGACGCCAAGACTGGCACCTACGTGGGCCAGTTGACCGTTTCCGCCAAGGGCGAACAGACGATCGAGGTGCCTGTGACGCTGGAGGTGGCCGACTGGACGCTGCCCGACCAGGACGACTGGCGGACCTGGATCGAGCTCATCCAGTCCCCCGACACGCTGGCCCTGGAGTACAACGTGCCGCTCTGGTCAGACCGGCACTGGGAATTGATCGCCCAGTCCATGCGGTACATCGGCGAGATGGGGGCCCGCACGGTCTACGTCCCCCTCATCTGCCACACGAACTTCGGAAACGACGAGAGCATGGTCCGCTGGATCAGGAAGGACGCCAACCAGTACGAATGGGACTTCTCGATCATGGACAAGTACCTGGACCTGGCGCAGAAGCACATGGGCAAGCTGAAGATCGTCTGCTTTGGCGCCTGGGAGGTGTATCTCAACGCGCCGAAGGAGGCGGCCACGGTCACCGAGGCCGACAAGAAAGACCCGTACATGTACTCGCATAAGGCGGCCGTCGCGACCCGGTGGGAGCTGCGCGAGAAAGGCCCGGCCGTCACCGTGCTGGACCGCGCCACGCGCAAGACGGAGATGATTCGCCTGCCGCGGTACGAGGACCCCTCAGCCAAGGCCATCTGGAAGCCGCTCTTCGACGAGCTGCACAAGCGGATGGCGAAGCGCGGGCTGGAAGGCTCGATGATGCTGGGGATGCTCTCGGACATCTGGCCGACAAAGCAGGAAGTCGATGTGTTGGCGGAGGTCTCCGGCAACCTGCCGTGGGTGAACCACACGCACGGCGGGTCGCACAGCGGGCAGAAGGTCTACAACTCCCCGATTGGCTACGTCGCGTTCGTCTGGAACAACGTCCTGCCGAAGGAGCCGGACAAGGGCCGGACCTACGGCTGGAAGCGGCCGGACCTGACGACTGAGTATCTGCGTTTCAATGCGCTTAACATCCAGTCGCTGTCGGGGATCCTGCATGCGGCGGAACTCAATATCACCGGGCAGCAGCGCGGGCTGGGGCGGGTCGGGGCGGACTTCTGGCCGGCGATCAAGGACAAGAAAGGCGCGAGGCGGGGCTACGCCGTGGACCGCTACCCGCAGAGCTTCTGGCACAGCCTCAACCTGAGCAGCCACATGCTGGTGCCCGGTCCCCGGGGACCGGTGGCCCTGGCGCGCTACGAGGTCCTCCGCGAAGGGCTTCAGGAGTGCGAGGCCCGCATCGCCATCGAGCGCGTGTTGACGGATGACGCACTGAAGGCCAAGCTCCCGCCCGACCTGGCCCGGCGGGCACAGGAGGTCCTGGACCAACGGCTGCGGTACCTGTGGCGAGCCGGCAGCCCTCTGAGACTGACGGGCCAGGCGTACCTGTATGCGACCTGCCCGATCACCAGCGGCGAGGCCTACGGCCGCGCAGATGCCGGCCACTACTGGTTCCTCAGCTCCGGCTGGCAGGACCGCACGCAGGCCTTCTACGCCCTGGCGGGAGAGGTCGAGAGGAGAGCCGGCGGGAAGTGACGATGGATTTGCGGGCTGGCAAATCGTTGCGACTGAGAACGCGGGTGGAGATCCGGCGACTTGACCCCCAGGAGGGGTACGGGGTCGGACCCCGGCCCGTGGAGCATGAGTAGTCAGGCCAAGGTGCTTTGCTCTCGGTCGGGGAGGTGCGCCGAAAAACGCATGCGCCCAATAGGGAGGTGCCGTCATACACGGCCCTGCCGATCAGCACTTCCGCCTGCGCTTCAGCAGCGGCAGGCCGAGGGCCAGCAGGCACAGCGTGGCAGGCTCGGGGATTGTGGCCATCCAGGCCTCGCGGTTGCCTTCGGGCATCCACCCGGTGCCCACGATGGACAGGCCGTCGTAGGAAATGGCGTCTACCTCGTCCAGCAGCCAGGTACTCATGTCAACCCCGCCGTCGCTCAAGATGTCCTTGATGCCGCGGAAACCGGAGTGCTGCGTCCAGAAAAACGCCGGGTGCCAATCAAGGGAGACCGCGATCGTGCTGCCGTCGCCTGACACCAACAGTTTCTTGTAGCTCGTCAGGGTGGCCGAAGGGCTCCCCAAAGAGACCATGCCCGTACCCTCGGTCCAGCGAAAGACATCCACGACACCGGATTTCCGGGCCGCCCCGACTACCACCGAACCATCTGCGCTGACAGCGGTGGCGATCACGCTCCAGTCGCTTCCGTAGACGGAGTCCAGAAGCCTCATCCCCGTGGCGCGCGTCCAGTAGAAAGCATTGCTCATGCCGCTGCCATGGAAGGTTACGGAGCCGACGATTACGCTGCCGTCTGAGGTTATGTCGTAACCGCGGCTGTAGTCGACGTTGGTCAAGGCCGAGTCAATCCGTTGGGGGCCGTCCGCGGGCGTCCAGAAGTAGGCGTCGAATTCCGGCGCAGTGCCTTGGTTGAACAGCAGCGCCGAGCCGTCAGCCGTCATGCCGGTCGCCTCCCAGTCCGCACGCATGTACCCAACATCACTCACGGTGCTCCAAGTCCCGGCGCTCAGGTCCCACCGGGTGATCTTCACGTTGGAGGAGGTATTGACGCTGTCCTGCTGAAGGGCATACAGGGCGGAACCGTCGCTGGAGAACCGCATGGGGTGCCCCTCTTGCTGATCCGGCATCAGCCCCAGAGGTTGGTAGAGGTTCTGTGAATCCCACAGAAACGGATGCACGCCGTCCCCCGAGTACACGCCGTGCTGCTTGGCGGCCGCGGTGGTGCCGTCCGGGGATACCGCTGCCCCGATTGACCAGCTGCTGTGGTGGGACCAGCTAGAGATACTCGCTCCGCCAAGCGGATTGAAGGACACCTGCTGCGCCAGCGAAGAAGCGGCCGCGCACAACGGGACAACGCTTCCCAGCACGAGGGGAAGTACAGGAACCCGACCCCACTTACCTGGTGCGGATAGGAAAGGAGTGCACATTGGCCACCCTCTCTGCTGTCGTCAACGGCCGGACCATGGGAACTTGGCCGCAGAATGGCCTCAGGCAGGAAATGAAGGAGCGGGAACGAATCTTCGCCCCTGCCCTCACGTTGAAATCGACCGGCTCAGGTCGATGGCTCCCCCGCTCCCACGAGCGGGCCAGAGCATTGGGCATTGTATCATGGAATCCCGATTTGTCAATCGGGTGAAGACCCTACCTTCGCCTCCGCCTTAGCCAGGCCTTTGGGCCAGGCCAGGGCACAAAAGCCCATTGGGGGCCAGCCTGCGGCGAACTAGGGTGTCCCTGGCGTCGGGTCGGGCTGCGGTGATGGCGCTTTCCAGATCACGCTTCCAGTGGCGTCCCGCAGGCCCATAATCGGCCCTCCCTCGACCACGGCCAGCATAGCACGGTCCCTGCCCCTCTCGTCGAACAGGCCCAGCGACGGCCCGTAACTGAAAGACCTCAGCCCAGCGCGCATCGTGCCTCTCTCGTCGCACAGGGTTAGCCCCGGCCCGTTCTTGTCCAGGTCCACCTTGGCGCGCATCGTGCCCTTCTCGTCGCACAGGGTTAGTCCCGGCCCGTTCTTGTCCAGGTCCAGCTTGGCGCGTGTCTTGCCCTTCTCGTCGCACAGGGCCAGCGTCGGCACGTTCTCGATCAGGGACATTGCGACGCGGCCTTTGCCCTTCTCGGCGTGCAGGATCATCGACGGCACGTTCTCGATCAGGGACATTGCGACGCGGCCCTTGCCCTTCTTGTCGTACAAGGTCAACAAGGGCCCTTCGTTTGTCATGCACATCTCCACGCGGGGACTGCCCTTGTCGTCCCACAGGGACAGCGCCGGCCCGCGCTCGCTCAGGCCCAGTACGGCGCGCATCTTGCCCTTCCCGTCGTCAAGGACGAAGCGGTTGGCGCGGACTTCCTTCGGGGCGGCCCCATCGGGCTGCGCTGCGGCACCCTTCGGCGCAAAGGCCCCGGCCGCGACCCAGGCCCCAAGGGATAGCCCCAGGACCGCCAGCAATAGGCGGATTCGCCATTTTCCACGGGCCACTTCCTTCTCCAGGTTCTTCAATCGCTCGTCGGTCGTCATGGTCAGTTTCCTCTTGTTCACGGTCGGCACACCTTGCACGATCGGTGCCCGTCGGCCAGGCATCGTATGTTGGACCCCTTATGCAGCGCCTCCCGGCCCGCCGCAAGATGCAATGCCGCGCAGGGAGCAGGTCGCTCTGCGGTTTGGCAGCGCCTGACCGGCGCGGTAGAATCACTGCGAACACAACGGGCAGCCTGCGGACGCGCGGGCGAACGGTCCCGGTGGGCTTGCCGTCTGTCTCACCTGTCGCGGCAGGCCCGCCGGGGCGACCCGAAGACAGGTGAGCCATGCCTGGTAGCCAATGGCGCCAACTGCAGGAGATCGCAGGCCGCGCAGCCCAGGCTGTCGCTTCTCTCGATGAGTCCCAGGGTCCCGGCGTGCTAGATGATGATGACACGACAGACATCCTAACTGTCATTGCGTGCTTGAGGAACCTTGGGCGGGCTAAAGCGGCGATGGCCGTTCAGGCCGTCAAAGCGGGGGCGTTCGACTTCATCGAGAAACCGTTCGAGAGCGCGGATCTGTTGGCCCGGGTCCACAAGGCCCTTGCTCACGCAGGAGACCTGCGCCGCGACAAGCAGCAGGTCGAAGCGATCCGCCGCCGGCTGTCGGCCCTG
>Ga0307379_10008080_pt1 | contig 14234 bp, 11 predicted proteins | sample UN2MG_FD_202237 | JGI IMG/M metagenome (GOLD analysis project Ga0307379, IMG submission 202237) | Soil microbial communities from Risofladan, Vaasa, Finland - UN-2 | ecosystem: Environmental > Terrestrial > Soil > Coastal area > Acid sulfate soil | place: Finland: Risofladan, Vaasa | collected...
GCGCGCGCAGGTGAGCGAAGGTGTAGTGAGCACCAGCTTCGACCTCGGCACCCACAAGCTGTTGGTCTTCGAGCTCGGGCCTGCCGAAGTGGTCAGACGCCCGTAGAACCCGTAGATACTGTGTTCGTTGTCAAGCCTTGCACGCCTCATAGTTCGGATCGAATGGCTTCTGGGTTTTGAGGACACCGAAAGCGAGATGGAGTAGTTGCCGCATAACAGCTCCGATGATGACCATTGTGGGTTTGCCCGCTTCCCGCAGTTGGTCGGCGAATGACCGCAGCACTGGGTTGGTCCTCATGGCCACAATCGCGGGCCAGTAGAGAGCCTTACGCAGTCGCGCGTTGCCCCGTTTCGAGATCCTGCTCTTGCCTCGCCCGGAGCCGCCGTCTCGACGTGGGGCAGGCCGCCATCGCCGCCGGGAACGGCTGTGGGGCCCTCATCAATTCCGCCCTCGGATGGAATGGGCCGGGCGGCCAAATCGTCTGCTCGCCAAGGACACTGACGGTATCATCGGAAGGGAGAGAAAGCCATGGCGAATAGGAAGGTGCTGGTAGGTCTCATCGTCGTCGCGCTGCTGGCGCTCGTGGGGCTGGCGCTGGCGCAGGAGAACATGGGCGGCCGCGGAGGCGGCGGAGGGGCGCGAGGCGACCAGGCGTCCCGTGGGGCTCGACAGATGGCGCGCATCAGGGCAGCCCTGGGCGCCAGCGATGCCGAGTGGAAGACGCTGGAACCGAAGATCCAGCTGGTCATCACTCGGTCCCGCGAGGCTCAGATCGGCCGCGGCATGTATGGGCGTCCCGGCGCCGAGCCGGAGACGCCGGAGACCCCCCTCGCGAAGGCCGCCGCCGACCTTCAGAAGACCCTGGATAGCCCGAAGGCCACTCCGGACGAGATCAAGGTGAAGCTGGCCGCAGTGCGCGCCGCTCGGGAGAAGGCCGAGGCCGCGCTGGGGGCGGCGAGAGATTCTCTCCGCTCCTCGGTCAACATCCGCCAGGAAGCACAATTGGTGCTGTTGGGCATCCTGGAGTAAGAACAGAAAGGACTACACACGCGCCACCTGCCGGCCTCGGCGCCGGCAGGCGGTCAGCTCGTATCCCGCGGCTGGACCCTCTTACTCCGCCCGCAGCGCTTCCATCGGCTCGATCGAAGCGGCCCGGATGGCCGGATAGAGGCCGAAGACCAGCCCCACAGTGACCGACACCCCCAGCGAAAGCCCCACCGCAGCGCTGGCCACCACCGTCTTCCAGCCCGCGTAGTGTGAGATCGCCTGCGCCGCCCCGATGCCCGCCCCGACGCCCAGCAGGCCGCCGATGGTGGTGATCACCAAGCACTCGACCAGGAACTGGCGCACGATGTCCCCGCGTTTCGCCCCGATACACCGGCGGATGCCGATCTCCCTCGCCCGCTGCGTGACCGTCGCCAGCATGATATTCATGATCCCGATCCCGCCCACCAGGAGCGAGATGCTGGCGATCGCCCCCATCACCACGTTGAAGATGTTCTGGGTCTGCTGGCGCTGTCGCAGCAGCTCGATCGGGATGACGATTTCGAAGTCCTGAATGCCGCCGTGTCGCTGCGCAATAATCTGCTTGACGACCTGAGCCGCCGGCACGGTGGCCTCGGGATCCCTCACCTGAACCGCGATCTCGCTGATGGGGCGGCGGTTGAGGGGCGGGCGCTCGAACATCGAGCCCACTAGTCCCATCACCGCCTCCGGGTTCATCGGGATCGCCTTTTCCATGTAGAGCTGGAAGTCTTCCATCGCCACCGTGATAGGGATATAGACATCCTGGTTCAGATCGCGCAGCGAAAAGGTCGTATCGGACGTCTCCAGCACCCGCTCCTGCATGACGCCGATCACCCGGAAGTTGCTCATACCTATCTTGATGAACTTCCCGACCGGGCTCTCAAAGGCGAAGGCCTCGCGTTTCACCTCCGCCCCCAGCACGCACACGTGGGCACGCCGGGCTACATCCGTGTCGTCAATGAAGCGCCCCTCCCCGACGTTGAGGTGAGATGCCCGCAGGTAGCCGAAGTCCGTCCCGAAAACGCGGGCGTCCACCGCCTTTCCGTTCGCCGACACCTCGCCGAACACGCGGCACGAAGGGACAACCCGGGTGGCGAAATCACACAGCTCGTTGAGGACCAGCGCGTCCCCATACGTGAGGCCGTAGGGAGACTTCTTGGTCGCCTCGTCCTGTTTCTCTCCCGCCAGTGCGACCCGGCGAACCTGCAGCGTGTCTATCCCCAACTGCTGGATCTGCTGCAGCGTCTCCTGGCGGGCCCCTTCCCCGATGGAAACCATGGCGATCACGGCCGCCACCCCGAAGATCATGCCGAGCATCGTCAGCAGAGAGCGCAGCTTGTGGCTGGAAAGCTCGCGGAAGCCGGTCTTGATCGGGGCCGTCAGCGGGGCGAAACTGAGCTTCTTCGATTTCACTTCGACTTCCCTTTCGCCGACCCCCCGGTCGACAGAGGCACGCCCAGGTCGTTCAGCGCGATCCGGTCGCCCTCTCTCAGGCCCTCCGTTATGGCGGTGTACTCGCGGTTCGAATCGCCCAACGTCACCTGCGTCGGAACGAAGGCCCCCTCGCGCTCCACGAACACCACGGGATGACCCTCGTGCTTGAAGATGCATCCGGTCGGAACGGTGAGCGCGTTCGCCACCTTCCGCGACACGATGCGCACGCTCGCCCGCATCCCCGGGCGGATGAGGGCCTTCCCGATCGGCGGCAGGTCGATGGTTACCGGGAAGGTCGCGGCCGACGACAGCCCAGAGGACCACCCCTGTACGGGCGGACGGCGCGCCGTCTGGCCGATCGAAACGATCTTCCCCTTCAGCATCTTCCCCGGCAGCGCGTTGATCGTGACCTCCGCCTCCTGCCCCATCCGGACCTGGGTGATCTCGGCCTGATTCAGCTCGAGCTTCACCTCCATCCGCTCCAGGCTCACGATCGACGCGACCTCTCTCCCCTGCGGGGCGTAGTCCCCGGTACGCAGCGGGCGCGTGTCGCCCTGGACCCCGGTCTGCGCCGCCAGCACCACGAGCCCGTCTACCGGCGCCGTCAGCGTCGTCTTCGCGAGATCCTCCTGCGCCCGGGCCAGTTGAACCGTGAGGTTCTCCACCTCGTTGCCGCCCATGCGCACGCCGCGCTGCGAGTAGCCGCGGGCCCGGCTCATGTCCTGGGTCGTGTGGCTTACGCTCTGGCGGCGCTCGGCCAGGTCTGCCGCCGCCTGGGATTTCTTCAGTTCGTAGTCGATCTTCTCTCGCGCCAGCGAAAACTCGGCCGACTTGACCGCCGCGTTCTGTCGCTCTACCTCGGTCTCCGCCACCAGGCCCTTGGCCGCGAGGCGGCGCGTCGCCTCCGCGTCCTCCCGCAGCTTCTCCAGCTCCTGCGTGTGGAATTCGATCGAGTCGGCCGCCTGCTGAAGGGTCACCTGCTGCTGGCGCTCGAAGGCCGCCACCTGGTCCTCGTCCTTATGCAGCCGAAGCCGGAATGTCTTCATCCGTTCCTCGCCCACCATTTCCGTCTGCACCATGCTGCGCATAGCTTCCTCGCACCGCACCTCCAGGTCGGTCAGGGCCTCCTCGAACGGCTTCGGGTCCAGGCTCACGACGGTATCGCCTCGCTTGACGACGATCCCGTTCCCGCAGATGAACTGGATCCGACCGGAGATCTCCGGTATGACCGGCGTCGAGTTCTTCGCGGCCACCACTCCCGTTTCGCTCACCGTGATCAGGAGGTCCTGGCGCTTCACGGTCGTCGTGACCACCAGGCGGTCTTTCGCCGCCGCATCGGCGGCGCGCGGTCTGCTCTGCGAGCGCGCCCAGCCAACCGCTCCCAGCACCACGACGGCCGCGATCATCCCAGCGAGAAGGCGTACCTTCATGGTTTGGCTCCCTCTGTCTTGCCCGGCTCGGCCGGCGGACGCTCCAGCGCCACCGGCTCCCCGACCTTTAGGTCTCCTCGCACCTCTACCATCAGATCGTTGCGCTTACCGACGGTCACCGGAACGGCCTCGAAGCGGGTTCCGCGCGGGCGGTAGACGACGGAACGGTCGTCTTCCTTGTAGACCGCGCGGATAGGTACCATCGTCGCCTCCCGGACGCTGTCCAGCACGATCTCCAGGTCCACCGTCATGCCCGGGCGCAGATAGGCCGGATCGGTTTCGTCCAGCGTCACCAGGATACCAAACACCTTCTTACCTGGAGTGCCGCCCTCCCACACATTCGACTCCTGGGCCAGCTCCTCCACCACCACGACCTTGCCCCGGTACCGCTTGCCGATCTGGGCCGAGGACAGCACCAGGGCCTCCTGCCCTTGATGCACCCGGGAGATGTCCATCTCCCCGATCTGGCACCGCACCCGCATATGCGTGAAGTCGTAGACCGTCACCGGCGCCACCCCTGCCCCCACCTGGTCGCCGAGGCGGTAGGGCCGCCGCTCCGGCCAGTTCTCGGTGTTCGTTTCGATAACCGCCATGCCGGTCGCCGGCGAGGTGACGGTGCACTGGGCTATCTTCTTGTCCACGTCGTCGAGCTTGCGCTGCGCGTCCGCCGCCCGGATCCGGGCATCCTCGGGGTCGGCCCGCGCGTTCGCCTTCGCGGTGTCGAGCGCGTGCAGCGCGAGGGCGTTGGCGCTCTGCTCATCCTCCAGTTGCTCGGCCGTGCTCTTGATCGTATCCGCCTGCTGCACGCGCACCTGTTCGAGAGCGAACTCCTCCGCGCGGTAGGTCTTCTCCGCCTGGCGCAGCTTCGTGCCCGCGATGTAGTTCAGCTCTGCCAGTCGCTGTGACCGCTCGAACTCGCGCCGCGCACGCGCCGTCTGTCCTTCGGTGAACCTGACCTGCGCGTCGATCTTCTCCCGCTCCGCCTGCGCCTTCTCCTCCGCCAGCTTCAGCGACTCCTCCGCCGCCACGGCATCGCTCTCGGCCTGCGTCACCTCCGTCTGGCTGTCCGCCTCCGTGGTGTTGAGAGCCTCCTGCGCGTCGGTGAGCGCCTGCTCCAACTCGGCCCGCTGGTCCACCAGGTCCTTGGTATCGAGCTGGTAGATGAAGTCGCCGGGTTTCACCTCCAGGTTGTCATCGCAGATCTGGACCAGCGTGCCCGCGATCTCCGAGCGCACGGGCGTCTCCTCCGCCGACTCCAGCGCGCCGGTCACCGGAAGCGTCACCACCAGAGAGCCGCGCTCGACCTCCGCGGTCGGAACTTGAGCCATGGCCGCGTCCTGCTTCGACCCCATTGCCAGGAATCGCCAGCCGAGGATCACGGCCGCGGCGATCAGTGCCAGGTAGAAGGTCCGCCTCACAGCTCGTCCTCGCTTGCCGCCACCATCCCCGCCAGCACCTCGCGGGCATCGAGCGGCTCCGCGATCTGTCGGTCGCTCGCCAGCCGTCCATCCATCACCCGCAGGATTCGGCGCGCGTGCTGCGCGATCTGTTCTTCGTGTGTCACCATGACGATGGTTATCCCCTCCCGGTTGAGCTCCTGGAACAGGGCCAGCACTTCCTGTCCCCGCCGCAAGTCGAGGTTCCCGGTCGGTTCGTCGGCGAGGATGATCGAGGGGCTGTTGATCAGCGCCCGCGCGATGGCCACGCGCTGCTGCTCCCCGCCGGAAAGCTGGGTCGGGCGGTGGTGTTCGCGCCCGGCGAGTCCCACCCGCGCCAACGCCTCGCGCGCCCGCTCCGCTGCGTTCTCCAGCCCGCTGTACACCGTCGGAAGCAGCACGTTGTCGAGCGCCGACATCCCCGCCAGCAGGTTGTACGACTGGAAGACGAAGCCCAGCCGCCGCAGCCGCAGCGTCGAGCGCTGTGCGTCGTTGAGCGTTCCGATGTTCTCTCCCGCCAGGAAGTACGTGCCCGCGGTCGGACGCTCCACACAGCCCAGGATGTTGAGCAGCGTGGTCTTCCCGGAGCCGGAACGGCCCATGACGGCGAGGAGCTCCCCCTCGTTGATGTCGAAATCGAGCCCCCGCAGCGCCTCCACCTCCACCGTTCCGGCGTAGTAGGTCTTCGCCAGCCCTCGCACTTCGACCAGGCTCATCGGCTCTTCCCCACTGGCTTGGCCGGATAGCGCGTCGGGTCCGACAGCGCCACCTCTTCGCCCTCGGACAGCCCGGTGCCTATGACCACAGCCACATCGTTGCTGTCGCCGATCTGGACCTCGCGAGGCGCGAAATCGTCGCCCTGCTTGACATAGACGAGGCTCTTCCCGGTGCGCTCGAACACCGCGTCCAGCGGCACGTACAACACCCCCGGAAGCCGCTTGGCGATGATCGTGGTCTGCGCGTTCAGCCCTGGCTTCAGCACCCCCCGCTGCGTCTGTTTGACCTTGACCACCACATCGAAGACCCGTTCGTTCGCCTCCGCCGTCGGGTCCTCCCACACCCACACCTCGCGCGCCACCGTCCCGACAGAGGAAACCACACCGGTGAAGTGCTCCCCGGGCAGCGACTCGAATTGAATCTCCGCCTCCTGGCCCTTCCCCACCAGGCCGATCTTGTTCTCCTTGATGCGGCAGCGTACCGACATGTTCTCGCTGCCCGAGATCGTGCCCAGCGGGGTCCCCGAGGCGACGTGGTCGCCCTCTCTCCAGGACCGCCGCTCCCCGCTGGCGAAGGTCGAGAACAACGCCACCGTGCCGGAAGCCGGAGCCTGGATCAGAGTATCGGCGAGCCCCGCGGTCGTGTTTCTCAGTCGTTCGGCGACTACATCCGCCCGGCGCTGTGAGCGCGCCACCCTCCCTTCGATGCGGTCGCGCGAGATCTGCACGTGACGCTCCGCCGCGGCCACCGCGCTCTGGCGCTGTCGGCGTTCCGAGGCGATCTGCTGGCGGTTCAGCTCCAGGTCCTTGATGCTCTGCTGAACCTTGAACTGCTGCGCCTCGTAGGCCGCCTTGTCTATCTCGGCCTCGGCCCCCGCCTGGTAGCCGTTGTCGGCCAGGCGCTGGGTCCGCTCGTAGTCCAGGCGCAGCCGCTCCGCTTCCGCGCGGTCGTAGGCGAGTTGATCCTCGGCTTGCTTGGTACGGACGCTGGTCGACTCCTCCCACGTCTGGAAGTCCTGCTGGGCCTGTACCAGCGCCCGCTGGTCGAAGTCCACCCGCTCCTCGGCCATTTCACGGGTATTCTCTATCCCCTCCATTGCCTGCTTATAGGAGAGCTCCTCGTCCGCCTTCTTGCGGAGCAGCTCGCGTGCCTCGATCTTGCAGAAGACGTCCCCCTCCTTCACCACCGTGCCTTCCGGGACGACCATTGTCAGCTCGCCCGCCGCCTTCCCGGTGCGCACGACGACGAGGTCCTCGCTCTCCAACGGGCCTTCCGCCAGCAGGCTGACCACGAATTCGCCGCGCGTGACCTTCGCCACAGGCACTCGCGGCTTCGGCGTCCGCTGGGCGGAGACCCGCCAGGCCCAGCCTCCGCCTGAGGCCAGCAGCAATATCACGATGCTTGTGGCATAGCGCCTCAGCACAGCCGCTCCTATTCCGGCAGCCCTTGGGTCACATCTTCACTCAGGGCCTTGCGCAACCGCACGGTCGTCAGGAAGTACTGCACCTGCTGCTGCAGCAGCGAACGTTCCGCCTCCACCAGCCGGTTCTCGGCGTCCAGGACCCGCAGGTAGTCGCTCAAACCTTCGTCGTACATTCCCTGGGCCGCCTCTCTGCTCTTGCGGGCCAGCGCCACCGACTGCTCCCCAATGTCTATCCGCGCTCGGGTACTGGCCGCGGCCCGGATCTGCTGCTGCACGTCCTGGCGCACGCGGTCGCGGGTCGCCGTCGTATTCTGATCCAGCACCTCCAGGGCCCGCTGCGCCCTTTGTCCGTTCTCCGAACGCTGGCGGTCCCACAACGGCACCTCTATACGTATACCCCCGAACCAACCCGTGCTCACCGGCACGCCCCCCAGTGTGTCGCCCAGGTCGGTCACACCCGCGCTCGCGATCACATCTGGAAGGCGCTCGCTGAGGGCGATCCGGAGCTGCGCCAGGGCGTCCTGCCGGCTGATGTCGAGCCGCCCGAGGTCGGTGCTGTTTGCCAGCGCAATCGGGATCAGCTCCGCCTCATCGTACTCTTGCGGCTGGTAGGTGATGGCCGTTGTTAGCTGCGGCGTTCCGGTAGGGGTGAACCCCATGTCCAGCAGCAACGTGTCCATGTCGTCCCGAAGCCCCTGCTGCTGGCTGATGAGCTGCTGCTTGGACTGCTCCCAGCTCAGCCGGGCCTGGTCCACATCGATCTCGGCCACCTGACTGATCCAGGTCTCACCCGGTTTCACCAAGCCTTCGCCGCTGAATTTCACGTAGTTGATGTCGTAAAACTGCTTCGCGCGGTCCACCGCTCGTTTCGCGATATCGACCTCGCCTTGTGCCAGGAGCACCCCGAAGTAGCCGGCAATGACGCGCTCCGCCAGATCCTGGCGGCTGTCGAAGAACGACAATTCCTGCAGGGCCAGGGAGGCGCGGGCGCTGCGAATGCGCTCGTAGGTGGTCGATGCCAGCCCGGCGCCCCGCAGCAGCGGCTGATCGTAGCTCAGCACCAGCGATGGCTGTTGGGTGAGGATGTCGGCCAGCGTTTCCTGCGTGCCCGTGTCCGCGTCTACCACGATCGAGCCGCCCGTGGTGAGGTCGTAGCGCATGCTCAGGCCGGAGGAAAGGTTGGTTTCCGGTTCCCCGCCCGGGTTCTGCTCCCGCTCGCTGCTTGCAGCCGCGGTGAGAAAGGCCCGCTGATCCGCCACCCACAGGCTGCCCCGAGCATTCACCAGTTGCTGGAGGCTCTGACGGAAGCCCGCGTTGTGCCGGAAGGTGAGGGCCACGCACTCCCGCAGACTGAGCTTGGGCGGCGCCATCTCAGACGGCGTTGGCGCCAGGTCCACGGTCGCGGGCTCCGCTCCCTTCACCCGCTGCCACATCTCAGGTGACAGCCCAGCCGTGTTCGCCGCCAGGCCCGGAACTGCGGTCAATGCCAGCAGCAGCAGCCCAAAAGCAGGTCGGATACTCATAAGTCTCCTGTCATGTCGCCGCCTTCAGAGCGGCGAGGATGATCACCAACCCGACGGATCGCGGAGAACGCGGACCAGGCTTCATGCCGCCGGAGACATGAGGCGACCGTTGCGCTTCATCCCGCAACCATCAGTGATTCTAGTTCTTGGACGCTCGTCCCTGCGATGCCTTCGCTCGCCGGGCCTTGATCGCACCCAAGACCCCAGGGCCGCGGGGGTCCGCCAGCCCGCGGCCCCGGCGCGTCACCGGTCCCATGAATCTCCAGACGAAGATCGAGGGCCGTGGATTCCCTTCCTGTCCCGGGAACCGAAGAAGCCAGCGGCAGGCGCACGGGAATCTGCGAGGAACCCGCAGCGCAGATTCTATGGTTCTGTGTCACGAGGTCGAGCTGCAAGACGCGGTTAGGGTCATAGTCCTGACCCGATCGCACCAGCGCCCAGGCGACCTTGGGCAGCTTGCCAGCGACCGCGCGGAGTGCCTGCGTGGTGGCTAACCCTTTTGCCCGCTCTCGCTCGTACGGCCGCCAGGGCTTTCCCGCCGCTGCTGCAGCCTGATCACCCGGGGCGGAAACTGAAAAGTCAAGGGTGTCAAAATCCCGCCGGGGATTCGAACCCGCGAATTCGCCCAGGGGAGCGCCTCGTGCGTCGCGGCAGGGGGAGCCTTACCCCGCGAGGCCAATCCGCCGCATTTCCCGCGCGCCCTGCCGTGTCGGCGCGTAGAGCCAGTGCGCCGCCACTAAGGGCAGCCTCTCGGAGTTCGAATCGGGTACGAATACCGCCCCCGCTACCACGTCTATCACGATGGGCTGCGGAGTCTCTAGAAGACCCGCAGCCCCCTTTCATGGCCTTGGACGGCAGCCGGTAGTCGATCTCGACCTCCAGGGCGTCAGGGAGGAGCCGCATCTGTTCGATGCACTCCTGGACCAGGGCTCGCGCCGCTGCGGGGCCCGACTTCGCCAGCGTCTTGTCGAGGTCCCGTTGGTAGCTTAGGGCGGCCTTCGCGTCGACCCGAGGAGGCTTACCAGCGGGGACGGTCGCCTTCTCCAGCTCGTCCCGCTGAGTGCTGAGCTGCCGCAGCTCTTCGTTCGCCCAGGAGATGTCGTCAAGACCGTCGGCGATCGCCCGCCTGATGTTGGCGATCTTCCGATCGACGGTCGCCATCTGCTTCTCCGCACCCGGATTGTATCCCACCGAGGCCTCCCACAGGGCCCGGAGTTCGTCGTTAAGGGTGCGCACCAGGCCCGCAGGATCCGAGCACGCTGACAGCAGCTCCCGGAGCCCCGTAACCACCTCCGCCTCGACCTCCGACTGTCGGACATAGACTCCCGGCCCGCAGTCCAGGCCGCGGCGGTAGACCTGACTGCCACACAGGTAGTAACGGCCGCTCGTGCTGTAGTAGCCCACCATGTTGCTGCCGCACCGCTCGCAGACGAAGAGTCCTCCACTGAGGAGATAGGAGGAGGTGCGGCTTCTACTATAACCGGTGTCGAAGCGCTTCCCCTTGGCGCTCTGCCGGGCCGCGCCTATGGTACGTGCCTCCTCCTCTGTGATGAGCGGGGGGTGGGCATCCTCCACGATCAACCATTCGTCCGGCGGACGCTGGCTCCCGTCCTTCCGGTGGACATTCCAGACCTCGTAGCCGCAGTACTTCATCAGCACGGCCGGCTGCAGAAGCGAGTTCCAGGTCGACTGCGACCAGAACTGCTTGCGCCGGCCTGGTATGCCGTGGGAGTTACAGAAGTCGCGCAGCTCGTCGAGCGAGGCCCCTCTCGCGGCCATCCGAAGGCACTCCTGTGCCCACTCATGCATCGGGCGACCGCTCACCATCGTCTCGTCAGGCAGCCAGATGGTCTTCATGATCGCGCGCCCACGCCGCTCCTCACCGCGCTTGAGCTGAACGGATCTGAAACCGAAGATGGGCTGTCCCCCGTTCTTGTAGCACCAGCCAGTCTGGGTGTCACGGGTCTGCGCATTGGCCCGGCAGCCCTTGCGAGTATGGAATGCCACCTCGCGGCTGTAGGCTTCGTTCTTGGCGAAGGTAATCGCCTCCATGTAGACGCCGGCCACGGATTCAGGGTCGATCTCGGGGTCGTTGAGGGAGACGACGCGGATTCCCACCTGCCTCAGTTCCCGAACCAGGGACTTCGCTCGCACACTGTCTCGGGAGAAGCGGGAGAAGTCGTGCACCAGGATGACGTTGACCTCGGGGTTGCTGCGCGCTGCTGCCAGCATCCGGCGGAACTCGACTCGCTTCTCATCCCTCTGGAAGGCGCTCGCAGCCTCGGAGAACTCCTCCACGATCTCGATACCGCGCGTCTCCGCGTAGACTCTGATCTCCCGGAGCTGCTCGGGGAGGGAGAGCCCGCGCTCCTCCTGCATCTCGGTGGATACTCGCGCCCAGGCGACGGCCTTGACAGCCTGATTCGAGGTTGACTCCGAAGTGTCTCCGGCCTCGCCCAAGAGGGCCTCAAGTAAAGGTGCGGTCGTCATGGCTTCCCTCCATCCGCCCCGAACTCGCCGATCCAGCGCGCTACCCCCAGGTCTGCCCCGACCCGAGCGAGTCTCCGATCGGCGGTGTAGAGCGGGCACTCGCGCTGCTCCGCCAGGGCAAGGTAGGCGGCATCGTACACGCTCAGACCGTGTTGATGGGACAGCTCCCAGGCCCGGTCGGCAACAGACTCGAAGTCATGCAGTGAGATGCCCAGTCGAAGCAGGGAGTCCAGCGCCTCTTTGCCCTCGGCGGCAGTGAGCCGCTTCCGGCGCACGCCGGCACTCAGCGCGTTGGCGACCTCGTATTCCCACAGGGACGGGGCGAGGAGTCGAACCTGGCCGCCGTGATAGGCGAGCAGCAAGCGGACAGCTGCTGGCTCGATCGTCTCGTCTGGGATCACCCACGCTAGCGCGACACTGGCGTCAACGACCGCTGGCTCCATCCCTCGCCTCCAATTCCTCACGTGATGCCTGCATCAGCTCGGCGACCGAGAGCCCTCGGTTCGCGAGGGAGGAGCGCAGCCGGAGCAGGTGCTCCACAGCGCGGGTACGATCCTCGATCTGTGGGGCCGTGGGCTGAGCAGCTCGGTCCTCGATATCGGACCAGCGCAGCCGGTACTGCCGATTGCCGATCTTGGTTGCAGGCAGGAGACCACGGCGTATCCACCGGCGGACCGTTTGCGGATTGAGCTTCAGCCGCTCCGCCGCCTCTTCGACTGTTAGGAGTTCGGTAGGCATGATGACCACCTCTGATTCTATAATACCATATACAATCGTAAAGTCAATCTATGTGCCCTTGTCAACCGCCCGTGAAGCCGGCCTGAGAGCCTTGGGGAGTTGTCGGCCTGGTGCTGCTTCTGTAACATCTGAAGCCAGAGCACGGCGCCTTCGGGCGTCGCTTTCGCGTGGAGGAGTGGCGCTGGCATGGAGGTGTTTCCTATATCCGTTGCTTTGATCATCCAAGCCTTAGTAGTGAGCGCGCTGGGCAGGGAGAAGCAGGCAGCTGAGCCTACAGCGGATGACAGCGGCGGCAGAAGGGAACCGCGTGGCGGCGCTGGAGGCCCGGGTAGCGGTACTGGAGGATCGCCTGGAGTTACGGGAGGCGCACATCTCGGTGTTGGAGTCCCGGCTGGGCCAGGAGCGACCTCGGAAGCCCTATCCCCTGATGGAGCGGCTGCGGATCATCTGGCTGATGGAGTACTTCCAGATCCCGGGCAGGCGGTTGCGGGAGAGGTTGGGGGTATCACGTTCCAGTGTGCGGAGGTGGCTGAAAGGATTTGCGGAGGGGAAGCTGGGCAAGCGGAACGAGCCGAAGGAGCCGGTGAACAAGACGCCCAGGGAGATCGCGGAGCTGATCTGGGAGATCTTTCGGCAGAACCCGCTGTGGGGCCGTCATCGTACCGCCATGGTGCTGTGGGGCTTGGGGGTGTTCGTTGCCGCCTCCACAGTACGCAACATCCTGCTGAGGCCTAGACCACCCCGGTCGTCACCCGAACCGGTGGCGGTCAAAGAAGAAGCGAAGCCCAGGCAGATCGTCGCTCGCTACCCCAATCACGTCTGGTCGGTAGATCGGACGCGGGTGTGGCGCTGGCATGTCTGGCCCACCTGGGTGCTGGTGGCGATCGATGACTTCTCTCGCAAGGTCGTCGCCTGCTGTCCACTGGAAGGCCCCAACGCTGGCTGGGTGGTGGAGGCGCTGGAGACTGCTTTCCGCAGCCACGGGCCACCGAAGCACATCATCACCGACCAAGAAGGTGTGTTCACCTCCGAGGTGTTCGGTGATTTGCTCTGGCGATGGGATGTCAAGCAGCGGTTCGGCGCGGTGGGCAAGCATGGGTCCATCGCGGTCACCGAGCGCGCGATTCTGACGCTGAAGCAGGAATGGTTGAGACGGGTCGCTGTCATCCGAGGCCTGGATCATCTCGGCCAGTTGTGTGGCGACTTTGCTGAATACTACAATAGATGGCGGGGGCATTCGACCCTGGGCGGCGCCGTGCCGTGGGTGATCCACCGCGGGGATCGATGGCAGCGACCTGACCCCTCAGCCAAGACTCTCTCGGGAGCCATCGAGCGACGGCTCTTCCCCGACACGCGAGTCACGGCCTTCCGGTTGGCGGCGTGATCATGTCAGGCCGGCTTCACGGGCCCCTGACAAGCACATAGGGGTTCACCGTCGAGCCGCGGCCGCCCAATGGCTAGCCGAACGCCTTCCAGTCATACGTCTCGGCAGTGGTGTGGGTCTTATCGACGGGACCCATGGATCAAGAAGCGGTGCTTGGAGATCGGGGCCCCAGAACCAGCACGACGCAGGCTGCACTGAGCCATGCGCCCGGCGCGAGCAGATACAGAGCCCCCACATCCATGATATCCTGATTCGTATACCACAGCGGGTACAACAGGACGCCGAGAGCCCAGATAGCACCGGCGAGAATCGCTAACCAGCGGACCCAGCCGCGCGGCATGCTGTGTCCCAGGGGCTCTGCTCTGCCCTCGGCTGGCTGATCACTCCGCGATGTCGTACCGCGTCCTGTCCAAGAACTCATCCGCTCGCCAGAGTGCCCTCACAGCGTTCTCACGGGCAACTGACAACTGCACGCGGCCGCAGAAGATTTGTGATATGGTACGCCGTTAGAACGCCCAGGTAGTGTTTTTCGGGGGGACAGGTCTCACAGTCGCCCGACAATGACCAACGGTCGCGCCCGCGACCGGAAACCTGGGGTCACACCCGACGATCATAGCCTCTGCGCAAGCCTT
>Ga0307379_10008081_pt1 | contig 14234 bp, 16 predicted proteins | sample UN2MG_FD_202237 | JGI IMG/M metagenome (GOLD analysis project Ga0307379, IMG submission 202237) | Soil microbial communities from Risofladan, Vaasa, Finland - UN-2 | ecosystem: Environmental > Terrestrial > Soil > Coastal area > Acid sulfate soil | place: Finland: Risofladan, Vaasa | collected...
CCCCATAAACGGTAATCACCGCTGGAATTACATTGCCCTTAAGGGAAGCGGTTCTCTCGTTGTAAGCCTTAATGAAATCCATAATCGGCAGACCATGTTGGCCCAAAGCCGGGCCAACCGGAGGAGCAGGAGTGGCTTCACCCGCCGGTAAGTTGAGTTTTATTATGGTTTTAACCTTTTTAGTCGCCATCTTTTAAAAATTGGGAATTGGATTATAGCTTCTTAACTTGTAAAAAGTCCAGTTCAACTGGCGTTTCTCGGCCGAAAATAGAGACCAAAACTCGCACTTTGCCTCTCTCTTCATCAATGCTCTCAATTGAGCCCAAAAATTCGGAAAAAGGGCCGTCGATAATCTTGACGGCTTCGCTAACAGAAAACTTGGCGCGATATTTCGGTGCTTCCAGGCTCATAAACTTCTGAATAGTGGTTACTTCTTCATCGGAGATAGGGGTGGGTTTATTGCCGACACCAACAAAACCGGTTACCCCCTGGGTGGTTCTAACTGTCAGCCAGGAATTATCGTCAAGAATCATTCTGACCAAGATATAACCAGGGAAAATTTTTTCGGTTACTTGGTGTTTTTTGCCGGCCCGAATCTGAATTTGTTCTTGAGTGGGGATTAAAATTTCCAATATCCGGTCTGAAAGATGCATTGTCTCTACTCTTTGGCGCAAAGAAGCCATCACTCGAGCTTCGTGGCCAGAGTAGGTATGGACCACATACCAGCGTGCCCGGGGGTCATCGGACTTAGTAATAATAAGATGATTTTCAAAACCTTTTTTGACAGCTTGAGTTTCTTGAGAGTCTGCTGCTACAGGTTTTACCGCTTTCTTCTTGTTTGCCATAGTTAGAGTATTAGTTCAATAATTTTCGTAAAAATAAAGTCTAAGCCGCCGATAAAAGCCCCGACAACAAGAGAGATAATAATTACCACGGCGGTTAAGCGAGTCACTTCCTCTCTCCCTGGCCAGGTGACTTTTAAAAGTTCGGCTTTTACTTCGCCAAAGAACTTAGCCGGATTAGCTTGCGGCATAAGGGTATTTTATCAAAATTAATAGTGATTAGCAATTGGTAGTCGGGGAAATCTTTGAATTTCGTCTCTAGTTCTTCTTAAAAATTGAAAAGCTTTCGGGTATTCTTTTCGATTTGTTTGGTCAAATCCTGGCCGAGAATTTCATTTATTTTCTCTTGAATTAAGGGCAAATAAGCCGGGGTGTTAATCTCGCCGCGATGGGGGACCGGGGCCAGGAAAGGACTATCGGTTTCAATCAAAATCCGCTCCGGCGGGATTAATTTTACGACTGCTTGAAGGCCTTCATCGTAAGTTAAATTGCCGTCAAAGCCAAAATACCAATGAGGAAAGGTATCAGATGTATCAGAAGTGTCAAAAGTATCAGGGGAATCTAAATCTAAAATTTTCTGAATTCTTTTGCGGCCGCCGGCGTAGCAGTGGAAAACGCCCTTCATTGCTTCATTGTTCCATTGTTTCATTGTTAGGATTTCGATTACTTCGTCGACTGCTTCCCGGGCGTGAATTATGAGTGGGAGATTATATTTTTGAGCCAGCTTGATATGCTCCTGGAATAACCTAATTTGTTCTTCTTTTGGTCGGTCTTCGTTGCCTGGTGGAGCCAGGGAAAAATCAAGGCCGGTCTCGCCGATAGCAACGATAGCGCCTAGGGGAGAGCGTTTAGCGTCAAGTATTAGACGTTCAAGAGACTGAAGTTGTTCTTCAATTGGCATCTGATTTTCTGGATCAGTCTTGTGGGGATGGATACCGACTGAGGCAAAAAGGTAGCCGGGGTATTTTTGGGCCAGCTCAACGGCACAAGCAGAGTCTTTTATACTGCTACCGGCAATGATAATCTCGGTAATACCGGCTTTTTGGCTTTCCGCTACCACTTTTTCAATCTGCTCCAAGAGCGAGGGAAAATTCAGGTGGGCGTGAGTATCAATCATCTCTCTATTTTATCAAGTCAGAAGCTTGACAGAAAGCCTCTTTTGGCGTTAAATTTGGTTACTTATGGTAGGGTCTCGGTCGAAAGTAAAGAAGGCGGTGATTGTGGCGGCGGGGTTTGGGACCAGATTCTTGCCGGCTTCAAAAGCGATTCCCAAGGTAATGTTCCCGGTTATCGATAAGCCGATTATCCAATATGTGGTGGAAGATTTGGTGGAAAGCGGCATTTCCGATATTACCTTTGTCGTCTCACCCTATTTTCCGGAAACTAAAAAATACTTTGAACCCTCGGTCGTCTTAAACGAGCTTTTGATGAAGGCAGGCAAAGAAGAGCAGATAGAAAAGCTAAAAAAGATTGAGAACCTGGCGGACTTTCACTTTGTGGAACAAAAACCAGGGGGGACAATTGGTACGGGGGCCGCCTTACTCCCGGCCAAGGAAGCGGTGGCGGATGAGCCTTTCTTTTTAAGTTGGGCGGATGAGTTTTATCTGGGCAACCCACCAAGGGCCAAGCAGTCAATTGATGTTTACGAAAGGTTTGGTGGAATGGTGATTGGTTGCCTGAGAACAACTGATCCGAGAGATGGGGACCGTTGGGGTTTTGTAGTGGGTGATAAAGTTGATAAAAATGTGGTTAGAGTTACCCAGTTGGTAGAAAAGCCCGGAGAAGGGAAGGCGCCATCAGAGTTGGCCACCATGTCGGGACAGGTTTTACTGCCGGAAGTTTTTGATTATTTGGAAGAGGCCCGGAGAGGCTTACTGCCGGGAAAAGAACTTTATGTCAATGTCCATGGAATGGGGAAAATGCTGGCCGATGGTTATCCGATTTACGGGGTGGAGTTTCAAGGCTGCCGCTATTTTGATACCGGCGATAAATTGGGCTACCTCAAAACTTTAGTTGAATTAGGCTTAGAGTCGGAAGAGTTCGGAGAAGAATTTAGGGAGTACTTGAAGGGCTTGGTATAATCATTTCATGATTGAAAGACCAGGTCGTGGACCAATCCATATTGAGGCTAACTCCGCCGAATTTTTAACCCAAACCACCAATCTAGAAGATTTTTTGGCGGTTTGGGAAGAACTGCCTTCTTTGGGGGTCGACAGTCTCTGTCTTCTTCCTCACCGTTGGGCACTTCAACAAGGGGCGATTGACAGCCTCAAGGAGACAAGGACTAAAAATGGCTTACCCTTGGTTGCTGCCAGCCATGAAGAGGCAGCCGGGATGGAAGGCTCTCCTATTGTTGTTGCCAATTTGGGTGTTGGCTGGAATCCTTTTGTCCGCCATTATCCTTTGCCCGTTGCCATCGTTCTTGGGGCTTTTAATCACTTTGTGGTTAGAAAAGCTTACGGGGATATCGCTCGCCCCCAGTTAAATAAGGCGGTCGGCCGGGAGCTTTTTCCGAAAGTAGGCCGGGCCCCCATTGAACAAGACGGATTTTTTCCTTCGGTCGAGGAATGTAAGACGATTCTCACAGCCTATTTTGAAGCCTTTCCTCAAGCAAAGCTGATTCATCACGAGTTTGAATTTGATTTTCGGGGGAGGGATTGGCTTTTTAAATTTTATCCAGGTCAGGTAGAAGATCTTGACGGGCTTTTAGCGAAGATTGACGCGCGGACGGATATTACCGGCGTGGTGATTGACCCTTTGCACTCAGAGGATTTAGGTCAAACCATTAGTCGTTCCGGGCAACCGGTCCAACCTTATTATGGCGACTGGGAGAAGAATATTGAAAGAATTGGGCCAAGAGTAAAAGGGGTTGATATCCATCCTTTGGAGGATATGAGTATTAGAAAGTGGCTTAACGGAGGTTATTTAGAAAGATTGGCAGAGGCCACGGGCGGGCTTATCAATTTAGAATTTTATCGGATTGAGGCAGCGGTTTTCCCCGACCGCTTAAGCCGGATTCCTCATCCCTTTTTTAAAGACAAGAATCGGGCGACTTTTAGCCAAATTGTCGAGAGACTCTCGCGCTAGCTTAAGCTTCAATATCACCTTTTATAATCCTGCAAAGGGTTACCTTGCAGACAAATCAGTTGCTTCTAAAGTTTAATCGTCGGACCTCTTGAATAATAAAGAGTAGGGCAATGGGGGAAAACCAATGTTCTTTACTTAAATTTCAGTGATTCCTTATGGTCCGTGACTTTTTTACACCACTTGCAGTACTTCTTTAGAACCAACTTGTCCGGAGTATTGGTCTTGCTTTTGCTGGTCAGATAATTTTGTCGCTTGCAAACTGAGCAGGCGAAAGCAAGTATCATTCTTTGTCCTTTTGCCATAGGAGCTGATTATACAATGATTTTAGACAAATTTCCACGGATTTTTTAACAATTTTGCCTTATTGAGCCCTCGATGGGAATCGGACCCATGACCTCGTCTTTACCAAAGACGCGCTCTACCAGCTGAGCTACAAGGGCAAGTACGGCGGGCAGGTCTGCCAACTGAGCTACTTAGGTAAATTTCGTGAACTACCATTTTCCATTTTAACAAAATTGAGCTTGTTTGGGAACAGGGAAGCGCTGACTTTTGTTTTTCTTACCGGCTTCTCATTTACTTTTAGTAAATTACTTTTAGATTATTCAAGCTCGAAGGGGAAACTAATGAATGAAAGAGAACTGGCTCAACCAGAAAAAATTGAAATCCCTCAATTGGATAAGCTATTGGCCCAACTTTTGGCCACTTATGGAGAAGCGGAGTCGATCTCTGTTAGTTCGGCCCCTGACCGCGAGGGAGTCAGCTCACGACTCATTATTCGTCGACAGCTATCTTCACGCCAACCGTCATCTTTAATTAATCTCCAGGTTGCCACTGATTATTTCCCCGGCTATTTCCGCCAAACTTTAGAACAAATGACCCGAGAAGAGCGACTAGAGGCGATTGCTAATCGGGAAATCTTTATGAGCGTCATTCCCTCAAGGGGAAGGGCAAAAACTTTGCTTCTCAAAACAAAAAGAGAGTTGCCGGAGCCGGAAGAACCTAAAGTAGAACACTTCTCGCTTTTAGCCGGATTAAAGGAATCTTCGGCTCAAAGAGCAAGAACGCTGAGCTTGGCTTCCGGTGAATTGCAAGAGTTTGAGAGACTGGCTTTAGCTCTAGCTCAGCAACTGGCGGTTGATGCCCATAACAATGAGCCGAGAAGCCTATAGCTTGAGGCTGAATTCGGCGCTTCGGACTTGATTTATCCTGTAGTCTGTGTTACAATCCCGCTGTCTTCATAAAAAGCGCCAAGCATAACAGCTTGACGCTTTTTTTGTGGCCAAATCGGCCAGGCAATGTCAAATTTAATTCTTTCATCTTTATTGTCTGCTTCTCTTTTGCTGGTTCAACTGGGGGTTTCGAATACGCCAGTTGCTGGCGTGGCTGGTCAGTTAGTGGGGGAGAAACACCTCCTGGCCTCGAAAAGCTTGGACTTGAGTCATCGGGCTCCGGTGGAAAGCGTTAACGAGGGTTTTAAAGAAAATATCCTTATTGCCGTGGACCATCTTAAGAAGGTTAATGGGGGAGTGCTAGCTCTTCAGCCGGGGGAAGTTTTTGCTTTTCATAAAAACATTTTGCCTCAGTTTGAGGGAAAGAAAATTGTTACTCAGGAAAGCGGCTTTGGCGTCAAAGATGGCTATAAGGTCATTGCCGGCCTGCCGGGAAATGGGGTTTGCCACTTAGCCTCTTTAATGAATAAAACTGCCCGTCAGGTCGGTTTAGAGGTTGTATCTGAGGTTAACCACGACTTTGCCGCCATTCCGGGGATTGAGCGGGAGTATGGGGTCTCCATTTACTTTATGTCTGGTGGCGGCAACAATTCGGCCGCTCAAAACCTGTATATTAAAAACAATAAAAGCTTTCCGATTAAGCTTGATTTTAGCTTGGAAGGGGAACAACTTCGTTTTTTCGTCAGTGAGTTATAAAACGGAGGTGCCAGGGTCAAGACTCAAACTTGAGTAGGCCTTTCGACCGCCAGTTTTATCCCCCAAATACAAGCATTTTTGCGGGACAGGCAGATTGCAATTAAGTTGATTTAAGGCGAAATCTTGCTGTGCTGAGGGTAGGTTTCGAACCTACGTAGGCCTTTCGACCGCCAGTTTTACAGACTGGTGCGTTTGACCACTCCGCCACCTCAGCAAAATTTCTTGCGTTTACTTGCCCCGCATTTGGCAAAGCCATAATGTGGGGATCACTCCGCCACCCTGGCTTTTCTTGGGGAAAACCTACGGTTTTTCCTCAAGCCTTTTCCCTAAAAGGTAATCTTCGAGATCATCATTCGATTCGCCTCGAAGATTAATTTTAAATCATTCTAAAACTTTCTTACTTCTTGCCCGTGGTAAATTTAGCATATTTTACCTGATTTTGAGCCTAGTTTCCAGATGCTAAACGCTAATTACTACACGCTATTTGTGAGCCGACTCTCGGATTCGAACCGAGGACCCACTGTTTACAAAACAGTAGCTCTACCGCTGAGCTAAGTCGGCACTCTACGGGAATGCAACTATATTTTATCCTAAATTAGGCTTGAGGTAAATGGCAGGAAGAGTCTCGCAGAAAATAGGTAAAGTTAATCCTGCCGTGAAGATTGGCCTTAATTGCTTTCCCCTGAAAACCCAGGTGGGTGGACTGCCCTGGACCATTATGGTACAGGGACTTCGTCCTCCCAAACAATTTAAATTGGGGGTGCGATATCAGACTTGAGTCTTTTGGGCAGGATTGGGTGAAATAATAGCCTCATTTAGCCTCGAAGTCAAGAAGTAACTTTTTCTATGTTTGAAGAAAATCTAGGTTTTGAAAGCGATTTTTGTTTAAGTTAAAGCCCCGCCTAACGATTTGGTTTTGACCGCTATTCCCTGGGAAACCCAGGTGGGTGGACTGCTCTGTGCCAACTTGGTACAGGGACTTCGTCCCCCCTTACGTATTGAACTTGTAGAGAAAAGCGTTTTTCAAAACTGGCCCGTTTAGGCAGGACTAAGAAGATATTTTAGACCAATTGGCTTCCGGCAGTCAAGTATTAAATTAGGGCTTAGGGTAGAGGAAAACCGGGAAAGATAAGGCTAAAAATTAGGCGAGTCAGGCGGAACATTATTCCTTGAAGAGAAAAGAGTGGGTTAGGGAATAAAAACAAAAAAAGGACAATAAAAATACCAAAATTTTCCAGGCTCATTAACTGCTCGGCGTAACGCCGAGGAAGGAGGGAGATCAAAACACGGCCCCCGTCTAAAGGCGGAATAGGAATGAGATTAAAAACTGCCAGAACAATATTAAGCAGGGTGGCATTAGCCAAAAGCGGCCAGAAAACTAAAGCGGTGTTACCGGTTAAAAGTCGGGCCAAGCTGGCAAACAATATGGCCAGGAGAAGGTTAGTTAGCGGTCCGGCTAGACCGATAAGCCCCATTTCTTTTTGGGAATTACGCAGATTGTAGGGGTCAATGGGAACTGGTTTGGCGGCGCCGATAATAATTGGAGATTGACTGATAAGGAGGAACAAGGGAAGAAGGACGCTCATTAGCGGGTCAATATGCGAAAGGGGATTTAGTGTTAGCCGGCCGGAAATTCTGGCCGTCGGATCACCCAAGCGCTCCGCCATCCATCCATGAGCGATTTCGTGGAGAATAATGGAGTAAATGAAAATAATAAAGCTGGCAACGGCAAAAATAACTGTCATCGGAAAATTGTCCGCTCAAAGAAGCGCCGATATTGCTCCTTAAATATGATTGTGATATCATTATATCGTTAAATTGAAGGGAAAGAAAGTATAGAAATGCCTCAACGGTGTGAAATTTGTGCTAAAATTAAGCGGGTTGGCCGCCAGTCCCGGCATCATCGGGGGGTGGCCGGTCGACAATGGATGAAAAGAGCCCAAAAAACCGTTCGGGTTTTTAAGCCGAATCTCCACCCAGTGACTTTAAACGGAGTCAAGATGACTCTTTGCGCTAAGTGCATTAAGAAACTCCGCCAGGAGCAGAAACTAGCAAAAGAGGAAACTTCAAAGACGGTAATTGGAGTTGCTTAATTTTCCTCCCGGGTAACCCTCTTGAAACTGTTTCCAAGAGACCGGATTTTTGCCTTCCAGTTGAACCGTGTCCGGAATTAAGCGGTTATTTTCCAAGTGAGCTTTAAGGATTTTCAGTTTTAAGTTTTGAGTTTTCAGTCGAATTTCCGTCCAGGCTCCCGGTTCGGGACTAGCGGCTCGAATTAACCTTTCAATTTCCTCCGCCGGCCGATTCCAGTCGATTTTGGCCTCCTTAGTCGTTAGTTTTTTAGTATCCGAAGAAGGCCCGAATTGGGGTTTTGGGATAATTTTGTTATTCAGGTAGTCGGTCACGATTTGGGATATTTCCTTGGCGGCCTTAGCGACTAATTTTTGATAGAGAGTGCCGGTTGTTTCTGTTCTCTCAAGCCCAAGAGAAGTTTGAGCTAAAATTGGGCCTTCGTCCAGCTTTTCAGAGATTAAAAAATAAGAAATCCAGGCTTTCTTATCGCCGTGAAGTATGGTTGCTTGAACCGGGGCCGGGCCACGATATTGCGGTAGTTTAGAAAAATGAATGTTGATAATCCCTTGAGGAAATAAGTTAATGATGGATGGGGGAATAAGACGGTTATAGTCGAGGATGAGGCCGATTGCTTCATTGTTCAATTGCCTCATTGTTAATTCTTTTGAATCAGTGATGAAAGGAATATTCAACTCTTTGGCTAATAAAACTACGGAGTTTTCCGTCAAGACTTGTTTTCGGCCTATTGGTTTTGGTGGAGCGGCAACCACCAGGTCAATTTTCAAGCCGTTTTTAGTGACTAAGTCTAAAAATTGAGCGGAATAGGGGGAGGTGCCGAAAAAGACGATTTTCAATTGTTTCATGGTTATTATTGTTCCGTTCAAGGTTTTATTTCTTCTAGATACTCTTTTCCTTCTTCATCTTTCTTAAGCTCATAAAGCTTGGCTTTTTGCTCCATTACGCGATCAGTGAACAAAATTCCTTCCAAATGGTCATATTCGTGCTGGGCAATTATCGCTATTGGCCCGGAAAACTTCCGGGTTTGAATCTGGCCAGTTTCCGTCTGATACTTGACTTTTATTTCTTTGGCTCGCTTAATCTGGGTCCATTTATTAGGCAAGGAAAGACAGCCCTCGTATTTTTGGTCTTTTTTACTGGTCAATCTTTTGGAAAACCAGACAATTTCCGGATTAATAAAAGTCAGAAACTTCTTGTTTTTCTCGGCATAGGCGACAAAAACTCTTTTGGGGGCCCCAATTTGCACCGCGGCCAGACCGACGGCTTTGACTCCACCTTTTTCGTCAGTCAGGGCTTTTTTAAGCGTTTTGATTAAATCCAGGGTCTTTTTATCTAGAACGACTGGTTTGGATTTCTCCCGCAAAATCGGATTGGGAATAGTGATGATTTTTGCCATAGGTGAATTATACCTATTTAGCCTGGCGAGGTAAAGATGGACGAGGTCTTTTTTCTAAATCGCCACGTCGATACAAGCGCTGAATTCTCGTTTCGACATCTCTAGTATTAGTTTGTAGGGTAGCAGCAATTTCTTTAGTTTTCATTCCTCGAAGTTTTAAATTCCTGACCTCCTGATCTTTAATCCATGATTTTCTGTCGGTTCTAGATGGAACAGGAATTAGACCTTTTTTAAGCATTAATGCGACTGATTCTCTGACTGCGCTTTCGTCTCGTTCCATTGCTTCAGCAATCTCACTGACGGTAAATTGGCGGTTGGTCAAGAGTTCTTTTATAATTAAATCTTCCTCCGAGAAATGGGGATAGGGCGGGCGGATTATGGCCAAATCCGGATGCCTTTCCTTAATTTTGCTGATAATTAAAGAAACAGCCTGTAAGGTTTATCACGACAACTGTGATATGGAAAAGTGAATTTAGCCTTGAAATTGCGGTAATTTGAAATCCTATAGTATAATATAGGAGTACTTAATAACAAGGCAAGAGGGAAGCCTCAAAACTTTGAAATTAGGTTTTTCGTTCTTTGACAGCCAGCAGGAAGCGTCTTTAACGCTCGTTCCCGGATCTAAGATATTTGGACCTGGAGACGGGCGTTAAAGATGGGTTTTACACGACTCTATAAGGAGAGGGACATGAGCAAGGAGGCTAGAGACCTCATCGTCGTGCTTCTAGCGTTCGCGATTGTTGCCTTTCTGTTGAATATCTCGGGCATTTTCCAAAGTAGGATAGAAAATACCGGGGTATTCACCCAGAGCCAGCAGACCACCGGGGAGGTTTTCCCCTAATTCTCAGGAGGAAGGAAGCCATGCGCCGCGTATGTGTTCTCTTAAGTGTTTTGCTCGTCTTGACTTTGTTCTTCTATGTACTATACCCTCTTTTCCAGAAGCTGTTTCTCCTATACCTATTGTATATCCTGATCTCCCGGGAGATTCTCATTATCTAGGGCTTCCCCGGGACCAAGGAGGGTGTGACTGGCGACCGCTCGTCGCACCCTCCGACCGTTTCCTGCTGGCTATCTTTCCTTTTGATTTTCTTTCTTTTTCTTTATTTGTCTTGACTGGAATTTTGTTTAGAATGTCCGACAGCGGGGTTTTTGGTTGATGGATTTTTTATCTTCCCCTCTGCCGGACAAGTCTGCTACTGCGAACAAAGGTGGAGTGAGGGTTGAGATTCCCTTTCATCGAACTGCCCCTGATAGATGGCAAGGGGAGTGACTTTTGCTTTAGGAACCCAGCCTATTCCCCGCCAATGGTCGAAGGCTTCTCCCAGGGGTAAGACTGCTACCCTATTGTTTACCTCCAGGGGTACCGCATAGGTTACCAGTTGGTGAGCGGACCAGTTACGGACCACCCTTGGTGGTAAGCTTGGGATTTGCCCCTTGACCACCCCCGGAATAGTTCCGAGCTTTTCTTGACCGTAAGGGCCAGCGTACACCGGAGAAGACCCAATGATAACCATCATCCCTGCGTGCCACCCGGCACTAATGTCGGTCAGACCCAACGGCTTACTCGTTGGTGAACCACCATCGGCCAGGACGGAACTGAGAGGAACCAAGACAACAACGAGAACCGTAAGAACCATTAGCCTTCTCATTTTTTGCCTCCCGTTTTCCCCGCTGTCGAATTGTGCCAAAGAGCTAGGCACTTAAAGGAAATAATACGCATTTGTTACACCTGAGACAAGTAGCAATTAGAAGCTAAGTTAGAGAACAACGTTAAGCTTAAAGTTACAAAATTGACAATGGTGGTTTTTTTTAATTTTTATTTCTTTCGGTTGCCAGCCGCCGTTGCGGCGAATAACAATATTGCGGCAATTGGGACAAAGAGTGTCGGAACGATTGCATCCCGCTTCCGGGCCCCAAATATAAATGTGGTGCAGGCCGGCTTTTTCGCCGATGGAAGCGGCGTGTTTTAATTCTTGAGCGGTAGTAAAGGGAATTTTTTGAAACTCGGGGTCGGGAGCCAGTTGGGGGTCGAATTGAGAAAGATGCCAAGGGGTATCCGGGCCCAGATCTTTGACGATCCAATTCGCCAGGTCTTTTAACTCATCCGGGTCATCATTAATGCCGGGGATAAGCAAAGTCGTAAGTTCTAAAAAAATCCCTTTCTTTTGAGCATAAACCGCCATTTCCGGGATAATTCCTAAGTAGGCCCCCATTTTCCGATAAGTTTCTTCACAAAAGCCTTTAAGGTCGATATTGGCAGCGTCAATATTGGGAGCTAAAAGGTCAATGGTTTCTTTAGTCCAGGAGCCGTTAGTGACAAAGACACAAAATGGTTTGTTAGGGGGTTGGTTGGTTAGTCGGTTAGTAGACGATTTAAATTCGTGGGCAATTTGGTTGGCAAACTCCGCCCAAATTGTCGGCTCGTTGTAGGAAAAAGCGATGCCGGCATAACCTCCATTAACGATAGTTTGAGCAATTTCCTCCGCCGCTTTGGTTTTGGTGATTTTGCCTTTCCCTCTTTCTTCTTTTAATCTTTTTAACTCTTCGGTTGCTCCCCAAGAATGGGCAAAATTGAGACATTGTTTGCAGCGGAAATTGCAGCCCCAGGAGCCGATAGTTGCCACCAAAGAACCCGGCTTAAAATGATAAAAAGGTTTTTTTTCAATTGGGTCAACTTGAATGCCGGTGATTTGGCCGTAAAGCAGAGAAGCCAAAGCCCCGCCTAAATTTTGCCGGGCTAAACAAAAACCGACTTGCTGGTCGCTGATAAGGCACTCTCTTTGGCAGGCCTGACAGCGAATCTTTTTGCCCCCCAATTCTTTATACAAAAGTGATTCGGCCATTTGCTTTCATTGTAATCGGCGAGAGAGGACGACTCAAGCAAATTAGTAGTAATTAACCAGCTACTTCTTCAGTTTTTCGATTTCGGCTTCAATTTCCGGATCGGACCCTTTTTGTTTTAGAATAGCTTCTAGCTGTTTAATTGCATCTTGATTATTGCCTAATTCTTCATAAAAAAGTGCCAGAGTTCGGTGCGCTTCTTCATAGTTAGGCTTGAGTTCAACGGCCTTCTCGATTATCGCGAGGGCTTCTTTAGTCTGGCCGGCTTTAGCCGTCAAAAGTCCTAAATTGTAAACCAATTTCGGGTCGGTGGGGGCAAAACTAATCGCCGCCCGAAGACTATTAATCGCTTCTTCAAGATAATTAGGATCGAGAGCGGAAAGCAAATAAAAAACTCGCACTTGAGTTTTCCCAAAGTTAAGATTGGTAGGACTTATTTCTAAAGCGGCTTTGCCTGAATGGATAGCCACCGTCGTTAATTCGGCAGCCATGCTGGCCTTCTTTTCTTCTGCCGCCAGAATCGCTAAATTGGCGGCGACCGAGGAAAGTTCGTTAAGAAAAATCGGTTCTCTCGGAGCAATTTCGATAGCTTTTGTTATGTTTTGATAAGATGAAACATATTGATTTTGTTTGCTATATTTCTGACTCAGTGAATAAAAGAAATCTGCCCGCCAGAGATTAATAGTAGTCAGTAGTAAGTAGAAAGTAGTAAGCAGGAGGACGAGAAACAAAATTTTACGGCTAAGAGTGAAGGGTAGAGATGGTTGGTCGCTGGCAGTTGGCGGGCGAGAAAGGACGAAAATGAAAGCGGGGATGAGATAAAAATACAGGGAGATAATGACGACGGAAAAGCCAAAAAAATTAGAAACAAGGATGGAAAGCCAACCGCAGAAAGTAGCCAGTATTAAGGAGTAAGGATTAAGGTTATCGGAAGAAGTCAGTTCCTTTTTAAACCTGGATACGGTCTGGGCAATAAACCAGCCAATGAAGAAAAGGTAAGCTCCTAAGCCGACAATCCCGGTCGTGGAGAGATAATTAAGGTATTCGTTATGAGCCTTATTATACAGAAAATCCCATTCTGATACAGTATTATGAGCCACTGGCCGAAAATTGTAGTAAGAATGGGCAAAAGTTTCCACTCCAGATCCAAAAATCGGGTAGTGGCGAAAGATTTCCCAGGCCCCTTGCCAAACTATTTGGCGGATTTTTCCTGATTCTGTCCCCCCAGTTTCTAATTGAGTTCCGACCGTGACCGCGGGGACCGCTTTTTCTGGCAAAAATGACCAACGGGGCAAATAGCGATTAATTTGAGAAAAAGGTGAGCCGAAAATAACGATTAGTAGCAAGTAGTTAGTAGTAAGTATTAAGCAGGGACGAAGAAAAGGACGGAAGTTTCGGCGATAGAAGAGAAAAATAAATATTCCCAAAACACCGAGGGCAGTAACCAGACCCAAAAAACCGGAGCGGGAGCCGGTGAAGAGAAGACAAGCAAAGTAGCTAGCATTAAGTATTAAATAGTAAGCAAAGTTCCTTTTGTTTTTGGCCCAAAGAAGATAAACGATGGCGATAAGAATAAGGACGGCTAGGTAAGCGGCCAGCCAATTGGGTTGGCCTAGGGTGGCAAAAACGCGAGCCTGAACATCCTGAACCCAACAATCGACATTAAACTTTCCCTCGAATAAAAGACAACTGAAAGAGTGTCCGAAATGCTCCAGAATGCCATAAAAAGAAATAATTAAGCCAGCCGCCAGAGAAGCTTTAATAATTTTATGGACATCCTTGGTTTGGCAATTGTTGATAAACGCCCAATAGAGAAGCAGATAAGCAATTACGGATAGAAGGCCACCGTTAAACCGGGAATAATATCCCCAGAGACTGGTATGCCGGTCAATGGAAAGTAAAAAACTTAAAAATTGAGAAATTAAGAAAATTAAAAGGGGCCAGTCCAGAGGGGTTTTTTGGAAAATGAGCCTTTTTTGACCAATCATCCGGGCGCACCAGGCACCGACTATGAGAATGGTGAAGGCGTAAACCAAAAGCATTTTATTGAAT
>Ga0307379_10008084_pt1 | contig 14233 bp, 20 predicted proteins | sample UN2MG_FD_202237 | JGI IMG/M metagenome (GOLD analysis project Ga0307379, IMG submission 202237) | Soil microbial communities from Risofladan, Vaasa, Finland - UN-2 | ecosystem: Environmental > Terrestrial > Soil > Coastal area > Acid sulfate soil | place: Finland: Risofladan, Vaasa | collected...
TATAATTTTGGATTTATCATTTCTATCAGGGACGACTTGCCGCCAGATTGCTTTTCTCCTCTTAGACTCCTCTGATCTTATTCCAATCATCTTGCATGGGCACTCAATGCTATTCTCTTTGTACATCCGGCAACACCATCGGCTTTCCCGAGTCGGGGGACCGAATGACTTCTCGAGGGCTTTCACCAGGAGTGGTTTAGGTTGGGTAAGCCAGATAGTCTCAGGATAATTGCTCTTCAGAAAGCGAACGAGCTCAGGAGGATCGATTGTAGTGTTACTATAGAATGACCGATATTCAATCCCGGAGAGTTTTGCCAGATGCATAATCACTCCTGAATCTTTGCCCCCTGAGTTAGCTACATACAAACACCCCCTACGTAGCGCCCAGTATTTGAGGAAATCGATAGCCTTAGCTATCTTGACATCAAGAGGCATCTCCATAGCTCGGATGACTACATCCTCTTCGGATTCTGAGTCACCCCACATATTCTGTTTGTCTGGCTCAATCATTCACTGTTATCCTTCAAGTCATATTCTACAACAACCAGATTTTTAATCAGACGTATCACCGTGCAAGCCTAAATTCACTCCTGCATCCCGTTACTATATTACCCCGTGTATTGGAAGCTGTGATATAATCGAGGGTTGTTGGGACGCTAGAATTGATGTTGTATTTTATAGACGTAACTTTCAGTTTCCCAGCCCTATCATTCCATGCGAAACGAATTATGTCACCAACGACTATCTCTAAACATCCATTGAATGCTCCGAGAGTCATGAATTCTTGTATACATATATCCAAATCGTCTTCGGTAATTTCCCCAAATTCACCGAAGGGATCACATGATGGATTAGTGTCTTGTGTCATGTTGGATAATATACCATGATTGGTGGTAGCGATCAATCAGATTCCCCCCACACCCCCATTAAATATTTAGTTAAATCCTTTAACTAGATCCTTTAGCTCTTTGTTCCTGCAGTTGGGGAGAGAAACGGGGTAGCTGAGAAACACTCCCCCCATTGCTGGGGAAGCGGTGTTTTCTCAGCTACCCTTACTAGGTTCTATGTAACCTGCGTTATGGGTCCCATCAGAGTTCCCGGGTATAGCCTCGAAACGATCCTGCCTTGGCTGGCGGGCGGCGGTCAGCCTGTACACCCATCAGATCGTCCACTCCGACCTTTCGGTCGCTAGTTTAAAACGGTATCTTGGACTTAGTTCAAACTCACACTCAATGATGCCCATGCACCACTGTTCTCAAGTCCATCGCTAACTATCTGTTTCGCACCGCCGGCTTGATTATCCAGGCAACCCTGGCCCCGCCTATTCGGCATTGGGGCATTCGGTGCGCCACCGTATCATCCAATTTCGGTGGATATATTTTCTAACCAGGCTCTCACAGGTGATTTACTCTCCCCTTGAGTGCCTTTGTGAACGTATTATACACAAAACGAGAAAATGTAGATGTAAGAAGTAGAAGGTGATTCATTCCGACCATAGATGATCTCATGTCAAATAGTATGAGCACAGCCATGATAGCGAGTACAATGGATGTGGTTTCAGTCATCATATTCGTTATATCTTCCTGGGAAACACCTTTAAAACCTTCATAGAGTTGTCTAATCGCCCCCAGAATCGTCCGGGAGACTATGCTAGCCCTTCCTCCTCCTCCATGATCTCCTTCGCCGCTGCGACGATTTTAGACATATTCTTGGACATCTGGGGCTTGAAGGGTTTCCAGTCTCTTCCCTTATAGAACCTCATTCCAGCTTCTCCAGGAGTCCTGTTGTCTTTTTTCTGGTTGCAAGTGTGGCAGCAAGTCACCATATTTTCGTAATTAGTCTTTCCACCCCGGCTGGACGGAATGACATGGTCAGTCTCCAGATCAGATTTGGACGTTATGTGTTTGCCGCAGTAGCAGCAATGGAATTCGTCCCTCTCCCATACGAAGCGGTTGACGTATCTCATCGCTCTTCCGTAGGCCTTCACATACTGAAAGAGCTTGATTATCAATGGCACCTTTACGAAGCCAGATGTGGACGATACAAACTTGCCGGTCCACTTCACAACTTCTGCTTTCTTTTCACTCACGAGCTTTAATGCCCTTGAAAAGGTTGTCTGACTTACACACTGATAAGCGTTATTCAATACATATACCGTGTACATGATGTCTCCGACCCCTAAGGGATCGTCCAATAAAATGGGCGACCCGTCCGCTCCTTGCCCAGGCTGGATTCCCACCCAGCTCCCACCAGGGTTTCGCCACCCGATGCAGGGTGTCAACTCCCACGTATCTCTCGTTCACGCAAAGCGTCCTTACTGGCATCTGAACAGCTCAAGACACGCACCTTACCTGTGGCGTTTCCACCACACTGGGCTGGACGCGTTGAGAACGTCTGGGTTCGGCAACAAGCAGTTGAACGCCTTTCGGCATCACAACTATACCTATCGCCTACAACTGAACGCCTTTCGGCATCCTCACCCTGTCATCCCCTGACGGGTCGCAACCACATTATACAACTATCATGCTAGGATGGAACGGGATTTCTATGGGAAAAAGCGAACCACCCCAGCCTGGTTACATCCCGTGTGGGATGTTGCTGCGTGCCTCGCCAGAGTGAAATCCGTCGCGACACACCGCATAGGTGGGCTTCGCAGCCTGCGTAGCTCCTATCCTGCTAGTTGTCTTCACGTCTTCACTCCTCTCTAAAATGGTGGAACTGGCGAGGAGTCGCACCCCGCGTCCTGCATAAGCTCTTAGGTAACCACTACATGTTTATCTGATTCTTGAATCAGCAATCACCTCAGCAAGCCGCTGAGGATGGCTTTGGAATCTTCCAAGGGCTTTCATCCGTGCCCTGTTAGGTTTGTAAACCCGCTGGATCAACCCATTTCCAGCATCGTCCTCTGTGTTAGTCGTACCGTTGCGATCTTACGATCGCTCCGCCGAGCTTGGCTCGGTGCCGGGTACTGAAGATCCTCCCCGGGTTCCTAGGCGCCATTAGGCGGCCATGCGATAAGTATTGGCACTTACCAGTTTGCTCGGTTATTTTACGTAGCCAACGAGCGTCTACGACATGCGATCAACTAAGTAGACCTATCAGTCGAATCTACTCGGTCCCAATTGTTAAGGAATATACCGCATTCCGATGTCTAATGCAAGCAATTTGTGATAAATATCAAAAATAAATCTACCTCCTTATCATCCTTTCTTCTCCCTCCAGAATACCCTTAATGGCACCATGCGGGCACCATGCAGCGTAAAAATATTTTGGGATATCTGGATAAATAGGGATAGTTCTCTCGTGTTGGTAGGCGGGTTGAGTATGGAAATACTAAATCAAAGGGATTGTGACTGTCGGCTTAGACAGGATTTTCAGACAACACCTTCAGCCCCTTCTCGAATATTCTTCTCAGTGCCAGAAAGCTAGCTTGGTCGTCGTCAAGCTCTCCGTTGCCTGGACCTCCCTTGCACTCTCGTGCCATCACTATTTCCAGGATTGATTTGAGTTGGGCGATCTGTTCGTGGTCTGATAGCTCAATCCGCCCAAATGTGATAACGGCGATCTTGGCTTTGTCGAACTCACTGTTTTTGGCTGCTGTAATCAAGTTACAGGCGTCGACTTCAACATATGCTCCGTCCCTGCCTATTTCTTTGGCCCTGTCCTGCATCGTCTTGCCGGCGGGCTTGCTCTGATTGTCATTATCTGCCATTTTCGTTCTCCTCGCTTTGTGTCATTCTACAACATCAAGCGATTTCGACATCTACAAGATGACAACTTTCCAGTTCTCTCTCGTCCACGGACTGAGGGAAGGAAAAATAGACGTTCACTGTTTTCGAGAGCCAGTCGTTACCCAAGTCGTCCCTGTAGCTCTTGAAAGTTATGGGAATTGTCCTTCCGTCCAGGGAGCACTTCAGGATGGTTAATCTCCATGCTTTATCCTCTGGTTCCTTGATTGAAACTTCCTCCACCTTAGCGGAAGGTATTCTGAAGATCGGTTCCGGATTGGTTATTTCGTCGTAAGGATAGAATGTCTCCAATAGAGCCTTAGCTGACGTGACGCTGGTCTCATTCCATGACAGGTCGGCGTCGAACAAGAGTTGGTTCGATGGTCGTCCGTGTTTGGCGTAGTATTTATTACACGCCTCGTTAAACACAAACGGTGCAATGTCGAGATGATCCCGCTTGACTACGGCACCACACGCTCTCTCGTGCCCTCCGTATTTCTCAAACATTTCGCTGATACTGTCCATGATTGCCTTTACGTTCACTCCCGGCGGTGATCTACCTGAGCCCTTTGCCTGACCGTCATGATCGCCAAGTAGTATACATGGCAAACCTGTAACCTCTACCACGTTGGATGACGCTATTCCGCATATTCCCGGATGCCATGACGAGTCATACATCAATAAGCCGTCTTTGAAGCTCGATGCAGCCACCCTCCTCAAAACATCCTTTTCCATGAGTTTCTGTGTCGCTCTCCTCTGCGAGTTGAGTTCTTCCATTCGTTTAGCTGATGCAGATACAGCTCTGTAGTCGTCGTTCAACATCATATCCAGGACCTGCTTGGCGTCCTCCATCCTGCCAACCGAGTTGATTCTCGGGGCTATTTCAAACGAGACGGCACTCTGGAAAACATCTCCCTTCGACATTCTCCTCCCCCCTACAGCCAATAACCCGACACTGCCACACCTCCACAGGGAGTTGAGTCCTATCCGGACGACAATCCTGTTGGTTCCTATCACCGACACCATATCGGCTACAGTGGCAATGGCGGCATACGACATGTATTTGAGCGTCTCCTCGCTCGCATCTCCAAAGAGGCACCTGGCAACATGGAATACCTCGCCTGCAGCACACATATCGCTTTCGCCGTCAATCCTCCAATTCATCAACAGGTCGGTGTTATCGGAAAAGCTACCGACGTTTGGAAGGTGATGGTCTATAACGAGTATCTGATTAGCTCCCCATCCACGCAGATCAGTAATCTGTTGTTTCGACGATGTGCCGCTATCTAGGACTATGGTTAATTCAGGTTTGATGTCACCCCACATCTCGATGTAAGACGACACTGTTTTGCTGTTCAACCCATATCCCTCACGGTGTCTTGATGGTATGAAGGGTTTTATGATAGGGGGAGCTTGACCGAGTCCTTTTGCGACATCTCGCATCATCCTTACCATCATGGCGGTGGACATGACTCCATCAACGTCGTAATCGCCTATGACGCCAATCGGCTTACCCTTAGAGACGGCTTCTTTGATGAGAGTAGAGGCGGTAGCGACTTTGCCGTTGAACATAGATGACGATCGAGGCAGATCGTCAATCGAGGGTGAAAAGAAATTGTCCTCTCGAACACTCCTCACTTGGAGGAGCTTGTCAATCACACCCCTTCCGTCTCGACGGGACGTCCTTACCGGCTCTCGTTTTTGCCATTTATGAAGCATGAGGAGATAATACGGTGCGAAGGCTCTAAGGTCAAGGTTGTTTTAGGGAATAACTGGATACAGGACATTTGGCATGAAATATGGATCTAACGGCTCTGCGGAATACATGCCAGTCATACTCCATTGCATTGGCTCGGGACGGACAAGCTGGGGGTGTGGAGGAGCCCAAGCATAGGAGGGACCGGTCTCGTCCAACGTCAGTAAGCAAAGCTGGTATCCTGAGAAGCGTATCCTGTCGGCCTCAAGCTGGGTCATGTTGAGCCTCCTAAATAAGATCTAATGTATCAGGTGCCAGCCGGCACTTTATCGTGTAGGGATCCTCAAACGCCACGCTGAGAAATCTGTAGGCAGCGAGGAGCCTAGCTTGGTAATCTTGTGGGAATGATAGGATATCCTTTTCTTTCGTGATGAATACGTCGTAGCAATCCTGCATGAGTTGACCACGGTCGTCATCCCACCTAGGAAGGGTGATACCTATTTTTGGGAACGGCACCGACATAGTATCTCTGCCACCTTTCTTCTATCCTCTTCCTCCATGTTCTCTGGAAAGGTGTAGAAAACCTGCAAGAGTATCGATGCTCCGTAATGCATGCCCTCGTTCTTGATCACATAGGTGCTTCCAGCCTTCTTGGAGTGGTCTAGCTTCACAGGTATTTCCTGCGACGACGGAAACAACTTGAACTTGAAATCTTTGTCTATCAGCATATCTTCTACGGGTACTGATATGGTCTTCATTACATCTCCACCCGGGGTGATGGATACCTTATTTTGGATGTCAGAGCTTGGATACGACACCATGACGGTAAGGTCTCCATCCACAATTCCATTTCCATCCTGGTTGAAAGTGCTGTGTCCCTTCCCGGTGATGGTGGTTACATAGGGATGTGGCGACCTCTCAGGTAGCTTGATCAGAATGGACATTGTTTCGATGACGTATCCGTGGGCGTCGCAAGCTGAACATAATAAGGCATCTCCCTGGCATTTTTGACAGACTACCATTCTTTTGTAAACTACTGGCATTGGCAATCCCAGAAAAGCCTCCTCCAGCGTAGCGGTGGCACCAATCCTGATGTCCCTTTGGGGTGTGAATGCCTTAATGTCCCCCCGTCTCCTGAATATATCTAGAATAGTTTTATCTTGGATCAAAGAATCATATGCACTGACCACATCCCTAAATTTCATTCCAGCGTCAGGATCGTTATTTAGGTCGGGATGATATTGTCTGGCGAGGGCATGGAAAGCTCGCCTTATATCATCCTTGGCAGCTCCTGGGTCAAGCCCCAACACTTGATATGGATTTGACATATTTCCTTTGATTTTTTTGCAACACGCTTGTCGCCACAAGGGATTGCTCTTTGTCGTCGGAGACAGACAACCTTATGCTTTGCTTGCTCCCCGGGTGCTTCATAATTTCGTCGGACACAATCGTCTCTATATCCTTCGACACTATTCTTTCAAGAGGCTTGGCATTATGCCCATGCTTGGTGTGTCGCATTTCGACGATTCTCCTAGGCACGTTCTTATCAATGGTGAGGGAGATATGGTTCTGATCCAACCTGCGACTCAACTTATCCAGGAGAAGGGAGGCGACTTTTTCCAAGTCGCTTTCCCCCAGATCTGAGAACGGGACGAACTCGTCAACCCTGTTGACAAACTCGTCGTCGAACTTTTTTTTGCATGTTGTGACGAGGGAGTTCTGTTTCTTATCATAGTCACTCTCTGATTTCGACTCTTCAAAACCTATTGTGGACTTGGCGTTCTTGGCGTTGAAGCCCATTGTCATGACTATGACGGCGTTTCTGAAACTGATAGTTTGACCTTCGGCATCGGTCATTAGGCCGTTGGATAGGACTGGCAGAAAGAGCTTCAAGACATCTGGGTGAGCATGATCAATTCCGTCAAGCAACACCAACGAGTATGGGCGTTTGAGTATCCTGTCTGCCAGTTGGTTTTTCTCCCCGAACCCGATGTAACCAGGGGGGCTACCTATCAGCTTGCTCTGGTGATGCTTTTCTGAAAACTCGGATAAGTTGATTCTTATGAGTGAGTGCGGGGAGTCAAATAGACCTTCGGCGAGTTGCTCAGCCAGGTAGGTTTTACCACACCCAGATGAACCTCCGAATATGAAGCTACCTATTGGTTTTTCATGGTTCCGCACGCCCGAGCGGGCGTTCTTGAGAATTCTCACGATCGCCGCTACAGCTTCGTCCTGACCAAACACCCTCTCCCGGAGGAAATCTCCTATGAGTGCTACCTTTTCCGTATCGTTGTGTTTCAACATACTCTTGCTGACGTTGGCCTGGTCAGCTATCACCTCAATCACGTCACTCCTGTCAATCACCTTAGAGGAGCGGCTTCCGTTAGACATGTGATTTGCACAAGCCTCGTCGAGGCAGTCTATCGCTTTGTCAGGGAAATGTCTGTCTATGACATACTTGTGGCTCATCTCTACGGCACTGCTCATTGCATCGTCGGTGATCGTGCAGCTATGGTGCTTCTCCAGGAATGGCTTTATGCCCTCTAGGATGATTCTGGTTTCCTCGCTCGACGGTTCCTCGACTGTTATCTTCTGGAACCGTCTTTCCAAGGCGCCATCCTTCTTGAAGTATTTCTTGTATTCATCCTCTGTTGTAGCTCCTATGCACTTGATCTCGCCACTCGACAAGGCTGGTTTGAGGATGTTTGCGGCGTCCAACCCTCCAATAGAGCTGCCAGCCCCGAGTAGCGTATGCACCTCATCTATGAAAAGGACATAGTCGGGATTGGCGGAGAATATAGATATGATTGCCCGCATCTTTTCCTCGAACTGACCGCGGTACTGACTCTTCCCCACTACCGCCGTAAGGTTTAAGGCAAAAATCCTCTTCTTCCGCATGAATTGCGACACCGATCCAACAACGATCTTCTGTGCTATCCCCTCGATTATGGATGTCTTGCCGACGCCCGGTTCACCTATAAGTATTGGATTGTTCTTCTTACGGCGAGACAGGGTTATCATGATCCTGTGCATTTCCTTCTCTCTACCTATGACTGGATCAAGCTTACCTTTTGCCGCAAGACTGTTCAGGTCACGACAGAATTTGGTGAGTATCTCCGCATCTTTACCGCCCTGACTCACCTTCTGCTGTGGCTTCGACGTTTCGTTTTGGCTATGAAAATCACCGCTAAGGACGTTTTCCAGTCCATCATCCTTGGATTCATCAAAGTCGCGAGGCGGAGCATTTTTGTTGTCGTTATTAAGCGACACAAAGTCCTTGAGGGCCGCTCTGAACTTGTTGAACACTATACCGTGCTTCTTGAAGACGGCTTTGCTCTTCGGCTCCATCTTCAGAAGAGCTAGTAACAGGTGTTGGGAACCTATGATAGGATCGCCCATTTCCAGGCAACATTCCTTGGTGCTCTGCAGAACTGCCTTTGTTTGACTGGAGAGCGTGAGGGAGTTATGGTCTGTTGAATGATCAGAGGCGTACTTCTTGACCTTCTCGTTAACGCTTTTCCTGATATCCGAGAGAAGATTCTCAATGTCCACGTCGAGCAAGGCTAATACCTTCGTGACTATATTCGGTCCAGATATTATCACGGCGTACGCCAGGACTTCCGGATAGACGACTTCCAACTTAAGTTTTTGCGTTTCTGTTTTGGCAAAAACTTCCACCCTTTGGAAATAGGAATCCTTTTGCAGTTCCATTTTTTCTCCCTTTATGTCTTGTGTATTATCCGCACAATGTGTGTTCGTCCTTGAAATTCAGGAAGTCTTCTATGTTCACTATCTCTGACTCAAGTTTCTCTCCATCCGCCAATGCCGCCTTGTTCTGCGATCTGACGAATTTGTGCATGTGGCGTACAATTTCCTTTTCGTCATCCAGCATGTCGATGTATCGGTGGAATATCCATAAGTCTTTATCGCCAGCCTTCTTGATGTCGAGTAGGGATCTACCTTTGGTGTCTCGGATCGATTCAACCATCGTTTTTAGTCTAGTCATCTGACAGCCGCAGCTCCAACAGACGAGATTGGGCGAGTTGCTATAATCCTTGTTGGGCTTCTGTCCCAGTGGTGCTATGTGCGGACGTGGATACATATCCTGATACTCGCATAGCTGACCCTCAAAGATGCGACAAACCCTTGCCCCGATTCCAAATAGCGACCGCTTGACGCGGCGATCTCTGCACCACGCACCTTGGTCGTTCTGCCGACAGTTGATGTTGACGCCCATAGTTGCCCCTTTCACTCCACTTACTAGGTATACGTAGGTCTAATCTCTGTTCGCATGATACTCAACCTTGCGTAGCAGTAGGTTCGCCCTGACAAACTCTGGATCGAGCGTACCCCACTTCACGGCTATGTCAGAGAGGTCAATTCTTGCAGACACATCTCCATTGTCTAACTTGGTCCATACGGCAGACGGCACAACCCATTTGCGGGTTCTGTCGTTTAGCCATAACGAAAAATTGCGAACAATACGCTTCACTCTATGCCTCCTTCGCTGCGCTCACTCGGCAAGAGTGAGCTTTGTCGTTCGCTCTATAGTGCTTGATCATCTCACACAGCGTTGCGAAGTCTGCCGGTTTGAACCATCGTCCGAATCTCGTGCGCGTTATTTCAACCCGAACACCGGGAGACTCTGGGTGGAATAGTGATTGCGTCTTTGGTGCTAACACTGAGCGAACAAAGCGCCGGACCGTACCAGCAAAAGCTGTCAACCTTGATTTCATATCCCACCTCTTTTCCCGGCTTTTGCTGTCCGGTCAGCTTGGTCGTTCGGCAATGCGGCAACCAGCCGCTTGAGTAGTTTGATCGTGTAATCGTTCGCGTGTCCGTCCCATATACGATGCGATTCCAAAAGCGCGATGTGCGATTGTGCTTGTTTGCATAGGCTTGGCTCGGCAGAGACGGAATGCCGAACCAAGCCGTCGAGGGTAGGAGCATTCCGCTGTCGCTTCATATTCCACCCTCACGGCCGACGTTCGCAATCACGATCCGATCCTTCGGAAAGCGTTTCCGCACCACTCCCAAGATGTACTCCTGCCATTTGATCGTGTGGAAGTTCGGCACTCCGACGCGATGCTCGTTTCGATCCGCGTCATAGATTAGCGTGAACAGCAGTGTATCACAGTCGGTGCAATACACGGCGTAGGCTGGAACTGGTGGGCGCGTAAACCCGTGCGGCCTCCACTCCCATTCTCCGGCCATGTGCGAACAAGCCGGTGCAGAACTACCGGCGGCCCGCGTTGCGTCTTGGTCATTCATTGTGTTTCTCCTGGGCCGCCGGAGTCTGACCGCTGGCGTTGGGCTTCATCGGTGTCCCCTCAAGTACGCGCTGAACGCAACGTACTGATTTCCCGGAGTCGCAAGTACGCGCCGCGCCGTTCGCTTCCACCGTAGCCAAAGAATCGGATGCCGTAAGAAAGAAGCCCAACAAGGCACTTCAGGGGACGTTTGCCCCGCGCTCGTTTCTCTGTTATTCATGGTTCTCCTTTTGGGGCAAACGCCACTGAGTTTTATCGTTGGACGTTGCGCGGACAAGCGGTGTCCACGAATCTGGAAATGCGCGGTCTGGATCGACGAACGCACAGCGCAACCAAGCATCCTCTCCCACGATGACAATACGCCCGTCCTCGTTAATGAACGCAACCGGATCGTCCAACAAAGCCTTCGAGCGCGACTGGCGAGAAGCCGCCACGATCTGCTTTGCCTTTGTAACGTGTTCGGTGGTTGTATTTGCCGCCATCGTTGTCACCCATCCTTTCTCGCCAGCGGCTCAAGGCTGGCGTTCGGGCGACAAGAAAGCCACCCAATCACAATCGCTATATTCCCCGTGATTAAACCAGACACAAAGTTGAGTGTGCTATCACGGGCCTGCAAGATGTCATCTATTGTCCAGCCCCAAAGTGCGCCGCAAAGCCATGCCGCAATTCCGAACAACACGAGCAAACCTATGTGCCTGCCCGAACAAACAAATGGAGAAGTATTTTTCAATCCGCTGCGCTCCTTTCAAAAACTCTCATTTGAGACGTTGGCGGTACTCATTCGCCGTAGTCCCTCATCCACATGCGGTGGCAGTTGAGGCACCCTTCCACCACGACCGTCTTGTGCGTTCCGCTGCCGCCACCCGGCAGCGTGTTCCACCACGTCACGTCGGACGGGTAGAACTTGGCTCTCCGCGTGTGAGGACAGCGCAGGTGTTTCCACCACAGCTTCAGCTTTCTCATGTTCTGTTCTCCTGATTCAACAACCTGCTCCTGCCTACCTCCGCTTCGCTGCGGAGGCAGAGCAGGAGCGTTAGTAGTTTGGTGACATGACGGACAAATGGGTTCCTTACGAGCGTCCAGGAGATATCCGTGTTGGTTGAGATTGCTCACCTCCTGTACGGGCATATCCTGTTGGTTATCCATTAGTTGTATTCCTCTACGAACCCATCGACACTAGATATTTTGTCACACCAGGTGATTATACCCTCTATTGCCCCTCCGACATTATCCCAGTCGGCATCCACCTTGCCGAGCTCATGCATGATTTTTGATATGAGCAATTCCAATGTATTGCTATTTGTAACATCTAAGCTGGATAATATCAAGAGTTTTCTCGCTAATCTTCGTCTCGATAAGGCTTTCATCTCACCCCCGGGCTTCCTTAGCAACGAAAGCGATCTTTTTGCGAGGTGCCGCCAAGTGTCCGCCTCCACCGATGCTACAGTGGCAAGAAAGTCGTCAGGAGCCATACCACTCCATGACAGCGGATCCGGTTTGAGAGATACTCTGATCTTGATTTTGTCTATGAACATCTTATTCTCAATGAAATTTGCAGCTGTCCGACGACAAAAGTCCAACTTGAAACTTAGTGGTGGATCACGGTCGTCATTATGGAGTATGGTCCAGGCCGACATTACAGCCTCGTCATTGAAGATATGCAACATTCTCGCCAGTTCACTCCTCGATATAGTGAGGTCCAGGAACATCTTGGCTAATTTCTCATCTGTTTCTTGCTGCACTATGCGCCATCGGGCGAGTGACTGGGAGGTCATAAATCTGCCAAAGGGCATTGGAAGAGAGTGTTCTGCAAATCTGTCCTCGGCGTTTTGAAGCATATTTTGGCAGGATTGTTTTACGTGCAGTGGAAATATCCTCACGGGCACACCAACCCTGAGACCTGTTGCTCTTTTGAAGATGGTCTTTGGGATATCGAGGTCCTGGTGCCCAAGAGATATGGACGCTGAGAAGCCGTCCTTGGACACCTTGGAGGCGACTTCCGCCTTGTCCATAGCTCGCTCCGTTTTAGTCGGCTATCTTGAGCTTGTTCATATTGACGGTTACGGCGTCAACCATCCTGTTGATGATATGTTTCATCGCCTGTATAGCCTCAACCGACTTTATGACATCCAGCTTGCCGTCTTGAACTACGAGTTTCTGAACGTAGTTGGACAGGTTTTTCTCGATCTCAGACTGTTGTACTTTAGCCTCAGACTGTTGCGTAGCTTTAGTATCTATTGCTTTCTGTTCCTCAGCCATGGTTATTTCCTCTCTGAATGTACGGGTTCATGTATGTACTTACCCCCCTTTATACAACAAATTGTGCTTGGGTGCATGATGAAATTGTCGATTTGAGATACCAGGTAGTCAGCTAATTCTTTATTTTTGATTATAACACAATGTCCTATTTCGCTGGAGTCACCTCTGTAGGATATATAAGACTCGTAATAAGTGAAGTAGGGTATGTCGATGTCTTCTCCGTAGAGAAACTGGGTTGGTGAGTAATTAAACGAAGATAAGATAACTATGTCATCTGCTATGATTATTTTGCCATGCATACTTGGATGGAAGTATAAACTCCATCTCGGATTAGCGAGTACTAATGCTTGAAAACTTGTAAATGACTGGGTGTTGTATGTTTCAGTACCAAACAGGTTTTGGTTGACGCCAGGTGGTGTTACATAGCGTGCAGATATACATGTTACATTCACGCCCCTACTGTTTAGAGTTTTTGCTAAGTCTGACGAGATTAAGCCACTCACCATGGCGATGTGCTCAACCGAAATATACAATCTTTTTTCTACTTTCAACATCTCTCCTCCCACCCTATCTATAACCTGCTTTCCTGAGTTCGTGTAGGAGGGTGATATAAGCATTAGGTTGTCAGGCTGTTTAACTGATGTATGTGACACTGGCTGTACGTAACGATAGTATAGCTTTTCGGGTTCTTCACGATAACTATTTATGGGTACAGACATTTCCTCTAGTTTCTTGAAATCATTTTGGAGAAACTCTAACTCTAATTGATCTAACTCGGCTTGTAGCAGGTGTTCGAATTTAGGGGGGTCGCCCACAACAAAGTTGTTGGATGTTGAGAACAACACCGCCTTTCCATTGGTTAACTCTACTAAAATCTTCTTGTCATGATGGGCGTAGGGAAGAGACTCTCTCCCATTTTCCCCCCGAGCGTATGGACGCAGATCCTTACTAAAAGCATACATCTTTGGATTAATCCACATTTGGAAACAGGCGGTATCTTGTTTTTTTGCCTCCTCATATACTTCTTCCGCAAACTGGCGTTTCGACCCCTGAGAGGTCTCGTTGGACGATATATCTATAACTGATCTCATGCTCATGTCGTATCCCGCCAAGGGTATTGTAAAAATGCGCACTTTTCGATTCATTTTGGATATTTCGATGAATTGTTGTAAAAGGTATTTATTGTTGAATAGAAAGTGGCTTGCACTTATTGCTTTTATGTCGTTTATTTGCTCGCTACACCATTTACGTATTACATCAAGTATCTTAGGATTATCACC
>Ga0307379_10008085_pt1 | contig 14230 bp, 12 predicted proteins | sample UN2MG_FD_202237 | JGI IMG/M metagenome (GOLD analysis project Ga0307379, IMG submission 202237) | Soil microbial communities from Risofladan, Vaasa, Finland - UN-2 | ecosystem: Environmental > Terrestrial > Soil > Coastal area > Acid sulfate soil | place: Finland: Risofladan, Vaasa | collected...
AAAGAATAGTGAGTTCTGTAGTACTCATATACAACCTCCTTGGATATGGGATTTGGCTAATCCCTTTATATCATATCCTCTGGAGGTTGTAAATTTATCTAATTCCTAAAACTCGAAATTCGCTCTAATAAATACATTGCGAATAGAATACATATATTCCGTTAATCGATTCCGCGCATGTCTCAGATTGACGTTCTCCTATCTTGCGAGTAGCAAGTATTAGAACTAATGTTGAAAAATTCGTTTCTATTTTTCAATGCACTGAATCTTTACCTGTATGTCTGAGCTCCGGATGAGCTTCTGCCGGTAATCCTTATCTTTCCGCTTCCGAATACAAGTACCCCCTTGGCCTTTGATCGGCCTGCATTTATGATCCCGGAGCTTGAGCTCAGATCGAAAGAGAAGTCATCGATGTCATTCTTAAAATCAAACGTTATCCTCCCCGAAGAGGTTGTAAACAATGAATCTCCTTTAAGAAGCACATCGTTTCCCTCCAGGACACCCGACGTTGCCTTTAACTCCAGGGTTCCGGTCTGATCATGGATACTGATTTTACCGGAGCTCGATTGAGCTGTGATATTTCCCTCTATTGCTTCATAGGTCTGAGCTCCCGAACTTGTGCCTGCAGAGATATCTCCGGTAACCTCTCTCGCGGTTACTCTGCCAGAAGAGCTCCTAATGCTTAAGTGACCTCTGCAGTTTATGATATCGATTGCCCCGGAGCTGCTGCTTGCACCGATGCCGTCGGCGCTCAGATCTTTAGAATGGATTTTACCGGAGGAAGATTCGAGCCGAATTTCATCCGTATCGATCATCTCTATTTCTATTACACCGGAAGCGGTCTTGAGATCGATTCCGGTATTTACAGGCACCCGAATCTCGATAACGGCTTCATCCGAAAAGGGGGGAATAGTGACTTTTTTCTGTACGATCCGAACAGAAAGCGCATTTTCCCTCTTTGCATGCGAAACTTTGACATAGCCGCCTTCGGCGAGTTTTTGCGGGATCTTGACGACGCCCTGTACGATGTTCCCCGAATACCCTTCCACCCGCACCTTGAAGAACATGCCGTCCACCTGCAGCTCTTTTATGCCGCTGTATTCGAAGGTTTCTTCTATAGAAACCGCCTGAGCATCTTGTGCGATCAAACAGTACGCAGCCACAACAAAGATTAAGGTAACCGTTATAAGCATACTTGCGCTTTTCATATTATTGACCTTCCTTATCTTATGTTTTTACAGCCTGATGTGAGCTTACAGCTCACCCAAACAGTATGCGAAAGCGATGATTCTATCTGTAAGCTCCCCAGCCGCGATACGAACGGAATCAGCAGAACGCGGAAGTCTTTGGTGAAAGTTGAAGTGCGAAAAGGTACTCTGTAACTTTCCTTGACGGCCCAGATCGACCCGGATCTCCCCGTCTCATGGATTCGACTATACGCCCCTAACATAAAATAACCTCTATCCTGCGCCAAAGACCGCAGGTATCAACTGCACGACTGCAAACAAGAAATTGCCTATCCAGTGAAAGACCATGGCCAGCAGCAGGCTACCTAGTGGGCCGGCAGCAAAGGCAAAGGCAAGGCCAGGTAGCAATAGGCTTGGGTATATCCAACGTTGATAAAAGTGTTTCAGGCAGAATCCAATACCATTGGCCACCCAGTCATATTTGCCGAATATACCTCGCATCCTGGGGAGAAGCAGACCGCGATAGTAAAGCTCCTCACCTATGATGTTGAAGACAAGGCCGATGACAAAGAAAACAGCAAGGAAGAGATAGTTACCGCCAAGGTTAATATCCGGAAAGGCATCTGTTATGCTTTTAACTTCCACCGTAGGGTTGGATATAGGCGGCCACCACACGGGAGGGATGAAACCCGGTACGGTCGCTAATGCTTTGCTAAGCCGGCCGCTTAACATCCCAAGAGCAAATACAATGACAAAAACGACTATTGCAAGTGTCCATTTCTTCCAGCTTTTAGGCCAGTAAAGCCGCGCGCGATCACGTAACCCGCCGATCGTAAGTCTGTAGCCCTCGCGGCGCAGTAGGATGAGAGCGACGAGCAGTTCGGCGCCCCCGCCCAGGGCTATCACTGCCAGGAAGATTGATGTAGGTAGGAATTCTCCCGGTATGGGTGTGAAAAACAGCGGCATGATAAGATGGATCAGGATCATAAACCACGCTACAGGCCAGACAAACATAACAATAATCATGGCCAGGGAATATTGCGGTATCCGGGAATCATTCGCTCTATTCTGAAAGCGCTCTCCGGTATTATCTATTTGGTCCATAAATCATATCCTCCGCTACTGTAGAATTCCACTGATAACAGTTTCGTAATAGTGTCAGCCCTAATAGATACGAGCGTAATAATCAGGGCGATTTCCGCAGTTCGGGACGCCTTCTTGAGCTCATACTAAGAATTAAACCGCGTCCGGTTGAAGTGTCGTACAAATCCTTCTCAAAGTTTTCGAGCAGGGATCTGCTTTCCGTAATAGCACTTATCTTAAATCACTTTTTGCTTATTGCCTCTTTCAGCTTTTTTATTTCATCCTTGAGTGCTTCTATCTCTCTCTTCTGGTTCGTAACCAGCACTACTGCAATGATCCCCAGGACCAACCCCGCCATACCGAACGGTAACGGTGCAAACGCCCCCATCATCGTATCCTCCTTTAAACCTTGATCTACTTCTGCGAGCCTGCAGAAGCTCTTCGAACCTTCATTCCGAACAGAAACCTCAGCACACCGACCCGCCTTATCCCTTTTTCTTCTTGGGCCTCATTCCGAATAGGAAACGCACCCAGTTCAAGTTCCTGACAGGTCCTAAATAAAGACCGCCTATTATTATCAGCGAAGCTACACTTATGATCAGAAACTTCGGCAGGATTCCCATGCTCCAGGGTACAACCCACCAGCCGACTGCTAGAAGAACCGGCTCATGTAAAATGTAAAAGGGTAGTACCGCCTCGTTGCCGTAGGTGACCGCCCTGCTTTCAAAATTCAGGTATTTTGCCCCAAGACTCAGCATAAATGTGACCCAGCATAAATTACCGAGACTCACCACAAGATTAAATATCACATAATTCAAAGAGAAAGGCTCACCACCGGGGTAATTATAGCCCGCCCCTAAAATAAAGTACCCCATACCGCCGTAAGCGAGAAGCCCCAACCCCAGCCCAAGCCAACCGTGTCTCTTGAAGCCTTCGGTAAAACGCCCGTCCGATGCCATTACATACCCTATTAAAAAGAAAACCGCGTAATAGATCAGATCTGCCCACGTTTTGTCGCCCATAAAAATATGTTTGAACAGGATGCGGGCTCCGGCAAGTGGAATCAGGAACAAAAAGATCCCGCCCGGACGTGCACACACACCGGCCAGCCACGAGACCAGCCGGTGACCACGTTCAGACCGAAGGAAGAGGAGCAGGGGCAGCAGCACGACCGACATAATAAAAAGAAACTGGAGAAACCAGAGATGACCCGGCCAGATACCGAAAAAGAAAGGGCTTTTAATATTGAAGCCGTATGAAATGACATGGTTCAAGTATGTCGGATACATCTGCCAGAAGGTGCCTGTAAATCCCCGGTTCGTAACAAGTGTAAAATAAAGGGTGGGGGGCAGGAGGACGAATATTCCGACGGTGTACATAGGTACGAATATCCGTTTGACCCTTTCCAAAAGATACTGCCCACCGCTTTTGGACTTCAGCGAGAACCATGATGCCGCACCGGAAAGCAGGAAAAAGAGCTCCATGACCCATATATTTATCAATCCTCTGAATATCAGCACTGCGACACTCTGATCTTTGTTCTGCACGTGCCAGTCCGTACCTTCATCAAAGAAATGGGTGCTGTGTAAAAGAAAAACCGCTATTATCGCGATGACCCTCAGCCAATCTATATCATACCTTCTTTCTTTCAAGAGCAGGCCTCCTTTCAACGATTTTGGCGGGACAAACCGTACTGCTGCACAGACTGAATGCGTGGACTCTGGCAGGATTGATTACTCTTCACTATCCATCTTTTCCAGCTCTTTTTTAGTAAGCCGTTCTTCGAACCTTTTAACCTTGCCTCCATGAAAGGCAAAAGTCTTGAGAAAGTTGATTAACACGAAGAGCCCCCAGAAGCCTGCAGGCCAAAGCCACCACTGGTAGCCCCCCGGATTTGTGACGTTGTTGATAACGGCAAGTATGATAATGACAACGACGTAGACTACCAGATTCCGGATGAAATCGATTTTAGCCTTGGCAATTTTTTTTGCCCTCTCCTGTTTCTTCTCTTCGTTTTCCATGACAACCTCCGGTTATAGTATGCCAGCGCACAATACCTCATAATTATAATCGAGGGGAGTAAAGATCGCATCCCGTCGGCGGTCCCCTTTATTACAAAAGGATATTTACCGGGTTTGAATTTATCTTACCTCGATTTGTTTAAAACACACCGAACTTGGCCACGATCTCCCCGGCCAGCCCGCTCAGCAGGGAGTCGTTCAGCCCCGCAATTCCGGTTGCGCCGATCACGATTCTATAGCTTGCACCCGCACAGACCCTGAAGAACGACGTGATGTTGACCTCGGCATCTATCCCCGGTTCTATGACAAAGAAGCCCTTTGCACCCGAGGTATCAGGGTCGTAGTGCGCACTGCCCGCACCGATCAGCGCGCCGGCCTTGAAATGCAGGAGAGCATCCGACATATATATGTACTCTGCCACGAGGCCGCCGTACCCGAACCGCAGTTTGTTCCCGGACACAAACACGTCAGTCGTCAAACCGTATCCGCCGCCGCCGAGAAGAAATGTGTGGTCTATGATCCAGCCGCCATACCCGCCTGTGAGTACACAGAAGGTATTGTTAATACTTGTCAGTTTCACGACCGGTCCGCCGCCACCTCCGTGCTCTACCTCTCCGGTGATAAGGGTTTTTTCCTGGGCGTTGACTGCAAATGGAACGAGAATGATGAAGATCAGACAAAGCAGTATACATTTTTTCATTAAAACCTCCTGTTTTAATTCTTTGTATTAATAATCTCGTGACCTTTCTCACGATGAATTATTTAAGACGGGTCTTTGCCTCGAAGCATGGTGCGGGAATCAGGCCGAAGTACGTTCGCGTCCCTGTTATGCTTCAGCCAAACACCGCTTCGTACCGGTCCTACTGTATCCTGATCGAAGGGATTTTTATGGATAAATGTCTATATTTATATGCCTTTCCAACTTCAAGGTGCCTGCATTAATACTGCTGCGTACTTGGAAGAGATTACCTTACTGAATAAAATTACCGGCAAAGACGATCAGTTATCCTAAAAGAACTTTCTCATCCGTGTCCAGTTGAATATTCTGATTAATTTATATGATTAGAGAGGGTGGGTCAATATCGTTTTTTTTTGTCAGTTTTTTTTGTCAATTGATGTTCTCAACAGGATAATGTCGATTATTTTTCTCCTGTTTGTCAGTGACAAAGTTCTCATCTGCCTTTTCGGGAGGCGCGAGAGAAAAGGTGCATAAGCTTCAGAAGGAGTTTGAGGTTCCGGTTTCCGGGGAACGAGAGGCTGTTTTAACTCCGATTTTTTTTTAAGGATCGTGCTGTGTGAATCGGAGGATTCCATTCACCATATCGATCTGTTGTAATCGGCGGACTGTCGGAAAAACCTGGGTGCAAGACAGATAACTGCACCGTACATAAAGAATTATTATAGGATCCCACATACTATAAGACATATTTATTTGACATATTTGTAACTGTTCTGTAATATAGACAAGAAATAAACGAGTCACGGATCTGAAGGAGGATAGTGTGAAAAGAGCGAAACCTGAGTTCAATCATTCAAATATCTACAAGAAGGAGGACTGGTGGGCCTGCTGGATCGGTTTTATAGTCCTGGCTCTCTGTGCCACCGGTGTCATCGGGTCCTGGTACAAGGTACCGAAGATTTCTGTATGGACAAACAATGCCCTTGTCGCATTTTCAGGGCAGAGCGTTGTGAGCTACGTCATCATGTTCGCCGGCCTTGCGGTCATCTATCTTATCGCCCTGAAGATAATAGGTGAAAAGGTAAAGACCTTCATCCCGGCCTTTCTCGTCGTGTTTGTCATCGGGGTTTTCAGCCTGTTCATCGGCGACCAGAAATCGTTGAAGGGGCTGGGGCTCTCCTATCCCCTCTGGGGTCTCGCGGTTGGTCTTCTCATATCCAATACCGTCGGGGTCCCCAAGTGGCTGGCGGTTGCAGTACGTACGGAGCTGTACATAAAATGCGGCCTCGTCGTGCTCGGTGCGGAGATCCTGTTTACAAGGATTCTCGCACTCGGCCCCTACGGGCTTGTCATTGCCTGGGTGGTTACTCCTATCGTACTCTGGGTGATGTTCATGTACGGAACCAGGGTGCTGAAGATGGAGCGTGAGCTTGCGCTTCCCATTTCGGCGGCGGCCTCTGTGTGCGGTGTATCGGCCGCTATTGCAACCGGTGCCGCGTGCAAGGCAAAAGACGAGTACATAACGATCGCCGTGGGACAGACCCTGGTCTTCACCGTATTCATGATGGTAGCCATGCCGGCCCTCGCCCGTTTCCTCGGCCTGAGTGAGCTGATGGCAGGCGCATGGATAGGAGGTACGGTCGATTCCACCGGTGCTGTCCCGGCTTCGGGCGAGATGATCGGACCGCTCGCTATGGAAGCTGCGGTGACCATCAAGATGATACAGAACATACTCATCGGTATCATTGCTTTTGTCGTGGCCACGTTCTGGGTGACCCGCGTAGAGAAGACGAAAGACGGGCGCAAACCGAGCGCCTGGGAGATATGGTTCAGAATGCCGAAGTTCATCATCGGTTTTATCTTTGCTTCGATTGTATTCTCCTTTGTTCTCATACCCGCACTGGGCAACGATTCGGTGAACGGTATATTGAAAGTAACGAAGGTCTTCCGGACGGAGTTCTTCGCCCTCGCATTTGTGAGTATCGGTCTTCACAGTAACTTCAGAGAGCTCGGGAAATACTTCAAGAAGGGCAAGCCGCTCCACCTCTACTGGGTAGGCCAGACGTTCAACATCCTTCTGACACTGCTCTTTGTATGGCTCATGCTCAGCGGTACAGTATTCAAGCTCCCGTCCTTCTGACGATTGACGAATCGAACGTAAGTCTGCGCCTCCATAGAACATGGAGGCGCGTTGTATATCCGGAGACAGGTTTTCACTATGCGGCGAAAAAAGGATCGGGTGCTGCGCGCACTTCAGATTGAGGTCACCAGCCGGTGCACGCGCTCCTGCAGCGTATGCCCGAGATCACAGCTTTCGGAAAGGTGGATAGACGGCGACCTGACTGAGGGACTGTGGAAGCTGCTGGAACCAGGCCTCGATCTGGCAGAGCATGTTCATCTGCAGGGATGGGGAGAGCCGCTCTTACATCCCAAGCTTCCGACCTGGGCTGCACGCGCTCGGGAAGCCGGGTGTACAATCGGTATCACTACCAACGGGGACCTGCTTCCCGATGCACTGTCATGGCTTGTCGAAGGCGCCGTAGATCTGATTACAATCTCGACAGCAGGATACAAAGGCTCCCACAGTCGCCTTCGGGACAACTCGGAGTTCATTCGCGTGATCTATTACGCACATGAGCTGATTGTGAAGCTGCGCGAGCACGGCGTCAAGGCGAAAGTCAAGCTCAGCTATCTGCTTACCCGATCGAATGCTCACGAGCTTCCAATGGCTGTTCGGGCCGCCTCCGATGCAGGCATCGATGAGCTCTACGTAATCCATCTCGACTGCAGGACTTCAGCCTTCCAGTTCGCCGAATCGGCGTTCAGCGGGAGATCCCTGACCCCCGGAGTCGATGCATACCTGAAGGAGGCGGAGAAGTCGGCACGGAGAAACAGGATCAGGTTTCGTGGTCCGGCAGCCAATGGGGAAAAGGTGCTCGCCTGCGCCCTGAACCCCATGCACTTTGCCTTTATAACGTGGCGGGGTCTTGTAGGGCCGTGCACTTACCTGCTCCTTCCGATCGAAGGGGCTATACCGCGGTGGGATGAATCGGGGATGCGCCATGTTGATCCTGTTGCCTGGGGCGATCTCAATCAAGAGCCTTTGTCGCGAATCATGGGTTCTGATTTGAGAACACGATTTGTCGAGCCTTTCGGTAGAAGGCTCGCTGCCGAGGACCGTTTCCTTAAGGCCCTGGACCTGGAACAGTCGGTTCGTGCTCTGAGGGCGATAGATGATGCCGTCAAAGAAAGGAGAAGGGCGCTCGAAGAAAATCCCTTTCCCGGTTCCTGCACCGGATGCCCGAAGTCGCTTGGGTGGTAGTATGATCCGTTGCTCACGCTGTCCTGCTGGAAAAATAGGGACAGCGCCCATTTTCTTTCTCACTATTGCACTTATCTATGTTTTATGTGAAGTAGAAGAATAACTCTTGTTCAAAAATAGGCGCTACCCCCATTTTTCCGATTTACCTCACTTTACTTAATAGCACGGCGTTGTGTAAATAAATTTGCATTCCTGAGATGAGAAGTAAAAATAAAAGGGGTCAGGTCTACACATTGGACAAAATGTCGATTTATCGATAAGAATCCGTTGGGACCTGCAATCCGGATTTACGAAACTCCTCTCTGATACTAAAACGAATAGTATCAAATCTTCACTCTCCACAATTTGGTGAAAAATAGGGACAGCTCCCATTTTTCCTCTTACCTGTCTTCGGATCTCAGCAGTATACTATGTCGATAACAACAGGGGATAAATTGGGACAGCGCCCATTTTCTTTCTCACTATAGCACTTAAATATGTTGTATGTGAAGTAGATGCATAACTCTTGTTCAAAAAAAGGGCGCTGTCCCCATTTTTAAATCCGGGAAGAAGCGATGAAGGAAATCCTGAAAATCATGAAGTTCTTGAGGCCGTATGCAGGCGCCATGGCGGTGGCCCTTCTGCTTCTGCTGTTTTCCTCCGGTATATTGCTGGTCCAGCCTAAACTGACCCAGTGGGCAATAGACGGAGGAATCAGAACCGGCAGTGTCCGGGTCGTTCTGACTGCCTCTCTTGCGGTTCTCGCCTCAGCCATTGCAAGCAGTGCCCTGATGTACGCATGCGGAATCCTTCTGATCCGCTCCAGCCAGAAAGCGGGTCACGATATGAGGAACCGTCTCTTTGCCAGGGTAGCTTCTTTTTCCTTTTCGAATTTTGACAGATGGAGAACGGGTGAGCTCATGGTACGGCTCAACTCGGACGTCAACAGGGTCCTCATGTTTTTCAGGATGGGGTTCCATATGCTGACCCAGGCTGTCTTCATCCTTATCGGCGCGGTCATCCTCATGTTTCTTACTAATGCCAGGCTGGCTGTCATATTGACCTGCATGATGGCGGGCTTGCTCCTTCTCTTCTTGTTATTCTCGAGAGTGATACGTCCCATCTTTTTAAAGATGCGGGAGGCCCTAGCCAGCTTGAACAATACGCTCCAGGAGAGCCTGGCAGGTGCCAAACTGGTCCGGGCCTTCTCGCGGCAGGATGTGGAGAAACAAAAGTTCGGAAAGCGGAACAGGGACTTTTACAACCTGTCCATCAAGGCGGGGATTATCATAGGCTGCGTGATGCCGTTTCTTATGCTGATCGGGAACCTGGCAATACTGCTGGTGCTCGGGCTGGGGGGCGGTGGAGTCGCTGCAGGAGGGATGACCCTGGGACAGATGACAGCCTTCAGCAATTACGCGATGATGATGGTCTTCCCGATCGTGATGCTGGCTATGGTCATCAGCTTCATGATAATGGCCTCGGCGTCGGCAGAGAGAGTGTCAGAGGTCCTCCAGACGGAACCCGGCCTGAAAGAAAAGGAGGGCGCTCTCCATCTGAAAGAATTTCGAGGGCGCATGGAGTTCGAAAACGTCTCGTTCCACTATGGAGACGGCAATAATGCGCTCACAGGCATCAATCTGATAATCGAACCGGGAGAAAGGATCGGTATTATCGGTACCACCGGGTCCGGTAAATCAACGCTTGTCAATCTGATCCCGCGTTTTTATGACGTCACGGCCGGCGTCCTCCGATTGGACGGTCATGATACCAGGGATCTCTCCTTTGATACGGTTCGGGGGCATATCGTGGTCGTGCTCCAGGAAACGGTCCTTTTCTCCGGCACCATAGCCGAGAATATTTATTTCGGCCGCCCGGATGCGACGATGGAAGAGGTGCAGGAGGCGGCACGTGCGGCGTGCGCCGAGGAGTTTATTCTCGAAAAGAAAAAGCAGTATGACGAACAGGTCGGCGAACGCGGGATGGGCCTGTCCGGCGGCCAGCGCCAGCGGATCGCTATCGCCCGTTCCCTCCTTGCCAGGCCAGACATCCTCATACTGGATGACGTGACATCCGCCCTCGATCTTCAGACCGAGAACAGGGTCATACAAAACCTCTACACTCTCCCGGGAAAACGGACAACGATCATCATCAGCCAGAAGATCAATTCAGTGAAAAGAGCGGATCGTATTCTTGTCCTGGACCAGGGACAGGTCCGGAACGTCGGTACCCACGACGAGCTTCTTAAAAGCTCACCGATCTACAGGGAGATCGAAGAGACACAGAACGCCGATGCCGTGGAGCAGGGCGATGAGTAAATCGAGGGTCCCGGTAAGACCGGGCGGTTTCAGAGGACACGGCGGTATTCCCTTGGAGAAGGCGAAGGATTTTAAAAAGACAGGATTGCGGCTTTTGCGGTTTTTCGGAAGGGAGAAGGGGCCTTTGTTCCTGGCCCTCGTTCTTCTCGGGGCGTCGGCCTACTTCAGCGCAAAAGCGCCTGCTGTGATGGGAAATGCCATTACCAACCACCTGGAAAGACAGATGAATCTGCCCCTCTTCTTTCAGCAGATTCTGTTTCTGCTCCTGCTCTATCTCGGTGCATTTGTCACGAGCACGATTGGGGCTGTCATCGTCGCCTTCATTTCGAACAGGATAATCTTCAGGATGCGCAAGGAGGCGTTCGGTCATGCACAGCGGCTCTCGATCTCCTATTTCGACCGAATGGGAATCGGCGATATCATCTCGAGGCTTACCAATGATATAGAGATGGTCTATAGTTTCATCTCCAACGGTCTGGTGAGCTCCATCAACGGAATCTTTACGATAATTTCGGTACTCATCGCAATGTTTCTTCTCAATCTTCCGATGACACTCATACTGCTTGTCTCTGTGCCAGTGATGGTGATCATCGTGTTTTTTATCGGCAAGGTCGTGAGGAAGAGGGCGGTGGAGAACCAGAAACAGGTCGGACAGCTTTCCGCGGCGATCGAGGAGTCTGTGAGTGGTATTAAGGTGATTCAGAGCTTTCACCAGCAGGAGAAGCGGAAGAAAGAGTTCGAAGGAGTGTCCAAAGCTGCGCGGGACGCCGCCATTAAAATGGAGATTTCCTCCTATACGATGATGCCGGCCATACAGGTGGTAAACGGACTGGCCCTCGCCCTTGTGCTCGGCTTCGGAGGGGTGATGGTGATCGTCAATCCGGCCGTCTACTCGATAGGCCTCGTAGTGGCTTTCATCGTGTATGCGAACAGGTTCATGCAGCCCTTTCAGCAGATTTCCAATGTCTACAGCCTCTTCAACTCCGCCCTGGCGGGCGCGGAGCGTATATTCGAGGTGTTCGATTCGACTGAGGAGATAAGGCAGTCACCCTCTCCGCACCCCGCCTTTGATATTGAAGGGCATGTGGAGTTCAGGTCGGTCTCGTTCGGGTATGACCCCAAAAAGCGGGTGCTTACCGACATCTCCCTGAAGGCAGGTCCCGGGGAGCTGACTGCGATAGTCGGCCCCACAGGGGCGGGAAAGACGACTATCGTCAACCTGCTCTCCAGGTTTTATGACATTGAAGAGGGGGAGATCCTTATCGACGGGAAGAATATCAAAGAGTATGACCTTAACGCGCTTCGGTCCAGGCTGGGAGTGGTACTTCAGGAGCCTTTCTTCTTCGCCACGACGATCAGGGAGAACCTCCTCTACGGCCGTCCTGATGCGTCAGAAGAAAGGATGATAGAGGCAGCGAAAACTGCGAACGCCCACCACTTCATAAGCCTCTTGCCGAAGGGGTACGATACCGAGCTCACCGAGCGCGGCATGAACCTCTCCCAGGGGGAGAGGCAGCTGCTCGGGATCGCCCGCACCATCCTCTCAGATCCGAAGATTCTCATTCTGGACGAGGCGACCAGCAGCGTCGACAGCCTTACCGAGCGGCACATTCAGAAGGCGGTACGAGGCCTCATGAAGGGGAGGACCAGCTTCGTCATCGCCCACAGGCTTTCCACAATAAAGAGGGCGGACCGCGTGCTTGTGGTCCACGATCACAGGATAGTCGAGCGGGGGACGCATGCCGAGCTGATGGCCGCAGGCGGCTTCTACAAAAAGCTATATACTATGCAGTTCGAAAAGGCGGAGATCACGGAGACTACATTCGAGTCGTAGCCGGAAATCCGGAAAAATAGGGACAGCCCCCATTTTCTTTCTCACCATTGCACTTATCTAAAAAACAGGAGTCGAAAAAATTAGTTCTTGGTGAATGATTAGTATGTTCAACAAGAAAAGATATTGATGAATAAGTTGGTTTACTGTAACTATTTCACTCGCAACTAATTAGTAGTTGATGATAGAAGCACCAACTACAGAATTGGTTCTTTTATTTCTTATATGTAAATTTATAATATTTAATAAAATAGCTGTATCAACGAAAAATTCTAATTATTATCAGGAACCAATTCGTGAGCTGGTGTATAAAGCAATGTTAGTGAATTGGTAATTATTCACCAGCGACTAATTAAGCAAGATGTCCCCTTAATTGTATTTATATAGCAATTTAATTGACAGTTATTCTGCAAATATTTCCCTTCTATCGAGTTTTTTCATCCTGAGCACTCCCTCGATATGACTAGTGAATCTTTCTTTTAGATCCGGGTCTATTTCTTTTATCGCGATCCCCAACATGTTGCCCTGAATGGTTCGCACATCACATGTAAATTTGAGTATCAAATTGCTCGAAATATTTGCCTCAACTGCCAACTCATCTCCGACTATGAAAGCCTGATTCACACGCATGGCGATTCCGCCCTCGGATATATCGGTTATTATCCCTTCACCTCTGATGTCTCCCATATAATAGACAGCCTTATACTCCACTGGGATCCTTGTGTACCGCAATCCATTTTCTTTTTGATAGTTATACTCCATATTTCACCCTTGTTTCATTAAATATTCGCAACCATTCATTATCTCGAGCTCATTCTCTTAGGGATACAAGTTTATACAGGCCCGTTTTTACAATAAAAACAAAAACCCAATTAATATAATATTATACTGTAGTATACTCAATATTTAAAAATTTACCACCTTAAGAGTATATCATATTTAACAACCTACGGTTTAAGTATCCGTTGAAGTTATCCATGAGTGATTATATCAAGAGGGAAAAATAGGGACAGCGCCCATTTTCTTTCTCACCATTGTACTGCACTAAAAAACAAGAGTCGAAAAAATTAGTTCTTGGTGAGTGATTAGTATGTTCAACAAGAAAAGATATTGACGAATAAGTTGGTCTACTGTAACTATTTCACTCGAAACTAATTAGTAGTTGATGATAAAAGCACCAACTATAGAATTGGTTCTTTTATTTCTTATATGTAAATTTATAATATTTAATAAAATAGCTGTGTCAACGAAAAAATCTAATTATTATCAGGAACCAATTCGTGAGCTGGTGTATAAAGCGATGTTAGTGAATTGGTAATTAAGCCGTACCGTACACCTGTCTGTCGTACGGTACGGAGAATGCACCAGCGACTAATTAAGCAAGATGTCCCCTTAATTGTGTTGCTTTTCTTTGATGCCGCAGTAGAATTGATGGTGTTTTGTATAGAATCTCATAAGGCTTCCTCCCTGGGTATGGATTCTTGACTACGGTAATTATACCCTGCCTTCTGAAGGGGGCCTTAATGAGTATCATGTCACTGGATCGGACCGGGTACGCAGGGGATTTTGATATAGCTTCACGTCTTACCCGGCCGATCAGCTCCAAGCATTAGGCAGCCTACTTCAGATGGCTGCTATTCAATGTTTGAAAGAGCCCAATAAAATGAGTGCTAAAAATCAGAGCAATAGAGCCACGGTACGCAATCTGGTGATTTTCACTATTGTCGTGATTGCGATTGGCTGGATTGGGCGTGGAGTGGATGTGCTAATGGGCAACCCGGCTTCAGAAAGTCTCGGTATGCTCTTGTGG
>Ga0307379_10008086_pt1 | contig 14228 bp, 6 predicted proteins | sample UN2MG_FD_202237 | JGI IMG/M metagenome (GOLD analysis project Ga0307379, IMG submission 202237) | Soil microbial communities from Risofladan, Vaasa, Finland - UN-2 | ecosystem: Environmental > Terrestrial > Soil > Coastal area > Acid sulfate soil | place: Finland: Risofladan, Vaasa | collected...
AACGTTTTGTCATGAGAACGGCCATTTGATCTGTGGCTGGCCGGATCTTTATGACACCGATGGAGGATCGCGAGGTGTGGGCGGTTATTGCCTCATGGCTGCTTCTGGCGGGAAAAATCCGAAGCCACCCAATCCTTATTTAAGGGATATGAAAGGCTGGGAAACAATCATTGAAATTGAAAATGACGCACCCGGAACTCTGAGATTCCACCGGGCGAATTCGTTTACGACGCATCGTTACTCTCATCCGACCAGTTCTAAGGAATTCTTCCTGGTCGAAAGCAGGCTCAAAACCGGTCGTCACGCTGGTATTCCCGACGAGGGTCTGCTTATCTGGCATATTGATGAAGAAGGATCCAACAGTCGCGAACAAATGACACCCCAGCAGCATTACAGGGTTTCGGTTGAGCAGGCCGACGGTGTGTTTCATCTGGAAAGGGATATTAACGGAGGAGGCAGCGGGGATTTGTTCCATGCAGGCCATAAGGATAGCTTTAACGATTATACTATCCCGGACGCACAATGGTGGGATGGTGTCGAATCTGGGATGAGAATCATCAATATAAGCGGTATCAGTACAAATATGAGTTTCGTGGTTGATAATATGCCAATTGAGCTGCTGGTGACTCCGGGGGCCGTGCAGGAGATTAACGGGCTGATAGGCGGTCCGTTTGGCCCGTCCACGGTAAGCTATACCCTGACTAATCTCAGCAGTTCTCCCATAGAATGGACTGCGAGCAAAACAGCGTCTTGGCTGACCATACCACGGGGTGGCATTCTTGCGCCCGCTGAGTCAACCGTGGTTAATGTCAATCTGACCAGTACTGCGGAGAGTTTGCTGGCCGGCACAAGTAGCGACACAGTTCTATTTACCGATACTACAAATGGGCCTGTCCGCAACCGAGAGATCGAGTTGGTTGTCGATACGAAAAAGCTGATCGCCCACTGGAAGTTTGACAGCACATCCGGGACGGTAGCGCGTGATTCGACAGGTCACGGACACGACGGCACACTATTGGGAAATATGTCACTTGACACGAGTTCCACGACAGGCAGGTTTGGCCGAGCGCTGAATTTCGACGGGGCGAACGATACTGTATATATTGAAGGTTTTACTCTTCCCAAATCGTTCTTTACTATAGCGCTCTGGTTTAATCCGGATGACAACTTATCCGGCAGCAGCAGTCGAGACGACCTTCTGTATTGGGAAAAGGGCAGTCGGCCTCATCTGACATTTAACATGAACAATACCGGCAAAATAGGACTGTTCGTAAATATCAACAATACAGAGTACGATGATGTGGTGACATCGAAGCGATCATGGTCGGCCTCGACATGGTATCATATTGCTGTCACCTTTGATGGTACTGTTTTTAAGGTCTATGTAAACGGCCAAATCCAAAACACCATCAGACATCCGGGAATACATTTCGAGGCTGCTGATCCTTATATTGGTTCCCGGAAATCGAATAACAGCTTTTTCGACGGTCAGATTGACGATGTTCGATTTTATAATTCCGCCTTACCTTCGGATGCTGTACATGCGCTGTACATAGGGGGTCGGGCAGAGAATCCTGTACCGGAGGATTTCTCTACAAATGTGTCGCCTTACACCGCCTTGCAGTGGCTGGCCGGATCCAATGCTATCGGTCATGATGTGTATCTTGGACGTGACCTCACCACTGTGGCCAATGCGACAACGTCTTCATCAGAGTATAAAGGGCGTCTGGACGAAAATTTCTTAACAAGACTTTCTCTTAACCAGAACACAGAGTATTTCTGGCGGGTGGACGAAGTGATTTCCGGCAGAGGAATTATTGACGGGGTGGTTTGGAGTTTTGTTACAGGCACTGTTGGAGAATATGAAGTGGTGTACGAAGCGGAGGATGCATATCTTAGCGGGCCGGAAACTGCATCCAACCACTCAGGTTATACCGGCAGTGGGTTTGTCGATTATGTCAATGCCACCGGCGACTATATAGAATGGACCGTTTTTGCCAACAATACCGGGTCGTATGATATTACATTCCGATACGCATTAAACAGCGGCAATAGGCCTTTGGAGATCAAAGTGAACGGACAGGTTGTTGATAGGGATTTAAGTTTTCCCGCGACAGGCGATTGGAGTACCTGGTCCTATACCAACAACCTTTCCGTGACACTAAGCGCCGGTTATAATACCGTGCGAGCCACCGCAATAGGCTACCAGGGGCCCAATATAGATCATTTGAAGCTAACAGAGAGCCGGTAGCATAGTAAAATTCCAGTGTGTTTCCCGTCAGCAATAATGGTTTCGCTTATGTGCACCAGAAGCCCAGTATTCTAACAGCAGAGGCCGTCTTTATATTTCCTATGGCAACTCATGTTTTACTGGGCCCAAGCGCAGCTATATCCTCGGTACGCATTCGTTGACAGCCCTGTACACTTCTGTTTTAATAAGACATTATTTGCTTTTGGGTAAATGTTGTCCGGATTTTCACAATAACAAAAAAGGAAAACTCTCATTGGTATAAAATGAAATATTTTAGAGAGGAGATAAGACCATGAAGAAAAGGACGAACAGAAATGGTGTCTTGCTGATTGTTACCGGTCTCATCGTAGCTTTTTTTTTCGCGGAAGTGAACCTGGCACCGGCTCAGAGCTCGAGGACGAAGACCAGACGGTCACAACGAGTACGGATGGAACAGATACAGATTACCAGCCCGGATGAGAACGTTAAGCTGACAATCCTGCCAAACGCCGAGCGCCTTAGTTTCACGGTGACACTTGGAAATACGGTGGTCATCGAGCCATCAACTATCGTTATGAATCTGGATGGTTATGATCTCTCCACCGGCGTGGTTTTCGGAAATGTGGAGCGTTATGAAATCAACGAAACCTATCCCTGGCACGGCGCCCACGATACGGCGGTCAATAAATGCAACGGCGCTAAAATCTCGCTGCAGCACGATTTGTCTTTTACCGATTATGTGCTTGAAATCCGCGTATTCGACGATGGCGCGGCATTTCGTCACATCATCCCCGGCGAGCGGGAAGACTTGCGCGTACCCGATGAGTACACGACCTTCGTGGTCCCGTCCGGTTCGACCGTCTGGTACCACGACCTGGGCGGGCATTACGAGGCCGCGTACAAGAATAACGACATTTCCGACGTTCCGGCCGGTCAATGGGCCGGGCCGCCGGTGACATTCAAGCTGCCGGGCAACACCGGCTACGGCTCTATCACCGAGGCCAACCTGGTCAACTACGCCGGCATGGCCCTTGAGGCCGACGGCCGACGCGGGTTAGTCACTGGGCTCGGACATCGCCAGCCGCTGAACTATCCGTATGAGCTGCGCTACGGGCGAGACGAAGCCAGGCGACTGGGCAAGCCTGCATCGGTCAGTGGTACCATCACAACACCCTGGCGCGTTGTGATGGTCGGCCGCGACCTTAATACACTGGTCAACAGCACTATTGTCCCCAACCTTTGTCCCCCACCTGATCCGAAGTATTTTCCCGACGGCATCAAGACTCCATGGGTCAAGCCCGGGCGGGCAGTATGGCGCTACCTTGACGGTGGAGACCGCTCGTTCGAAGGCATGAAGGAGTTTTCCCGATTAGCGGGACGGCTGGATTTTGAATATCATGTGATTGAGGGTTTTTGGAGCAGGTGGAGTGACGAGGAAATAAAGGAAATCGTGGAGTTCTCCAGACAGCAGGGAGTACGTTTGTTATTCTGGAAACACAGCAACCAACTGGGCACACCGGAGCAGCGTGAGGAATTTTTCACGAAATTACATAGGTTGGGAGTTGCAGGTGCCAAGATTGACTTCCTCGATCATGAAGCCAAGGAAGTCATCGACCATTATGAGGAGTTGCTCAAGAAGGCCGCGGAAAATCAGATGGTGGTTAATTTTCACGGGGCTAACAAGCCCACCGGCCGGGCGCGCACCTGGCCCAATGAGCTTGTCCGCGAGGCGGTCCGCGGCATGGAAAGCAGTTCACTGCAAGAGCGTGCACGCCACGAAACGATCCTGCCGTTTGCCCGTTATCTGGCAGGTCACGCCGACTATACGACGATGCACTTCGGTGAGCGCCGCCAGGACTCGACGTGGGCGCACCAGATGGCAAGTCTGGCCATATTCGCCAGCCCGTTATTGACGGTCGCGGCTCATCCGCAGACAGTTCTCGACAATCCGGCGGTGGACGTAATAAAAAGTATTCCCGCCGTATGGGACGAAACTATTGTGCTGCCTGAGTCCAGAATAGGCGAGTTGGCTATCTTTGCGCGCCGCTCGGGCGATATGTGGTTCTTAGCCGTCATGTGCGGCCCGGAGGCTAAGACAATTCACGTGCCGCTGTCGTTCCTGGGCGATGGTCAATATAGCGCTTCGCTGATCCGAGATGATAAAGAAAACGACGCGGCAGTGGTCATGGAAGACAGGACTGTCCGGCGCGCTGATACACTCTCAATCGAGATGAGCAGCGGCGGCGGCTTCGTCGGACGATTCTCGAAATAATAAGAAACATATAGCATTCCGTCTGTGTTGTACATATTCGCAGTATATCGATCGGAGATTTGAGAAAATGACACGATCAATTTATCTTGAACAAAGATTCTTTTTGTTTTCATCCATACTTGTTGTGTCTCTTACTGTGGTCACCTTTGCAGAAAACACGAAGCATCGTGCCGCCGATCCCGCTTATTGATCCGAATACGATGAAACTGACACTGGATGACGTGATGCAGAAATGGGACTGGCAGAGTACCTGGGGCTGGGATTATCCGATGCTTGCGATGACGGCGGCCCGCCTGGGCCAGCCGGAAAGGGCGGTCGACGCGCTGTTCATCGAATCGCAGAAGAACCGTTACCTTGCCAGCGGGCACAATTACCAGTCGGCCCGGCTACCTCTGTATTTACCCGGAAATGGGGGTTTGCTTGCTGCTGTGGCTATGATGGCTGCCGGATGGGATGGTTGCCCCAATCGGCCATCACCCGGCTTTCCAGACAATGGAAAATGGAACCTCCGCTGGGAAGGATTAAAGACTATGCCATAAGTCCAGTAAATCGAACTGGTTACGTTGAATCGAGGCCATTAATTAAACAATAAGAATGAGGATTTTACAGTTATCAGCAATCAAAGTGGAAAGCTTGTTTCGATACCAATGTATGCATTTTCCCGGCTATTGGAATAATTATGCGCAAATCCATAATCTCAGGAAATAAAACCAAAAAAAACGTTACACGTGAGATATAAGGTGGCACTGTTAGATAGACTTATAAAAAAACAAGAAGTACTTCAATGTATTTGTGGTTTTGTGGTTTCAACGGTTATGTTAGGATATGTCAGTGGAGCTGTCAAGTAAGAACAAGTAAATTGTTATTTTTGGAGGATTACATTATGAAAACTTTTAAATCAAAATCACTTTTGGTCTGCGTGCTGATATTGTTTCTCGGCAACGCACATGTCGCTTCGGGTATTGGAACGGTACCTCCGCAAAACGACGGCTGTAACAATGCAAAGCAGGTCGGTGATGTAACAGATCTTGCGTTCGACACCGCACGCGCAACATTCGATGGACCCGGGCACTATATGAACAGCCCGAACGTATGGTACTGCTATACCGCCACATGTACGGGTTGCGCCACAGTTAGTTTGCAGGGCAGCAACTTTGACACCAAACTCGCCATCTATAACGGGTGTGGTTGCTATCCGGCTCTGGGTGGCTTAATCAAAAGCAACGACGACTTCCACGGTCAGCAATCGGAAGCCACCTTCCCCGTCACAGCCGGTAACCAGTATCTGATCGAGGTTGGGGGATTCAATGCCACCTCTAAGGGCCAGGGAGTGATAAACATCAGTTGTGATGGACAAACCAACCAGCCAACAAACGACAGTTGCGCTAAAGCGAAGCAGGTCGGTAACGTAACGAACATGCCGTTTGACACTACATGTGCGACGTTCGATGGCCCCGGTCACTGCCTGACAAGTCCAAACCTCTGGTATCTCTATACTGCCGGGGGCTCGGGTAACGTCACTGTCAGCCTGCTTGGCAGTGCCTTCGACACCAAGCTCGCTGTCTATAAGGGTGGCACTTGTTACCCTAACTTAGGCAATATGCTCGACTGCAATGACGACTTCGGCAGTCATCTGCAATCCAAGATTACCTTTGCCGCAACGGCCGGTTCCCAATACCTTATAGAAGTCGGGGGCTACAACTCCGACGCAGTTGGACAGGGTGTGATTAGCATCAGTGGTCAAACGTCACCCCCTCCGCCACCTGCTTCCAAAGACAACTGCGCTAACGCACAGCCGATCGGTGAGGTAAGGAACCTTAATTTCGACACCAGAGAAGCAACCTTCGATGGCCCAGGCCACTGTATGCATAGTCCAAATATCTGGTACTGCTACACAGCCTTGAGCACAGCCAGCGTAACAGTCAGCTTACTCGGCAGCAGCTATGACACCCAGCTTGGAATATATAAAGGGTGCGAGTGCTATCCAAGTAGAAATGACATGATCGAGTGCAATGATGACTACGGTTCGGGTTGGCTGTCACAGGTCACTTTCGATGCGACCGCAGGCAGCCAATACCTGATCGAGATTGGGGGCTACCAGGACAGGACCGGTGAGGGCTTACTGACTATCAGTTCTGAGGGTGGAACTCCACCGCCGACGTCCAAGGACGATTGTGCCGGCGCAGAATCGGTCGGCGATGTAACGAATCTGGCATTTGACACCAGAGATGCGACATTTGACGGTCCGGGCCTCTGCATGACCAGTCCCAACATCTGGTATTGCTATACTGCAACATGCACGGGTAATGCTACCGTCAGTCTGTCCGGCAGCAGCTTCGACACTATGCTTGCAGCCTATAACGGATGCGAATGTTACCCGACGTCGGATAAAATGATCGAGTGCAACGATGATTACGGGACCGGTTTTCAGTCACAAATAACCTTCGCTGTAGTCGCCGGAAATCAGTATCTGATCGAGGTTGGGGGCTACGGGTCTGAAAAAGGTCTGGGCAAACTGAGTATCAGTTGTGAAGGCAAGCCCATACCGCCGTCGTCAAATGACGATTGTGTTGGCAAAGTGCCGGTCGGCGATGTAACGGATCTGGAGTTCGACACCAGAGATGCGACCTTTGACGGCCCCGGACTCTGCATGACCAGCCCAAATATCTGGTACTGCTATACTGCTACATGCACTGGTGATGTCATCGTCAGCCTCTCCGGCAGCAGCTTCGACACTATGCTTGCAGTCTATGACGGATGCGAATGCTACCCGACGTCGGATGAAATGATCGAGTGCAACGATGATTCCGGGACCGGTTTTCAGTCGGAGATTACCTTCGCTGCAGTCGCCGGTAATCAGTACCTGATTGAAATTGGAGGCTACGGCTCCGAAACAGGACAGGGTAAACTGAGCATCAGTTGTGAGACTGTAGTACCTCTAAATAAATCAGACCTTGGCGACGCCCCGGACAGCACCAATAATTACGGTTTGTCCATGAACGCATATACCGGAATCAAGGCCAATTTCCCCACTGTCTTCGACGATGGCAGCGGCGTTGGGCCTTACGGACCGGTTCATATAAACACTGAAGTAGTGGCATATTTGGGCAAAAAGATAACTCGTGAAACTGAAGCTGATACCGGCACCGACGAGGATGGCATCAACAATATTAATCCCTCAGGCAACTCGCCTAACCATGACAAGGGCGATGATGGTGTTATCTTACCGGTCAACATGCCACATTGTTGCTGGGCCACATTTGACTACATTGTCAAAGTTATCGACCCGAACACCGACCTTTGGGTCAATGTCTGGTGCGACTGGAACCGTGACGGTGACTGGGACGACACACTTACCTGTACACGCGGTCCCGCACCGGAGTGGGCAGTACAGAATCAGCTCCTTTTCAATCTGTCGGAAGGGCTAAATCTCCTCACCACACCGGCGATTCTGTCCTGGCATCCGGAGAGCGGCCCGGAAAATATCTGGATGAGAATCACTCTTTCAGAGCAGCCATGGAAGGGCGGCAGTAATCCTGAGACGAAAGGCAATGGAGGCTCCGGACCCCAGGCAAAATACGAGATTGGCGAAACCGAAGATTACTACTTCGCTCCGGAAGTTACCTGCTCGATATGTCAGGATTATAACGGCGACGGAGTAATCGACATGGATGACCTGGTAGCTTTCACGGCCGAATGGCTTGAGAAATGTCCGTAATATAGAATTTACAGATATCAGATTTGCCACAAACAGGGCTGCGGGTAAAGTTACTCGCGGCCCTGTTTCTTTTCTCCTCCACGGATTCTCCGCATCGATATTTAATTGAGCTCCATTAAAATTGGCTTTGTTTTTTCGCTGTCTTTTCGCATTCAAATCTCCATAAGACATTGTAATTACTGTTATTAAGCCGATTTTGCCCTCCGGCAAATTGGCTTTGTTTTTTCAAATTCCTTTTCGCAATACGCATCACGCAATACTCAATACGAAATAAATTGGCTTTGTTTTTTCAAATCGTATTCAGATAAATGTCATTGTTTCGGATTTCGGATTTCGAACTTAGGATTTCCAGCCGAAGGCTGGCTTTTGGCTTTGTTTTTTCAAATTAGTCTGTATTTTACTCACTAATTCGCCTCTTTTTGCCGCGCTTTCTGCACTATTCGGCGCATTTTCGCGCGTTTTGGTTGTGGTTTTGTCTTGAAAATTCAGTATTTTGAACATTTGATATTGTTTCCCCCGTTAGGGGTCCTGTGGAGGATCCCCGTTTTCACGGGGACGAGTTTATCCCTGCGTAAGCAGGGGTGCTTCGAACTTCCGGCCAAGGAACTTCAATTAGCTCGAAACTTGTGATTTGTGATTTTGCACTTTGCATTTTGCAATTTGATTTGCCTGCATCTGACGATGCCTGAAATCTGAGATCTGTCGTCTGACGTCTATTATCCGACATCTGGCTTATATTATACCACAAAACACCCAAGAAGTCCAGTGAAATCCGTATAATCCGGCCCTTTCAAAGAAGGCTCGTATTACATCGTGTGTATTGCGTGCTGGCGATAATCAATTACAATAGTCGATAGTACACCCCATGAGATAGACGAAGACGCCATCTCTCGGGGTAAATAGAAAGCTTGTCCTGAGCATAGTCGAATGGATAGTCAAGGACTAATTCGCTAATCAACTCAAATTTTCCTTGCCCGACAGACAGATGCATCTATAATTAAACATTGCGGATATGACAGCTCTGAAGCGTCAACGTCGTAGTGTGTGCTTTCTTGCTTTATACCGAGAGGTTTGGTATGTTAATAAACAAAAGTAAAAAAACTGAATAAGGTAACAGAAGAATTAGATAATAACTTGTTATATGTATCAAGAGATGAATCTAAAACTGATGATGTGATGAATAGGGCCTACCACTTTAATTACATCGAAGAAAAGCTTTCGGTACTTGTGACGCGAATAGAGTTGCGGGGCAAGTTGAATATACTAGATTTACACTTGCATTCTGAAAACTTTTACCTGCATTTCATGAATAAGCTGTTTGGTTGGCAATTGGTGAACATGAATGTTACAAAACACAATGTCGAAGCAATTGATCTTATTGATAAAAAAGGTAAGATCGTTGTTCAGGTCTCTTCTACAGCAACAAAACAGAAAATAGAATCCGCTTTAACAAAAAAAAATATCTCTGCTTATTCAGGTTATGCCTTTAAATTCGTTTCTATTTCCAAAGATGCATCAGAGCTGAAAAAGCAGTCCTACAAGAATCCACACAATCTTTGTTTTACCCCCCAATCTGACATATACGATATCAAGTCCATTCTTAGTATAATTAATACATTAGAAATAGAAAATCAACAAAACATCTTCAGTTTCATCAAACAAGAATTAGGTAAAGACACTGACATTACAAAAGTAGAAACTAACCTTGCTAAAATAATCAAAATCCTGGCTTCTGAGGAATGGGACTCGCCAACTGCTAATTTCAAGACTGAATCGTTCGATATAGAGCGGAAGATTAAGCATAATGACCTGGATTCTGCATGTGTCATTATTGAGGATTTTGCCGCCAACACCAATCGTGTGGATAAAATATACGAGGAATTCGACAAGCTTGGGGTAAATAAAAGTAGTTCGGTGCTTGCCTCGATTCGAAATATGTATGTAAGAAGCAAGGACTCAATTAGTGCGGATGACTTGTTTTTTGATGTGATTGACCAAGTACTGCAGAGGATTCAAAGCAGTTCAAATTATTCACCTATCCCGTTTGATGAACTGGAAATGTGCGTCAATATTCTGGTAGTTGACGCGTTTATTCGCTGTAAGATATTTGAAGATCCGGAAGGGTATGAGTATGCTGCTGCCAGATAATATCCATCCAGAAGACAGTATCTATTATAATGGGGCATTTGTTTTGCAAGCTGCCCAAAAGCATCCATCGTTGGATTTGCTGGATCTATATCAACACGCCAAGTTACTAAAGGACATGTCCCTACCCATATTCTTACTATGTCTGGACTGGCTTTTTCTTCTTGACCTTCTAACATTGAGTGACCAAGGGAGGGTTGAGCTATGTACATAAAGTCCTTAAAGATTTCAGATGAAACTAGAATCATTCGTGATATTCAATTCCATAACGGCTTAAATCTAATTGTAGATGAGACACCCAGCACCAGTGGCAAGGAAACTGGTAACAATGTTGGCAAGACGACGGTATTAATGCTCATTGATTTTTGCCTTGGGAATAAGCCCAATCGCATTTACACCGATCCTGAGAGCAAAAAAGAAGAGTATAAATTGGTTAAAAGTTTTTTGTTTGAAAATAAGGTGCTCATTACCTTAGTTCTGAAAGATGATCTAGCTATTGATAGTTCAGAAGAGATATGCATAGAGCGTAATTTTCTGCCCCGTTCTCAAATGGTGCGACGAATAAATGGTGTTGACAAGACTGAAGATGAATTCGAAGAAACTCTGACGAATTTATTGTTTCCAGGGCAGTATGGTAAAAAGCCGACGTTTAGGCAAATCATTTCACACAATATTCGTTACAAAGATCAAAGCCTCAGTAACACCCTCAAAACACTAGACAAATATACTAGTGATGCTGAATACGAAACACTATACTTATTCATGCTGGGTTGTGATTTTGGTCAAGGTGATACCAAGCATGAATTGCTGGCAAAAATTCGTGTGGAGGACACTTTCAAAAACAGGCTAGAAAAGGATCAAACCAAATCTGCCTACGAGACCGCCCTTTCTATTTTAGAGGGAGAAATTGAAACGTTGAATCAAAGCAAATCCCGTTTCAATCTCAATGAGAAGTTCGAATCGGATTTGGATCAACTCAATCGAATCAAATACGAGATCAATCGGTTGAGTGCGGAAATTAACAAGTTGAACCTTCGTCGTGATCTAATTCTGGAGGCAGAACGTGATTTGAATGCCGGTAAATCCCATATCGATTCTCGTCAATTGGAGCTGATATACAAACAGGCTACCGATCGAATACAGGGAATCCAAAAGACCTTCAATGACCTGTTACAATTTCACAATCGAATGATTGCCGAGAAAGTTAAATACATCACCAAGGAATTACCCGAACTCAATGAGAAAATTCGATCCAAGAATGAGGCCTTGCAACGACTTCTCCAGGAAGAAGCCACTTTGGGGCAGGCCATTACGAAAGGTGAGTCCTTCGAAGAATTAGAGACACTTATCACCGAACTGAATGAAAAATTTCGCAGGAAAGGTGAATATGAAAATATCATTCAGCAGTTGAATGACGTGGAAAGCAACTTAAACGACTTGAATCAACGTTTGGACGATATTGACGATGCCTTGTTTTCTGATGAATTTGAGCAAAAGATAAAAGACCAGGTGAATAAATTCAACAGGCACTTTGCGTCCATTTCACAATCGCTCTATGGAGAGCAATATGCCTTGAAGGTAGATCCAACAACCAATAGAAAAAATCAACGGATATATAAGTTCAGTGCCTTCAATATAAATTTTAGTACTGGGAAAAAGCAGGGAGAGATATCCTGTTTTGACATCGCATACACATTATTTGCCGATGAAGAGAATATTCCTTGTTTGCATTTTCTACTGAATGATAAAAAAGAATTAATGCATCATAACCAGTTGGTGAACATCGCAAGCTTGGTGAATGCCAAAGGAATCCAATTTGTTGCATCTATCCTTAAAGACAAGTTGCCCGAAGAATTGAATGACGAAGATTATTTCGTCGTGAAACTTTCACAGGATGACAAGCTATTTAGAATTGAAAATAGTTGATGCGGATTAATACTCGAGTGAGAATTAAAAGTGTAAGGTACTTTTTCGATAAAGAAAACTAGGGACAGCCTTTTTCATTGATTATTTTCTATTTGCTATTTATTATTGGCAAAAATCAATGGCAAACCATGAATAAGCATATTATTGCATTTCGACGCACCCTCTGGAGACAGCAAGATAGATGATTGACTTTGGAGTCACAGAACGAAAGGCGGCAGAGCTGGAGCAGCGGATGGCCAGGTGCAAGCTGTATGAGAAGGATATTGAAGAGAAGTTTGTCCGAAGCAGTGGGCCGGGCGGGCAGAAAGTGAACAAGAGTTCATCCTGCGTTCATCTTACGCATCGTCCGAGTGGACTTCTGGTAAAGATGCAGAAGAGCCGGACTCAGAAGCTCAATCGTTATTATGCCAGAAAAAGACTCTGTGAAATGCTGGAGAACAAATTACTCGGAAAAGAAAGCCCCGAGGCCAAAAGGTTAAATAAGATTCGCAAGCAAAAAGACAGAAGACGACGCAGAAGATCCACCTCATGAAGCGTTGGGATATCCGGTACAAACCTTAAATCAGGAGAATTAGGGTCCGTCCCGCTCTGTATAGAACATCGGAAATTTGAAACTTGCGCATTTTAACACGCTGACTTAGATAATGGACTTGATTTTAATAGTGACGGACACTATTTAATCTCAGTGCAGCGCACCTCTCGGCAGGAAAAATATACCCGGTCCGACACCGTCAGGGTATGGGACACTGCCATCGGCAGTAATGGAAACCTTCATTGGCACGACGTCCGAACTTGAATAGGTCTCAACATGGCCGTCTGTATATCCGGCCCTCAGTGTGAGCTGAGGCTTATTCTCAATTTCACCCTTGCGGAACCAATAGGCTGAGAGAAGCCATGTTTCGGGGGCGATGACGGCCCTGTCGAACTGGTCACAACTGCCGTGCGAGAGAGGGCTTCTCCAGTGGTCATAGCCAAAATAGTCAGTTACAAGCAGCTTGCTGTATCTTCCACTGCTCGCAGGTCCCTGAGGACCTCTGAAAAGAGTCCTGCGCCCACCCAGAAAACCTGTATAGTTCCAATAGAAGCAGAACGTGCCACCCACCGGGTCAGCCGGAAAAGACGCATCAGGATTGTCCCAATTGTCACCGGCGTCCCAGGCCTCCTGCAGATACTTATATTTTTGCGGGGCGTTCGGACAATACATTGTACGCGCATCGGGTATGTAGCTGCGAAGATGTTCGCTCATGGCCCTGTGCAAGCCGGGGCTCCGGCTTCTGTAGCCTATTAGCTTGGTCGGGTCCGACCAGTTCCAGTTGCTGCCAAAGCCTATGGTAGCAACCGATTCGGGGTATCTTTCATTGTTGTCCGATGCAAAAAGATTTAAAGAGGAGGTGATCTGCCTCTGGTTGCTCATGCCCTTTATTGCCCGTGCCTTACGTTTTACCCGATTAAAAGTCGGCACAATAATAGCCATGAGCATTGAGATTATGGAGATGACAACAAGCAGTTCGATTAACGTAAAGCCCCGCTTTTCATCACCTGCCTTTATATGTATATCTTGGACGCCGATTTCTATATCCTCCGACCGTGTCCAGACTATTTCTTAGCGCTCCTTAAGCGTCATATATCAACTTGTATTATTATACAAGCTGCTCAATCTCGTGTCAACCCTATAATTTCACTATTTTTGATAAAAAAATCCAAAAAGGGCCTGAATTCTCAAATTACCTCTCCAGCACGCGCATCTACTTTAGACAGCCTACTCCAGCCCGGAGTTTCTTAATAATGAAATAGCTCCCCGAGATCATGGGGAAGAATAAAAGCCCTTCAAATCCTGCATGAGCCGCATAATTGGGATTTTTCGGCTAAAAAGCCTCATTGACAATAGTAGGCATTACCACGAAGGGCCGCCCTTGCTCGCAAACGGCGTCCCACCA
>Ga0307379_10008088_pt1 | contig 14227 bp, 13 predicted proteins | sample UN2MG_FD_202237 | JGI IMG/M metagenome (GOLD analysis project Ga0307379, IMG submission 202237) | Soil microbial communities from Risofladan, Vaasa, Finland - UN-2 | ecosystem: Environmental > Terrestrial > Soil > Coastal area > Acid sulfate soil | place: Finland: Risofladan, Vaasa | collected...
CTATACCGCAAACCTATTTAGGCCCTCCACATATTTTACCAAATCTGCGCTCTCATCGAAGAAGTGACTTGCCCGTACAAGCCACCGATGTTTTTCATCGGAGCTAATTACAGAGTTATCACTACTCCGAATTGACAGCAAGACACCATCGGACCGCATACTGTTATATACAGCAGACACAGTTAGATGGCGACTTAACTCTTTTTTCATAGCCTGCACACACGTCTCAGGATGCAATGCCACAATAGTATCCTTGCCGGCAGGGTATATAAACCCTCCCACATGGGTGTTGGTCGTTATCCTAGGCATCGTCGGTGTTTTAAATATCATCCTGTCACTTTTTACCAAGACAGAAATACTTCTACGAAAGATCTCCCACTTACTTTCCGACGTAGCCTTTTCTGCTGTAGCCCCAACAACTTCGATCAAACTAGCTCTGCACAGTCTCTCCATAGAAGTAATCAGAACATCATCTGCAGAAAATCCTGCCTTCACAATGCAGAACTGCTTAAAGGTAGCCCAAGCCCTGTAACACACCTTCCCATGTTGGGTAGATCTCCCCGGCCCATCTATAAACGGTGCATCATTACGCTCTGGGCCAAAGGCCATTGCGTATTGAATAAACGCCGGAAACCATCCTTGATACTGGTGGTACTTAGCTGGAGTATCACTAATCTCAGCCAGAGGTCCGTACTGGAAATGTCCTCCATCAATGGACTGGAGCAGAACTCTATCATAGGCAGACCCTTGTGCGATACTAGGAAAATCCTCACCGTTCATCATTACCATACACCTAGAGCTATGCGTTTCCGCAATACTCAGGTCCTTTGTCAGCCTACCCCTACCAACACCATCGTACAAGGACTGAATCAAAGATAGGATCGGTCGCCCTCCCCCCTGTGATAGCTCGTCCTTATAATCATCAATGATGACCACATGGTCATTCATATTAGATACAGCCTTCTCTAAGAAGTTGGCTGTAGAGTTATGAGACAGCCCTGTTGTAAGAGATCCTTCAAACTTGTACTGCAGGGCTCTCATGGCTCTTTGTACATTGGTCTTTCCAGAACTAAAGGGACCAGCTGTGAATAACACGAATCGCTTATCATTCGGGTTGAGGTGCCACAGAGGAGCTGCCAACGCGCACATAAACGGCACCATAGCATTCTTCTCATGCCCGGCGTCGAATAGTTTTAAAATAATGTTTTGTAGACAATATTTTATGCTGGCATTCAGCTCATTTTGTGATGTGAAAGGCATCTGATCATACCCATATCCTTCCACGTGCTTACTTAGTTCCATATGGAACTTATCATTCTCGATTATACCAGTTTTTGTTATAAGATGAGTACCTGCTATGTACACATCCTCAAACCCGTCCTCTGGTAAACTTGTATAGCCATATTTAGTTATAGACATAATTTTCTCCACATCGCTCCATAAGTGTAAACAAACATCCCGAACCCTTTGCTGTGCCGCTTGTTGAGACGGGTAATGCATACTAGCGCCACCACTGGCGGCCGCAAGCGCCCTCAAAAACTTGGTCGGCTCATACTCCTCTTTAGATATTAAAATATTTCGACGGCTTAGCTGAGGCTTCTCGTGTACTAAGTCTCCGATATAATTAATAATAGTCCCCTTTCGGTCCAACACCAGCCGCTTTAATCTAAATGAGAAATTGGTCAGAGGAGTTGTGACCCTACGCTCATTCCCATTGGAATCTTCCTTGGTAGTGATGCGACAAATGGCGTCTACCAATAGGACATATGTTTCGTCCAGAATCTGCAGCTCCATAGCCGAGTCCACATTATTACTTATTTCTGCCAAGAGAGTTTCTTTGGTTGTAGACACTAGAACAGGGTAGGCCTCCGTACCGTCTACGTCCCTCTTGCCATGCGCTGCATAATTACAATATATGTCTAGATCCAAAGGGGATAGTTTAGCTTCTATACCATGGTCTACATATAACTTGGCACAGGCAATAGCGTCATTCTCAATGTTAGTCTGATATGCCTGTTCAGAAGCATACCTATAATAGAACTCCGGTAAAGAGTATCTACACTTGGCCATGGTCTGCACAAACTTTGTGTCAAAATCAAGCACGGAGAACTTACGACAGTAGTCTGCTGGATCCTCCCCCTGTTGATAGCGAGGAGGGTACATAATGCTGGCTTTTATGTTTAGGTCCGCCAGATGGCGACACATACCATGCAGGGCTTCGATCCCCGGAGGGTCATTATCTGGCCAAATAACCAGGTTTCCTCCAGTGTGTTGAACTACGGTCTCAATGGCACCTAACGAAATCATGTTATTGATTCCGGAGGTTCCACATACAGATATGCAATTTATGGTTCTACCGTATTCTGCCAAGCATCGGCTTTGTATCATAGACATGTCGGAGAACCCTTCGACCACTAGGGTGTACTCGTTGTCACGGCTTATCCCATCCATATCCAACGTATGCAACCCACCATACCCATGCACGCCCTTGTAGGAGAATTGTCTGTACGTCTTAGATGTCCCCCCAATCGGACAAAGAATAAAACCGGAGATAGTATCCCTAGAGCTACGTAAGAAGGTGACTACACATTTTTGGTGTGGGTCCTTAAGTTCCGTTACATCAAAGTTTATTTGCTTCAAAAACTTTGCGGAGAGCCCGAGAGTACTGATTCTTTTCAGGTCGAAAATACCAATATCCAACTCACGACAATGGGTGATATCTATAACGAACTTGTCCGTCATGAATTGAAATACGTCGTTGAAGTTAGGGTCCATAGTAAGATCGGTTAAGGCAGCCATACAATTATCATGTATAGCAGCAAATTCCTGTTCGTAACTAATGTCCCTAGCAAAGGCCTCCACTAGTTTCTCTATAGGAGTGTCGGAATCTTCCGAGGTTAAGATGTACCCTTTCTCTAAAACATACTTAGCTTTAGCATGGGTGTCGGTAAGCTTAAGTTCCTCCTCCATAAATGTCCAAGCAGTGCCGTTAGCTCCGCAGGAATCTGACTTGCATTTATATCGGAAGATATTATCAAACCGAGTTATGAGCAATGATGGATGAGTATCGTCATGAAATGGGCAGGTAATATATCCCAGACGTATATCGTCACGATTGAAGTGATCGCGAAACATACGCATGAGATCTATGCGCTTTAAAGCTGCGTACCGATCCTTCAAATTTAATTTACGCCTAGGCATGAGACTTGGTCTCCTTTATGTATTGTATGTAAGCCGGGCATTTTCTTTTATACCCACAGTACTTACAGTTGTCATCGTTACGTTCTGGCTTGTCTATGTCGGCCAACTTAGCCGCCTCCAAGCCTTTACCAACAAAATCAATTAACCAGTTTCTCATCGTAGTTCTATTCTCTACGTGGTCATACTTTGGAAAACTATAATAATTACCCTGTTTCAAAAATATGATGTAGTTATGGATAAATTTAACTTTTGTTCCACGGTCTTCCAGCACGGCCGGCACCAAAGTGTTATAGCAGTTAAGCTGGTCTTGGTGAGTATCAGCCTTAGCTTCCTCGTAAAATTTGTAGTCAGCTATGATAATATCATCAGAATCTTTACATATACCTAGCACATCGATGGATCCTGTGAACCAAGTTTTAGCTGAACGAATCATGGTTCTTTTATAGGCATCTGCTACTTCTGTGAAATCTTTTTTAATACGAAGGTCCTCTTCGCTGTACCACGTTATATGTCCATACCTCTTCTCCATATCTTCTTTAAACTTTCTAGCATTGACTACGGAGTAGTCTGCCAGGTTAACTAGCTCTTTTATTGGTAACGCGGCAGTGTGGTAGTTACCAATCCAATCTACAATCTTAGCGTCCTTCAGAGCTCTGTTTATAGCCCCGGAAAAGGTGTACATGCCGCCAAAGTAAAGCTCTAACATTCTGTGTAGGAATTGTCCAGTCATAGTTCCTGTGTTAACAGGATCGGTGGACTTCACATTATAAAGATACATCAAAAATTTTCTAGGACAGCCGGTAGCTGCATTAACTTTTGAGTAACTCCAGAAGTAGAGCTTCTTCTTCGGATCAGGAATGAAGAAACCTCCCATAATTATCTCCCTTAAGACAAAAAAAGCCCTGACACCATATGTAGTGTCAGGGCTATTTAATACTACTATATACGCTTGTTAGAGCTTGAAGCCTGGCACCTCCTGCTCTCCTTCTTTCACCTCAGGGGAAGGAGACACTGTCTTAGCTTCAACTACAATCTCACCTGCTGGCAACTTTTTTGAGTACGCCGCAGGAAGGGCTTCCGCATCCTCCTGGTCTTGTACATTTTTCAAAGTGCCGGCCTCAAGGCGACGCAGGTAGCACCTGTTTGCCAGTTCAGCCAACCCACGATACACCTTGTGCACCTCAGGGTACAGCTCTTCTGCGGTCCTAACTTTCGTGAGATACGCATATGCTTTTGGAGAGGCTCCCCACTTCTCAGTGGTAATCCCTAGGTCAAGCACCATCGTCGGTTTATTTAACGCCCAGTTAACTCCGTATCCATTAGGGGACGGTTGCCTCTTACCATATGACCAGCGTTTTTTGATCGCGGTCCAGGCGGTCTGCCGTTCCTTACCAGAAAACTGAATCATGCACAGCCGGGAAGGTTCACTCTTACGTACAAAGAGCATGACTGTGGAAAATTTACAGGTGGCTGGTTTACCATTCTGATCATCAGGCACCTCCATGGATCGCCCAGCTTTCTTCTCCTCTTCCCTAAACATCGTGTTGAACTTACAGGAGTCACAGGAGCCAAGATCACCGGTGATAGCGTCCAGACTGCGACACCCGTCGTACTCGACATTTTCTCCGCCGAAAAGTACTCGTTCATTATGGTATTGCAGCGGGACCACATCGGGAATTCCAGCCCCTACCTTAACTGGTGAGCGGGAGTGTGGATCGGAATACCACACGTCCCCTTCTGAGATTCCGGCAACGGCCAATTCAGGTGTAATTACGCGGCAAACCCTATAAATAGTGAAGCCAATTCCCTCGGCGTCGTCTGCGTCATCAGAGTCCCATTCCGAGACTGCGGTTTCTACAATCGTGTCATTGTCACCTACAAAACTCAATAGCTCTTTCAATTTGCGGGTGACCTCTGGGCCTTCTTTCTGTTCAATAACGGCCCAGCGTTCAGCGCCTACGGCTTTAACTCCATACGAGTTTTCAATTGCTTCTGTCCTGGTCGATAGTTCATTTGACATGTGAATTTCCTTTTAAGTTAATGATGTTAAGACTGGTTCTGCTGTTGTCTGTTCTGTAAATTCTTCAAAGTCGGAAAGGCCTTTCGGTCCTTCCGGGATTCTTGTTGTATTCAACCCCATGCGGCATCCAGTGGAAGACAAGAAGTCCATTGAACACCCATCCGCTAGTCTACTAAAAACATTTTTACATGCTCCACAGAACACGTCAAAATACTTCCCCTCTATAACGGTAGGGCACTTTTCAAAAAATGGCATCCACAACGTCCGCACTTTCGGTAAAGCGTCTGGGTCCCATGAAACGGTTATCATACGTTTATACTTTAGATCTAACAAATCTTTTTCGCTAGTATACCCGTTCTCTTTGGCTGCAACACTGGAGCTCAAGACGTCCGATTTTTGATACGGGAGCATTATCGGGACTATGAAAATCAATGGGTTAGCTAGTTCATTATTCTCTATTGTGACAAATTTAGGCTCCGACCTGGGCATCTCTACTCGCAAAAGTCCGTTCACAGACCCCAGATTTCCCTGCCTCCCAAACAAAAAATTACTAAGCTCAGCCCCGGGTCCCATTTTTTGTCTTGCGGTCCTCCCTAGGGAGAAGCTTGTGCTAAAGACGTTGCCCACATCTATTAGTGAATTTTTAGTAAAAAGAAAATAACTTCTAAATAAGTTCAGTGCTGCTGCCTCTCTGTATGTAGCAACTGGTACGCCATATATAGAACGTAACCCTAAACTATTTTTAAATTTATAGATCTTCATATTAATCCTTTTTCATATAAATTTGGATACCCCAGTCACACGGGGAAGCTCCGCCCTTTGTTATAAGCCAGATGAAGTTTACCCCAAGAGTTACTTCTCTATCCCCGGCATACCCATACCCATCTGTGGCATATACTAACGTATCGGGATGATACTTGTCTATCGCATATTTAATGGCTTGAGAAAAGTCTGTACCTCCGCGACCCTGCATATTTGGAGCATGCTTCCTGATGTCAGCTTTTGTTCTTATCTCAAACTCTCGCTGAAACATGCAATCCCATTCTATAGCCCAAAATACAAGGCCTGGTTTATAGCTTTTCAATCCGAGTCCTGCGGAGTACCCAGTCATAATATCCTCCGGGGACATGGACCCACTAGTATCAGTAATCCAAACCAGGTTGAAGTCCCTCACCTTAGCCTTAGCTGGTAAGGGAGTAGGAAGGTATTCCACTGGTACGCCCTGCATACGACGATTAAGCTTATGCGGATTGGTTCGTTTGTCATGAAATTTACCGGACTTTAAGGATCGTTTCAGCAAAGATGCCCAATCATATTTGGTCTCACTTATAGGATATAACTCCTCGAGCATCTTACTGAAGGATCCTGTTCCGATGGATTTGGCGGCCTTCGCCTCCTTGATAGCTTCACGGATTTTTTCTTCCATAATGGATTCCTGTATCAGGGAGATGTCCCCATCCCCCCACATATCATGAGTCCCGGGGGCATCAGGTATTCCGCCCTTCACTATATTTTCAGCAATCTCCTTTGCTATAGCGGAGGTTGCGGATGCCGACCCAGGAGTAGCTCCGTGTTTATTGCATAGCTTTTTAAAGTAGTACTCATAAGTCTGACATTTTTCAAAATCCACATATGGACCATCAACCATAGCCCCGTGCTCGTTAAGGCGTCTATGGGTGTGTTGCCCGGTACGCATGAAGTAGCTTTCGGGCTTCAAGGCGTATTGCCCTCCTGCCACTTCCTTGTTGTACGAGATTAACAAATCGTTATTAGCGATGTCCATGGCAATATTATCCAATTCTTGACTGTAAACACGGTCCTCACTTTTACACCACTCCTGCATACCTTTAGTTCTGGTCAAATGGTGTAAAACGATATGGTTTATTTCATGGAGTTGGACGTACATCAACGAAATATTATCCGTTATTTGCCCCAGGAGCGCAGGATTATAGCCTAATTTTACCCCCAAGCTGCTATCTTTCCCTGGGGCGACCCAGGCCACAGCCGGGATCTTCAAATCCTGGTACTGAGGGATGTATTGCAGCAAAGAGCGATAAAACCTCTGGTCTTTATAGATTCTCAGGATAGACGTTTCCCACCTATCGGTCTGGATAGCAATTTCTGCCTCCGAAACAAGGGTGTTTTGGGCCCCTGGTATTCCAGGGTCTTGGTTTGACATATTATCTCCTTAATTTACAATGGATGGGTCATAATGGGTTATTTAGATATGGCGATTGATATAACTTCCGATAAACAATATAAAGTTCTGTCTCGTCTACGCGCCCGCGTAGAGTTCCCAGAATTCTCGAAAGAAGCTTCCGTCAATGAGCAGGACTTAGGGGACCTGCCGTCGCACTGTTTTGCCTGGCCTGAAAAGAGGGCGTTCCCTATAGACAGCAAAGCTAATGCCTACATGAGCCATGCTTATTTCTTGGCCACAGCTAAGTCCGGAAGTGCCGTACCAGATCATGTTTTTGATAATTTAGAAAAGGCTGCCTGCATATTTTCCCTTGAAGGGGACCTTCAAAAATTAGCTGGGGCCTTAAAGAGGGCATCCACCCCCACAGCTAAGACCTCTGACTTTGGGCTCATGTACAAGCAGGCCGGGAAGGTTGTGTGCAAATACCCTCTACTTAATGGCGATCAGGTGAAGCAAGCCGCGGCTCATTTTGAAACTAATCACGCTACCTACCCGGTAGAGCATCAACGGATGATTGCGGATAACATCTTGCTCAAAGCTGCTAAATTTAACGTAGCTGTGCATCACCCTAGTGTATTCCAATGTGCTGGGTGCTCCTCCCAAATTGATGTTCCGGCAGCCGTGGAAGAACTGCACAAGCGAGCCTCTAGAAATAAGGGTACTACTTTTGGGCCCGCCTTTGAGAAAATTGCCGAAGCCTTGAGTTCTGTCAAAAAGCATGACATCGACAGTGTTCGGCGCCTGCAGGACCTAACCTATCAGCTAGACAAGCAGGCTGGTATTGACAAGTATTATGGTCGTTACTACAAGAACCCTTTGAAGTTCATGTACTCTGACAACGAGGTAGATTACTTGTTTAAGCATGCCGAAGAAATGGTCAGCCTTGGTGGCGACCAGGTTCCACTGACGTCTCTTTTGGCTCTCTCGCCCCAGATGTACGAAGATATTCTTGGGAAAGATTCTCATAGAGAACTTATGATAGGAGACCAGTTGGATCCTAATAAAGTAAAGATGGTTATTCCTACCCTACCCCGACCAGAGGCTATATTTTTACAGGAACAGCTTAGAGCAGCCGGCCTGTTCTCTTAATGGTACTACTGAAGCCTGAGTACTTCACAGCAGAGGGTATCCCAGCAACGGTATATAACCTAGGCTTAATTCGCCAATATGGCGGGCAATTCTACAACTGGGAGCCCCGCACTCTGTGGTTGGAAATACAAGACGACTACGGCGTGGAGCCTTCTGAAGAAGTTAAAGATAAGATTCAGGCCCTAGCAGCCATAAACGTTATAAACACTGTCTATACTGACTGCAGTGTGTTTAGAAGTGTAGCCTTGGCGTTGAATGATAACGACCCACAATTCGATATCTCCGGTGGACTAGATGTCCATGAAGTGGCTTGGGCGGTAGACGAGATCAGACGTAACGCCAACTACTCCCACCCTTGGGGGGAGGAGGTTAAAAGCTTTATTATCATCTGCTTAAAGTTCGAGGAGTTCCTTAAGGTACCGGAAGCTATATCGGACTTTATAGATTTGGATTATAAACCTGAAGTATCACCAGACATACTTAAGATACCCGAAGTACAGAAGCAGGCCGCCATACGCCATAAGCGAGTGGCGGCCTACATTCTGTACAAACGAGAAGAACTTAATAAGTATCTGGCCTCGTCCGGCTAGTCTATCTTATTAATTCTCGACAGCACGTCGATTGTCCGCTTCCCTACCTCCGGACTTAAGTCGTACAGCTCCCGGTTCAGCCTCTTCATGAATTTGTCATCATCACCTACAAGCTGACGTACCTCGTGTAGTAACGACACTATCCGCTCATCAGGAAGATCACACATGAAGGCACTAAGGTTCGGGAGGATATTCTTCATCTCCTCCGGGTCTACACACCTTTCTACTACCGCTATGGCTACGGATTTAATAAGATCCGCCATGACAGAAGCTTTCGAAGAGGTTCTCAAGTGCTGTACGTCCTTGGCCACCGAGGCATAAGAATACAACACCTTTTCTAGAGGTATGCTGTCATCTTGCTGGGCAATGAAGTCCAAAAAGATAGAAGCGTTGGCCTTGCCTATGTACCCAGAAAACATCTGCAATAGTTGTTTTTGGCTCGCTGTACCGCTAAGTCTGTTGAGCACGCTTCCCATCTTGACCCAGTCACGTGGGGTAGCAAACGAAGTCCTAGCATTAAACCCTTTATCATCATATAAAAAGTTGGGTTTATTTGAGATAAAGTCATACACCACTGGGTGCATACACTCTTGCTTTTTATACCACGACAACCATTTAGGGGCGGTCAGCTTCATATGTATAAATTGCTGCCTGGAGATATGCGCAGGATCGTCTATATCATTGGTCTGGAAGCTGTCCCCAATATTGGACGCCAGAACTATACTGAACTTCTCAGGCAAGGTATAATCCCCCATTTTTCTGTACAGTAACAAGTTCATCACTACGTTCTGGACGTCTTTATTTGCCCGTGAAAACTCATCGAAAAATAGGTAACCCCTGCCTGCTCTTGGAAAAAATACCGGGGGAGCGAAATCAGTAATTTTCATAGTACGAAACCCACTTTCAGTCTCTATTTCTCTATCCTCGACGATGAGAGCTCCCATCACATCAAACTGATCCATCTGGGACAGCTCACGAGTCACAACCACGCATTTCTCACCACTCTCCTTCTCGTCCCTCCTAGCCGCCTCATATACGACCTCAGTCTTACCGATACCAGGACCTCCCAAGAGATGAGGGACATACAAATCCCTGCACTTCCACCCAAGGCGAATCAGCTCGATCGCCTCCTCTGGCTCAGCCATAGATGCGCCATAAAACACCTTATCCTCTATTTTTTCTGACATGATCTACCTTACAAAAAGTAATTTGAATACCCACAATGCAGCTAGCAATATAGACCCAAGGAGTATAGATTTTATCGTTAGATATACTATCCCTGGGAACATAATAGACAACGCTGCGCACCCAAGTAATCCCATACCGGCTTCCGATATACTGCTAGACTTGGTGTGCATTTCCGAAACATATCTAGTTTCCCCGTACATGATAACCTCCTTAAAAATCTACATGACAACTCTCGTAATAGCTGCACCCGCCCTTACCGGGTTTACAAAATTCAGAACCTCGTCTAGTGGTATATAGCTTATCAGCCACAATCTTCCACTGGACATACGCCTTTCGTTTCAATGTATCCACCTGTTTTTGGGTAATGGTCACCTCTTGGGTTATTATTTTAGGTACCTTTGTCTTCACAAAGTATATAACCTTAGCGGGCTGGCCTTCCTCCGGTAGCTTAAAGTTATTCAATAGCGCTGAATATGCGGTCAGAGACTGCATATAGTTGCCAGAAATAACAAACCCTCCGTTATCTTTGTCTTTCCATGGGCTCTTACCCACAAACTTCAATAGATGCACAACGCCTTCCTTGTCTACCACATCTATGAAGTCCGTCAAAAATAGGTTATACTCCTCAGCCCCAGGTAGCGGGAGAAACACTTTCGCATCGATCAGCATAGGATTTAATGTATCCAACACGTCCTTTGCAAAAAGCTCCGTTAATTCCTTGATCTGTTCAAGGTTCTCTTCCAAGGCACCGTATTCCGGCTCCTCTATCCAGCTACCAGAACTGGAAGTGTCCTCCCACAGAGCCTTAAGGGTCTTACCTTCCCTGACCTCCTTGTTCAACACGGTATCCCATGTAGGGAAGCTACCCTCCTTTTTAATCTTCATGGCAGACGACATGGCTCGTTTCGCATTAACAGCGAAGTGAAACCCCATATCGCACAGAAACCCTTCCTTTTGTATTTTATTATAAAATATTTTGGTAGGGCAGGCGTCGAACATATTCATATCACCGGAGGTTAGGAAGTTCTTAAAATTAAGAGCCTCCTCCTTATCCCAAGTCTCCTCCTGCCCTTCCATGGCCCGGATTCCTTCGAAAATTTTCTTATCCAAATTGTTCATGACAGTCATCCCAAAAACTACAGAATTTTTTGCTACACAGCGTGTAGCTTCTATTGATCGTAAACAGGTCTTGTTTGATAATCTTGGCGTAGTTAATCAATTTACGCGCATAAGCATCAACTTCCAACTGATTTACTGTTACGTCGACCCGTATATGTTCTGGGTCGTCGTCCTTGCCCGTATACAACAGGCCACACTTCTGCTCCCCATTAGGAAGCTTCCAGTTCCACACCGCGGCCGCATAGGCTGCCAACTGCTGGCGATATCCTGCATCTACCTTGTACTCTCCCGTGATGTCATTGATCTTTGGTAACTCCCTGGCCGATTTGTAGTCCATGACGTGAAAGTCATTGTCTATTATGCACCCTAAGTCGATATACCCCACCAGATGCAGGTCCATGTCCTCACCCCCCGGCACCGGCAAGATTAGGAGTGGCTCAGTAAAGACCGGGTGGATGATTCCCTCCCATTTGTCCTTGAACCCATGGAAGCTGGTCATCAGCCTGTTGTACTCTTTATCCAAAAGCCATTTTGTGGCTTTCCCGTCAGTCCACTCCGAGCCCTCGTTAGAATACCAAACCTCTTTAAACGGTCGATATTTCTTGGTCCTATACCCATCCTCAATCGGGGTCTCAGGGACGGCTCCTACATCCATCTTACCACCAGCCATAATTTGATTCATGAGGATCTCGTACCCATCATGCATGGCGTTACCATACACTAAAGGCAGACTCTGTTTACTGGGTAGTTTGTCTATTCTAGAAAACTTATATTTCATAGAACAGGATGCCATGTCATTGCATCCGGACGGGGACAGGCCGAAAAAGTAATCCCTGTTCTGGGCTCTTTTATCCAAACCACCTTCATTCATCACCTGCCACCCAGGGCAGTCTTCTAGTTTTGTAATTTTCATTCTTACTCCTATCTTATGTGTGTGCCCGCCAAATAGGCGGCATTAGGTGGCATAGTATTTTTCCCATACCCCTTCTCTTCTTTTCGCGTCGACCACTTCTTTACACGCCTCCAATACACCCTCGCAATACCCAGGCTCAGTTACTAAAAACTCTTGGTCGTCGAGGGTGTACCAATGCGCCTTACCATCAGCCTCCAGGCGTACCCAAACAGCGGTACTCCCAGACCGGCATATCTCCCAGATCCTATACCTCTGCACCGGCGTTGGCTTATTGCGCTTAATCTTTGTTTCTATATTCACAGAGACGCCCGGCTCAAGCCCATGGGTCCCAATGACCAATAAGTCTGGCCGGCCAGCCCCGGTAAGTGGGCCTTGCACAACCTTATCAAAAAGACACGGATCGTAGGACTTTGCGAAGCCCTTTTTAAGTGCGTCCTTGAATGAGCTTTCTTTCATCTAAGGCGAGTCTCCAACGCATATTGAAGTCACGCCTATACGTATCAAAGGCTTCCAAACGCTCAACAAAATAGGGGCCATTAGCATGCGAACATTTTAATACAATGTACAAGAATGCACGGGCCCCCCACTTTGAAAAAGGCTTCCAAGCGTTTTCAGGTTTTTTATTTATCCATAGAGGGCGGGATACAGCTTTCTTAGCCATAGCCTCCCACAGGGGGTTTAAGGCTGGGTGAGCCTCCACCCTGGGATATTTTACGAAGCATATCTCGTCTATGCCTACCATGCCGTCTGGGAATCGGCTGATAGTAAATGCCTTAAATTCATCCTTAAGATGCAGGTGCACCCCATAGTCATAACGCATCAGCAAGTCCTTTCTTGAAGGCCCCCATGAGATCATCATTTTTCTGCAGCTTGGAATCAATAACATTCAACAGGATTTGATCTATCGTTTGCTGACGTTTCGGGCCTACCGCCACAATATGATAGATTATAGCTCTGTCCTGCTGCCCGATTCTAACGATTCGTCGAACTGCTTGATAATAAAATTCGCTGGAGTACGAGTAACTGAACCACACCATGTGGTTACATACTCCCTGCAAGTTAACACTGTGACTCATAGAAGCAGGATTGGCTACCAGATAAAGCCGCTCCCTATTTTTAAACATGGCTATAGCTTCTTCTGGTCTACTGTAGTCAGCTAGCACTATCAGTTTATCCTTCAAAGCCTTCCTGAGTATATCGTACTCCTTGATAAAATGCGCCCAGATAACCACTGACTTAGATGGGCCTATTTCGTCCTCTAGAATTTCTAGAAGAGTATCAACCTTAGCTATAGCTCCTCCAACATTAAAGTCTATAGCCTGACTATTATTGTCCATCACGAATTGGGAGGTTACTTCTCTCAGCTTCATTATTTTCGCAATGCCTTCTGCGTAAACAGGTTTACCATTTAAATAAACCATGCATTCCTTAACCAGTTTTTTATATACGTCGAACACAGTTTGTGGTAGGTACGCTTCTCGTGTTACGCACACATGCCCAGGCAGCTCCACCCCTGAGTCTTTCATTTCCAAACGGAACCCGCAGCGTGCTACCACCTCCTTTATCTTTTCAGGTGCCCCAGCCTTGATGTCCCACGCCACATAGTACTTACCGTCTCCCAAGGACTGCTGACGTGGCATGTAATGCTCCATCATGAAAGCCGTGTGGTGATGGCCAAAGTACTCCGGGCTCAAGGCCTTAACCTGCATGAACAGATCGTACGCTGCATTAGGAGCAGGAAGTCCTGCCATGATAACCTTGCGCCGCGCCAGCATGCTTAACTCCACTAATGCCTTGCTACGTTTAGCCTTAGGATTCTTGATCTTGGTGCTCTCGTCAATGACGAGCAGGTCAAACTTCTCCTCTAAAAGGGTATCCATCAATGGTACACACTCTCGTAGTTCATC
>Ga0307379_10008089_pt1 | contig 14226 bp, 15 predicted proteins | sample UN2MG_FD_202237 | JGI IMG/M metagenome (GOLD analysis project Ga0307379, IMG submission 202237) | Soil microbial communities from Risofladan, Vaasa, Finland - UN-2 | ecosystem: Environmental > Terrestrial > Soil > Coastal area > Acid sulfate soil | place: Finland: Risofladan, Vaasa | collected...
GCCGGTGGCCGCGAAGGTGCCGGTGGCCGCGAAGGTGCTGGTGATCTGTTAGCAAGATACTGCTTCCAAAGATACGTTCCACCTAGCCCGCCGCCAGCTCCTAATAACCCGCCGTATAAAGCACCTTGACCACCGCTCAACAGACCACCTAACCCGGAGCCTAAGCCCAACCCAATTAGACTATTACGTGCATATTCATTGGACCACAACTCCTTTAAAAAGTTGATAATCTGCGCATACATCGGGCTATCTTCTGCGGCCTCTTTTACTATTTCTCTAAATTCCATTTGTATATCCTACCTAAAGTAAGTTTACGGTCTTATGGCACTATGGCTGTTTCTGGATATCCGAATTCACCAGAAGGGAGAATCTGCAAGTTTTGATCTTGGACACGCTTAGCGGGTAGACCGATCAATCCATATGGTATTCCCTTATTGACAATATCAAGAACATTCTCTTTCCCACCAAATCCCATAGAGGCTTCTAAAGCATTAGCCAGTTGTTGCTTATATCGTTTAGTATAGTTAAATCTCCACTCATCAGCCAAATCCGGAGCTTTGTTAGAAAAACTTCTACGTAATGCCTCCATCAAATACTCCGGTCTTCTTATAAGCGCTCGACGACCGACCGGAGAAGCTGCCATATTGAAAAGAGCGCCGGGAATGGTATCGCGTGTTCGAACGGCCTCTGCAACCGGCTGCCCATAGTCCTCTACCAGTCTAGCCATATAATCAGCTGTCTCTGGTGTCAAATTAGCCATACGCCCCCCACCAGCTAGGAAAAGAATTGCACCGCGTTTTCTTTTTTCATAATCCACGGGCGCGACTAAACTGCCACGTTGGCTACCTTTATCTTTAGACCTCGCGTCCAAAGCAGCTATTAGCTCGGGGCCATTAAGCTCGCTCAACGGCTTCTTCTCGCCAGATTCGGTAGTGATCAAACCTTTCTGCGCGTCAGTCGATCTGGATATGCGTTCGAGACCATACCCACCGGCTGCGCCTACACCACCACCTATCAGCGCGTTACGCAGGTATCGCCAGATATTATTCTGGCCATATGTGGGAGGTGTTAAGAACGTGTAGAGCCCACCCGCACCAGCGCCCATTAAGCCACCTAAGGACAGATAGTGAGCCAGCCGTTTAGCGTCTTCTGGGTCTGGTGCCTTGGCAATCTTTGTCAGTCTATTTGAGACGTATGGGAGTTTAACCCACGCGTCAAAGTCCATATACTCACTATCTCTGGCTACGTGTGCTAATTTGTTTAGGCTGCTCACGCTCTTCACTCCTAATTCTAGCTTCTTCGAGGGCGAGGATTCTATGTGGGTCAAGCGTTTGTTGTCTTTCCAGATACTCACGCATAAGGCTTCTCGCCAATGCCTTGTTATCTACCATTTGTGGAACTACTTTTATAAGCTCGTTGAACGCCTCAGCTACGTCTTCTGCCGGGTGTCCTTTAATAATCTGATCAGAGGATAGAAGTTCGGCAATAAGCGATTTGGCTTTGATCTTTGCTACTTCCATATCATTAGCATCATCAAATATAGAACTTAAATCTATTCTCTCCTTAGCTTTTGCTGCACCAAAGTCGGAGTCATTGCGTATTTCTTTAGCTCTACCAAACATCTCAGATAGAATCTTCATCGGAACGTTGTGTTGGTATCTAGACTTCTCAACCGCCGCCTGGATTGGATCAGCAGACCATGGACGCAAACCGGCGTCTTCGAGCTCACTAGAAAGAAGTTGTTTACGCATACTCCACTCCTTAGCCCTGTCACTTTCAGCCTCTAGACGAGCTAGGAGTTCGCTCTTCTGGACACCAGCAATCTCGCTTCTCTGCTTAGCTTCTCGCTCCTCGCGTACAGCCCGGGCCTGGTCAGTCTCGTGTTTTTCCCCACGACGAGTCTCTTCCGCCTCGTCTACCAGCCTCTGACGCTCTCTATCTTCTTCATCCGCTATGAACTTACGCTGCCTTCGCATTTCATCAGCGACCTCGTTAGCCCATGTGATATCCTTGGTGTGCTGAAAAATATCTGCTCTTCTCTGTGCTTCGGCAGCATCTTCGGACCACTCAACACCGGTGAGATGTGTGAATTGTGTCGTATCTCGCGTTTCCTTAGCACGAGAACGTAGCTCGCCCATCTGTTCCCTAGCTTCTTGCCCGCGACCACGCCTCATCTGATCCCTGACGGAAAGCTCTTGCAGACGATTCTGATCTGCGCGCAACCGATTGGCATAATCCGTAGCCGCTTGCTGAGCCTTATTCCATTTCTCGTCACTCTTGTATTTCCGCGCATCAAGCATGGTCTTTTCTACATTAGCCCGCATAGTTTCCAGTAAACGAGGATCTTCTTCTGTACCAGACGAGATACTTTTTAGATAGCCTTCGCGGGCCGGGAGATCTTTGCCCCCAAACATGGGAGCTTTAAATCGAACTGAGCCAGACATCTTTGTAAAAAAAGAATCGGAAGCGCTGGCCTCCTCGGCAGCCTTGTCAATCCCAAGCGTGGTCTTAATGTAAGAATCTACCAGCTTCTTGTCAGCAAAGCTGTAGAGTGTATTTGCAATTTTTTCCTGCGCTGTCTTTATCTTCTCAATATCCCTGCTTAACTCCTGGAGTCGGATGCTATGCTGAACACCAGATTTCATGGACACGAACGGCTCTTCGGTAAAATCTGTAAGAAGAACAGTAGTAGCCATCCCGCCTCTCTTTGACGGTTGAAATCTCTTAGCTAGCTCGTCCAGGTAATTTCTTGCCTGCACTCCGTAAAGCCCGAGTAGCCTGGTTTCCGCATTCTCAAACGTAGTAGCTGACTTGGAGAGCTCTGCGACAGTTTTAGACAGGTTCTCTTCAAGAGCCCAAAGTTCATCTACTAACTTGGCCTTCTTTTCAGTAAGCTGGTTGTTTAATTGTCCGAGCTCTCTCTTACACTCGATAAATGCGTGTTCCGTAGACACATTTATAGTGTCGGCGGCTTTCTCCATAGGCCAGATACTATTGTAATCCGGTCTCGCCTGGATATAGTCTTTAGGTGTGTCTAAAACAGCAGCAGCTTTTTCCATCTTCGCGCTCTTAGTTTCTTTATACATTTCATTAATCACTTCTGCAGCATTCACCAACGGCACACTCGCTAGCTTAACCTCTAGATCTGGCGAAGACTGAATCTGCTTTAATTGTGCTGTTACATTATACACTTCTGCCAGCCTTTTTACAAATTCAGGTTCGAGGGAATGTTTTATAGCTGCTTGTTTTACAGCATCTTTTGGTGATAGCCCACTTCGTATCAGGCGGCCTACAGATCTTTCCGCCTGTAGAAACCTATCTCTATTTACCATGCCAATCGGTTCAAACATTTATTCCTCCTCAACCTTGAATTTCTCTAGGTTTTCAAGCCCGGCTGGTAACAGCCGCTTTTCGTCTATGTCATTTGTTGGATTATCAAGAACAGCCACCGGGATCAATTGAAGCTTGCGCATGTTCTCTTCTATTTTAGCATATTCGGCTTCAACTGGATCGGTCTTGGCGTTTTCAGTCTCAAGCATTCCGCGTTCTGGTGTAGATTTAGCATGCCGCCACAAGATAGATGACGCTGTCTCAGCAGTAATCAGCTCCTTATGTGCAGCGTATAGAAGCTTCTTGCCTTCTCTGGTTTTCAAGAGGCGAATAACCTCTGTCTGCATCTCCATAGACGAACCGCTGTGAAGATAGTCGCAAAACATCTCCCACCCACCAACGTAGCTCAGCAGTTTCCAGAGCTGATCATTTTCCTCTACAGGATGATTAAACGTGGCTATAGCGGCGAGCAACCTACCAAAAACGTATCCCTGGCTCTTTAACTTGTTTCTAACATTGTAGTAACACTGCTCATAAGCTATAACCGTTTCCACGTCCATAGCAATATACTCGGCTATCTGTAGTGGAGCCGCACCACCTATAATACCAGCCTCTATTATCTTATCTCTAACATCTGTCGGGTTTGATCTTATAAAAAAGCACGTGTAAATGTGTGGATGCACGAACTTAAGATATAGTATATTCTTGGGCTCACATTCTGTGTAATCCCTGTAGAACGCAAGATACCTATTAACCCAAATATCATTAGCCGGATCAGAAAGTATCCCGGCATCAAAAAGGTACTTAGACTGCTGCACCACGAAATCCGGGGCGCTCTCATCTGGTATCTCCACTAAACCCGCTAAGTCGTTACTATTCACTGTATGATCTGCTAGACGCCTTCATCAGAGAATGAGAACGGAACCTCACTAACAGAAGGTGAACCGGCCTGGCGCAGTTTCAAAATTACCGAGCCAAGTGTTTCAAACACATTCAACAGCAGGTCTTCAAGCTCAAGTAAATCGGTTTTACCAAGATCTTCTTTGAACTCAGACCACCGCCAATACATGTTAAACAAAATTCTTCCAATCCTATCCAACCCTGTCAGAAGATCGCCTACATACTCATCAATAAATCTAGAGGAATTAGTAGCTGTCATAATAGACGAGAGACCGGCAAGGTCTATCATCTTGTCCTGTCCACCAGCCATAGCTTGTTGCGCCAGCATTGCGGCCTGTGCAGCTGCGGGGTCTTCGGGCATAGGAAGCAAAGGCATTCCAGGAGGAGGACCCATTGGAGGCATACCGCCTGGACCCATTGGAGGCATACCGCCCATCATCATAGGATCCATCATCCCACCGGGCATAGGAGGCATAGGGGGTGGGGGCATCATCATCCCACCCATAGGACCCATTGGAGGTGCAGCTTTCTTAATCAACCGTATTATCGACTTATGCTCAGCTTCTTTTAGAGTCTGTTCAGCAGCTTTTTCAGTAAGACCATAGGTCTCGACAAGCAGCTTCATAGTCTTAGGTTTAAGTGCCGTCATCGCGCCTTCCTTCTTGTCGTCTTCTACTGCATAGAAACCGGCTTGTTTAGAAATACGCAGCCTACTGGTGCCTTCTACCAATATCAGATAAGCTTCCGTCTGACTCAACAGGTTGATTGAGTTTTGACGATCAGGAGCAGTAGGCACAGTTTTAAATGTCCCAGGAACTACCATAACCTTTTCATTATCATAGCCTGTGAATCTCTCGACCTTAGCGTAATCATTCTGGCTTGTAGTGAAAACGATCTTGCCACAGGCTATCTCGATTTCTGTATGACCATTAGACAGCGTAACTTTATTCTTGCCATAAAACGGCCCGTATGCCTGTCCGAGAGTAGGACCAACTATAATAAACCTCTTCGGATCTGGATAATTCTCCGGGCCGTAGGATTCATGCATCGAAGGTGGCGCGCAACAGCTTGTGTTATCAGGTATTTCAGGAACAGATACCAAGCTAGAGGAGAGGCCATCATACATCTCTTTCCAGTAATCTTGCGAGACGGATTCCGGCGTATTAAGACCAAAAAAGTATGGAGTCTCCTTGCTCTTCTTGCCGTTCAAATCTACCACAGTTGGCTTAGGGGAGTAATATCGATCCGCATGCGTTTCTGGCACAATATACAGATACTCTTTTATTTTGCCGTCAGGTGTAATTGTGCTATAGAGACCGGTATGACTCGGCTCGATAAAGTTGAGCGCAGTTAGATCCATCACTGAAGAAGCTTCGGACGGTTCTCTGTAATCTTGCACCACATACTTCTGCGTCTTTAGCTTCACAACTTCCTGTTCAGTAAGCCGGTATGGAGCTTCTTTTCTCTCTATAACTACGGCAACGCCAGCTTTCTTCGTTGGCTTTGCTTCTTCTGCAAACTTAAAGATTGGTTCTGATTTGGGACGAAGAAGTCTTATGTTGCCTTTTAGCTTGTTCACAAAGTATTCAGCAACCTTTATATCCGACAGCATCAAAGAGCATAGACCTTCTCTACCGGCATCATCTGCTTTCTTCAAGGCTGCAGTTATATCGATATTAGGTAGTGCGATTTTCTTACCGCTCTTAGTGTAGGCCGAGATCATCTCTGAGGCGCGTTTAATAGCATTACCAAGAGAGGCCCTCTTAGCTTTACCAAACTCCATACCAGGAGACGGGCTTGACCCTATATTACCAAAAACAGACAGATCGGGTAGCGCGCCGTCAGCACCATCCTCAGCAGCCTCACCTAATGTAAGTGGTTGTTTAGAAAGAAGATAAGCAATCCAGTCATCAGTGAAAGGTGTGAAGAAGTCCTTACCTTTAACATAGAGCAGACTCATACCTCTGGGCTGGCCGTCGAGGAAAAATATCGGAGCGTAAAGTAGGAGATTGTCAGGTATCTTAAATACATGCACACCTACTGCGCTATTATCATCGTCATCATTCTTTAGCAGCTGGAATCCCACAGAGTACTTCTTGTACAGTGAGGAGTCCTTATTTTTACGTAGACTGTAATCCAGCTGCGCAAGATCACGTTCTACCTTAGAAGTATCTTCCGGCATTATTGTCTAACTCCCATGTTTATCGAATACATTATAATAGATACCAAAACTTATTACAAGCCAATTGATCTCCTCACTGGCCCCATTTCATTAATCCGCTTTTGTTGTTCTTGCACACTAGCGAGCAGTTCTTCCATCCGATTATCTGTGCCCGTAGCGGGGAAGAGGTCTGACCCATGACTACGCGCCATCCACGGAACAACCGAAGAGACCGGACCGATTACGGGTGCTAGATTCGTTCCTATATAGGTGCCATATGCCGCAGCTAGATACTTCTTAAGTTGTTTTATATCGCTTTTGCTCAACTTCGTGGGTTCTGGTTTCTTGCTTACAACTTTATCGTCGCTAGTCCGAGATTTATCTGCAACATCTGAGGCTATCCTGCTCGCCTGGTATTCGTGATATAGGTTAGCAAACGGGACACCGTAAAGAGCCATATAGAGCGTTTTTAGCCGACGGCGTGCAAAATCAGACATATGGCCAAGCTCGTGTCTGGCCATTGCTTGTTGAGGGGCTACATTAAACACAGTAGCAGTGTCACTAAACGGACTATAATGGTCTGCTCGTAATAAAGATGTGTAAGCTGCAAGCACTGGAAGAGTAGCGGTTCCGTAGAGTTTGCCCAGCACAGAAAGATCGGGTCGCTTCCAGATTCTGCCTAACTGTCTAAATGGCCTAACCCCACCTAGATCGAGGTTTCCGCGGTCCTCCAACTCCACCAACTTTTCATACTCTTTAACAATCTTCTTTACTTCTTCTATACGCTCTGGTGTCCAACGACGCCATGAAGCACCCGGGAGCCCCAATGTTGGGCCTAGACTTAGTGTGCCCATCAACCTGCCTAGAGTTCCGCTTATGGGCCTTGTTGCCCAATGCGCGGGTTCTTTGACATCAATTGCTCGCTTATACACTTATTTAACCTCAGGGATCTTACCCGTTAAAACTATACCAGGAACCACAGCCGTTGGTTTATTGGGATTAGTCTCAGTAGTCCCACTATATAAAGCATCTAATAAGGATCCTTTAGCGTAGTACCCACTAGCCCTATCCAACCAATCATCTGAGTGTGCTGCAGACTCCATCGCACGACGCATTTCCGATTCAAACGGAGGTGGATTTTCATTCACAAGAACTTTATTAAACCCACCACTAGCCAGATTGTTAACCATACGCTTTGTAAGTTTTGTTCCTATTGTGTACTGACCCGCCGGCTGTTCGAGATATAGCCCTAAACCTAACTTCGGACCGACCTCCCTACTTGTATCCCTAGGTGTCCAATGTCTAGAAATGTAATTATATTCTACAATATCATCAGGTAGAAAATCCATAAACGGCTCAGTAACTCTGACGTGGTTTATTAAACCCTTAGCGATAAAGTGTAGGTTGCGCTTATTATGACTAACACCAGAGTTCTTTAGCGCCTCTGAAAAAATATCAACAAACTGGGCGCGCGCATCACCAATCCCCCGTAGTCTGGCAATATCGGATGGATTAGGCATTCCGTCTGATAATCTGTCGCCACGCTCAACTTCTTGACCGAGCTTTACTGTAGGAACAACTCCAGGCTCAAGGAAGTATTCGTTTTTTCCTACGACTATCCTCTTGCCGCCTAATTCCGTGTCCTCTATCCGATTAACAATACCGCCGTCTTCTGCAACAATAGCACCACCAAACGTAGATGGAACCGAAATAAGATCCTTTATTGTTTCAAGACCACCGGCTGCGCCCCTGTTTCCGTGCTTGCTGGATATGGATGCTTGACTTAACGGTTCTGAAACGCTCTGAGCAGAAGTTAAACCTGCAAAACTACCTATCTCCGGATAGTCGGGGATCTTGCCAACAGCTTTTTGACAGATGCCGTATTCAGCCTGACACGTAATAGGAGAGCGGACAAGAATCTGCTTATACTTTGAAGATAACTTTCGCATTAATTGGGGAGTTAGAACATCATTTCTTTTTGCTAAAGCGCCATAATCAGTAGCTATCACAGCGCCTTCGTAGTCTGGATCGCGTGGGTCTATCTGAACTCCATTATGTGAACCGCAGTCCTTTTCGGTAACGCGGAGTTGTTGAGTAGCCAGGGAGATTTGATTGGTAATATCACCTGCAACTGGTGTAGCAAACTTAGTATTGTAATATCCGAGACGCGAACCATATGCAGTTGTCCAATACTCTGCCGGTGTTAGTCCTTCGGAATACCCATGGAATATCGGAGTGTCTATCTCCTCGCCGTCCATTCCTACAGAAGACAGGGAACCAGCAACCATATCCAGTAGCGCAGCCTCTGACCCTCTCGAACCGCTTGTAATCTGTAGAGGGAAGGCGGTGCCACGAAGATTTTCCATCATTACCTTTATGAGCTTTGGTTTGTAGTCGTTGAGTATTTTAATCGTGGCCCGACTTTTTTCTTTTGGTGTCATCTCAGAATTGCTTCTCACCGACTTAATGAGATCTGCAATCTTATTTCGCATAGCTACAACTTGCTTTGGAGTAGTAAATGCATCAGATGTCAAAGAGCTTCTGCCACCATAGTAGTGTGCTGACTCCTCGCCTATCTCGTGTAAACGCTGAAGAACATCACGGTATTTCTCCGGGTGTTTCTCAGCAATATACGACATAAGCGTCACTATAGTCTTTTTATCCAACGGACGCGATTCGACAAGCATGTGCGTGTCAGAAGGCAGCGCATCCTTTAACATCAAAAGACCTATAGTCGTAGACGGGGATTTGGCCACTTACTTCGGATTCTTTCGTGTTATTATAGTGTGCTAACTAAGGACTTCTTTTAGCTCTAACGATATCTCCTCTGGTGTATCTTCTGGACATATCTCTTCTCCAGCTTGGATGAATGATACAAATTCACCAGCAGGCAGTGGTACATAAATCTCCTGAACAGTAGTACGGGTCTCCAACTCAGGGAGAACCTGTACATGGCGTATTGTTAAGCAACCAAAAGAAAACAGCACAACTAACAGACCAACCAAAAGTCTCATTACATTTCACCACTGTCGAGGGCTTGCTGATACTGCATCCTTTTAATTCTGTCCATTGTAGTATCGGCATCACGCATTTTTGACAGGACAGAAAAAACGTGTTCGCGGAGCGGATCATCCACGGCTCCGGCGTTGAAGCGATCTATCTCCAGAATCGCCTCATCTACAATTCCACGGTCATATGTGCCATTTAATACGGCAGAGATAATGGCGAAGACCTGGTCTTTCGTATAAGTCTTTTCCTTCTTGAACAGTGACGTGATAAATTCAAACATTACTGTCTACTCCTTTTAGACTAAAATCCACCGCGATCCTCACTTATCCTGGGCGCGGTAGAAGGAACTGCGGGCTTTCTGGCCTCAACCAGTCTTTGTAAATATGCTACCATTTCAGATATCGGGGGTGTGTCAGAGGCTGTGGACATCGCCTGGCGCTTACTTGACGCCAGCCTACCCCACAAATTTTTTATCGCGCTAGGACGACTGGTCGCCTGAGGGATAAGATATTTCTTAGCATTCACCGTGCGCTCTTTTGGCGTTACTGGGAGCCTCTGTGGTCTAGTTGCGGGCTGTAAAGTAGTTGACAGCTGATTTATTTTCCCAGGCATTTTCCTGAAGATACGTTTAGCTGGATGATTCTCTGGCAGTGTTGTCCCATATGCGTAAGCTGACTTGTCCGAGGCGTGTTTGCTAGCTTGAATAGCGCGTTCTTGAGCCAGAGCTGAATCTTTGCTTGAATGGCAGCCTAACTTTTTAGAGCCGTCGTGTGAGTAAAGAACCCAACTACCGCCATTACCGCCAGAATCCGTGCAGCTTTCCTCGCGTATTACAGCAGCCTTCTCAAGATATAGCTCGATTGCCTGCTTGTAGAAATATAGCTGTTCTGGAGTAGAAACAGTAATATCAGCGCCTTTCTCAATTTGTGCCAGAAACGAGGCTATTGTTTGCTCCGCGCACTTTTTAACCAGACTAATAAACTTCGCTTCCGCCTTATCTGTCAACCCTAGCGATTGACAGGCTAGCTTTATACCATTTTCAAAATTTGTCATATTAATATTCGCATACTTAACGTCGGGAGTTAAACCGCCGTCGTCAGTCTTTCCAATCCCAGGCGCTATTTCCCTAAATGCATTATGAGCCTCGGGATTATTAAAAAGTAAATTGTACCATACAGCCCCCGGATCACCAAACCAGGAACGCAGTTTATCTTGATCGGCGTTTGATCCGCTGCTGTAATTTCGTTTAAGCCGCTCCAACAGCTTGTCATATTCTTCTGGACTGTGCGCTCTCTGTCCATATAGCTGGTAGAAAAGTCTCTGCACATCAGCCAACCTGGGTTCAATTTCAATTTGGCGAGCTAGATACTTATGATATGAGTCTCGATCTGCAAATGATTCTAGCCCCTTAGGCACAGACCATGTTGGTGACTCCAGCGACGAGTCCTGCATAGCGTGCGTACCTAGTTCATGCCGCATCGTCCTCCAGGCTGCATTATACGGATGCATAGGGTCATTGGCATACAGCCTTGAACCCCCAGCCTGTGGCACTGCCTGTAGCGCCTCCATCTTACCTTTAGATAATAAAACTTTCGACGGCTCTAAAATACTGCGCCGAGCAAAAAGACCGCGGGGCTGAGATACCGCCGCAGGCACAAATGCTGCGTTAACTTTAGCACCGCTGTGTTCTTGTCCAATCTGATTAGCATAATCCTCGTTAATAGAGGAAATACCAACAGGTGTTTTTAAATTACGCCAATCCCAAGAATACCGCTGAGGGGCGGAGTTTTGATACTCGCGCATCTGGTTAAGTTCTGCATCAGTGTTGCGCCCATAATAGCTTTTAAAAAAATCATAAGGGCGCATAGACGTAGAAAATGCTGGCGAGGACCAGGGAATATTTATTTGTTCCTTGGTCCCCGCTGCATCAACTAGATTACGCAGATCTGTATTACTCGGATTCATAACTTGAAACGAGTGTTACTTCCCGGCGATAAAATCTTGCAGGAACTGAGCCTCACGTAGAGCTTTCGCGCTATTTAGTGAATATGGCTTATCTTTGCCGAGATACCCGACACCAGCACCTACCCCACCACCGCCGAGGGCAGCTAACAGTGTAGCCAGAGGACTTTGCTTTTTACCCATTAGCGCGTAAAGACCGGCCTGGCCTAAACCACCAGCCCCACCGCCGAGAAGCGCGCCTAGGAGCTCAGGGGGTAACCCCTCGTCTTCCTTGTCCTTATCGGCAAACGCATCAAGCATACCTGTAGTAGGAGGCATAACGGGCGGTTTTTCCTGACCCCTGCTTGCAAACGCATCAAGCATATCTGTAGTAGGAGGAGGCAGATTTGTAGGTATCCCGGGGGCTTCAGCCTTTTTTACCTGCTTTACGATTTTAACAAACTCTTTCTGCACGGTATCGGGCATTCCCGCTTGCTTGCAGAACAATACAACGCCTTGTTCAAAATTGTCCATCTTTTATCCTTTCCTGATAATGCTACTCATTATAGCAATTACCACGATTAAATTGCAAGCTATACAGTAAGTATAGCCTGCGTGTTTTTTACTTTTTCCTCTTTACAAACAAGGGGGAAATCCTTGTCTCCTGACACGGAGATCTGAATAGTCCCTTGTGCCAACTCTTTAAGAACAGCACACGGGGCATCTTCACTAGCAAAAACTACAATTGAAAGAACATCGCTGACGACGAATATATCTTTATCCGAATCTTTAAACTTTATGATCATTGCAACCCCTGTACGATACCGAGCAATCTCTGGTTAGCGTTTGGAGTTCCCTCAGGTGCCTCTAACTGTGGCGGCTGCTGCTGCATCATATCAGTAAAGCCGCCACCCATACCCGCTAGTTGATCTGGCTCCCCTATGGGCATATACGGGTCTTGAGAGCTCGTGAGCAGTGTTAGTAAGTCATCTAATTTCCTGGCAATGGTGTCAACCTTAGCAGACAGGTCTTGTGAAGGGGCGCTGTCTTCGGACTTTGTTTCCTTCTTCTCCCCATCCCCACCGCTGGATACCTCTTCAAACAACCTGCGAAGATCATCAAGGCTTACTGTTACAGTTTCTCCTGTTGGTTCGGGCATAGGAAGTGACCCTCCCATCATTGTAGGATCCATGGGCATAGGCAGCGGGGCTCCTCCCATCATCGAAGGATCCATTGGCATAGGAGGTGGCGCTCCTCCGCCCATCATCATAGGGTCCATTGGCGGGGGCATACCACCCATCATAGACGGATCTGCTGCCATAGTAGGATCTGGTGCTCCTGCGGCTAAGAAACCAGCCTTTTTCATCTGCATATTTAACTTATCAAGCTTAATCATTTTTCAACCTCTATTTCTGGTGCGATAGGCACGCGCAACTCTACCCCAGGCTCTCTCGTCTGTTGCCCTGCTTTTATTGGAACATACACAACCTTATAAAGAGTAATCACAAAGCCTAGAACAGCAATAAGGATCGCGACTATCCTGTATACGGTATTCCAGTTATTAGCAAGCTTGGCGGACATATGAACCGCCTCTTCTTGCAGCGCCATCCGTTCGGCTTCAGCCCCCGCTTGTTTGGCAGAGACCTGGATTATATTACCGCGATTATCCTTAACATCATCTCTGAGCGGGCAAGTAAGAGCGTGCTTCGATATGGCAGCTTCCATAGCATCTGAGAAAGCAACTGCCATCTTCTCCACCTCGGGCATAGTTAGCTGCCTGTTAAAGAGATGGTTTTCGATAACGCTCTTGAGGATGAGTTTAACGTCTCCAATGGACTTATTGTAGAACGGACACTGCGCTTCCATTTATCTCTCTATCAACCTATTTAGTAGCATCTGCACGGCCATATTCCTCGTAGACGCACATCCCGTAGCGCCCTTTATCGTAGCTTCAACCGTTTCCTCGTGACCTTCCAGTAACACATTCTGGCTCTCACCCAGGCTAACGTTCATACCACTGTTCTTAGCAAGGAATATAACAGGAACATTAATCCCCCGTGCGTGCAGAAACTCTATAATACGTTTTATGACTTCGATTTGTCCATTACGCGCATCTACAATAACAGCGTCGAGACCCGTTAAATCGGATGTCTCAAAAGCTGACTCATCTTTGTATGTCCGCACACCGCGCTTCTTACTTAACAGCGATGGAGATGCGGACACATAGGCAATCGCATTCATTTATCTTTTGCTTTCTCTTCCTCATCAGCTTTTTTCAGAGCGGCGAGTAACTCATCAATTGCTTGTTCATGGAGGAAGTTGGCCGCTTTTTCAAGAGCAGCAGTTTTAATTACATTAGTTACTACCTGGACTAGTTTGTCTTTTTTCATACTTACTCCCGGTTACACTCTACCACCCTTTGTTTGCTTTGAGCATGTCGAGTAGTTCGGAATAATCATCTGGTGAATAATTAGGCTCTGTGTCTATAATCTTTTTGGCATCCCTTAAGCTACCCGAATTAACCAGACGATTTACCCACATTTTCTCAGCAGGACTGATGCCATCACCATCATCGCCTAGAAAATTATTTAAAAACGCACCGCGGGCTTTGTTGCCCCAGTTACTGCGTCCTAGTCCGTAACCACCAGCAGCGCCGAGACCGCCACCGAGCAAGGACTGGATAATACTACGCTTTAACGGATCACCCATAAGTGCGCTATAGCCAGCGCCTACGCCTGCGCCACCAAGACCGCCAAGCAAAGCCATCATAGCTGGATCTGCTGTATCCAGCGCTTCTTTATCCATAGTAGCAAGCTTTACCACAATCGTTTTAAATTGCTCAGTAGCGTCCTCTGATAGGTTAGCTTGCTTGCAAAACAGCTCTA
>Ga0307379_10008090_pt1 | contig 14225 bp, 13 predicted proteins | sample UN2MG_FD_202237 | JGI IMG/M metagenome (GOLD analysis project Ga0307379, IMG submission 202237) | Soil microbial communities from Risofladan, Vaasa, Finland - UN-2 | ecosystem: Environmental > Terrestrial > Soil > Coastal area > Acid sulfate soil | place: Finland: Risofladan, Vaasa | collected...
ATGATTTTGATACTGTCATGTTTCCTATAAATTGGAATTACTGGTACAATAATCATCAGGGGGAAGCTGTAATAAAAAAAGCTCGTGAAACGAATAAAGGCATACTGGCTATTAAAGCTTTGGCTCACAGGCGTTGGAAAGATGGCGAGGAAAGGCATGGATACAAAACCTGGTATAAGCCTTTGTTTGATAACGATGAATTAGCCATGCTCGCACTCAAATTTACATTATCAAAAGATATTGATTCTGCAGTTAGTCCAGGCGATAAAAGGTTGTTGTATAAAAGTATTGATTTAATAGAAGATAATAAGGGTTTTTTAAATCTTTCAAATTCCGAAAAAGAAAGATTGGAAGAATTGGTTGATCTATATGGGGGACAACTTTATCCAATGGTAGAACCCTAATCTGTTTTTAGAAATAAAAATACTCCCCTTTTAGTCATATATTTTTTTGCCTAAGAACAAAAGGCCTAGCCCCAAAGAGTTGGAATAACCTTACAGGGTTTACTAAAAGCCATTTCCTAATTTTCATAGGAAGAATCTTTCAGATAGAAAGAGAGAGTAAGGGAGTAATAAATTGTTTTCTTATACTGTCTTTTTATTAATAATTATCGAAAAACGCTTTATTAAAATAAATTAATACTGAAAAAATGTAGCAATAAAAGAAATGGCGTCTGTGAACTTGTGAAGCCTGACCCCAAAATCTTTTTCAATATTATAAAGATAAAAAGCGAGGAATTACTATGTCAGAGAAGAAAAAGTATCGCATTAAAGTAACCAAGAATGGTCCTTATATCGTAACGGGTGGAGTTCCCCTGTCGAAGCAGAAAATTAAGATAAACGACAACGGCGAGTCTATAGGTTGGACAGAGGGCCAGAAGTATCCAAATCGTGAGCAATATGCGCTCTGTAGGTGTGGTCATTCAAAAAACCATCCTTATTGTGACGGTACTCACACTAAAATTAAATTTGAAGGAACCGAAACTGCAAGCAGGGATAGTTATTTTGAAAGAGCGAAAAAAATAGAAGGTCCTGAACTAATACTTTACGATGTTCGAGACCTATGTGCTTATGCACGCTTTTGTGATGTGGACGATACAGTTTGGAAACTGGTTGGTGAGTCTGATGTTCCGAGAAAAAAGAAACTTTGCATCAGAGAGGCTACTGATTGTCCTGCTGGCAGGTTTGTAATTATTGACAAAAGGACTGGTAAAAAGATTGAGCCTAAATCTGCGCCATCAATTAGTCTTATCGAAGACACTGCCGAGAAGGCCAGCGGGCCAATCTGGGTTAAAGGCGCTATACAAATTGAGTCTGCGGATGGTTATGAATATGAAATCCGAGAAAAACAAACGCTTTGCCGTTGCGGTCAATCCAAGAACAAACCATTTTGTAATGGTGCTCACTGCTCTTGTCAATTTTACGTTGAACATTACTAGTAGAGTTTTTAACTATTTATCCATCTAACTATTAAGGATGGTGCGGAGCAAAAGTTCCCTTCCAAGACATTTACAGCCCTTTGGCCTTTGCTGAAGGGCTTTTTTATTATAAATATTCTTCCAAGAAAGAAGGATTTTTTAAACCTTTTGTCGTATTAATATTAAGAGGATACGCAATAGAGGGTCGCATCTTTATCCTTGACAAACCCTTTATTTCTCCTAACTTTTAATAAACTTTTCCATTTTCATCACTTATACAAAAATTACAAAAATCGTCTAACATCCTTCGATAGGAAACTTAATCAACTCCCTCAGCTTGAAGATTTGTTGCATATCCCGGATAATTTGGTTACAATTATTAAATAAAAGCAGACATAAAAATCCAAAGGCAAATGATGAGAAAATATTTCATAAGGAGGATATTAAAATGAAATTGAAAGGAATGAAAATTGCCATTTTAGTTGAAGATTCATACGAAGATTTAGAATTGTGGTATCCCTATTACCGTTTAATGGAAGAAGGCGCTGATGTGAAGCTCATTGGACCGGAAGCTAAAGTATATAAAAGTAAACACGGATATCCGGCTGAAGCTGATTTATCTGCCGCAGAGGCGAAGGCAGATGATTTTCAGGGAATCGTAGTCCCCGGAGGTTATGCTCCTGACCGATTGCGCCGTTATCCGAAAATCCTTGACCTGGTTCGGGAAATTTTTGAAAAAGGCGGTGTAGTCGCTTCTATCTGCCATGGCCCCTGGGTCCTTATCTCGGCGAATATTATGAAGGGTAAAAAAACCGCAGGTTTTTGCTCCATCAAGGATGACCTCATCAATGCCGGAGCGATTTATCTGGATAAAGAAGTCGTAGTAGATAATAATTTAATTACTTCCAGAACACCTAAAGACCTCCCGGTATTTCTTCCGGCTATTATTGCAGCTCTCAAGAAATAAAATAGAGCAAGCAAGAGAAACAAGCATCTAATAAATGAAAGGAGGAGGCATGAAATGAGATTATTTGGCGGAGTTTTTATGGGAATTATATTTTTAACCGTAGGTATCATTTTACTTCTGAATAGTATTTTTAATTTCAATATCAATATATTTAAATTGACAATAGGAATTCTTATTGTTTTGTTCGGAGTATTTATCCTTTTTAATGGTTTTGGTTTTCAAGATAGCAGAAACATTGTCTTCAGAGAAGGAATCATCAGGGTTTCAGAGGTTCAAGATGAATATAATATTATATTTTCCTCAGGAACTGTCGATTTATCAAAAGTAAAGATAGAAGGTGAGGTAAAGAAGATTGAGGTTAATACTATATTCGCAGATGGAAAAGTTATCCTTAGTCCTGATGTGCCAGCATTGATTAAAGCGAGTTCTGCCTTTGGTGAATTGGAATTACCGGATAGATCATCATTGATATTTAGTTCCCAAAAATATAGGATAGGTGATATTAGCACTGATCAAGGATATTTAGAAATTGGAGCAAACGCAGTATTTGGTAAACTGAAAATTATCACTACTAATTAATTTTTATAGTTTCCCAAAGCGAAAAAAAGATTGGATATTTGTAGGATAAAAAAATCAGGGGTAATATTTTACCCCTGATTTTTTTATCTTTAGTGAGACTTGGAAACCCATCGTCTTTGACGGTGGTAGTTGACTGCTCGTAAAAGTTTATCTAAGGTGAAATTGGCACATTTACTGCTGGACTTTCATTGCAACCCTCCGATTTTTGAGTCACACTTAGGTTATTTCCGACAGTATGATCAAAATCTTCGGGAAGGTCTAATTCTGTTAATGTAAAGCTTCCGTTCTCATCAGCAGTGGTAGTGGCGGTGTGTCCATCGCCATCAGTAATGGTTACGGTTGCTCCTGGCGCTACAGCTCCTGCCGCTCCACCAATCATCATTCCTCCTGTACCAGTAGTTCCACTACTTGCGGTAATCTTGGAACTATCTGGTTCGGGGCAATCAGGCTTAAAACATCCTGTAAATAGCAAAGCAAGAAAAATAACTACTACTAGACCAATAAGAAAAAGCTTTTTCATTTTTATCACCTCCTTAATAATCTATTCTCTTGACAGTAATCTTCTATTTTTTTTATCACCTCCTTAATAGAATACATAAATTGATTTTATTTACAGCAATTATTAGATATTAATATATACATCAATATTGGCGGAATGATTTTGAGATTGTTGGAGGCAATTTAAAAATGAGGAGTATTTCGAATTGCTACATTTGTTATAAATGGTATTTGGGGTAAATAATATGAAACTAATGATTGTCTATAGAAATTATTAGATTTAATTATTGGGATTTCATTTTTTGCCCGAATATACTAAATTATTAAAAGTTCTTTATACCTTATATACGATATAAATTTCCTTATTCCTTCTTTTTATAGGAAATTTTATAATTTTTGTTTTATTTGCATATTTTTTTTGAAGAGTCTTAAAAATTTTTATAAATTAGTAAACAAAGATAAGGGGAATATGAGAAAAAATTTATGGAGCAGACCTGTTAGATAAAAAATATCTAAAAAACTTGACAGGAAATAAAAAGTATGTTATATATAGACTGACGGTCAGTCTATTAAATATAAGGAGTGATTGGTAATGGTAAGAATCCTTAAAAATTATCAAGAACGTAAAGATGAATTCCTGGATACGGCTCAGCAATTGTTTTTTACTCAAGGGTATGACCAAACCTCTGTGGATGCGATTATCCATAAAATGGGGCTTTCCAAAGGCACCTTTTATTATTATTTTGAATCCAAAGAAGATTTACTGGATAAACTGACTTGTAAAATGGGAGATAAGATTTTAGAAGAAGTCAAAAAAATTGCTGATAGAGAAGATTTAGATGCTGCTGCCAAATTAAATGAAGCTTTTGCTGTGACCAGAAGCGTAAAATTAGAAAACATAGAATTATTAAAATTATTGATAGAAGTGCTTTACAATGACAGAAATTTATTTTTCAGGTATAAAATATTTCGGAAATTTACTGACTTGATAGCCCCTGAATTTACTAAAATTATCCGGCAGGGCATGGATGAAAAGGTATTCAATACAACCTATCCGAATGAAGCAGCCCACTTGATTTTCGAAATAGCAAATACACTTTCCGGAAAAATTCCCAGCCTTATCATTGATTTAGATAAAAATCCCGAAAATATCAACAAAGTTGAGCGGGAATTCAAAGTGTACGAAAATGCCATAGAAAGAATCCTCGGCGCTAAAGAAGGCACCTTTAACATCGTTAACCGGAATATATTAAAGAAATTTTCTGAGAAGCTGAAAGATTAATATGAATGGATCATTATGGTTTTTAATCACAAATCATAGGAGCAGGAGGGAAAATGTTTAGCATTAAACTCGGTTTAAAAAATTTAACCCGTCAGAAAAGAAGGCATATTATTACCATTTTAGTGATTGCTTTTGCCTTTTTTATTTATCTGTTTCTGGATTCTTTAATGGAAGGCATGACGGAAATGTCTTTTAACAATATAAAAGATTATGAAACGGGAAATATCCAAATAGCTTATCCTGCCTATTGGGAAGACAAAGATAAACTGCCTCTGGACCATTTAATCGATTTCAATGAGGATATAGAAGAAAGCTTAAAAAGTATGGATGGTGTGTTGGGGATTTCTCCTGAATTAAGATTCAAGGCCAACCTGAATAACGGGATTGATGAAATTGAGGTTCAGGGTGTCGGCATCTCAATTGAGCAATACAATGATGTTTTTGCGACTCAAAAGCATGTCATTGAAGGTTCGATGTTTGCCCCGGGGGAATCAAAAGCGGTGATGGGTGTGAAATTAGCCGAATTGATGGACTTAAAAGTAGGTGACAATATAACACTTTTATTTAGAACGAAAGAAAATACTTTTAATACCATTGATTTGGAAATTTCGGGATTAGCACACACCCCCAATCCCTTAACCAATAGCGGAAAAGTTTTTGTGCCTTTGGATGTTGCCCGGGAAGCCTTGAATGTTGAAAATGGCGTGAGTATGGTGGCCGTTAAAACAAATAGGGATACCCATATTGATTCAACCATTGAAGATATTCATCAAATTTTTCAGAAAAAAAACTTGAATATTCATGCTTACTCCTGGATGCAATCTGCGAAAACCGTGATAGCTGTCCGTACGGCAGAGGATGCGGAAACTGCTGTGATGTTAATTATCATTTTATCGATTGGCATGATTGGGATCATCAATAATGTGGTGCTGTCCAGCCTGGAAAGAGCCAGAGAAATAGGTATGATGAAAGCATTGGGAATGCGGGAGTGGGAAATTGTTTTAGTCTTTATGGTAGAAGCAACCGGCCTGGGCATTCTCGGTGGATTGGCCGGCTGCCTTTTTGGCTATGCAGGTGTTTGGTGGATAACTGAAATCGGGTATGATTTAAGTTATATTGGTGGAGATATGTCCTCATATGGTGTACCGATCATTGATAAAATCTATGGCGCCTGGAATTATTCTTCCTTTGTCTTTATTTTCTTTTTTGGAATAATAGTAGCCTTGCTTTCCAGTATAGTACCTTCTTACTGGGCAGCGCATAAGGACCCGGTAAAAGCAATCTATAACCGTTAGGAGGAGAAAACTGGAACAAAGAATAAAATTATTAATGAGAATGTTCTTAAATGCATGCATTGGTTTGCTTGTCAATGGTTAAAAAAGAATGATTGATTCCGCTAAATTCATTAAGGAGGTCAAATTAAATGTCTTTACTCGAATTAAAAGATGTTAAAAAAATTTATCAGCAGGGGAAAATAAAAGTACCGGCCCTGAGAGGTGTGGACTTGAATGTGGAAGAAGGTGAGTTTACCACCATCTTTGGTCCTTCCGGTTCCGGAAAAACGACACTTCTCAATATGATAGGCTGCCTGGATACGCCTACTGAAGGAGAAATTCGCCTGAATGACAAGAAGGTAAGTGATTTATCCCGAAAAGCACTTGCCATGACCCGGCGCTATAACATCGGTTTTGTGTTCCAAAGCTATAACTTGATTCCGGTATTAACAGCTTATGAGAATGTAGAATTTGCCATCCGCTTGATAGACCATGCTTCGGCATTGCAAATTAAAGAAAAAGTGTTAAACATGTTGGAAGAAGTGGGGCTTAAGGGATTGGAATCCCGAAGGCCGAATGAACTTTCCGGGGGAGAAAAACAGAGAGTAGCCATTGCCAGAGCGTTAGTGAAAGAACCCAAGCTTGTTTTAGCTGATGAACCAACGGCTAATCTTGATTCTGAAAATGCTGCTGGTGTTGTAGATATTATGCGGAAAATGAATAAAGAATTAAACACGACTTTCATCTTTTCTACCCATGACCCCATGGTCATGAAATATGCGAGAAGATTAATCAATCTGAAGGATGGTATGATTTCTGCTGATGAAAGGAGGGGGTAAAAAATGTTTAGCTTTAAACTGGGCTTGAAAAATTTAACCCGTCAAAAAAGGAGAAACTTCATTACAATATTTGTGATTGCCTTCGCATTTTTCAGCTATTTAATGATGGATTCTATCATGAACGGCATGGAGGAAATGTCTTTCGATAACATCATCAATTACGATACAGGGAATGTTCAAGTGGCTTATCCTGAATACTGGGAAGATAGGGATGAACTGCTCCTGGAAAATTTAATGGATTTAAACCGGGATATGGAGGAGAGCATAGAGAATACGGATGGATTATTGGGAGTATCTCCCGAGTTAAGGTTTAAGGCCAACCTGAACAACGGGATAGATGAAGTATCGGTTCGAGGTGTGGGCATCTCTATCGAGAAATATAACCAGGTTTTTGGGACAAAAAATTATGTTGTTGAAGGTTCGATGTTTGTCCCGGGCGAACCAAAAGCAGTCATCGGTGTCAGATTAGCCGAACTCATGGAATTAAAAGTCAGTGATTATATCACTCTTTTAGTCAGGACGACAGAGGATACCTTTAATACCATCGATATTGAGATTGCAGGGCTGGTAAGGGCTCCCAATCCGATGATTAATAACGGCATTGTTTTTGTGCCTTTGGAGGTTGCCCAGGAAGCATTAAATGTAGATAACGGGATTAGTATGCTTGCCATGAAAACAGTGACCGGAAATGAGGGTACCGTTATCAAAGCATTAGCGGATAGTTTTAAAGATAAAGAATTGGGGTTAAGAGCATATTCCTGGAAAGAATCTGCTGCATCCGTTATCGCTTTAAGTGCTGCCAAGAAGGGTGGCATCGGCGCTATCCTGTCCATCGTTCTTCTGATCGGTATGCTGGGGATTATCAATAATGTTATCCTGTCTGCCCTGGAAAGAACGGAAGAGATTGGCATGATGAAAGCCCTGGGAATGAGAGAGTGGGAGATTGTTTTTGTCTTCATGGTAGAAGCAACCGGTATAGGCATTCTTGGGGGATTAGCCGGATGCCTGCTTGGGTACGCCGGTGTGAGCTGGTTGGTGAAATACGGATTTAGCTTAGATTATATAGGCGGAGATGGTGCTGCATACGGTATTCCTATTCTCGATAAGATTTATGGTGCCTGGAATTATCCGGCTTTCAGTTTTTTATTTACTTTAGGTGTCATCATTGCAGTATTATCCAGTATATTACCGTCATATTGGGCAGCGCATAAAGATCCGGTAAAAGCTATCTATCATCGATAAGGAGGTAAGAAATGAAATTTTTATGGAATTTAGCCAAAAAAAATCTATCCAGATCCCGAATTAGAACATCAATTTCTATTATTGCTATAGCATTTGCTATTTTTGCCGTGGTCTTTGTCCGTGGATTGATCAATGGGGTGTTGGAGTCTTTTTTTGAAAACCATATCCACTATAAAGCAGGACATGTACGAATCATCGATAAGGAATATACATTAAAAGAACGTTTGATGTCTTTAAATTATACTTTGGATGGATTTAACGGAGAAGGCTATTCTGAAATGAGTGAAAAAATAAAGTCAGTGGAAGGGGTGGAACAGGTTGTTCCTCGACTTAAGTTTGGTGCCCTGGTCAGCCTGGAAGACGAATTGGTCGGCATGCTGGGATGGGGCGTTGACCCTGCTGAAGAAATAAAATTTATCGGCATTGATAAAAAAATTATCGAAGGCAGGATGGTTCAGGAAGGAAATAAGGAAATCGTTATGGGTGCGGGGCTATTGAAAAAAATAGGTCGTAAAGTAGGGGAGAAAGTCACTATTTTATATACAACGCCTTTCGGCTCCTTTAAAGGCTCCACTTTTCAGATTGTCGGGAAATATCAAAGTGATATTCAGGCACTGAATGATCGGCTGTTCTTCCTGCCGTTAGATCAGGCTCAGAGGATTTTGGAGATGCCGGGTGAAGTAACAGAATTACTTTTAATCACTTCAAATTATAATAAGCTGGATTTAGTCTTGCCCGATCTCAATGAATTATTTTCCCGGGAAGATGTATCCGGAAAATATGCAGTACAGCCCTGGAATAAAGGTTATGATCTGGTTGAGCTTTTTGATATTGCGATCACAATGTACAATGCCATCTATATATTTATCATCATACTGTCTTGCTTCGTATTGGTGAACACATTGATTATGATTGTCAATGAACGTACCCGGGAAATCGGAATGATGAGCGCGTTGGGTTTAAAAGGCAGGGAAATATTAATTCTCTTTACCATGGAAGGAGCCATGATTGGCGTCATTGGCAGTGCTCTTGGCACCGTATTGGGAGGTATATTGACCAGGATTTTTTCCGTTGTCGGCATCGACTATTCCGCGGCTTTTGAGGGAATGGAAAGTACAGATTTACTGATGAGCCCCATTTATTATACGGTCTTTAGCCTGGAGAATCTTATTTTTTGCTTTACATTAGGGGTGGTTATTGTCACCATTGCCTGTATCATCCCGGCGAGGAAGGCAGCGAATCTCGAACCGACCGAAGCATTAAGAAAGATATAGGAATTAAAGCGGCGGATGCCGGAGTCGGAAATTTATAATGAGTAGTTAGTGCTGATGAAAAAATATGATAATTTAAACAGGTGAGGTTAGCTGAAGGTCAATTAACTCAATAGCTAACCAATTTACCAACTAACCAAATTGAAAGGAGAGTTTACAATGCAAAAAATTAAATGGGTTTTACTGATAGGAATGACCATATTAATAATGCTTTCAAGTTTGATGATAGCTGCGGCTGTTGAAATGACTGCCGAGGAAATCATCAACATGAGAGATGATAATGAATATTTTGATACCGCTCAAATGGAAGCAGAAATGATTATTGTCAGCGGCAGCAGAAAAATAACCAAAACAATGACTGCTTTGACTGATAAAAAAAATTCTTTGGCTGAATTTACCAATTCACAGGACAGAGGAACAAAATTCCTTAAAATAGAGGGTGACCTGTGGATGTTTTTTCCTGATGCCGAGGAAATCATTAAGATATCCGGACACATGCTTAACCAGGGGATGATGGGGAGTGATTTTTCCTACCAGGACTTGATGGAATCGGATAAATTAACCGATTTATATGATTTTAAGATTATAAAGGAAGAAGAACTGGATGGCCGTCCCTGTTATGTATTGGAAGGTATTGCCAGAGAAGGAGTAAAAGTATCTTATTACCGTCGTGTATCCTGGATAGACAAGGAAAGATTTATCGGTTTAAAAGAAGAGCTATATGCAGAAAGCGGCCGCATATTAAAAGAAACCAAAGCGAATAAAATAGAAGAAATTGAAGGACGTTGGATTGCTGTAGATTCAGTGATGGAAAACAAGCTGAGAAAAGATACCTATACCCAATTTATATTAATTCAAATCAATTTTAATCCGGAAATTCCTGAAGAAACATTTTCTTTACAGAATTTAAGGTAAAGATAATCAACTTTTTTTATTCTTTCTTTTCTGTCATTCCCGCAGAAGCGGGAGTGGCAGAATTTTAAATCGGGACAGTGTATTGACGGGTTTGATGAAAAAGGCAACCGGTATTTTTTTAGAAAAGTCCTTGTGTCTGAATTAGAAAAACATAAAAAATAAAAAAATGTGATGACCTGCTTAGCATCAATCAAAGAAATTGACAAGGAGAAACTATAAAGTGAAAAAATATTTTTTTATCCTTATATTCACCATGATACTTGTCTCATTATTCGCCACAACGACCATTTTTGCCAAGATGGATATAGGTGGAGAACTTAACTTTGCCTTAGCCGGTGCGTTGTTTCGGGAAAGTGATGCGCTGACCTACCCACAGGCAAGTTTGGATTTAGAATTATTTATTCCTTCATTCGATAACAATCAAATCAAATCTGCTGTATATATCACCACCAATCCGGCAACCGGCCAATTGGATTTTATGTTTAAAAAGCTTTACCTTAAACACAAGTTTGATAAATTGCAGTTGACGGTGGGACGCCAGCCGATATCCTGGTCATTCGGTTCGATGCTTAATCCGGTTGATTTCACGCCGGGGGCGATGGTCATGGATGAAGAGACCGGTTCAAAATATCAGGATGCAATAGAAGCCTATTATCCGATAAACTGGAATTCAAGTGTTGCGGTCATTGCGGTGTTTCCTGACGGCTTAGCATTTGAAGATGTGAAATGGGGAATAAGGGGTCGGACGACACTTTCAGGGTATGATTTGACTCTTAATTATGTCCGGGAACCTAAAGATAGCAGCACGGAAACATTGAGCCCTGCCGCTCAAAGAATAGGTTTTAGCGCTAAAGGAGACCTGGGTTCTTTTGGGGTATATAGTGCCATAGGATATCATTTTGAAGATATCAATAACGGTGATTTTGCGTTTTTAGCCGGAGGGGATTACAGTTATTTTTTTGAATCGGGAAGCAGGATTTACTTTCAATTGGAATATCTTTCCATCAAAGAGACAAGATTATCTTCATTGCTGGGTTCATTTGCATTATTGGATAATGTTATGGGTGAAGATTCAAGGTCCAATCTTCTTTTAACCCGGACCTCTTATGATATCAATGAATTTTCTGCCATTAGCCTATTTACAATTACCAGCTTAGACGATTTCAGTACCATTATCATGCCGAATTATTCTAATCAAATCAGTAACAGCTTAACCTTTAATTGTAGCTTTGCCTACTTCAGCGGGAAAGAAAATACCCTCTTTGGTCCCGGTTTAATAAGCGGAGTTCAGGAGAAACCAAAAATGACCATTGAAGCCGGTTTTACCTATTCTTTTTAAAAAAATCTTTTAAATTAGATAGCTAAAATCTATTTAAAGCCCCCATATCCTTGATTATGATGACTTTTTTATCGAATTCGATAATTCCTTCCTCCCTCATTTTAATGAGCTCTCTTGACAGGGAAGGCCGTTGAATTCCCATATGTTCAGCCATCTCTTTTCTGGAGAGAGATACTTTTATAACATTGCTCCCTTTTTTCTTATATTCTTCCATTAGAAAATTCCCAATCTTTTGTCTGATGCTTCCCAGGGAGAGCATCTTAACCTTTTTATTTAGGATTAATAATTTATTAGACAGTAGTTCTAAGAAGTTCTCCATAAACTTATGGCAATTGGTTAAACAGTTGATTAAATTTCCCTTCTTTATAAACATAATCTTTGAATCTTTGATGGCCCCGATAGTAGCCGGAAATTCATTCATCTTAGAAAAAAGGACAGCTTCCCCGAAGATTTCCACTGGTTTTAATCGGGTAAGAGTCAATAATTTACCTGAAGGGTAGAGAGCTTGTGCCTCCAATAGGCCTTCCAGTAAAATTCCCAATTCTTCACACTTGCTGCCTTCAATGACCACCACATTTCCTTTGGAGTATTTTTTTATGGTATAATTAGATATATTTAAAAAATTAGAAAGATCTTCATACTCCATATCCTTAAATAAAATGCACCTTTTCAAATTATCTGATAAAACATTCATGTTTAAAACCTCCTGAAAATAAATCGGTAACATTGGTTACATACTTTCTTTTCTTATGATAGTACAATGACTCTGAAAAAACAAGCACATAAAGATGGCGAAGACAACCAAGATTATTTTTAGAATATTGTTTTCTCGATTTAAAAAATAAGGAGAAGATTATCATGAAAAGAAAGATAATTAAAATTGAAAAAGAACTATGTAATGGCTGCGGCCTATGTGTCGAGGCCTGTCATGAAGGGGCCATTCAAATGGTAGATGGTAAAGCTCAATTGGTGAGTGACCAGTACTGTGATGGTTTGGGAAATTGTTTGCCCGCTTGTCCGGCTGGAGCAATCGAAATTATTGAAAGGGAAGCTGACCTCTACGATCAAAAGGCAGTAGACGAGAAGCAAAAGAGCGAAGAGAAACAAAAACAGGAAATACCCGTCTGTGCCTGTGCGGGCGCAATGCCCCGAAACATTGCTCGGGAGAAAGCTGTTTCAAAACCATTACAAGATACTAAAGTAATAAATAATAACCTAAGCGATATCCAACAGCAGCCCTCTGAACTTCAAAATTGGCCGATTCAACTTAAATTAATAAATTCCGGAGTAGACTATCTAAATAATGCCAACATTTTAGTAATGGCTGATTGTGTTGCTTATGCCTACGGAAACACCCATCAGGAATTTATAAAAGACCGTATTACTATTATCGGCTGTCCCAAATTGGATGACAACAAATATTATACCGAAAAACTTACCGAAATCTTTCAGAGAAATAACATCAAGAGTATTACAGTGGTTCGGATGGAGGTCCCCTGCTGTGGCGGTCTATTTAGTGCAGTAAAGACTGCTATGTTAAAATCAGAGACCATTGTCCCCTATAAAGAGATTGTTATAGGGATAAATGGTGAAATTAAACAGTAAAGAATGAGAAAAAAGTAAAAATTAAAGGAGGCTCTTAATATGACCGATAAAATGTTTTGTTACCAATGTCAGGAGACAGCAAAAGGGAGCGGGTGTACTGTTCGGGGTCTTTGCGGAAAGATAGATAATGTAAGCCGATTGCAAGATTTATTAATTTATCTGCTAAAAGGAATTTCATTTTACAGTTCAAAGCTCAGGAAACTGGGAGCAACTTCTGAGGAAGCAGATAAATTTCTCTTAGACAGTCTGTTTTCTACTATTACCAATGCAAATTTTGACCGAAGCGACTTTGAGGTCTGGATTAGAAAAGGGTTAAAATTAAAAGATGAAGCGAAAGAGATGTTGGAAAAAGCCGGAGAAACTATCGGAGATAAAGTTCCCGAGGCAGCAATTTGGCAAGCTGATACCGAAGAAGAATTTGAAGAGAAGGCCAGCGAAGTAGGAGTTTTAAGTACTAAAAATGAGGATGTCAGGTCTCTAAGAGAGCTTATCACTTATGGCGTAAAGGGGATAGCAGCCTACACTGTTCATGCTCAGAATCTCGGTTATGAAAATGAAAAGATAATTGAATTCATCGAAAAAGCTCTAACCGCTACCACCAACGATAGCCTCTCTGCCGATGATTTGGTTGGTTTGGTCTTAGAGTGTGGTAAATTTGGAGTAGAGGCTATGACCTTACTGGACAAAGCCAATACTTCCAGTTATGGGAATCCGGAGATAACTAAAGTAAATATCGGAGTCAGAAATAATCCCGCAATTCTCATCAGCGGCCATGACTTAAAGGATATGGAAGAACTCTTGAAACAGACTGAGGGAAGCGGGGTAGATGTATACACTCATGGTGAGATGCTCCCTGCCAACTATTATCCAGCCTTTAAAAAGTATTCTCATTTTGTAGGTAACTATGGCAACTCCTGGTGGAAACAGAAAGAAGAGATTGAGAGCTTTAATGGACCGGTTCTCTTTACCACTAACTGTATTGTTCCCCCCAAAGATT
>Ga0307379_10008091_pt1 | contig 14225 bp, 31 predicted proteins | sample UN2MG_FD_202237 | JGI IMG/M metagenome (GOLD analysis project Ga0307379, IMG submission 202237) | Soil microbial communities from Risofladan, Vaasa, Finland - UN-2 | ecosystem: Environmental > Terrestrial > Soil > Coastal area > Acid sulfate soil | place: Finland: Risofladan, Vaasa | collected...
TGCCGAAGGGATTTTGGGGCTACACGACGCCGCTCTACGCTTTGATCGACAACGCGGATTACGTTTCTGTACTTATGCCGTACACTGGGTTATGGCTCATATACGCAAGAAGGCAAAGAGTATGCGCCTTCCCGTTCATCTACCCTCGCGTGTAGAGTCTGGGGCCATCGCCCTACCCCTGGAGCTGGAGTACGGAGATGGAGAGCTATACGAAAATCCGATGTTGCCGTCTTATACGCTGGAAGATGACTCGATACAACGTCGATTCTTTTGGCAGGCATTATTGAAGTTGCCGGAGAGGATGCGCGAGATTATCGTTCGCCGGACAGTGATGGAGCATACGCTAAAAGAAATTGGGGAGGACCTCGGGCTGAGCCGAGAGCGCATTCGACAACTACAGAATAAAGGATTTGAACGACTACGTCGATACATCGGTTCTCGGAATGCCGCATGATTCGCCAGATCGCGGGCCTAATTGTGCTGGCGTTCCTCCTCTTCATCTTGTTTGACTTTCTCGTTCTCTTTGTGTTGATGCTCGTGACACTAGGAACCCTGCAAAAAATAGTACATTTGGTTATCCCGAGCGCCTATAATGGGGTCTCCAAAAGGAGAAAATCCCATGCAGAATAACGTGGCGTTCCTAGGCTCGGAACCCGGGAACCTAAACACCAAATTTGAAGATAACATAGACGGTGTATAGATATTGGGCCTGCGGGTTCAAGGAGACAATATGAGTGAAGGAACAATAAAACTACCCCCCTACAACCCAAAAAGATCCTGCGACAAATGTGGTGGGAAGTCAGTTACAGAGCCTGCTGCCACTACTACATATCAATCTGGCGGAGTAGTTCAATATATAAATGGTTGGCCTCAGAAGCATGAACAAGAACATTTACTTCGGACCTGCGCTCGTTGTGGCTTCCAGTGGTTAGAAAGCTGCATTACCGGAAGTCCGGACACAGAGTGAGTGTTCTTCCCGCAGAGATGCTGGCATCCGATGCATTACATGATTTTACCGAGCGCCGCCGCTGGGTGCTTAAACGCTTAAAGAATGCGGTGTTAGGGGAGTACCCCGATGATGAACCTATGCTTCAAGAAGAAGCTAAAGCGCGTGTGACTGACTTCTTTCGAGCTGAATTAATATTCAGTCCTTACCCCCCGGAATTTAACTTAAAAGCCCAGCCCCCTGGAAATTTATGGGTCGCAGCAAAAAACCTACCATCGGCCCTGGCGCTGGTTGGAATTCGACCGAATGCCGAGGTTCCGAGATACGGCAAGTACGTGATCCCCGGTTGCCAGGTACTGTGCGAGAGTGGCCGAGAAGCCGCATACCTGCTAAAGGCTGCACCGCATGATATCGTAATCTGCCACAGAATATTAAAGGATGGGGTAGATGGCTGAGAAGCGGACGGTCGTACTGAGCTTTTTAGGTGGCCCGGGAGTCGGTAAGTCTACCTTAGCCGCCCTTATATTTGCGGAGCTTAAGCTTGTTCGTACATCCTGTGAATTCGTTCCGGAATACGCCAAAGAACTAGCTTGGGCGGGAATGCTTGGTACGTCTACAAAGCAACGTAGTGCCCAATCATCTATTCTTACAGAACAGCTTCGTCGTTTACGGGTACTTAATGGTCGTGTAGATGTGCTAGTACAAGATACTTGTGTGCTGCTCCCCGCGATCTATGGCGATGCCGATCCAGTTCGTACAGTGCAAGAGTTCACTTCCTTCCAAAACGTATTGGTCTTTGTAGACCGAGTGATAGAGTACGATCCGGAGGGCCGACGAGCCAATAAGCAGTCCGCCGAGGCTATGGATGTTAAGATCCTGGAGACTCTCAATACGCTTGGATTAGAGCCCCTCCACGCTCACCCGACCCGCGAGGATGCTCAGCGAATCTTAGGAGTTGTGTTGGCACTGTTATTATGAGTATCGAAGTCATGGTCATGGGCCTAGGAATATGTAGTCTATCATTGCTTGGTTTAATCCAAGCGCGGCTCTCTAAGCGCGAACGTAGGCTTTTCTTTGTAGCCTTCACAACGGGCTTAGGATTGATCATCGCCGGGTTTCTCGACCTCCCATAAAAAATTTAACTCCTTTACTATTGGTCAGGGTATATTAGTCCTGGGCCGTCGGTGTATTCGGACTGGAGGTGACCCCCCTCACCCCTCGAATTCCGACGGCCCCATTTAAGGAGTAGTTATGAACCAAGAAACTGAAACACCTTTTGCAAATATAAAAACAGACGTGCAGCGTAGGCGTGCCGCAGCTTTTATAGATGTTCTTTCAGAACACAAAACAATTCAAGTTCACTTAGAAGCGGTCCTGGGGCTAGGAGCGTTGCCTAATGCTCGTGACACCTCGGAAAATCTAGGGATATCTCGAGTAACTTCAGGAGTCAATCAAAGTCTAGTGACCAAACAATTAGGAGCCTTGGCAGAGTATCTACGGGATTTAGCTGACGCTATGGATACGCCGATAGACAAGCAAGTAATACGTAGACGTATGGGTGAAGTACTCCATACTATTGCACAAAGTACCACTATGAGTATGGAACAAAAAACCCAGGCCGTTGAACAGGTGCTACGGATTAATGGTCTGGAACAAGGGAAAGCCACTGCGCACCATAATCCACAAACTGATACCCACTCTTTATTCGTGGATATTGGTAGTTTCATACTAGACTGTCCAAGTGATCGAGAGTACTTAATGAGGCCTACACAATCATGACACGCGGAAAGAAGAGACGCACCCGGAAATCGGAAACTGAAGTTTCGCGTGCTAAACGCCTTCGTATAACCTACGAACTCGTAGCTGAGGACGTAGCAATCATTCTGCATTGGGAGACACGGAACGGCCGAGATACTTCAGAAATGGATACTCAAGCTGGAGTTCAACGAGTGGTCCGAGCCCATATTACGAATTGTGGTATACAATGGGTTACTTGTACTCGCGAAGATCGCTCCTACTGGCGGAGTTACGGGTACAAGTCCCAGGAGCACTTCCGGGCAATGGCTCGACACGCTTTTCCAGAACTGAGAAAGGGCGAACGATGACGCGGGTTAGATGTCGGGACTGTCGGTACTTCAAGGCTAAGGAATTCGAAGTCAGCACACTCTATACTGATCCAGAGAAAGCCCGAGAACGCCAGGAACAAGAGAAGACAGGGAAGCCGGTTTGGCCTTGCAACGTACTTCAAGCTGACAGCCTCCATGGCATACCTATGCCTATTTCTATGTGCCATCACGCAGACTGCTTCAAGTGGGAGACTGAAGAGACTCCGGAGAACGGCGAACGGATGGTCAAGGAACGTATGGCAGGCCAGGCGCAGCTAAATCCGAAGGGCCGATGTGCGCAGTACCAACGAAAATGGTGGAAATTTTGGGCTCCAGATCGGGCCCGGTAGGAGAGAAAATGTTCAAGTGGTTTACCAACCTAATTGCTACGAAAATCGTTGCCCTCTTAGTAGAAAAGAGGCAACTTCAAAATCTTGTAATGGATGCGGTTGTCGCAGTACTCGAGATGGATCCGGACTCTGAGTTGAAGTATCGAAGTCTTATACTATATGGTGACGCAGAGCGGAGGGAAAGACTCGAGGCCCTTCGCTCAAAGCTCATCAACCACTCTAGAAGAGTTTATTCTGATTATCTCCAGAACGACATTAGTGCGGCGCTCCGAAGGGAGTATGGTCCGGAAATCAATGCGCTAGTTCGGAATTCGTTTGAGAATCACAAAGACTTCTTGGAAAGGGAGGAATTTATTGACTCTGTGGTCGACCGGATTCGGCGTAAACAGCTAAATGTATGATCGTTAAGGTCCAAGCATCTCTGAGTACGAACCTACCCGAGCAGCAGTACTTGATCTACGACGAGGCACGCTCTATCAAGTTAGAGGGAGCAATGACTCAAGCCCTGGCGGAGCGGCTCAAAGGTCGTCCCAAAGTGTATTTTGAAGCAATCTTGATGGGCGTCAATAAGTCGCTGGTCCTGGGAGACGAAACGGAGGAACAGAAATGGTGAAGCACCGGAGCCCCGTTAAACTACCAAAGCTACGGGGGCCATTTTTTCAATTGATAGCGACTGAGGGCTCGGCAGTAACTGTTGACTCCGACGCTCCCTTACCCCAACTTTTGTTAGACTGGTTTGAGCGGGGTATCGTAGTTATGCGCCTAAATAATATGGAATTGGAAGACATCCAGACAAACTTACGTACTCAGACCTTACGTTGGTATCAAGATGATTTACTACATCAAAGGAAGGATGGTAGTTGGGGAATGGATGGCCGGTTGCAAGAGTATATCTCTGACAAGCTAGGAAAGGGACCCGTCCATTGAGCGCCCGGCGCCTGGGCAGAGTCCGTCTTCCACATGGCTATATGTACGAACACCCTGTAATGTACCAAGAGTTCTGCCGAGACTTCGCCGTATTAGATATCCAGCCGGAGCTTATGAGCGGAGGCGGAGGCTGTATACTAACGCTAGCATCTAACCGGTTCGAGCCTGTAGAATTAGGTAGTATCATACCTGAGTATTACATCATAGTTACTACTGCCAGTACTGCGGGCCCATTCACTTCGCCACAGTTCGCCGTCGAGCCGACAACGTTTACTTACGAAGACGCTGTATTGTTATCAGACCCCCCGGGCTGGTTGCGTAAACAGCTAAGGCGCTTGGCGCAGTTCCTGGGAGTGCAACAGGGTACGTGCTTAGCGTGTGGAGCGGGAGTACAGCAAATCGAAGATAGTCCAGATGTGGAAAGCTGATACTCCACACACCCTATTAAACTATTCATTGCATGTAATTTTAATTTTCAAAGGAGAGAGAACATGAGAAAAATTTTATTGGTATTGCTGGCGGTGAGCCTGCTCGGCTTTATGGCTTGCAGTGACGTGGTTACCGAAGCTCCAGAGACTCCAGCAGTTGTTGAAACTCCAGAGACTCCGGCGGTTTCTGATAAGGCCGCGGTAGTTGCTAAAGAGATGACGGGGGTTCAAGAAGTGAATGTTGCCGACGTACCGGGAATCGTTTGTCCCTGCGAAAAGGGAGAGGCCCTGCTTCGCTTTCAAGCTTCCCCCAATGCCCCGGTACAGTCGTGGTGTATCAAGTCTCCGAGTAAGCGGTATGATAAGCTGATTGAAAATGGTGCAACCCATTGTTGTAACGGCCAAGCGCCGATTACCTGCCCCAATCAATGCTTTCCTATCTTGTGTAGGGATACACCTACACCTCCCTAGCTCGCTACGTCTTAACATTTAAGAGGGAGGCGCGTAATGGCTTCCCTCTTTTTTGTTTACGTAGCGCCTGGTATAACTACAAAGGAAACAAAATGACTGATATTCGGGAAGAATTGGCTGAGGTCTATGGAGAGCATTTACTCTTCGTTGATGGTCACGATGACGCAATCATGGGGATAGCCGTGCGATGTGGTACGGAACCTGTGGTACTATATGACAGTGACTTAGTCATTCGTGGACTAATACGGACTTCTGAAATGACAGAGGATGAGGCCCGGGAGTTCTACGAATTCAATATCGTCGGCGCGTATGTAGGGGAGTACACTCCAGTTTTCCTGGAACGCCCTCTTTCATTGGAATAAAAAAATTCCACAGAAAATTGAAGTTGGATTAAAATTGTTTATTAGGGAGTAGTGATGATACCTATTAAGATCGTTTCTGGAGGACAAGCTGGTGCAGATCGCGCAGGCTTAGATTGGGCTATGGCTCGAGATATAACTCATGGGGGCTGGTGTCCTCGAGGGCGCTTGTCAGAAGATGGGGGAGTGCCTAGTCGCTACAATCTTCAAGAAACGTCTTCCAGAAAATATCCGCCGCGTACTCAGCGTAATGTTGCAGAGTCTGATGGTACAGTGGTATTTACCCTAGATCGAACGGTAGGACGGGGATCCCGCCTTACTCTTCGCCTTTGCTTAGAATTAAAAAAACCCTCTCTTCATCTCTATGGAGATCCTGAGGAGTGTGCGAAACGTTTAAAGACGTGGGCTATAAAACACGAGATCCACTGTTTGAATATTGCAGGGTCTCGAGCAAGTGCCGCTCCACAACTTTATGAAAATGTTATTCGTACTTTGAATCTAGCCTTCTTAGACTAATCTCGGACACTTAAAGCAGCCCCTACTACTTCAGATACTGCAGGCTCCCCTACTCCTGTTCTTACACCTAATAGAGCATTAGCCGCTGCTGCCATTGTAGATCCGGTAGTAAGAAAATCATCTACCAAAAGAACTCGTCCCTGTAATTGGGAAGCGCGCTTTGCCTGGAATAATCCCGCAGCCGCTTGATCACGCACTCTTGGATGGATCCCCCGCATTTTGATATCAGATGCTTTGTTCAGTGCTGAAACCACGGGTAATCCCCCAAGCCGACTAGCAAGTTCCTGGGCCAGGACTCGGGCTAATGGACGAGAGCTAGGCGCAGGTACTACGGCGTCAAAGCCTCCGGTACCTCGCAGTGCAGAGGCTAAAAAAATCGCAGTACGTCGTATAAACTGTTGTGCCTCTTCTTCTCTTAGTTCTTTGAGCGCTGCCATAACTGGAACAACATTGCCTCCTTTATGGCCGTAGGCTGCATAGATTGACATACGTGAACCATCAGCGAGTTTCTTAGTACGCTTTCGAGCGCGGGCGCCCCCATCAGCAAACTTACGCAGATCAGTTCGAAGGGCTCCAGCAGCTTGAGGAGTATTGTAATCAAATTGAAGAGCCCCTTGAGGGTCCAAGAAAACGGCTTCAGTGTATCTGAATTTCACAATAATCCTCCAAGACGCTATCTTCAATATGAATACAGCGATACTAAAAAAGCTAAATGCGGGCGATCCCAAGTGTTTACGCTGTGGTGGGGTAGGTTACTACAATGATTACGGAGCCAAGGTTCTGTGTCCTGAACCGTGCTGTGTAATTTTCCGTGAAAAAAATCCTCTCATAGATGAGTAGCTTGTGATATAATTCTCCTAGACAGAAAAGGAGAATCAGATGACTACTCAGAGAATTAACGAAAAAGAGCTACCGGTTGACCGTGATGGCTACGTGGACTGGCCCCGGGCCAATGAAGCACAACGTCAAGCAGAGGCGCTGCGTCTTCGAGAAGGTGCAAAGACTAGCCAGCAGAAGGAGGAAGAGTCCTTCCAGCGGTCTGATACCGACGGCTTCTTATCCCAGTGGGCCCATGGTATCGGTGCTCGCCTGGATAACGCTCGGGCCGAGATTCTCGAGAGTGGTGGAACAGCTGAGTTCTCCCGTCTGTTCGAGGATGACCGCGAAGTACCTTGCCGCGAGATCGAAGGGCGCTGGGGATGGAGCTGGATGTTGCTCGACGATGATGACGTTGCAAAGTTCGGTCGTAAGTTCATCCCGCGTGGAAGTAAGTCTCGCGTACAGAAACAGTTGGGTCTTTGTGAGAAGCTGGTTTCTAAAAGAGCCTGGGCGAAGATTCACAGCAGTGGCTCAGGCCTTGCTTCATGCGCCAGCGCTACCATAGCAGTATTTCCGTGTGACCAGGAGAGCTAATAAAAAATCTCTCCATAGATGAGCAGCTTGTGATATAATTTTCTTAGACGGAAAAGGAGAATCAGATGACGATGACCACCAAGAAAAGAAGAAAACGAGACGAGTACGGCTTGCGGGATGAGCGCGGCGAGTACAAGATCGAGAAGCACATGGTCAACCCGGATTCGGGATACGAGGTCGACGGGTACTTCGGACCCGGGAATGACTCGCGCGGGTTCTGGTTGTACCTGGTCCCTGGTTGGACCTGGTCCGACGATCCCGGTCGGCACATCATCCACGAGCCAAGCAAAAAGAAAGCCTACGCCGAGACTGCGGTCCGGTGTGACTGCGACGACTGCTTAGGAACCTTAACCCAGCCTACCCAGAAGGTGGTGTAACATGACTAGCATACATCCCTTCGAACGCGCGGGATTAGGCTCCCCGTCCTACCGCTACTGCGGTATGGAGCAGAGCGTACATGTCGCTGGCGATGTGGTTAAGTCCGGTTCGTCCTGTGACTTTTGTGGTACCGCGATTACGTTCTGCTACTGGTTCAAGGGCGCGGAAGGCCGGAAGTTCAAGGTCGGTAGCTCCTGTGTCGCTAAGAGTGGCGACGGCAACCTCAAGAGAGCTATCTCTGCGGACAAGCGCAAGCACCAGCGGGAGTTGAGCCGCGCCCGAGCCCTGCGCCTTCGCGACGAAGTCGAACTCTTGATCGAAGACAATCTAGAGCTGCTTGAACAGGCGCCACACCCGGACCGGTACTTCGCCAGCACAGGCAAAACCCTAGTTGATTACATTGATTACCATCGCCTTGGCGAGAGCTGTGGCCCGAAGCTTTCGGGTACCCTCAGGCCTAGCGAGACGGGTCTAAGGAAGCTTAAGAAGCTGATTGCCCGCCATACTGATGAAGAAGAGAACTTCCGAGCGATTGAGGAACAGCACGATCGCCGGGATCATGACTATGTGTTTGGATACTGATATGGCTACCAGCGGATTTAATTTACCAGACGGATGCTTCGAGCGGGATCTCCCGGGATACAACGACTGCGACCCTGACGAGTTTACGTGTGAAGGTTGCGGCAAAACCTTCTTCCTGGACTGCGTGGGCGTAGACTACGATGAAGATGGCGCCTACCCGGACTACGACGGTGCTGATACGGAGTACTGCCAAGACTGCTTGTGCTGTAAGTATTGTGAGGGAGACTTTGATGATGCTTGGAAAGGGCGTCCCTGCTCTTACTGCGCTGCCCATTGCTTCCACTGTGACGAAGAATCATCTTGTGTCCACATGGTGTGCCCACACTGCAAGCAGACTAAAGGCAAAGAGCATCCCTACACCAACAAAGACGAATAGTACCTACTCTCGGTCCTGTAACCAGCCACAAATCATCCAGGTCAGTATGCAGGGAATGGCGATCAGACAGAGTGCGAGCACCATCCTCGCCGTGAAGGTCGACAACGCCAAGCTATTCGGATTCTTCGGTGTGCTTGATATACTGCGTGTGGGTAATCTCGGCTGAGGCCCAGACCTTATCGCCCGCATGGTTTATTTTAGACAGTACATCCGCGACATCCCGGTCCAGCTTGGCACGAGCGATTTCTTTAGTCTTGCCGAACTTCTGGCCGCCATAGCCTCCGGTGGAATGCGCCGCGTTATTTCCCACGGTCGCCACGAAGTACTTAAGTTCAAAGTATGTTTTTGTCTCAGACATATCAGTCCTCCTCTTTCAATCTAGATAGCGCTCGGAGAATCGCAACTGTTTTTACGGCCTGGACTCGCGCATCCTCCAGGGCGTGATGCTGTATAGTAGATTTTGTTCTAGGATACTTGATCTTCATACGCTGCGCCAGCTTAACAAGCGTTCGCATACACCTATCTTGCCGATAGCTCCACGGTAAATCGAGCCCCGTCATTCGGTAGGTATGCATCAATATAGGATTATCAAAATTAGCGCCATACCCCCAGATCTCTGGCGTTCCATGACTAGCTGCGCCTGTCAGCCCGCTGCCTCGTAGAAAGAGCGAAAACTGCTCAAGAGCTAGCTTTAGAGGCATTGGATCGGTATTCCAGGCGGCTCGTGCCTCGTCGGACTGTTGACTCCACCAGTACACAGTGTCACCGTCAATCCGTAGTCCAGCATCTAATGAGTCCTGTAATGAGCATACTCGGTAGAACTCGGGGCCTAGACCATCACCCTCAGCCTCTGGATCAAACCGTATCGCGCCAATGGACAGTATAGCGGCGTCCGTCCACGTTGAAATAGTTTCTATATCTAGCATTACATGGTGATAGTTACTAGCGTCGTTCATCATCCCCCCTAATCAGATCCAGCGCTCAATGTCCTTGAATGTAGTCTTATCACTTTGCCGTTTACGGTGGGCTTCCTCACGCTTTTTGCGCCAATTAACCCATCGCTTCCTTAAGATTTTGTAGAGCGCTATGGGATGCGGAGCTATTGGCTGGCGGTACGCCACTAGAAATATATGTTCGGCCTCATGGAGCTGTATGCGTTCCAGGGTCCACCCTTCCCACCTTTCTGGAAGGAAGTGTCTTGCCGCATACCTTGGATCAGAGATACCGGAGGAGTAGTGCTTGGGTCCCCACTGGAACAATACCCGCTCGTGCCAGAAGTCCCGCCGATACTCCTGCCACTGGGCACCGTCAGGCCCCTGAAACGGAAGGGAGTAAACGCTCAAACCATTCCCTCTAGTATTTCTCGGGCACGAAGACCCAGGTTTCATCATGTCTGTTCTTCAACACGTTCAAAAGGTCTGTTGCCTTGTATTTTTGTTCTGCCATTCATACCTCCCTCTAAAAAAGCGCCGTGGTTCCGGGGTCTCACGGTATAATCCTCGAGAGGAGGAGCTATGAACCTGACTGAGGCTTATGAAAAGGGAATCAAGGATGCGCTGCTTGCGTACTCTTGGACTAAGACAGGCGAGAGGTACGTCGGTGGGGAGGGTATACTCCTCCAGCGAGCAGTAGATGAAATACGCTTACAAGACTACTATCAACCACCAGGACACAAAGACGGTTACGTGGCGATGCTTGTAAAGGCACAGCCGTGCCCCTCCTGTGACAAAACAATGGTACATCCACCCCACAGACGAAAACCATTTCCTGTGTTCTTTCAACTCACCTTCGAGAAACAATTAGCAGATATGGGGCTGGTTATTCAGTCTCAGTATCTCCGCGATGCAGAGTATATCTGTACCGAGTGCGCGGAAGCCGGTAAAGCTGGATTCACTTGTGCGCTCTGTGAAGAGTGGCGATCAAATGGTACAGCCAAGGAGTCTTACGGGGATCCTTCCGAGCACCTCTGTACGCCGTGCTTCGAAACTGTGTCTGCGAAGATCTGGCAAGAGGCTAAGGATCGGCTGTATGAAGAACATAAGTACGACTTCGAATGAAGATTCTAAGCAACCTCCGTACGCGCCTACGGCGCAAGAATCGCCGTGATTTAGAACGCCTGACATCGGGTACGTTGACACCTCCAAAGCCGTGGCCTGATCCGCCTCCTAGTATACGTAAATCAACTACCGGTGAAGCGTTGGTTCGAGCTTTAAAGGAACGGACACCGCAACAACGCTGGAACCAGGGAGCTAAACACCACTCTGAGGCTGTACGTTTACTAGAACAGATGGTAGCATTGGACGTAAAGCCTGACGGACTGGGACTTGGTATCACTGGCCCTGGTACGGATTACGGGGAACAACTACTCTACCTGATGGACGGATTCTTTGAAGAGAATAAAGTCTAGCGGATAAAACAGGTACGGTTTTCTATCATACCTCTTCCAGAGTAGCGTGTAATAGCAAGGCATTCTTGATATCCCTAACAATGATCTGTGGGGCGTCCGCCTCACTGAGTGCCGCCCGCCATTCGCGTTGGTATCCCGGGGGCTCAGGGGGCTGCCCCTCTCCATCCCACCGCAACTGTATCTGTGAAGTCGCTCTGTCAAAGTACCGCTTCACGTAATCCGAGGAACCCTTCCTCCGGGTCCAGTCCCGGTTAGCGCCGACGAACAGCCGCCAATTCTCGGACAGACGAAATACGTCGTACCACGAGTGGTGCGAGTCAGCGATGGTATCCTCCATCCGGAGAATCGAGGGGCCTAGACCCGTCTGAGCCACGGCTTCTTTCACCACCTCGAAGCAGCTACTGCGAAATACGAGCATTAGAACATTCGGTCGATGATTTCGAGCAGATAGGCTGAGTCTACTGTCTTCTCATCTCGTTCCCGCAGGGCGTTGATCACCTCTATGAAGTATGCCACGTCTACACCCGTAAGCTGGTCCTCAAGGACTGATAGGTCCGTCAGGTCAAGGGCGTTCAGTTGCATCACCATCTTCAGGATCTGGCCCGCATTGATCGTCCAGCCGCGCTTTATGAACTTCCGCAGGCGGATAATCGAACACAGGGGGTACCGGGAGCCGTTGTATCGCAGCTCGCGCGTGAGGAGCGCTTCCAAAGCCTCAGGCCGTAGGTATAGTTCATTATTCCAGGAAGTCCAGTAGTTCGTACAATGGGCGAAGTCATAGTTCTTATGAACTTCGTCGGGCTCCCCGTGGAACCGCACGATCAACTGCACCCGCTGGGACAGCGTGATTGCATTGGCAGACAGGAATACCGGCCGATACTGAGGCTTCCCCTCGTCCTCCGCATCCTCAACGATCCCCATGGCCCTCTGCACGTAGTCCTCGGCATTGGGGGCTCCAGGGTCCTGGTCTCCCTCGAAGTACCGGTAGTCCTGGTCCCCTGTGGCACTAGCGATTCCCGCAGACTTGACCACGATCTTCACACGGTCCCCCTCCACTAGGACGTGGATGGGGATCTCTCGCATATCCGCAAAGCGCGGGGGCGGGTTCTTTTTGAACTGTGCCACGTAGTACCCGGCCGCCATTTCTGCGGCTTCCTGCGTCCGGAAGTACAGGTCAAAGTCGTTCACCTTCTCCTTCAAAAGCATAGAAGCAATACACCCCCCCGTTACGATTACATTCTTGGCTAACAGCTTGCGGACGGTCTCGTCCTCAATGCTCTCGAGCCACGCGTTAACCTTGTTCCGGATCACTGCCTTTATCGTCTTTGCTTTCATGCTACTCTTCCTTTTCTTTAAGATTAGTTTCTAGTAGATTCGACTCATCGTGCATTATCTTGAATCCGTGGAATGTGAAATCCCGTATTAACTTGGTTCCGTCGTCTCGAAACTCGATATCCTCGACCTTAGCCTCTGCTAAACAAGTCAGGTACCACGGCTTACTCTGTTTTAGTAGCTGCCGGAATATCCGCCCCGGCGGTGTATCAATAGCTTCGACACTACACTTCAAACCCTCTGCCGTGACTTCAGTTCCAACTAGCACTCCGCAGACCTCGGCCAGCGAAACACCGCACTCATTTACTTGGGGCGGCCCTAAGCCGACAATTTGTGTGCGGTGCGCCACATCTTTCTGGAGCTGCTCTGCTACCCGGGCTACAACTTCAGGCGTAAACATCATTCCTCCGGGCCCCGGCTGGTCTATCCGTAGGGCTAGACCAGTTCCTACTAATGGCTTTTTGGAGAACGCTTTGAGCGCCTCTCGGGGCACGGTCTTCATACTGACCGTAGGGGCCTGCTTTGCCTCATGAGTGTACGTCATCTCGAGAACTAGCTCATCAGTTGCTCGTACATACTCTAAAACGGCAATTGCCACCGCATTACTTAGCTTGTCGGCCGCCGCCTGCTTGTCGATCTCGTTCATTGGGCCTCCGGTAGTGGTGGTATATAAGCTACTACCTGGTCGCCCACCATGACGTTTGTGCTTCCGTCTAAATTCTGGACATATCTGTGACTCTTCAAGGGTGCTCTCGCGTCAAAGCTTTCCTTCTCAGGCCACTCGAGCGGTCCAAATAATTCTTCTAAGAGCTCCTCCAGCCGTGTGCTAGAGTTGGTGTGCATTACCATATTTTGATAATTCTTAATGTACCAGGGTCTAGGATCTTGTCGGCCGGATATGGCTCGGCCTGCTCCTACCCAGTCAGCTATCATTTCTCTTATGAATGTCTCGGGGATCTCTAGAGCCGTGACGCTGCCACCATCTCCCAACACACACCAGGCCTGCCAATGATGACGATGTCTCTGGTGATGCAGCCAGGCGTACTGGAACTCGTCTGGCCTGGCCGCGGCGGCATACGCCCCGCTCGAGTCCCTGACCTGTTTCTTAGAACCGTCGGCCTGGAAGAAGTTGCGGGCATACGGCCCCCATTCTTTTGGTAGGAACTTCCGCCAGTCATGAATGACTCCACGCCACCAGGGCACACCACACTTCAAGCACGCTAGGAAGACGTACCACTTGTGCCGCGTAATATACCGGGCATACGAGAGATGGCGGCGGGCTGTCGCAGGAGAACCTGGACGACCGGCATCTCGCCACTCGGACCAGGCCACGGTAAACCAGATTGCCGCCCCGGCACCGCAGCTTAGAGAAATCCAGCCTTGAGGCGCTGTCAAACCAATGACGGCTAAAAGCGTGGCAAGCGCGATTGCAACGCCCCAATGAACGATTCTTTCATTTGATGTTTGCCAATTACTCGACATCAGACGCGCCATTGGTCAAGGTCTCTTGGAATGCTCGGCGGATCGCGGTCTTTAATTCAGGGCTTTCAGATACCTTACGAGCCAGGTCCTCTGCAATCTCTTGTACACACTCTTGGAGTACCGGCTGAAGAGCTCTCTGCACTTCCCCCGCAT
>Ga0307379_10008092_pt1 | contig 14225 bp, 18 predicted proteins | sample UN2MG_FD_202237 | JGI IMG/M metagenome (GOLD analysis project Ga0307379, IMG submission 202237) | Soil microbial communities from Risofladan, Vaasa, Finland - UN-2 | ecosystem: Environmental > Terrestrial > Soil > Coastal area > Acid sulfate soil | place: Finland: Risofladan, Vaasa | collected...
TAGTTTAATTTTACTAGCTTGCCTTCAAATATATATCATATATATCATGATATCATAATTGATTAATTAAGTAAATAAGAATTAAATTTTTAATAATAAACAATTATTTAATTATTAGAAATTAAACTGGATGCTGGTATGCCGAACGGGATTTTTTTAATTAGATGGGATGTAGTTGAGGGAGGAATGATTTATTTGAAATACCCAGAAGAACTAGAAATCCCAGATCCCGTAGTTCAACAAATAACAATAACGCATAACTTTACTGAATCCTACATTATTACAGAAGAGAAAAATTGGAACTCAGTGTCTTATTATAACGAAAATAAGGAAATGATACTGGTTTTAGTATTAAATAAATACGATGATGGTAATGATTATTTAGAAATTCTGGAAAAATTTAATCAAGAAATAGAAAAAGAAACACAAGAAGAAAAGTTAAAAGAACATTTGGAAAGTATGTTTCTTACCAGTTTAGATGCTTTCAGAACTACTGATGAAGTCATAACAAAATTAAGCAATGAGGTTGCTTTTTTAAAAACCCGAGAGTATGATTATGACGTAAAATTTAATCTTATCACAAAATCAAATCACTTATCAGTGAAAAGTAAAATACTCTTTTTATTAGCAATAAAAGATACTGCAAGTGTTGAAGATTTTGAAAGAGTGATAAACACTAGCAAAAAATGGTTAAATAATGTTCTTGAAACACTTGTAAAAAATGAAGTTATAGGATATAACTCTGAGAAAAATTTTTATTTTTTAAGGATATGAATGAATCTAAGATAAAAATTAAAGTATTTGGATATGTCCAAGGCGTTTTTTTTCGTTATACTACTCGAAAATTTGCTCGGAATTTAGGTTTAACGGGATATGTTAAAAATATGCCAGATGAAACCGTCTATATCGAAGCAGAAGGACCTAAAGATAAATTAAATGAACTTTTAGAATTTTCAAAACGTGGTCCTAAGCATGCTCAAGTAGAAAAAGTTGAATATGAATATTCATTGCCAACAAATGAATTTAAAGGATTTGATTATATGATCGAATACTAATTTTTCTAAAAAAGTTTGATAAAAAAGTCGAAGATAATATCTTAGTAACACATTCTTTCAAAAAGGATTGTTTAAATTCTTTATTTATGTCGGTTTCCTTAAAACGAAATAAATATTTAAAGATGTTCCAAACATTAAACCATAATAAAATTAGATTTCAAACTCCTTTAATCCTAAGAATGTTTGGTGCTTTGAATAAAATAAATATGAGAAATGAAAATAGGTATATAATATGTAATTTCCTTGACCAATATAGTGATAAAATAGGTCTCAGTAATGATATTTACGAGATTAATAATAGCAAAACTCTAAATCAACTACTTCTATTAGCACTTAACAAAGCTAAAGAATATAATTTGGTCGAAGTATTATATAATGAATACATTAATTCTATTAATGCTATTAACACAAAGAAATCTATTTGAAAATCCTTTTTAAATATTCATTCAGACAAGATTAGCTAAACAAAAAAATAAATTATATTATTAATAAGGATAAAAATTTTTTAGATAAAAGTGATGTCTTGATATTCTGAGTCTCCAATATCTTTTCTTGCTACTCCTAATTCTCTAACTTGTTGATTTAGTTTTAATACAGCATCTCTTACAATTTCTTTTTTCTTTGCACCTGTACACACAATCCTTCCGGTTGAAAAAATTAGAAACACAGTTTTTGGATCTTGCATACGGTAAATTAAACCCGGAAAAACTTCTGGTTCATACATAGCATACTCCATTACAATTGCTGCCATATTAAGATCAATATTTGTATGGAGGTCACCAGAAGCCACAATGTTTTGAATGGTGATTTCTGGATTTGATAATTTTATACCTGCTTTTCTAATGTTTTTTACAACTTTATCAACAACTCTTTCTGCTTCTGCTGCTTGTCTAAGACCCGTAACTACCATTTTCCCGGTAGAAAATATCAATATCGTAGCGCGAGGTTTTTCAATTCTCATTACTAAACCGGGAAAACGTTCAGGATTATATTCAACCTCAGCATGTCTTCTTGCTATTTGATTAAGATCAATTTTTTCTGTAATCTCTACTACTACTGTTGCAACAACATTCTCTATTTTGTAATCTAAATCAGTTTCATAATCATATTCTCCTTTTTCCTCTTCTTCCCCTTCGTCATCAAGTTCATCATCAAATTCTTCATCTGACATGATAATATTAAGTGATAATTATGATTTGAAAATTGTAAAATTAAAATATTCTTTATTACAAGGTTTCCTTGTTAATTTTATTTAAATAAATCTTCCTTTATAAAGGTGGTAGATTTAAAAAAGATTACTGCTAAAAGCACATAATTTTAATAGTTGATAGTTCAATCATAAAGATTTCTTCTTAAAAAATTAATGAAGAAAAAGAAACTTTCTAAAATCTTTTTAATGATTTTTAAACGTTTGAAATATTATCTATAATTTTACTTGCTAGCTCAATGAATGCTTCTTCGACATTATGACCAGTTTTTGCAGATGTAATAATGATTCCTAAATTATTGACTGCAGCATATTCTTTTGCTTCTCTTTCAGTTATTGTCATTTGATTTTTCAAATCAGATTTATTTCCAATTAATATTATAGGAGCATCGACTCTTGCTTCTCTAAAACTTTGGACCCATTCATCAAGTTTTTCATAAGATTTTTTATTAGTCATATCATAGACTAGAAGCGCGCCATTAGCACCTTCCAAATAGAGCTTTCTAAGAGATTTAAAAGATTCTTGTCCACCTAAATCCCAGATTTGAGCAGATACACTACCATATTTATCAAGTTCCATATCCTTTTTTAAAAGATTCACTCCTAGGGTACTTTTATAATTTTCTCTGAACTTATTTTCAATAAATCTATAAACTAATGACGTCTTTCCTACATTTGCTTCTCCAAGAAGCACCAATTTTATAATATATGACATCTGATGAACCTTTTTTATTAATTTGGTTTAATTAATCAATTAAATAGAAATTAATTACAATATTTTGGTTTTAGATCAATAAAATAATAATATTACAATTTTAATTTATATTCAAAATATAGTTTATACTTATTAATAATTTTCTAATAACATATTAAAATTAATTAGTACCCTTTTATTAGAGTCAATAACTTTTCTTAAAAAAATAGTAGCAAAAAAATAAGGTATAAAATTAATCCTTCTGGAAAACGAGCATAAAAGTACAGTAATTCTCACCGGTTTGTAAACTACATCCGAGTTCTTGAGCAAAACAATGACGATCGCTTAGTTTTTCCACAACACCTGCTAGTAATCCCGCTTCAAATGAACAGAAGCTTCCTGTAGTTTTAATTCCTTTTTTAATTAAATCTTTTATAGATGAATGATCTTTTAGTTTTAATTGTATAATTTCATCTGTACTTTCAGTTATCTCAACTGATCCAAGATTAAATTCGTTAATAATTCGATTTAATTCATCTGGAATTTGATATATATCTTTAACAGGCTTAATCTTTAAGGTACTTCCTAGTTCATGACCTAAATAGTAAAAAATTGCCTCTAGTTGGTGACCTAATGCTAATAGAGCCCCAACTTTCATATCTCCAATTGCTTTGCCCTCTTTTAAATTTTTTCTCATTTGGGCTAGTATTTTAGAGAGTAATTGCCTATCCATTAATGTTCACTTTATTTTAATTTATATTTTATTTTATTTTTTATTTTTGTTTTATAATTATAATTTAACCGAAGAGATAAACGCATAAAGTATCGCATCTATGATTTCTTCTTCTTGAATATTTACGGATATTCTTTTATCAGCAATGATTAATGTGGGTACGGAAGTAATACGATATTCTTGAGTAAATTTACGATTCTCTTCAAGATCAATTGATATTTTTTCTATTCGTAGTTTTTTACCGAAAAGCGAAATATTTATTTTCTTTAACATTTCTTCGACTGGTCTGCAAGGAGCACAATGATTTGACGAGAAAAATAAAATTTTTGGATATCCTTGATTGATATCATCAAACATTTTCTAGTCTTCTTTATATTTGTTGTATAACTCTTTTATTATTGCCTGAAATGCTTCGAAAACCCCTTGTCCAGTTTTTGCAGATGTTTTATAATAGCCAAGAAAATTTCTTTCCTCTACTATTTCCTTTACTTTTTCATCCTTTAGATCTTTTTCCTCAACTAAATCAGTCTTATTACCAAACAAGACAATAGGGAGCTCTCCAGTGTATTTTTTAATATCATCATGCCATTCCACTATATTATTATAACTATCTTCATCAGTATGAGAGAAAACTATAATTGCAGCCTTACTGCCCTTATAAAATGTAGGACGCATAAAGTTAAACTCATCTTGCCCTGCAATATCCCAAAAAAACAATTTGCAATTATCCCCATCTATTTCTTCATCATATTTCGAAAATTGGGCCCCTAATGTTTTAATATAATCTTTTTGAAAACTACCCTGTGTATATTTCTTAATTAAAGAAGTCTTCCCAACTGCTCCATTACCAATAACCGTTATTTTGAATACAAATCCTTTAGCACCATCATTTTTTCCCATTTAAATCACTCGTTAAATAAATTTTGTTTAATTCTGTTTTAATGCAATATTTATCAAAAGTATACAATAATAATTTTTTATTTAATTTTATTTGTTATTAATTTATATAAATAATAATAACTCATTTTAAATCTTTACATTGAGATTTATGGTTCAAGATATAAACAATATGGTTTTTTGCCAGAGTTGTTGCATGAATGTGTTTCCTACCCGACCGAGATTTAATATTAGAATATTTGGAATTTTTGTGATATTAATGTTGATTATATTTACTACAATTACTATTGTATTTTTTTCAATTTTATCAGAGATTTTTCTTTTTCTCTTTTTCATGTGGGGGTTTTTGATAATCAATCCATATCTTATATATTATGGATTACAGGAGAAGAATTATTGTCCAAGATGTTTTGCTAAAGCTTCTGAAAGAAACTTAGAATACAAACCATTTGGAGAAAAAGAACCAGAAATTTATAAAGCTTTAGCTCCTTCACTAAAATCCATAATAAAATGGCATTGTCCCTATTGCGGTAATTCTTTAAATGAAGGGGTAGTATTTTGTGGGTCATGCGGGAAAAAGTTTGAGATTCAACGGTAATTAAAATTATGGATATTTTAAAAAGAATAGAAAAACTTATTAGTGATTTTTCAGAGCAAAATTTAAAGATTTCTATTGCTGAAAGCTGTACGGGGGGTTTTGTATCACATATGTTTACTAATATTTCTGGAGCATCAAAAGTCTTCGAAAGAGGAATTGTTTGTTATAGCAATCAAGCAAAAATAGATCTGCTCAGTGTAGATCCGATAACCATTGAGAAATTTGGTGCAGTATCAGAAAATGTTGTTAAAGAACTAGCTAACAATATAAGAATTCTCTCTAATGTAGATATAGGAATCGGAATTAGTGGTATTGCAGGTCCAACTGGAGGAACGCCAGAAAAACCCGTAGGACTTGTTTTTATAGGCATCTCAACTGAAAAAGAGACTTCTATTCTGGAATATAATTTCAAAACGGATCGTATTACATTTAAAAAAAAAGTTTTAGATAAAATTATTCAATTTTTAGAAGAATTTTTTCAGACAGAATTCATTAAGTAATAAATTAATAATAGTTATTCATCAATTAATTTTCCATTCTCCATTATCTCTTTTTTAGAACCATCCATATATTCGACGGTTATGTTAGCCTTTGGTTCAGTAACAAAATCCCAATGCATTTGAGATGCTGATGTCCCTCCAAATGATGTATTAAATCCAAAAGCAAGATGAACACTTCCATTAATTTTTTCGTCTGTAAGAATATATCCAATTGCTTTAGTTATTATGGGATTACACCCAATACCTAGTTCACCAACGTTATAAGTTCTTAATTCTGGTACTTTATTTTCTCTATCTATTTTTTCACTTTGTTTAAAAGCCTCAATTATAATATCTAAGCCATTATCAGCAGACACTTTATTCATCAATAATTTACCATCCTTAAAGTTAAGTTCTACATTTTTCAAAATTTTGTTAGAATATCTCTCAATTGTTAATGGACAAAAAATCTTGCCTTCTCCCTGCTTTTCATTTGGAGGAATAAATACCTCACCTGCAGGTAAATTGCCTCCTAAGTCTCCTAACGCAATTTGTTCTTCAGAAAGTATTCCATCATCAAGAATTTTACCTCGATTTTCTATTGAAACCCAAAAATCTGTGCCAAAATCATCTTTCACATATACTTTTTTAGCATCTTCAAAATACTTACCTAAATTCTTAGTAATATTAGCTAATTCTTCTGATGGAATGCTCATCCCATCAACAATGAATTTTTCAAATAAATCATAGCTAATATTATAGAAATCTGCGGCTTTCTTTGAAGGCCAAGCAGCATAACACCATTTTTTTCCTGGTGCATATTCTTCCTTGAACCCATATATTATTTCTCGTAACGGAGCAACTGATTTCTGATATGCTTTAAGTTTTTCTTCTGGTGCTTTATTACGTATCAAAGGATCTTCGGGGTACTCAATTACTATATAAGCGTCGATTTTTTTTATCATCTCAAGATAATGTAGTGGTGGATTCTGTAATGTTTTCGCTTTAATTTGTTCGTCTTGCCATATCGATTCCTCAAAATAATCACTTACAGAGGTAATATGTGGAATTCCTCCTTTTCTAAGAACACTCAAACCTATTTCTTCTAGGAGCTCTTGACAATAGGTAGCACCTTTTATAAGAATGAGTTCGCCTTCTTTTTTTATGTTTACACTTTTCGTTATATTTTCAGCGCATAACTTAATTTTTTCTTTTGTAATCATATCTACAAGAAATATTAGATAAATAATATCTCTTATTAAATATCTAAAGTTAAATCAATTAGTAAGATAATCAAAGGATTTATTATTAAAAACTATTATAATTAAAATAGTGAATTGATAACTAATATAGTAGATAATACTTAAAAATTAAATTAATAAATAAAAAATGCTTAAAAATGGTTGTTCGAGAAGCAGGTATATTATTCAGAGGATTTACTTTAGTAAAAAAGAGTTATCATAAAACTTCAAAAGGAAAGATTGATACTGATTTGAGAAGTGGTTTACTCACAGCTATTTTAAATTTTGCTCAATCAACTTTTTCTAAAGATATAGTGGAATATTTTGAAGGAAAGAAATTCTTAATTGCCTTTACTGAAGATGAAATTACTGCTGAAGATAGCTTTGAACCAGAACTTATAATTTCTTATGCTATTTTAGACAAAGAAAAAAAAACCGAAAGATACATTCGCAAAATTATTCAACCATTATTGAAACAAGTAACTAACGAATTTATGACACTGAATTCAGGAAAGAATTTATCTGAGGTATCTCAATTTAAGATTTTTAAACAAAATCTTGATAGGATTTTTGGCACCGATACACAAACCATTGATCAGAAGCTGAAAAGAGTATTCTAAACTTTAATCTTCTTATTACTTTTTTTTAAAAACCATAGTATAATAGGTAAAGCAATTGTAGCATCGGAAATAAGTGTTGAATATTTAGCGGTTTCATTTATTTTCCCCCATGAAATAGCTTCTCTTAAAGTAGCACCACTCAATCCTCCAGTCTCAGGTCGATCCATTGTAATTTGAATAGCATAGGTAGCAGAATTCGGACTGAATTGTAATGATTGCAGAATAAAATTCTTTGGAACCCCTCCTCCAACAATACATACACCAGCAATTTTCGCATCCCATGCTAAATTTACCATTTTTAGCATATCTGTAAAATGATTTAAATTCAGTTTTTGATGGTGAAATCCTAATTGTAATGCTAAACCTGAATCTGTAAAAGCAGGACAAAAAATTGGTATTTGCATCTCAGAACATATTCTCAGAATTGAACAAGAATCCTTAGGTAATCGATCTCCAAGGAATCTTAAAAAAGAACTTACAGACATCTGATTATCGGGTATTTCTAATTCTGATACAAAATCTTCAATGCCTTCATATACTTTATTTGGCATATATACATCATAAATTCTGTTGATTTCGTCTCTATGTAAATCTTTATCATCAATTTCTTTCGATTCAATATTTCCTTGTAAATGATGATATCCCAAAGCTTCTGCGAGATCATGAGTTAAATTAGCACCTGTAGTTACTAATATATCAATATAACCTTCTTTTATAAAATCATAAATTACTTTTTGCATTCCAGCTGGAACGAGTGCACCAGCTAGTCCAAAAAATTTAACACAATCAGAATTTTTTATCATTTCATTGTAGATTTCACAAGCTAAAGCTAATTTTTTTGCATTAAATCCCGTATCTTTTAAGGAATTTATCAATTCTACAATATCGGTATCATCTTTTATTTCGAATTGATTTACTTTGTTAAAAATTTCTCTAAAATCTTTATCTGGCATTTAAATCAATATCTAATGTTATTTGCTATAAAAGAAATAAGTTCTATAATCAGTTTCGCAGCTAAATTGCATGTCATTTTATTTTCTAGATCTAAATTAGGTGCAACTTCAACAAGATCAAATCCTATTACTTCAAAATTTTCAGTTATGTTCTTCAATATTTGCCATAATTCACGATAAGAAAGTCCACCAGGCATAGCAAAACCTGTACCCGGAGCAATAGAGGGATCTAAAGCATCAATATCTATAGAAATATACAAATATTTAATACCTGATTTTTTGAAAAAGTAGATTATTTTTTCAATATAATTATTAAGTCCTGCTAACAATTGGTGAGCACTAAGATATTCTAATCCGTCTTGCTTTACTAATTCTAATTCCGGAATATCAATATCTCGAGCTCCAACAATGAAAAGGTTCTTATTATTAATATAATCTAAATCATATATCCTATGAGCTAAAGTTGCATGTGAATATACTCCTTTATCCCATTCTTGGTAAAAGTCTAAGTGTGCATCAAAGATAAGCACTCCAAATTCTTCTTTCTTGTTAAAATGATCCCCTATAGATTTTATTACGGGAAAAGAACAAAAATGGTCTCCTCCTATCATAATAGGAATGACATTTTCATTCTTAGTGTACAAGTCCTTAATAAAATTGTTAATTTCCTTGAGATTTTTATCTACATTAACTCTTTCAATGTTTATATCGCCTACATCTACAACTTTTAATTTAGTAATATAATCTCCTAGTTCTGTTGTCCATCCAATATCATTTGTCACATTTCTAATTTTTTCAGGAGCGATTGATGAATTAGGTAAATCAATTGAAGTTAAATAATCCCATGGTATACCAAAAATTACAAATTGAGTATCTTCATTAATATCAGTGCTAAAATCGAAAAATTTCATTTCAATTATCTCCTTTTAATTTATATATCTTACATTTTATCTAATGTTTCAATTCCTAAAATATCTAATCCAGTCTTAATGACAACTTGAACACAATATATTAGTAATAATCTTGCTTCTTCTAATTCTTTATTGTCAGAAATTACTTGGCAAGAGGTATAAAATGAATTGAATGCTTGACACAAACTGAGAAGGTATTGTGGGATTAAATGAATATTATATGTTGTTTCAGATGTATCAATAATTTCAGGAAAATAAACTAATTGTTTTATTAAAAATTTTTCTTTTTCGTGAGATAATAAATCCCAATTGATGTCTATACTGATTTTTCTCCTTGATTTTAAAATAATTGACGTAATCCTAGCATAACAATATTGAATATAAGGTCCTGTTTCACCTTCAAAAGAAATACTCTCATCTGGATTAAAAATGAAACCTTTTGCCGGAGTATACTTCAAAATGTAAAATATCACGGCAGCTAAACCTATTTTTTCGGCTCTTATTTTTTTTTCTTTATCAGTTAAATCTGGGTACCTTTTATTTACCTCGTTAAATGCAAGTTTTTCCACTTCTTCGATGACATCATCAGCATCAACAACCGTTCCCTCTCTACTTTTCATTTTACCACTTGGTAAATCAATCATTCCATATGAAAGGTGATAATTATCTTCTTTGAAACCTAACATATCTAATATGGCAAAAAGCCATTTAAAATGCTGAATTTGTTCATCAGCTACGACGTAAATTGACCTATCATAGTTAAAATCTTCTTTCTTCTTGTAAGCTAAATAAATATCTTGAGTTATATATATTGAAGTACCATCGCTTCTGATCAAGATTTTATCTTCAAGATTATATTTCTCTTTTAACCTTGCTATAATTGCTCCATCTTCAGTCCTTTCAAATAATCCTTTTTCTAAGCCCTCAAAAATTTTCTTTTTTCCTTCTAAATATAATTCAGATTCAAAATACTCTTTATCAAACTTAATTCCCAATTTAGTATAAGTTATTTTAAATCCTTCTACAGCCCAGTTATTCATTTTATTCCATAAATTAACAGTTTCTTTATCTCGTGCTTCCCAAGATCTTAGTAATTCTTGAGCTTCTTTATCTAAATTATCATCGTTCTTAGCTTTCTCACTATAAAGAACATAGTAATCACCAACAAAATGATCACTTTTCTTATCTGGTTCTTTATTATTTCCCCATTTCTTATATGCAAGCATGCTCTTACAAATATGAATTCCACGATCATTGTTTAAGTTAACTTGAAAAACATCGTGTTTTTTATATTCTAATAAATTCGACAGAGATTTACCTAGTACCATATTTCTTACATGCCCAAAATGGAGGGGCTTGTTAGTATTAGGAGAAGGATATTCAACTACTATTCTTTGTTTTTTAGGTGTTTCTAAGAAGTCTCTTATCCTTCCATAATCGTTTTTTAATTCAAAGATATTTTCAAGAATGGATTTTGGTTTAATTATAAAATTTAAGTATGGTCCTGTTACAACGATGTTATTTATAAACTCGGGGAATTTAATTTGATCTCTTAGTTCCTGAGCTATTAAATTTGGTGCTTTTTTTTTAAATTTTGAAAGTTTAAAACAAGGAAACGCATAGGTATAATCAAATTCTGGAGGAGGTATTTCGATTAATGCTTCTATTTCATGTAAATTAAGATCTGAAATATATTCCTTCAGAATATTAGCTAAGGATCTTTTATCTATAACTTTCATTTTCAGAATCGGGAAAAAATTCTAAGGTATTAATTTCTAAGTTGAATGAAACTTTTATCTGTTTTGATATATATATCTAAAATAGCTCATAAAATTTATGTATATGAATTAGGGTTTTATTGAATTATGTCATTTAAAGAAGATGGAAAAAAGAATTTTCCAGAGTGGCCTATATATGATAAAAGTGAAATAAATGCTTTATTAGATGTAATAAAATCACGTAATTGGTGGGGTGGTTTTCCTGGAGATCATCAAGGTGAGAACGTTTGGAGATTCCAAGAAGAATTTGCTGGATTTCAAGAAGCTAAACATTGTGTAGCAGTCTGCAATGGAACAGTTGCTATAGAATCGGTATTAATGGCTTTAAATGTTGGTATGGGAGATGAAGTAATTGTCTCAGATTATACTTTTGTAGCTTCAGCTTCAGCAGTCATAGCAACGAATGCAGTACCTATCTTTTGTGATATTGATCCCGATACTCTCGTGATGGATGTCAATAAAATCGAATCATTAATTACAGATAGAACTAAGGCAATTATCCCGGTCCATTTGGGAGGAAATCCTGTCGAATTAGATAGATTATTAGAGATCGCTAATAAAAATGATCTATTTATTGTTGAAGATTGCGCTCACGCCCATGGTTCACGTTATAAAGGAAAAAGAGTAGGTAATTGGGGTGTTGCAGGAACTTTCAGCTTTCAAGCCTCAAAAGTAATAACAAGTGGAGAAGGTGGTGCGATTATTTGTAATTCTGATGATTTGGCTGATATAATTTATTCATATATTGATTGTGGGAGAAAAAAGAATCGCTATTCTTATGCTCATTATTCATATGGAACTAATTACAGATTGGGTGAACTTCATGCTGCATTGCTTCGTAAACAATTAGAAAAATTCCCAGAACAACATAAATTGAGGAATAAAAATGCTCAATATTTTGGAAATAAATTAAATGAAATTGATGGCATTCGAACTATGAAATTAACAAACGGAACTGAAGAATGTGGTTATTATATATACCCAATTGTTTTTAATCCTTCACAATTCGGAGAGATAACTAAAAAAGAGTTTAATAGAAAGTTAAATAACAATGGAATTCCAACTAACGATTGCTATCCTCCACTACATAGTTTAGATTGTTTTAAAAACGTAGAATTAAGAAAATATATTGATTATTCTAAAGCAAATTGGGGTGCAGAGAAAAGTACTAACAATAACTTTCCAGTGGTTTCTGATATCTACTCAAGAAGTATAGAATTTCCTCATGAAATATTATTAGCATCAAAAAATAAACTAGATTGGATTGTAGAATATATTAAAACCTTAAAAAAAGATTAAATAATATTAATTTTATAATATTTTTAAAAAAAAGTTAAAAATTTTTAAAAAAAATTTTAAATTAATTTCTTATAACTTAAAATTTGGATCTTGGGAAAACAATGACAGAAAAAAAAGACCATTTTATGTTGAAATGGAATGATGACACGGGTCAATTTGTACCAATCGAATCTGACGCAGACATGAACGAAGGAATTTTTATAGAACTGGTTGACGAAACAAAATGGAGATATCTTTATATAAAAGGCGCATCATTAATAGCTCGTCGTACCGCGTTAAGAGCAGCTAATGGAATATCAAAAACTGGGTATATTCACCCTAAAACAAATATGCGATATGGTGTTGAGTGCGAACTATTAGAAGAAATATCACCACATGAAGATATGCCTGATACTCTTAGAAAATCTCAACGTTCTTGGTATAAAGGTGAGTATAAACAATACTAAATAAAAAAATTTTGTTTTCTTTTCCTTTCTTCTTTTAAAATAAATAACTTTAAAATTTTAATTATTGAGGTACTTCTTCAACTTTCTTAGTTTCAGCACTCTTATACATTGCTTCAACTATTTGAAGTATTTTTAGACCATATTTACCAGTCGTTAATGGTTTTTTATTTTTTATTATACAATCAATAAAGTGCTTAATTTCTTGTGGATAACCAAAAGACCAAGATTCTTCCGGAACGGGAAATGTCCAACCTTTTGTTGTTGAGGCTTTTTCAACCGCATATCTATAACCTTTTTCACTATAAACGCTAATTAAATTACTAAAAGTTGGTGCTGCTTTAATTTGACCTTCAGTGCCAAATAATTCAAATCTCATGTCATAACCCCCTGGAGCTGTCCATGATTCCTCTATAACAACCTGAGCACCATTACTAAAATATAATATTCCTACTATATTATCTTCAACTTCGCATTCACCAAAATTCGCTCTTTTAGGAATGATTGTTTTGGTTTGACAAAAAACCTCTGAAACATCACAATTCAAGTACCAGACTAAACAAGCAATATCGTGAATACCTAAATCTATTAATGCTCCACCTCCAGCTTTCTCTTTTTTATAAAACCACTCAGAATGTGGTCCAGAATGTTGTTCTTTTCCTCTCCCCATATAAATCGTTCCAAGGGTACCTTCATCAATAATTTCTTTTACTTTGCTAAGTGATGGAGCATACATATTATTCTCGCAATAAAATATTCTTCGTTTTGACGATTTCTCTGCGTCTATCATCTCTTCTCCTTCTAATATATTTCTTGCTAATGGTTTTTCAACAAGAGCATGTGTTCCAGAATTTAGGATATCTAAAGTGACATCTTTATGTAAATAATTAGGAAGACATACAGAAATTGCATCACATTCCAATTTCAATAAATTTTTATAATCTCCAAATGGTTTACCGGGAATATTCAACTTCTTCATAAAGTATTTTGCTTTTTCTAAAGATGACGCAGCGATTCCAGCAATCTCGACATTTGGTAATAAGTTATAAGCATGATAATGATATTCTGCTATAAAACCAGAGCCGATTATGCCTACTTTAATTTTCTCCATTTTAAAATATCATTTTAAATTATTAGAATTACTCTTGAATTTCTAATAATTCAATGTGATGTTTAAGTTTTGTTCCAAAATTCTAAGGGAGATAAAAATTCTTTAATTTTAGAAAAAGGACACGCCATAATACAGTTTCCACAATCACTAGAATTTTCAACCCAAAATTCAAAACATTTTTCTACGTCAACATAATATTTTTTAAC
>Ga0307379_10008093_pt1 | contig 14221 bp, 10 predicted proteins | sample UN2MG_FD_202237 | JGI IMG/M metagenome (GOLD analysis project Ga0307379, IMG submission 202237) | Soil microbial communities from Risofladan, Vaasa, Finland - UN-2 | ecosystem: Environmental > Terrestrial > Soil > Coastal area > Acid sulfate soil | place: Finland: Risofladan, Vaasa | collected...
TTTCTAAAATCAATAGATTGCCCAACAAACAGATGAACTCTGACTGAAAAAGCTTGGCCGTTTTTTGGTTTCTACAAATTTTGTTGTTTATTTATCTTTCTTCGCTTTTTAGCCATATTTTGTTTGGTTTTTCATCAGGTTATCCTTAGACGTTAGGGTAGAAGATGAATAATAAAATCAGATCGTTTTATATTGACGTTATGAATTGTGCTTACAAAGAAAACGAGTGCCCTCATGCTTGGAAAGATTTCTCGGCGGGCGTAGTCCCGAGAGCTTTTAGTGCTTGCAAATCAAATACAGCTAAAATTTTGGTCGTTGCTAAGAATCCGGGCCATCCACTCGAAGGAGAAACCATCTATTACAAAGGAAAAAAAGGAGGGGATTTATTAAAAGCAAAAGAAGAATGGGATTCTGAAAGATGTAAGAGGATTCAAACAACAAATGACAAATCTCTTAAATATCATAAAAATCTAAGACGGTATCTGCGGTATTTCTTGGAGCTAAGCAAAAAACTCGAAACATATGAAGAATATCAGAACCGTTATGTTCAAGCCCATGAAAAAGAGATTTCTGTGCATGTGGCATTTACTAATCTGTTTAAGTGCAGTACCAAATGTGAACAGGAAAGAATAAAAAACTCTTCATTTGATATCTGTTATCGGAAATACTTCATGCAGGAAATCGAATTAATAAAACCCCAAACTATTCTTGTTTTAGGCGGCGAGGTTTCAAAGTTCCTTAAAAAAAAGCAATTGAAAGTGCCTTTAATATCTATCAAACATCCATCCTACTTTTATAGGAAAAATGATGAATCTGATATCTTAAGAATGAAGAAAACGGAATTAACAAATATACTGAAACCCTAATCGAGTAAGGGGAAGTTTTTCTCTCCCCCTCTCCACACCACATAGCAAGCGGGTCCCCTCCAGAGGCGGACAAGCGCACTATGCGGTTCCCCGAGAGTTTTAAAATACCGTCCAACTTCTGACTGTATTCCAAGGCTGGCTACGGCCAACACGCCGAATATTATTGGCTCCCCCTGTCGGGTTCATCGCCTTTTCGAGTATGATCGGCTCCTCCCTGCTCTCAAAGGTTCGGCCCTTCACCATGTCCTGCCTATTAAAGCGGGCATTCGGCTAATATGGCCTCTGCTGACTTCTGCCCGATCACCCGATACGTTGCCGTATCAGGCGCTGTCAGTATCCTGACCGCATGCCGGACAGACCTCCCCGGATAAGAGCGTGAACTTTTGCTACACAACCGCAGCATTTACCATATCTCCTGAACCCTGGGCTTCGTTATGTTGTGCTAACTCACCCGGAAACTTGGCCTTGTATGCTGTTTCTGTTCGTCGGCTCATAGCTTTGCACTCCGGGTTGGACGTTCGTTTCACTCACTCTTGCCTGCGGCGAGCCTTCCGCTTCGCTCCGCATTCAGACCCTTCCTCACGGAAACGCCCTTGCCTTCGGCTAATACTTTTGTTAATATATCAAATATTAACAGGGTTCACGTATAGGGGACTTTCACCCCATAAGTTCACGCCCATGCCGGGCGTACACAAATCGTTTAACAACCGACCGGAAACCCACGCGGCCTTTTTCAATAGCGGCGTTTGAGTAAAATGTGCTATTAACCACCGCCTTCTTGGGTTCCCGGCGGGTTAACTCAGTCGGCTTCAAAAATTTAAATTTTAACCAAACAATTTAATGGTTGACAAATGTCAACCACTGGCAGTATTCAATGACAAGAAATAAGCCATATTATAGCAAGAAGCAAATTCATAATTTTATAGGATCTGGGAAATTACATGTAACTGAATCTGCACGTAATTCAGCAAGAGATTTTTTTGGCTGGTCTCTTGAAGATATTGAGAAGGCACTTTTAATCCTTTCTCAAAAAAGCTGTTATAAGTCGGAGCCTCGGTTTAACAATCCAAATATTTGGGTCGATTATTATAGGGCAATAAATATATTAGGAGAAAATGTTTATACCCATTTCTATGTTGAGGATGGGATATTAATCGTTGACAGTTTTAAGGAGATTTAAAATGAGATGCTACGAATGCGGTGGCACATATAAAAAACATACAGGCTCTTTGAACTTGCATAATAAATTCATCGGGAGCTATGAAATTTTTAATGTAGAATATTATAAATGTGATAATTGCGGTAAGCTTTTGTTTCCAAAAGAAACAACTATCAAGATAGAAAAAAAAGAACAAGAGCGTAGAGACGGCTTGATCAAACAATTGCCACTTGAAGAGTTCACTTTTGCCTCTGAAGCCGCAAAAATCTTGAATATATCACGGCAAGCATTGCATAAGCATAGGCGTATTAGCCGAGGCTTTATCTATTCAATTATTTTCGGTGGGAAAAAATTATATCACAAAAAGTCTATTTTGTTATTCAAAGAACGAGGGGATGGAAGATTCTCATTAACCGATGAAGTATCGAGTAATGATGTAAAATATATAATTATACCACAAACAACCAGGCAGAAAACATCAGATTACGTTGATACAATTAATGAATTAGATATTTTTTCATCTTACAAGCAGGTCCAAACTAAATTAACAAAATATTTTAATTAGGAGAGTAAGTTGCTATGGCAAAAAAATCAACAGAAGAACATAAGCCTATTGAAATTCGCTTTAAATCTGATTTAAGTCCTATTTGGGTAGATAATATGAACATTGGAATGCGAGAAGATAATATCTGTTTAATAAGATTTTTAACGCATCTTCCAGAAGGCATGGTGGAGCAAATTCAAATTATGACAAGCAAGGAACATCTGAAAAAGTTTATTGATGCTTTGTGTTCCTCTGTCAATTATTATCCTACCAAAAAAGAAAATTCTGTAAAAAATAATCAGTTGGCCGAATAATCGCATACACTCTGACACCCAAAGCCGAGCCGTTTTTTGCTTTTGCCATTTCAGTATAAAACTTCGCTTTTGCCAGGCACTCATTGGCTTTGGGCGCAGGTGATGCGGAAACGTTATGCAATCAAAAATTAAAACATGCTTAAAGCCATGAAAGACTTCCCACGAAGAGCAATATTGATAATTGTCTTAGTATTAATATCGGTTGTTTGCCTGGTTTCATATTTAAATTACTCACATAAACAGCAAATGTATGAAAAGTTTTCTTCACGCCTGCCAAACGGCTTTTTCAATCCCGATGACCCAACATTTTGGAAGGTATCAATAAATGTTTCAGAGCAAAAAATTAAAAAAATGGAATCTCCATCTTATAAGCAACAAGAACAAGAAAAAATGAAACGAATGGGGTTTGACATTACAGTCACCGATGAAATGATAAGCGAGAGATATAATCAAACAAAGAAAGAATTAGATTTCGCAAGGAAGGAATTGCAGCGCCTTACCGGCCACAAGAATAATGAATAAAATTAAATGCATAACATGCCTCTTCACCAGACGCGAAGAAGCGTAGCACTAAATCGGAAATTTCGCGGCTGTGAGCTATTATTTCCGGGGGCAGATAGGGGACTCAACTATTAAACTTAATTCTTGTCTGCGGATGTGTTATTCGAATCGCATGCCGAGAAAATCACGAATAGATGCTCCAGGAGCTTTGCACCATATCATTATTAGAAAATAAGTTGATTATGTCCCTTAAGCTCGCTACCTGTGCAACTTATTCCTAACTTCCGATCAATTAGATTGTAAAAGATATTTGGGCAACAGCGATACGGCGTAAAGCGGCAGATTACATATTTTCCCATCCTTTTTGAAGTTAAGCAGATTTGTTCGCGCAAGCAGGGGCGGTTTGAACTGTAAATCATATGAGCGCAGACTTTTGCTCTTTGGATAGTTGCTGTCAAGAGCTTTCGGTTAAAATATGTGATAATCCTCACTTTATTCGGACGTAAAATGTGTCTTGTCGCACAAAACAAGCCGGAATAAAACGAGTTTCTGGTCTGGTAAGGGTTTTAAATGGGAAACCACTGAAAGTATGATATTGACTTAATATACCTGTTGGGCAAAATAGGGAACGTACTTAACTATTAAACTTACTTCTTGTCTGCAGATGTGTTATTCGAATCGCATGCCGAGAAAATCACGAATGGTTTTTACCGGAAATGGGATAAAATTTAAAAAATATTTTTGGTTTCAGGGGGAGGGTTATTCAAAATGACAAAAAAAGCTAAATTGTTGTTTATTGTTCTTCTGTCCGTAACAATATCGTTTGTTGCCTTTACCTATTCTTTTGGTGATATGAAAGTTTTCTTAAAGGACGGTCGCATAGTCAACGTTCCCTTAAACAAAAACGATATTATTAGTATTTCTTTTGAAGAAGAAGTTTCTCAATCGGAGGGGGGCATTAACTGGAATTTTGAATCGGGCAATCTTGTCGGCTGGGAAGGGACAGGAAATGCCTTTAATACTCAGCCTACTTATGGAGATAATCCCACAGCACGTCACCGAGGGCAACCTTCGCACCACGAGGGTAACTACTGGATCGGTGGATATGAGAATCGTCCTGCCGAGTTTGATCCTCCCGGAAGGGTTCAGGGTGATGGACCTCAGGGAACTCTTACTTCCGAACTCTTCACTATAACCGGACCAATAATCAGTTTTCTGATTGGTGGCGGATGTGACATTAAAACTGAAAGAGTGGAACTCTTAATTGACGGACAGGTTGTTTTGCAAGCTACGGGGAAATGCACTGAGACAATGGAACGATCAAGATGGAATGTATCCCAGTACATAGGAAAAACTGCCCAAATCAGAGTCATAGACGCTTCAAGCGGTGGATGGGGCCATATCAACTTTGATGATTTAAAATTAGAGTGAAGCTCCCCTTGACCCCGCCCTAAAGGACTGGGCTTGCGGGGAACAATCCGGTCAAATCAGCTTAAGTTTTGTCCTTGATCCACCAAATTCTTATGCCTGTCAGGTTGAAAGGAGGCAAAATGAAACATAAGAAGCTGTCTCGAGATCATTATTCATCTTGAAAATAAATATAATTTAATGTTCAATAATCAAAATGCACCGGACGAACCGGTGATTTGCGGCATTTGACATATGAGAAATAACGACTATTGTTATACGTTGAAGTACCAATGGAGGATCATTTATGTCATACAAAGAGATTTTGAGAAACTCTATAAGGACGTTCGAGGATTTGGAGAAATGGCTTGCCGGTCGAAAGGTAGTGGTTGACCCAAGACTCAGGGACGTAATTGCCAAATATCCTATGAGAGTAAATACGTATTACCTCCGTCTCATTGAAAAAATGAATGACGGTATTTGGAAACAGGCAATTCCTAGTGTCGGGGAGCTTGATCATTATAAGGACCTGACTGAAGATCCACTGGATGAGGAAGGAGATATTCCGCTTGGCGGGCCAAGAACAATAGTCCACAGGTATCCAGACAGGGTTTTATTGCTCGTATCAAACGAGTGCTCAATGTATTGCAGGTTCTGCACCAGAAAAAGAAAAGTAGGTGATGACCGTAAGAATCCAACTACAGAGGATATAAAAAAGGGAATTGAATACGTTGCATCTCACGAAGATATCAGGGACGTATTAATCTCTGGTGGGGATCCGCTATTGATGTCCAATAACAAAATTGATGACATCTTGGGAAAACTAAAGGTAATTCAACATCTTGGATTGATAAGAATCGGGACAAGGGTCCCATGCGTCTGGCCGCAAAAGATTATTGAAGACAAAGAACTAATCGAAGTACTAAGAAAACATACACCCAAGTCGCTTAAAGATCCGCAGCTTTACATAAACACGCATTTCAATCATCCTAATGAAATAACTTCCGAAAGTTATCAGGCCATTAAAATTTTAAGAGAACTGGGCATTCCAATAGGAAATCAAACTGTTTTGCTGAAGGGAATTAACGATGACAAAGATGTAATGAGAAACCTGTTACACGGCCTCGGGAAAATGGGAATAAAACCATATTATCTATATTATGCTGACCTTGTTGAGGGAACAGGTCATTTTAGAACAGAAATATACAAAGGAAAAGAAATCTGTAGAGACCTTTGCGGATCCACTACAGGTTTCCTGCGCCCGCTTTATGTAGTAGATGCGCAAGGTGGAAGAGGTAAAGTACCTGTAGATCTCAGTTTTTCAGATGGAATTAGTGAATATAAAAAAGGTGGTACTTTTACTTCACCGATTGGACTCGGAAAAGTATACGTAAATGATCCAATTGAAAAAATAGAAGGAAAAAAATGGAGAAACCGGAAGCAACCAAACGGACACCTTGAATAGATTCGAACTGAAGCGGCTACCCGCTTGGGGGAAAAGGAGCAAAGTTATTGGAGCAGGGCGTAGTGACCTGGTTTCAAAAGCCAATATCATTTGGGCAATTATCGCAGGTAGTGGGAAAGGCGTTGTCAGCCACGATTATCAATCGGATTTAAATTCAAACTCTTTTTCTTTAAAAATCTTCAAACACGCATTGGCTGCTTCAACATCATAAAGCTTACCTTTATTAATTGATATTTCTTCTAAGGCTTTATCAATACCGAGAGCAGGCCTGTAGGGCCGGTGAGAAGCCATAGCCTCAACAATATCCGCAATCCCCAAGATCCTGGCCTCAATTAGAATTTCTTGACCCAAAAGCCCATTAGGATATCCCGAACCATCCATTCTTTCGTGATGTTGAAAAACGATCTGGGCAATCGGCCACGGAAATTTTATTGACTTCAATATATCGTAACCGACTTGAGAATGATTTTTAATAATCTCAAATTCCGGTTTGCTTAATCGGGCGGGCTTACTGAGAATCTCTGCAGGAACTACTATTTTGCCGATATCATGAAGCGCCCCGGCTATACGAATCCCCATTATCTTATCTTTTGAAAAACCCATCTCTTTTGCTATGGCGCAGGCCAGATCGGACACCCGCTGTTGATGACCGGCTGTGTATGGATCCCTGTATTCAACGGTCATTGTCAAGGCGTAAATGACCTCTCTCAGGATTTTTTGTAATTCAGAGGTGCGTTCTTCCACCTCGTGTTCCAGGTTCCCGCGGTAGGTTCGAGCTGCAATTTCAAGTTCTCGACGACGCAGGGAATTGCGGATGTTAATGATCACCCCCTTGACGTTAAAAGGCTTAATTATATACCCATAAATCCCTGACTCCAGGGCTGTTTCGGCAATTTCGGGATCATCTACCGCTGTCACCATTATTATTGCTGTATCCGTATATTCGGCCGCAACATATTGGATGAAATCAATGCCGGACTCTCCCGGCATAGTCACATCGCATAAGATCAGCTCAAAATTCTGATTTTTAAGGAATTTACGGGCCTCTGCCGCATCAGCAGCCAGGGTGCATTTATATCCACCCGTTGAAAGCGCCTGGCTTAGCAGGTATCGGATGGATTCTTCATCATCTACAACCAGTATGTTAGCCATTTTCTTTGCTCCTTACTTAACTAAAAATGCGAATATCGAACATATTAAAAGATTAACATCCAACATCGAACATCGAATTTTGAATAAGGTATTCTGCCAATTTATAAACTGGCGGAGCGAAGCGATTTCATCATTCGACGTTGGATGTTGGACGTTCGATGTTCGATGTTCATCTTTTTTCAGCGTCCAACACCTCCCGCACCTTACGCGCCAGACCTTCCGGTGTAAAAGGTTTTTTAAGGAAATTCAGCCCGGGCTCCAGAACACCGTGACGAACAATTGCATTGTCCGTGTAGCCTGACATGTAAACCACCTTCATCTGTGGATATAGAGGCTGCAGCCGATCTGCTGCTTCCCTGCCGCCCATTTTCGGCATCACAACATCGGTTATCATCAGATCAATCTGACCCTCGTACTCTTTGCCGACCTTTAAAGCCTCTTCACCATTTTCAGCAGACAACATCCTGTACCCGCAGCCTTGCAGAACATTTTGTGCAAGGGTTAGAAGACCTTCATCATCTTCCACAATCAAAACAGTCTCGGAACCGCCTGTCTTGTCCACAAAGGGTTGTTTTTTTCCCTCCGGCTCCGTGTCCCCATTAATCTTGGGCAGATAGATCCTGAAGGTAGAACCCTGGCCAGGCTCGCTATAGACCCAGATAAAGCCCCTGTTCTGTTTGACAATGCCGTAAACCGTGGAAAGACCCAGTCCCGTGCCTTTATCGACCTCTTTTGTGGTAAAGAAAGGATCGGAGATTTGTTCCCGGGTTTTTTTGTCCATCCCTATGCCGTTATCGCTTACAGCCAGCATCACATAAGGACCTGACGCCTCTTTAATACCACGATCGCGAAAATAGTTCTTGTCCAGATCAGCGTTGGCTGTCTCAACTGTAAGCCTGCCTCCCTGCGGCCTGCCTGCCTCGCTGTCGGCGCAGGCAGATATGGCGTCCCTGGCATTTACCACTATGTTTATGATCACCTGGTTGATCTGTCCGGGGTCCGCATAGACCTTCCACAGCTCGTGTCCTAAAACCGTTTGAAACTCAATATCCTCTCCGATCATACGCTTAAGCATCTTTTCTGTCTCGTTTATCTCTTGATTCAGATCAAGAACCTGGGGCTTGATTATCTGCCTGCGGCTGAAGGCAAGAAGCTGCCGGATAAGAGATGCTGCCCTGTTCCCGGCTTTCTTGATCTCTTCTATTTTCTTGCATAAGGATTCATCCTCGATGGTCTTCATCAATAAAAGCTCGGCATTGCCGATAATTACGGTCAGCAAGTTGTTGAAATCATGGGCAATGCCGCCGGCCAGAGTGCCGATGGCCTCCAGCTTCTGGGACTGGCGAAGCTGCTTTTCCATGCTCTTTCGTTCGGTAATATCCTGAAAAGTTTCTATCGCGCCAATAATATTCCCCTGTTGGCCTATCAATGGCGCTGCAGTAAAGAAAAGCCATTTGCCTTTTTCTCCAAGATCAGGATAAAAATTTTCACCTTCATACGCGCCTTCAATCAGAGCAGATTTATTATAAACAATATGCTTATAACGTTCAGCCATTTCTTCGTCTGTAGCCCCATCCGCTATAAAATCAGCCATAACCGGTCTTTCTTCAGAGTAGAAAGCTGACCACTGTTTTTTTGTGCCGACCACCTCAGAAGCGGGAAAACCGGTCAAAATCTCACATGCCTTATTCCAGTGCGTAATAGTATGGTTGTTGTCAATGATAAAGGTTGGGATCGGATTCCCTTCAATGGCTTTTTTAAGCCTTCTCTCGCTCTCCTGCAGTGAAGCCTCAATCTGCTTGAGATGGGTTATATCTATCAATGATGCAACCGATCTTTTTGTTCCTGGAATCATGCCGATTGACAGTAAGATATTTTTAATGTTCCTCTGCTTATCAATCCAACGGAATTCATAGCTGTTTGGCGCAAAGCCTTCACGTTCTCTTCTTTTAACATGATAACCTCTCATTCTTTCAAGGTCTTCCTCTGCGACAAAATCCGTCCATTTCATTTTGCCTTGAATTTCTTTTATGGAATACCCGCTCAGCTCTGTAAATTTTGTATTGGCCATGGAAATTGTTGTGTCCTCCTCAATTATCGCGGTGGCCGCACCTGTATGTTCAACAACGCTGCGGTATATTGCTTCAGACTCGCACAGCGCCTGCTCAGTCTGCTTGCGCCTTGTAATATCTCTGGCAATACTTAAAATCGCCTGTTTTTCCTGATAAGTAACAAGACTGGATTTAATCTCCACTGGAATTGTCTTACCATCTTTGGCGGTGTGTGTTGTTTCAAAAACCTGTGTTCCATCGGTGGGTATTTGTTCGATTAAACCTTTTATCTCTTCCACGTCCATAGATGTGTCGATATCTTGAGGTCCCATAGAAAGCAATTCTTCCCTGGAATAGCCTAAAACCTCAACAGCAGCATCATTTACATCTATAAAGTTCGCATCAAAATCAATGACCCAAACTGTGTCACTCATCCTGTTAATTAACGCTCTATACTTCTCTTCGCTCTCATGCAGCGCTTGCTCAGTCTGTTTGCGTTGAGTTATATCGCTTATAATGTGCACAGCGCTGGTAAGATTTCCTGTTTCGTCTATTACAGGATCAACAGCGACATTAAGCCATTTGTCATCAACCTTCAAAACAAGAGTTTCTCTGCGGAGAGTTTTTTTCATGCGTACAATCGGGCAATCTTTTACAGGTTTATCCATCCCGTGTATAAGTTCCCAGCAGGTGCCGCCGATTATTTCTCCAGAGGATTTTTTTAAAAGGCTTTCCATTGCCTTGTTGCATCGTAAAATCTTTCCATTCATGTCCAAAAGACAGACAGCGTCATTAATGGCATCAAAGGCAGTCTGCAATTGTGATAAAGAGGCTTCTGGCAACATCTCGTCTCGATTAAGTTCATTGGGTGTTGGTTTTTCAGCCATTATACGTTTCTCCATATAATCTTAAAAACAAAAAAAGCTCATACGTACCTGTCTGATATGTGGCTTTTACAATATGGTAAGCGGCTGACAGCGCAAACCTCAGTAATAATTGAGACCTTTGAGTTTTGTCGTTTCGAGGAGTATCAACGACGAGAAAACTTAATGATTCAAGTCTGTTAAGATTTCTCGCTTTGGTCGAAATGACAAATAACGATAGTTTTGCAAAGCTTGCTCTCTAATTATGATACTTCTTCAACGTACGATAATATAAAAAATTTACTTTTGCAACACCTGCTATTGTTTGCTATGAACATAATCTATGCTATCTATGATAAGGACACAAAGAATCGTTTAACAAAATATTTTTTCTCTGTGTTCTCTGTGGTAAATATTCGCTGAAATTATCTTCGCGGCAACTCACAACAAATATTGTAAAATAAACGGAAGAAATTATGGCTGGGTGAATTCAATTTCAAAGTTCACCAGTGGGACACAGGAGACATACTCAACTATTAAACTTGATTCTTAGGATATAGAAGACTTTCAGCCCATAAGTTCACGCCCATGCCTGGCGTACACCAGCCAATAGCCGGCATGGTCAGGCACGGCATTAAATGCTCAATAAGATTAATTATGGAAAAGATTTTCAAGGATTCAGCGGCTATAAGTATACCACCTCCAGTATTTTTCTTTATATGTTTGGGCTGTGGCCTTTTGATGGAATACTTTTTCCCCATTCGTCTAATTAGTCTTTCACCGATACTCCGTGTTATTGTTGGCTGTACATTTATGCTTACTTCCGGCTATTTTGCAGTAAGTGCATTTTTTGTACTTATCAAGAATAAGACTCCATTCAATACATCAAAATCAACCATCAAAATAGTAACAGATGGTGCTTATCGATTTTCTCGAAATCCACTGTACCTTTCGCTCCTACTTCTATTCTTTGGAATTGCTGTTTTGATGTCCTCGCTTTGGCTATTCTTTACTATACCGATTCTGTATATCCTCTTTTTATTTAAAGCGGTGAAACCTGAAGAGAGCTATCTGTCACAAAAATTTGGAGAAGAATATTTAAATTATTCAGCAAAAGTAAGGCGGTGGATTTAGCGAAGCATTGACTATCCCCTTTCGGGACAGATCATCCGCTGCATGCTAGGCTTTTAAATGCAAAACAGGAGAATGGTATGGATAAGTGTATGTTTAAAAGGCATATAAAAACGATAATTGGATCAATTTTACTTGTTTTACTGTCCTGCATTACATCAATAGAAGCAAAAACTTTTAAAGTCGCAAGCTATAACGTGGAAAACCTTTTTGATCTTAGCATGGAGGGAACGGAATACCCGGAGTATATTCCGAATACCAGCTATGGCTGGACTAAGGATATTGCAAATATTAAATACACCAATATTGCCAGAGTGATAAAGGATCTGGGAGGTGATGTTGTCGTTTTGCAGGAAGTCGAGTCGAAAAAGGCCCTTATCACTCTACGTGACAGGCTGAAAGACTTCGGTGTGGATTACCGTTATCTTGAAATTGCGGACTCCAGGGCTACGCCGGTAAAGTGCGCTGTTCTATCTAAGTTTCCAATTGTTGAGAAAGAAGAAATACAGGTTGATAATGAACTTGCGAGAAATATTCTTAAAATAACTCTTGATATTGATAGTAATCGTTTCATCCTTTTTATCAATCACTGGAAATCGAAGCAAAGCCCTGAAAGCATGAGAATAGGTTACGCCAAAGCGCTCAGGAGAGAGATTGACAAACTAAAAGAGAATATCGACTTTATACTGATAGGTGATTTTAATTCGAACTACAATGAATACAAAACCTTTCTTCGAAATTCTGGCAGACTAAACGATACTAATGGTATTACAGGAATCAATCATATCTTAGGGACTATCAAAGATTCGGAAATGGTCAATGAAAAGATACTGACAAAGCAGGCCGCGAATGAATATCTGTATAATTTATGGCTTGAAGTCGGTAAAACCGGACGTTGGTCTTTCAATTTTTTCGGAGAGAAGGGCAGCCCGGACAATATTATCGTATCCAAAGGACTTTATGATGATAAGGGAATTTCCTATATCGATAATTCGTTTAATAAGTTCCAACCGGACTACTTGTTTAAGAAAAAGGCCATCTATCGATGGCAAATGGTCGAAAGTGGCCGGGGTAAGCATCTGGGCGAGGGATACTCGGATCACCTGCCGATTTTAGCGTATTTTTCCACTGAACCATTCAGTTTTAAAAACAACGATGCTGTTGCCAATGATATCGTTCCCCCAAAGTTGGAAAAACCCAAATCTCTACAAGGCTTGATTGACCTGAATACCGCCACAGAAAAAGATCTTCAGTCTATCAAAGGAATTGGTCCAGTTCTTGCTAAAAGAATTATAGCGGGCCGCCCCTATAGAACCGTAGATGATTTAAACAAAGTAAAAGGAATTGGCCCCAAAACATTTGAAAATATTCAGCCTTATATTGTAATAAGGCCGGAATAAAAAAATAACATTGGTTAAACGTCGAATTATAACAAAATGAAAGGGGGGATAAGAAATATGAAGTGTAGAATACAAAACATGGTAATATCGATGGTACTGGTGGCGGCAATTTCAATTTTTCTTTTTGCAGGAATTGCCGTTGCGCAGAATTTTTCTGCTGACATGGTATCTACAACCGGGGGAGTAGTTGTAACGGGAAAAACTTTTGTTGCAAAAGAAAAAACGAGGATGGAAACACCTCAGGCCATCACTATAACAAGAATAGACAAAAATGTAGTCTGGATACTCATGCCGGCGCAAAGTATGTATATGGAACAACCCTTAAAGCCTGAAAATGTGGTTGCTACAACAGACAAAATGCAGGGTGAGATTGGGCGAAAACTTATTGGTAAAGAAACAATAGACGGGAAAACAACTAATAAATATAGAATAGTTTATACAGCAGCCGATAAAAAAGAGACCATCTTCCAATGGATTACTGTTGACTCAGGTTTACCGATAAAGACAGAGGCTGCGGACGACAGCTGGACAATTGAATACAAAAATCTAAAAATCGGCAAACAGCCAGATACCCTTTTTGAGATTCCAGCAGGATATCAGAAATTCTCTCTTGGTGTGGGACTTCCGGGGCGACTTCCGGGACGCCCCTAAAATTATAATTTTCTATTTTATCTGTTATATGATATGGTCTTAGCCGTAAAATCCATATTGCCCGTATTGATGTTCCTGGTGCCCTTCATCATATTATTGTAAGAGGCATCGAACGGAGAAAAATATTTAAAGATAACACCGACAGGAATAATTTTTTGGATCGGCTGGAAAAGGTGCTCTCAGAAACCGGCACAAAATGTTTTGCATGGGCCCTGATCCCCAACCACTTTGAGATCTTTGCATAACCTCTACTTTTGTCCAATTTTAGTCATTGCGAGGAGCAAGACGACGTGGCAATCTCGTAGCTTATCAATGTGTTATAAAATTGCTTCGCTTCGCTCGCAATGGCAATATCGGGGTTATGCAAAGGGCTCAAATTATGGCACTGCCCCACGGGATGTGGTACAATTCGGCGCATAACAGTCATCGAAGACAGGAGGCACCACGAATGTTTCGCATCAGGCGCATATATGACGATACCCTTCCCCGCGACCACGAGGCCATCGCTCAGGTCCAGGCCATACTGCGGAACCAGTTCGCAGGTCTCGACGAACAGGACATCGCCAAACTCCCCCTCCAACTCGGCAACCCCATGAAGTACCGCTTCAAGTCGATTCTCTTCGTGGCGGACGGCCAGCGGGGGGATGTGAAGGGCTTTGCCCTCCTCCAGCACGCCACCGACGTGGGATTCTGCTATCTCGATTACATCTCCATCGA
>Ga0307379_10008094_pt1 | contig 14220 bp, 12 predicted proteins | sample UN2MG_FD_202237 | JGI IMG/M metagenome (GOLD analysis project Ga0307379, IMG submission 202237) | Soil microbial communities from Risofladan, Vaasa, Finland - UN-2 | ecosystem: Environmental > Terrestrial > Soil > Coastal area > Acid sulfate soil | place: Finland: Risofladan, Vaasa | collected...
TCCACGGCTACGCGGCGCCGTTCCTTCTGTTCGCTGCGGTGTTCTTCCTCTGCGCGTGGCTGAGCACGAGGCTCTACGCCATTCGCGGCGCCGCGGATACGAGCTTCGGCGGGGACGGCTGCGAACGCAGCCCGGTCGCGGCCGAACATCGGCGGCAGGACTAGTCCCGGCACGCGCCGAATTCATCAAGCGGACCTCGCCCCATTCCCCATGCCTGGAGGTTGAGTTGGAGAAAGCACCGGACGGGCATTTCCTGGCCCAGTACTACCTGGAGTCAAAGGGCGACCCTTCGGCAAGGTTTACCCTGAGCGAAGTCGAAGGGCTCAGGGCAGGCTTGCGGACGGCGGCGGAGAAGATCGCCTCCGAGGAGACCACCGGCAGTTGGGTGGGCGCGGGTGAGCCCACCGATCTGTTCAAGCGCAGCCGCGGCGAAGTCCACCGATACGATGACATCGGCCCCGGCAAGGCCCTCGCCACCATCGCCTACCCGCTCATCAACATGCCGGTGGACCGCTACTTCGTGCCCAGCTTCTGGCTCTTCATGACCGGCGGGCCGCTGTTCGAGCGCATGTTCGTGGATTCGGTGCGGATGGTGGATTTCGCGTTGCCGGAGGCGCTGCTGGAGCAACTGCCCGGCCCCAAGTTCGGCATGAAAGGTTGCCGCGACTTCATCGGCGCCGCCGCTGAGGATCTCATCATCGCCACCATCGTCAAGCCCTGCGCCGGCTTGACCGCGCGCGAGGTGGCGGACAAGTGCCGCGAGGCGGCGCTGGGCGGGATCGAGTTCATCAAGGACGACGAGAAGATGAGCAATCCCGACTACTGCCCGCTGGCGGAGAAGGCGCGGCTGGTCTCGCAGGCGCTGCGCGAGGCCGAGCAGGAGACCGGGCGCAAGGTCATCTACTGCCCGCACATCAGCACCCGGCCCGACGTGATCGTTGACGCGGCGCGCACCGCCGTGGACCACGGCGCCAGCGGGCTCATGCTGAACTGCTTCTCCACCGGATTCCCCGCGATCCAAATCCTGGCCGAGCGCGAGGACCTGCCGGTGCCGATCTACGTGCATACCGGGGGTCGCAGCGCGTGGGGGCGGCACGCCAACTTCGGGGTGGACCTCAAGGTGGTGGCGCGCATGGTGCGGATGTTGGGGGGCGACTTCATGCGCGCGCACATGATTGACGGCTACCTCATCGCCGACACGGCCGAGCGTTCGGTGGAGCTGGTCAACCTGTTCCGCGAGCCGATGGGGCATATCCGCGACATGGTGCCGGCGCTGTCGGGGGGGCTGGGCGCGGACAACCTGGTGCAGAACCTGGAGGCCTACGGCATAGACATTCTGCCCATGGCGGGCGGGGCGATCCTGGGGCATCCCCTGGGCATCCGCGCGGGCGTCACGGCGCTGCGGCAGGCGGCGCAGGCATGGCGGGCCGGGGTGTCCGTCGGAGAGTATGCCAAGTCGCACCCCGAACTCGCTGCCGCCCTGGATGAAGCGCGGAAGTAGGGCCAGCGCCGTTGGTTGCGCAGAGAGCCGTCCTGGTGGGGCGCGAAGAAGGCCGGATTTCGCAGTTCGCAATTCCAGCCCCTTGACAAGCTCTGACCATGCGTTATAATACCTGCCGAGATTGGCACTCTCCGGTCGAGAGTGCTAATCGCCATTAATGTTTGGGGAGGTGACAGCATTGATTCAACCGTTGGGGGAGAAGGTGGTCGTGAAGCCGGGCCCCGAGGAAGAGAAGACCGCGACGGGCATCGTGCTTCCCGACACCGCCAAGAAGAAGCCCCAGGAGGGGGAGGTGGTCGCGGTCGGCAGCGGCAAGCTGCTGGACAACGGCCAGCGGGCGCCGATGCAGGTCAAGGTCGGCGACACGGTGATCTACTCCAAGTACGGAGGCACCGAGGTGCAGGTCGATGGCACCGACTACATGATCCTGGATGAGGATTCGATCCTCGCCGTGAAGTGACGGCGCAGCCGTCATCCTGAGCGCAGCGAAGGATCTCGCTCACGCACGCAAGGTTCTTCGCCTTCGGCTCAGAATGACATTCTCTCGGACAAGTCAGCGTGCCAAGCATCAGGAGGTAACCGATGGCATCCAAGATTCTGGCTTACAACGAAGACGCACGGCGCGCGCTCGAGCGCGGAGTCAACGCAGTGGCGCGCGCGGTCAAGGCGACGCTGGGTCCCAAGGGGCGCAACGTCGTGCTCGACAAGAAGTGGGGTTCGCCCACCATCACCAAGGACGGCGTCACCGTCGCCAAGGAGATCGAGCTGGAGGATCCCTACGAGAACATGGGGGCGCAGCTGGTCAAGGAAGTCGCCTCCAAGACCAACGACGTCGCCGGTGACGGCACCACCACCGCCACCGTGCTGGCGCAGGCGATCGTCAGCGAGGGCATGAAGCTGGTCGCCGCCGGCGCCAACCCGATGATGCTCAAGCGCGGCATCGAGCGCGCGGTGGAGAAGGCGGTGGAGGAGATCAAGAAGCGCTCCATCCCCGTCGCCGGCAAGGCCGAGATCACCAACGTCGCCGCCATCGCCGGCAACGAGCGCGAGATCGGCGAGTACGTCGCCGACGCCATGGACAAGGTCGGCAAGGACGGCGTCATCACCGTCGAGGAGTCGAAAGGCACCACCACCTCGGTGGACATCGTCGAGGGCATGCAGTTCGACAAGGGCTACATCTCGCCCTACTTCGTCACCGACCCCGAGCGCATGGAGGCGGTGCTGGAGGATCCCTTCATTCTCATCCACGAGAAGAAGATCAGCGTGGTGGCGGATCTCATCCCGGTGCTGGAGAAGGTTGCTTCCGCGCGCAAGCCGCTGCTCATGATCGCCGAGGACGTCGAGGGCGAGGCGCTGGCGACGCTGGTGGTCAACAAGATCCGCGGCGTGCTCACCTGCGTCGGGGTCAAGGCGCCCGGCTTCGGCGACCGGCGCAAGGCCATGCTCGAGGACATCGCCATCCTCACCAACGGGCAGTTCATCTCCGAGGACCTCGGCATCAAGCTCGAGAACGTGGACACGACGATGATGGGCCGCGCCAAGAAGATCGTTATCACGAAAGAGGACACCACCATCGTCGAGGGCGCCGGCAGCAAGGACGCGGTGCGGGGGCGCATCGCGCAGATCCGCCGCGCCATCGAGGACACCGATTCCTCCTACGACAAGGAGAAGCTCCAGGAGCGCCTGGCCAAGCTCGCCGGCGGGGTCGCCGTGATCAAGGTCGGCGCCGCCACCGAAACCGAGCTCAAGGAGAAGAAGCATCGCTTCGAGGATGCCCTGAGCGCCACCCGCGCCGCGGTCGAGGAGGGCCTGGTCGCCGGCGGCGGCACCACCCTGGTCAACATCGCCCCCGCGCTGGAGAAGCTCAAGGCCAAGGACAACGACGAGAAGGCCGGCATCGCCATCGTCCGCCGCGCCCTCGAGGAACCCCTGCGCGCCATCGCCTCCAACGCCGGCATGGAGGGCTCGGTGGTGGTGCAGAAGGTCAAGGGCCTCAAGGACGGCATCGGCCTTGACGCCCTCACCGAGGACTACGTGGACCTGGTCGAGGCGGGCATCGTGGATCCGGTCAAGGTCACCCGTACCGCTCTCGAGAATGCGGCCAGCATCGCCGCCATGCTCCTCACCACCGAGGCGCTGGTGGCCGAGAAGCCGGAGAAAGATAAGGCCCCTGCCGGTCCTCCAGGCGGCGGCGCGCCTGATTACGACTTCTAAGCGGCGACTGTCATTCCGAGCTGCTCGCGAATTGTCATTCCGAGCGACGCGAGGAATCTCGTCTTCGCGAGACCTTCGGGGATTGACGCAGACTACGGATCGTAGGGGCACAGCATGCTGTGCCCCTACGGCGTAGCCGCCGATGAACGATGCGCGCCGACAAGAGCAAGCATTGCCCGGCATGTGTCCACATCGTCGTTAATCGGCGTCCGTCGGCGGTTTGACTAGAGTAACAACATGAGATGATGGAGATGATGATCAATGCCTCCCGCCCACGACTTGCCCCGCGCATGGGTGCGCCCGGTGAACCCGGAGGAGTATCCGGGGTTTGCGAAGCGTCCGGTCAAGCCGGTCACCCGTGCGGACCTCGATAACCAGTTTCATACCACGGCGATGCGCGCCTTCAACCTCGACCGCGCGCCGCAGGCGCCGGCCCACGAGTTTCGCATTACCGATATCAAAGAGACCCTCGATCTCTATACCAGGGACTATGACTTCGGGCGCGCCATCTGGCCGAACTGGGCATTCCTGTTCGCGGAGAACTGGCGCGAGGCGATTGATGAGATGGCCGCGCGCGAGCTCTACCTGTTTGACGTCTGGAACTACTGCCCGTCGGGCCCGTTCGAGCGCTTCGGTTGCTCGGAGTACCGCGTCCCCGACGACGTGCACCACTACCTCCTGCAACAGATGGGCCCCCGTTTCCTCGGTTATGACAACGGCGAACAGGATGGGCGCTACATCGGCGGCTACGCCAAGCTGGTGTGCCCCGCTCCGGTCACGCGGCGCCAGGCGTATGATGCGTTTTGCCAGTATTTTCGCCAGCTCGGCGACGACCTGCAAAACTACCTCACCGCGCTCAACAGCCTGACCTTCCCGCACTACTTCGCCCAGTTGGGCAACCACCGGCTGCTCGGGACCGAGAGCGCGCAGGCGCTACCCAGCGTCCCCATGTGGTATGCCTTTATCCGCGGCGCGGGCAAGCAATACGGCCTGCTGTGGTTCGGCAACGCCAGCGTGTGGAACCGCTGGGGCGCGAAGTCGCTCGCTGACCTCAACGCCGAAGACACCACTGCGTCCGGCTTCCTCAGGGGCCCCACCGCGGGCACCAGCATGAGCTTGCTGCGCCGCCTGTGGTATGTCCTCGTCATGTACGGCAGCGTCATCATGGGCTTCGAGTCGGGGCACCTGGGCAGCGCGACCGAGGAGCGCACAGTCAACGGCGTCAAGCGGCAAGTGCCGGTGCTGACCGACATCGGCCGCGAGCATCTCCGCGGCGCGCGCTGGTGCGCCGCGCATCCGCACCGGGGTGAGCAGCACACCCCCGTCGCCCTGCTGTGGGACTTCCACGCGGGGTGGGCGCCCCCGCGCCACCTGTACACGGGTGATACGCATCTCGTGTGGGGCAACATGCCCTACGAAAAGGGCGACCACCAGATTGATCTGCTCTTGCGCGAGCTCTACCCGCATTACGAGGACGCGGGTTTCTACCACAGCGAGCGCGGCTTCTTGACCGCGACTCCCTGCGGCGATTCGTTCGACATCCTGCTGTCGGATGCGTCCGAAGAGATTCTCAATCACTATGAATGTGTGGTCGTGCTCGGCGAGACGCGCATCGAAGGAGAGCTGCTGGGCAGACTATCGCGCTACCTCGAGCGCGGCGGGCAGGTGGTGGCGTGCGCCAACCAGCTCGGCGCGGAGGCGCAGGCGCGGTTCGGGGTCGAGGTCGGCGCAGTCGAGGAGGCCTACCACGCCATCATCGAGGGGCACCCATGGCCGATCAACGAATCGCCTTTCCGCATGCACCGCCTGACGTGCGATCCCGCGGCTGAGGTGATCGCGCGCACGCGCCAGGGCGCGCCCCTCGTCGTGCGCAGCAATCATGCGACCGGCGGCTCGACCCTGCTTTTCGCGGCGGAATTCTTCCTCACCAACCCCACGCTCGCCCCCGAACACATCCACAACGAGATCGAGCAGCCGCTGCCCTCGCCCTATGCCATCCTCGAACACGTGAAGGCGATCCTGCTGCCCTACCTGCGTTCCTCTAATCTGGTTGCGGTGGAGGGGTCACCCATCCAGTTCCTGGTCAATGTCACCGAGCGCGCCGACCGCCTGGTGGTGACCCTGTGCAACAACTCCGCCGAGCCTTGGGAGGGTGCGCTTCGCCCCCGGCGCGCGCGCGTGCGAGAGGCGACCGATTGGATGACCGACCGACCGCTGCCGGGCGGCGACTGCGTGCGGGTGCAGGTGCCGCCGCTGGAGGTGGTGGTCGTCGAGCTGCTGCTCGACGGTGCGGCATTCGAGGTCCGGCAGTGAAGGACCCCCGGCGCGAGTTGATGCACGCGGCTGCGGTCGCGACAGGCGCGGCGGCGCTCGCTGCCGAGCCGGTCCTCGGCGTGGAAGGAGATGATGCAATGTCGCCCGCGGTCAACCCCGTTTACCTCACCGGCTCGAGCGAAGGATGGCCCCTGAAGCAATTGGCGGCGGCGGGCTACCGCGGCCTGGAATTGACCCCCGCCTGCCTCGATAACCTCTCCCACTGGCAGCCGGCGGCAAGAAAGGCCGGCCTGCGCGCCTTGTGCGTCAATGCCATGGACGAGCTGCGCCCGTACCTGACGGGCAGCCTGTCGGACGCGGTCGAGCGCCGCCGCCGCGACACCCTGCGCCGGCTCCTGTGCACCCTGGCGAAAATGCGCGAGCAGGGGATTCCCTTTCTAGTGGTCGCACCGAGCCGCCTCGCTGAGGTTTACCAGTCGGTGGACGAGGCGCGCCCTTTGCTGGTCGAAAGCCTGCGCGAGCTGGCGGCGGCAGGAGACACGACGATTCTGCTCGTAGCGGCGCCGTTTCGCCTGTTCGCCTCCTCCGCCGAGACCGCCGCGATAGTGGATGAGGTGAACCGGCCCAATGTCGCCGCGGCCCTCGATGTCGGCCACGCGCTGCTGAGCGACGAGAGGCCGGCCGCCGCGGCGAAGAGGCTAGGCAAGCGGCTGCGCTACGTGCAGGTGCATGACGCGGATATTCGCCCCGGCGTCATGCGCCTCGACCGCCATCTGCCATTGGGCGACGGATCGCTGGAAAAGGAAGAGGTCCGCGCCGCCGTGGGTGTGCGGCCGTTTGCCGTCGGCATCACCCCCGCCGCAGATCCCCTTGACACCGCCCGCGCGGCGCTGCGTTGGCTGGGGTAGGGGCGACCTGGCGGATGGGCCTGCGGGCGGCGCGCCGGATTACCACTTCTGGTAGCGACTGTAATTCCGAGCGAGGCGAGGCATCGCGTCGTCACGAGACCTTCGCGGATTGACGCAGCTCCATCGGCAGTACGACGCAGACCTCGCGAGCGATGTGCCGGCCGAAGGATTCCTCGGCTGGGACGCGATGACGGTAGATGTTCCGAAGGACGAATCCGCCATCGTCTGCATGCACTTCGCGAACTTCGGCCTGGACGAGAGGCTGCCCTACGGTCCGGAGACGTTTTCACCCTCCGGTACCGGGTGCAAGAATAAGTACTTCAGGATGGCCGCCATGAGAGCCATGAGGCTGACCGGGATTCGCCGGATGGAGATGATGGAGGTCCCCACGCCCCGTATCACCGCCGACGACCAGGTCCTGATCAAGATGGCCGTGGTGGGGGTCTGCGGTTCCGACGTGCATTACTACGGTCAGGGACGCATCGGCCGCCAGGTCGTCGAGTATCCTTTCACCGTTGGACACGAGGGCGCGGGCGTCGTCCAGGAAGTCGGAGCCGCGGTCACCCGGGTGAGGCCCGGCGACCGCGTAGCCATCGAGCCTGCGATGTCGTGCCGGGGGTGCGACCAGTGCCTCGCCGGGCGGCCCCACACCTGCCGGAACCTGCGCTTCCTCGGCTGCCCCGGGCAGGCCCAGGGGTGCCTTTCCGAGTACCTGGTGATGCCGGAGACGAGCTGCTTCCCGATCGCTGCCAGTCTCACTCTGGACGAGGCGACGCTGTCCGAGCCGCTGGCGATCGGCGTTTATGCGGTCAAGCAAGCGATCCCCATGCGAGGGGCGAAGATAGGCATACTCGGCGCCGGGCCCATCGGCCTGAGCGTCTTGCTGTGCGCCAGGGGGCAGGGAGCGGCGGCGATCTATGTAACCGACAAGCTCGACGAACGCCTGGCGTGGGCGACGAAGATGGGCGCCGACTGGGTCGGCAACCCCGACCGGCGCGATGTGGTGGCTGCGGTCAGCGAGCGCGAGCCGGGGGGGCTCAGCGCGGTCTTCGAGTGCTGCGGCGACCAGGAGGCCCTCGACCAGGCGGTGGAGATGCTGACGCCGGGCGGCAAGCTCATGCTGATCGGCATACCGGCCACCCAGGAGCGGGTCTCTTTCGACCCCGACAGCCTGCGCCACAAGGAGATCTGCATCCAGAATGTCCGGCGCCAGAATCACTGCGTCCAGCTCGCGCTGGATATGCTGGCGCGCAAGGACTGCGATGGCAAGGTGATGATCACGCATCGCTTCAGGTTCGAGCGTAGCAACGAAGCGCTTGACCTCGTCGCCGGCTACCGCGATGGCGTGGTCAAGGCGATGATAGACATCGAGTGACTTGACGCCGCGCCCTGCTATCTCTCGTGGCGCGTCCTTTAGCACGCGCAGCAGATCAATCCGGGTCTCCGCATATTCCTGTCGCAACCAGCGTTCATCTGAGTCAACTTGTCCGCCGGCACCTTTGTCGCAACGCAGAAGCCGGCCTTCCGCCCGGTTTCTCTAACCCAGATTATGCATTCCGAGCGTGAAGAGCTCACCCAGCGGGTGTGTCATCCCGAGCAACGCGAGGGATCCCCTACCGGGGTTGCTCGCGGCTGGAATCGCTGATCTTGCGCATCCCCGATAGGGGATTCCTCGGGCGCGTCGCTTCCTCGGAATGACATGCCCGAAGCTTTACGCATAATCTGGGTCTAATCCGTGTCCATCTGTGCTAATCTGCGGTTCCCCCCCCTACCTCCCCGCTCGCGGCAAGTTGTCAACCCAGAACCGCGGGTCCACGGCTTGCCCGGAGACATAAACGCCCCAGTGCAAGTGCGGGCCGGTCGCGGCGCCGGTCATGCCCACCTTGGCGATTCGCTCGCCCCGGTTCACGCGTTGGCCTTCGACGACGCAGATCTCCGATAGGTGGAGATAGATCGACCCCACCCCCTGCCCGTGGTCGAGCACGATGGTCTTGCCGTGGAGCTTGAAGTCATCGCGGACGAGCCTGACGATGCCGCCGGCCGGCGCGAACACCTTGGCCCCCATCGGCGCTGCCAAATCCAGGCCCCGGTGGCGGTACTGGATCCTGCCGTTGATCGTGCGCGCGAGCCCGAAGCCGGTGCTCACGCGGGCCTTCACCGGCCACGCAAACGGCCCTTGCCATAGCTGCTGATCGGCCGTCTGCGCGAGCCCCGCGTGAATCGTCGGCGCTTCCTGCTTCACCGAGGGGTCATCGTAAACCCGGCTCGCCTCCTGTTTCATCCGCAGCTTCTGCACGCCGAAGTTGCGCTTGGCCACCGTCGCCCTGGCCGTGGTGCGCGTGACAGCGCCGGCATCGTCGCGCAGCACGATCTCCAGCTTCCGCGGCCCCGGGGGGGTGTCCGGCGGCACCGGCAAGATCGCCCGGTAGGCGTCGCCCACGCGGTAGAGCGGGTAGGACTTCCCTTCCCATTGGCACTCGGGGGCGAGAGATTCCTCCGCCCGCACCAGGACCAACAGGCAGTCTCCCTGGCGCGCGGGGGAGGGCGTCACCGCGATGCTGACGGTGGTCTCGGCGTCAGCGACGGCGACCGCCAGGCACAACATCACACTGCAAACCATGCGCGTCATGGTATGATGGATTCGCCGGCGTGAGGGGATCCCCTCCGTGCGCCGTCAACGAGCGAAGGAGAGCGGAGGGCGCGCGCGGAAATCAACGCCAGCCACCGCGCGCCAGCGGGCCGCGATGCGTTCGACCCATGCGCTACGGCATCATCTCGGACATTCACGCCAACCTCGAGGCGCTGGAGGCGGCGCTCAAGCGTCTGCGGGGCGTTGACGCCTACATCTGCCTGGGCGACATCATCGGCTACGGCCCCGACCCCGGCGAGTGCATCGAGGTGGTGAAGGCGCTGCCGGGCCTGCGGTGCGTGATCGGCAATCACGACCTGGCGTGCGTGGGCAAGTATGACGTCAACTGGTTCAACTGGTACGCGCGCGACGCGATTGCATGGACGCAGGAGCGCCTGACCGCGGCCGACCGGGGCTACCTGCTGTCGCTCCCGCTGATGGACATGGAGAACTCGCTGACGCTGGTGCATGGGTCGTTGCCGCAGCCCATGGACTACGTCACCTCAGCCGCGGATGCGCGCGGGGTCTTCGCGGAGATGATCACGCCGGTGTGCCTGATCGGGCACACGCATGTCTCCGAGCACTACGCCCATACCCATGGCGCGGCACACGTGACCCACCGGTCGCTCAAGCGCGGCGGCACGGTCAAGCTCGACCGCGGCCTGAGCTACATCGTCAACTGCGGCAGTGTCGGCCAGCCGCGCGACGGCAACCCCCTGGCCAGTTTCGGGCTTTACGACACCGCCCGCCGCGAGGTGAAAATCATGCGGGTCGAGTACGCGGTCGAGCGCGTGCGGGAGAAGATGGAAGAGGTGAATCTGCCCGCCCTGCTCGGGGAGCGGCTGGCGCTGGGGCGGTGAAGGCGGTCTCGGACGTCATTCCGAGCCCTTCGACTTCGCTGCTCAGGATGACGGTTGCGCGCGCGGGCTGGGGTTGCAGATGCTAGCGCTTGCCGCGCTGCGGCATCGGTTGCGAGCCGAGCTGTTCGAGCGCGTAGTGGAAATCAATCTTCTCCGCCGGGGTGATGGGACCCATGGTCTCGAATTGGCGGCGCTCCTCGGGCGAGAGCGAAGGCCTCTCCGGGCGCAGCATCGCACGGTTCCATTTCTCCTCGCGCACGAGCTGCTCGCCGACGCGCTTGCAGCGCCCGCAGCGGAAGCGGACATACACGAAGCTCGGGCCCATGAGGCTGAGGTAAAGGCTCGTCTGCAGAATCTCACGCGGGCCGATGTGATGGCCGCAGTTACAAGTCACGATATCGCGGGGAGCACCCATCTTGTCAGCAACCTATCCGACTGCAACGACAGCCCATTATAGCAGCTTCCGGCGGCCCTGCAAAGCGCCCCGTCTCCGGCGCCTGCGCTCGGCGGCGCCGACAGCGTCGCTGATGGTTGTATTTCTCGTCACCGCGGGAGGCGTATCCGCACCGCCGAGCGCGGGCGCACCGGCGGTGACGCCGGGCCCCTCCTCCCAGGTGCTCGCCGAGAACGCCGCGCTCGAGCAGGAGCTAACCGGTATCCGCATCGAGAACCGCCCCGACGGAGTGATAGCGGTTGCCGGCGACGGGGGATGGCGCCCGATCGGCTCGGTCCTGCGCTATACGACGACGCTCGACCGCGAACAGTTCACCGCCAGCACCTGGGGGCGGGCGGGAACCGTCGTCGCCACCGCCGTCAACGCCCTCCATATCAAGGTCACGCAGGACGAGCACACCGACCGCGGCGTCGGCTTCTCGCTCCTGCCGCGGGAGTTCACCCCCGGGGCCAAACAGCCCTTCGCGACCCGCAGCCCCGACTCCAGCATCTATACCGATATCCCCGCCGGCACCGCCATCTTCGGCGGCGACTACTCCCCCTTCGTCGGCAGCCCCGTCTACGTCGAGCGCGCCGGGGAGCTGGTTGCGCTGCCGCCGGACTACCTCCCGGCGCTGGGCGATGTGCTCGTGATCCGCGTGCTGCGCCCGCGCCCCTACCCCGCGCAGATGGTGTTCGAGAACCGCTTCCAGGGGCTGATCCACCTGCAGTATCCCGACGGCTCGAGCAAGCCCATCGGCACGGTGCTGCGCCCGGTGATGGGGGTCGGCAGGTTCCCGGGCACGCTGTACGCGGGCATCGGCCGCATTCGCGCCAACCATCCCGGCGTCATAGACATCTCGACCTCCCTGGTGGGCGAGATCGGCGGCTTCCAGATCGTGCCCGCGGGCCACGCCATGAGCCCGGAGACGAGGTACGTCCGCCTGCTGACGCAGTGGATGGTGGTTGGGCCCCTCGATGCGCGCGACCCGACGTGGGAGGGAGTGGCGCCGCTGTTTCTTCGGTACCTGCGACCGCAGTACGATGCGGCCGATCTTTACGCCGCGGATTGGGAGGCGCGCCTGCTGGGGCGGTTCCTGGTCGAGGTCGAGATCGGCGGGCGCTGGCAGGCAATGCCCCATTTCGCCATCGGCGCGAGCGCCAACGCGCCGCTCCCGGACTGGGCGGCGTCGGCGCTGCAGGAGGTCGAGGCCATCCGCATCATGTTCCCGCTGGAGGAGAGGTCGTGAGCGCAGACCTGCACCGGCTGATGGTCAAGGTCTCGCCGCAGGCGGCGCCGGGAGTTGGGGACGCGATGCTGTCCCTGGGGCGTGGGATCGAGGAGCAGCCGCGCAGCACCGAGGTGCGCCTCATTACGTACCTGGCGGCCGCGGAAGATGTCAGCCGCGCGCGCCGGCGAATCCGCGAGCGCATCGCCGCTCTGCGTGAGGCGGGCCTGGAGGTCGGGGCTGCGACCATCACCGTGCGCTCGGTGCCCTCGCGCACGTGGGAGCAAGCGCTGGCAGCGGGCATGGAGGTGGTGCGGGTGCCGCCCCGCATCGCCGTGAAGCCCGCCTGGAAACGGTACGTCGCTCAGCCGGGGGAAGTGGTGGTCGAGCTCGACTCGGGCATGGCGTTCGGCACCGGCGAGCACACCACGACCAGGGGCTGCCTCGGCGCGCTCGGGCGTTGCATCTTCGGTGGAGAGGTGGTGTTCGACGTCGGCGCCGGCAGCGGGATCCTGTCCGTGGCCGCGGCCAAGCTGGGAGCGGTGAGGGTGGCGGCGATCGAGATTGATGAGCAGGCGGCGCGGATCGCGGCGCACCACGTCGAGCTCAACCACGTCGCAACCGCGGTGGCGGTCATCTGCGCCAACGGCCTGCGCAGCGTCCGCGGACGCGCCGACGTCGTCGTCGCCAACCTGACCTCCCGTGACATCGCCGCGTTGGCGCCGCACGTGTCGGATCACCTCGCAGCCGAGGGGATCTTCATCGCGTCGGGCATATCCGTGAGCCACGGCGACGCGGTGCGCGCGGCCGCCGGGGCCGCCGGCTTGTCGCTGCGGGAGCGGCGGCGGGAGGGGGAGTGGCTGACAATGATATGGGGGCCCGCGGGCGATGCGTCGGCTGCTGGTTGACACTATCGGGGGCGAGATCGTCGTCCTCACCGGAGAGCAGCACCACCGGGCCACCCGCGTGCTGCGGCTGGGGCGCGGCGACCGTTTGCACCTGTTCGACGGCCGCGGCCATGAGTATGAGGCGGTGATCGAGGCCACCGACGCGGAGCGGACGACGCTGCGCCTGGAACGCCGGGTGGAGCCGGTGCCCGAACCGGCGATCGGGATTACCCTTTTCCAGTCCATCCCACGCGGCGACGCGATGGAGCGCGTGATCCAGAAGGGCGTCGAGATCGGCGTCGCCGAGATCGTGCCCCTCATCACGCGCCGCACCGTCGCCCGCCCCCGCGACGAAGGCGCGAAGCTCGCGCGGTGGCGCAAGATCGCGCTCCACGCGGTGGAGCAGTCGGGGAGAACGCGCCTGGTGCCGTTGGGCGATCCCGTCTCGGTAGATGCGATCATCGAGCGTCTCGCGTCGTGCGACCTCGCCCTGCTCCCGCACCATGGAGCCACCGCCCCTCTCCGCGCGGTGTTGAGCCGCGTGGAGCGGCCGCACTCGCCGTCGGTGCTGGTGGGCCCCGAGGGGGGATTCGCGTCCGACGAGGTCGAGCGGCTAGCCGCCGCCGGTGCGCACCCGGTATCGCTGGGCCCGCGCGTCCTACGATCCGAGACCGCGGGGCTGATCGCGGCGGCCCTGGTGCTGTACCATTTCGGGGAGCTGGGATAGGCGGCGCACATGTTCAATCGGGGCGACCTGGGCGGGGTTGACCATCCGCGCGGTGCGTAGTACACTAAGCTTAGTAAGATGCTCAACTTCAATCCGGCGCTGACGGATTCCGCGCTGCTTGCGCCGTGGAGGTCTTCATGCAGTACAGCACCAAGGTGATGGAGCACTTCGCCAATCCGCACAATGTGGGCGAGATCCCCGACGCTGACGGCATCGGCGACGTCGGCAACCCCGTCTGCGGGGACATCATGCGCATGTACATCAAGGTCGAGGACGGGCGCATCACCGATGCCAAGTTTAAGACCTTCGGCTGCGGCGCGGCCATCGCCACCAGCAGCATGGCGACCGATCTGGTCAAGGGCAAGACCATCGAGGATGCGCTGGCGGTCACCAACAAGGCGGTGGCCGAGGCGCTGGGCGGGCTGCCGCCGGTGAAGATGCACTGCTCGGTGCTCGCCGAAGAGGCTTTGCGTAAAGCGATTGACGACTACCTGCGCAAGACTGCCGGCAAGGGCCTGGAGGTCGAGGCGCACGAGGAGCTGGTGGCCGACCACGCGCA
>Ga0307379_10008096_pt1 | contig 14218 bp, 33 predicted proteins | sample UN2MG_FD_202237 | JGI IMG/M metagenome (GOLD analysis project Ga0307379, IMG submission 202237) | Soil microbial communities from Risofladan, Vaasa, Finland - UN-2 | ecosystem: Environmental > Terrestrial > Soil > Coastal area > Acid sulfate soil | place: Finland: Risofladan, Vaasa | collected...
AACAAGACTATCAGGTAAATGACATAAAGAACAATATTTTATTGCTAATCCTAAATGACAGTGACTGCCTAGAAGAAGATCCCATTTTTCTATTGATGCATTAACTGCTTTTATTTCTTGTTCGTTCATTTTTTCTCCAGTTGTATTTGCCATGAGTTCATAGGTCCTTGCATATCGTTATATCCTTTAGATATTTCAGTTATTACTTTATATCCGTAATACTCTTCTATGCATTGTTTCAATATTTCTTTTTTTGTATCTAATTCTTCTTTTGACATACGACGATAAGATGTAGTTACCCTTATCCAGACATTGTTTTGCTTAAGTAGTTCAATAGACTTTCTTATCTGTATATATAAATCATTATTCAAAGTACTACAAAAATCAAAATCTATACCAGTAATGTCATTTTTTCTTTCTTGAATCACATCAAATACATCACCATGTTCTAAAGTAACTTTATCTTTGTTCATGGATTGGTAAATTTGTTTGGCTTTTTTGAATGTATCAGCATCATTCTCTACTAATATACATTTGTTGTATATATTTTTATGGTATTTTATTGCTTTCTTTGGGTTTGGCCCGCACAAAACAACCAAAGTACCATGCTCATAGTCCTTTCGATGGAGTTGCTCTCGTAACTCTAACTGACACCTCTGTTTTCTTGGGCGTTCTTGATCCAAATACATGTCTGTTCCGTTCTACTCATAGGTAATTTTCATAGCGTTCAGTTGGTCCTGAAACCATGTTCTTAAAGCATCTTTGTCCTGACAAGCATATAAATATGAAGGCCCACTGAGGACCTCTACGTACCACTCTAGTCGTACTTCAATTTCTAACTCCCACAATGCCACAATAGAACTTAAATATGCTTCTCGTTCATAGTTACATCGACAACTTTTACTAAATAAATACTTGATGGCAAACTTAAATAATCCCTCATTACGTGCTTGAAATACATGATCTAATTCATGACACAATGTAACATATGCTCTAATTCCTGCTGTTCCCATATCCCATAGAGCATAGAAGAATATACTATCTCCTATAGTTGTTGTAAATCTTTTGTAGAAGTCTTTCATTTTTCCGCCCGAAAAAATTAAAAGAAAAAACCCAATACTTTTCCATACCCACTTGTACTTCTCATCTTTACTGTAAATGGATACATCCATCTCTATTACATTGTTATAAAGCTCAAGAAACTTGTCCCTTCCAATTACTTTTTCCATTCTGAAATCCTTTATACTAAAAGTTTATACAACAATGTCCATACACATAAATGATACGTAATCAGTACTGGATAAACAATATTTACTATCACAAGGCCAACTTGTCCTAACTTACTGTTAAACTTAACACTAGTACGATACAAGATGTAAGTACATAGCAATACAAATATTATTTTGAATAATACAAAAAATACAGGAGATATATGACAGTATTGTGTTACTGCAGCATTGTATTCATAGATCATACTTGGAAAGTATGTTAATAATACTAACGTAGAAAATGTATCTATTATATTAAGAGCATTAATCATTATAAACAACCAAAGTAATATTTTCTTTTCCATTTTAGGACTTTGTACTTTCTGAGCATTTTGCTTCGCAGTCAATATCTCCATTGAACATATTGTTCCATGATGCACCACCACAATATTTACATGTATGGGGGTATTTTGAATCTAGAACTTTGGTAGGAACGTTAACTGGTGAAGTATTGCTAATGAGCTTTTCATATCCTCGCGCGGTACCATTCCATGTATGTACTTTATGTCCACCTAATGTAAATAGTTGTATAAGGCTTCCTATTCGGTCGCCCGCAATATACTGCTGCTCTACAGGCACTACAAGATCATGTTGGGAAGCAATTCTTACTTGGTCGCCTTTTTTAATATCTACAAATTTAATTTTCTTCCATATCTCATTCATTTGGATACCATTTTTGATACTGAAATAAACCTTCTTTATATACCCATACATAAGGGTCACAAGTAAATACTTCTTCTACTGTTAGGTATTCTACACTTGTATCATCTACTTTAGTATTTAAAACCTCCGGTATATATTCGTAGTTTTTTGCTATGGCTGGTTGAGATATTAGTTTTGTTTTACTATTCGTTGCAAGGGTAATAAATCTAATAATATCATCAAGTTGTATTTTTTTGAATTCAATATTTTCCCACGTCATTGTTTACTTTCTTTTGAGGTTGTAACTTGCCAAGAATTCTTTTATTTTAAAAACCGTAACATAGTAAGATTTCTTACCTATTTCCATTAGTAAATCTTCTGAAAAATTCTTTTTAATATCATCTGCTGGACAATATGTTGCTTCTAAAATTCCTACAGCACAGTTACCTCTTAATATAGGACTTCCACTGTTACCCCAAAAGACACGTGTTGTTGCTTCAAAGTCTGCATGTCCTGCTAAGAAAACCATTCCAGTTTTTGTCGCAAAAACACCACTATCATAAGTTAGTACAGACACTTTATCACCAGTTGAAACTGCACTTTTTCTACAAAATCTTATTGGTCTTACGCCAAAGCCTAATGCACCTTTCATATCTATTAACGCTAGATCTGCTGATGTTGAAGTTGCAACAACCTTTCCTCTTATCAGGTTACCACGTACTTTAACTACAACAGTTTTTAAAACTTCGCCATGGGTTGTAACAACATGTTTTGCAGTAAGAATTAGGTATCTTTCAATGAAAAATCCTGTTCCAATACCATCACTATCTACTGTTCCTTTATAGATACGTACTACGTTACTTGGGTCGCGCGCCTCACTTTTGCTGGGAATAATACCTGTCACACATAACAATAACACTACTAGTAACTGTTTCATTTTAATCCTCTTCTAGTGGTTCATCACACTTGTATTGCTCCATAATATCATTACGGAAACCACCCATTCTTTCTTCTTCGCAGTCTTCGCACATATACCCTAAAAAAATTCCATAGCCATCCTTTGTTGGAAATTTACATTTTCCAGAACCACATGAACATAAATTTGGATCATCTCTCATCTTTTTTCTCTTTCTTTACTGCCATAAGTGACACTAACCCCGCAATTGCTAAGAGCCAACTAGTTAATAAGCTAAGTTCAAATACACTAGATATAAATATCCAACATAAAGACATAGCAAATAAAAGAATTGCTCTCGTTTTGTGACTCATCGATAACATCACATTCTATATCTTTCTTCGTATTTATCACATATGCCAAATTCGTCTTCTATTTGATGAGCTTTTTTCCATTTTTCCCATTTGGGCCAAGAAAAATCAATCAAAGTAGCAGGCCATTCAGACTCACCCATTTTAATAGACCCACATAAAGGACGATCAGAATGATCAATATGACAATAATATTCAGTTGGTGCCTTATGTTCTACTCTAATAAAAACATGTTTACAATTAGCACAACGTCTTATTGGTTGATACGATTTAGGAACTACAGTATTTGTTTCATCTTTCCATATGAAATAATTAATTGTATCATCCATTAAAAATGCGCCATGTGGAAAACAACGAACAATAATTTTAAAATACATCTTACTAAAATGTGTTACTTTACAAGCTTCATGAGGAGTAGTAATTTCTTCTTCAATTATCGACCATGTAATTTCGTCTCCAACTTTTATCTTATGCGGATCTATTTTTTCCCAAGGCATTTCATTTACCTTTCTAGTAGTTCTGTAGGTCTTTCATGAATTCTGTCTGCAAAAAGAACTTTATGTCCTTCAGGGATTGCATCAACCATTGCAAATGCTAATTGTCTAAACTCCCATAGAGCATGACTTGATGTTCTTAATCTAAATAGGTTACGTAAACTTCTTGCATTAATGGTTAGTATGGCCTGCGTCCGAAAAGCATCTACGATTGCATACTTAACCTTATCATTTGGCTTACCAGATTTAACAAGACCTATCAATACATTTAGATGGTCTATATTAGCTTGGTCAATTTCTTTGTCGCCGGTAAAAGTTAGAAACAAATGTAAATTGGTTTTGTCTATCTTTTTAATAATTTTTTTCAGCGCGTACCTTGAACTCTGAACACTCGGAGAGGCAATTCTATGGCGGCTAAGTTCTTGTAAAACCGATCTGGAAAAGTTTAACTCAAAAGTATATATAGCATGTTCAAGTGTTGACTCATGAGAAGGATTCAACGGGTCGTAAGCTTCTCCTACTTTAAGGATACGTCGCTTAATAAGCTTTTCATCCTTCGGGCCGAACGACTCATCCTCTAAACTAGTATCTAAAGAAGATAGTGAATCAGTACACATCCTTACAGCTCTAGCTACTAGTCCAATTGGACTATGGTATAACAACTTTGCTTCTGCTTGATTAATAGTCATTGGTTCCTCCATGCACTAGTATTATAAGCGCATATTGTCAGTATAATAAAAAAACATAATCCTACAAATCCAAGTACTCCCCAGCCACCAAACAAGTGAGTACTCAGATGTAGTAAACCTATAAATCCACCACAACAGCTAAGTATTAACAATGCTATACCTGCTGACTGTAATAACCTTAACCAATCCATTATTCCTCCTGGTCGTTTTTGCATTTATAAGAAATGCGGGCCTTTTCACCCGCTCGACCGTTCGTAATGTCGGCTCATCTGAGACATTGTGGCTTCTCAAAGACATGTGTGGCCCCATACCTTAAGATCCGGGATACGGCATGGTCATACTTGGTCCCGGCTTCGTGACTCCAGGGGGATTCGAACCCGCCACTACAAGCTTGAAAGGCTTGTGATCTACCATTAATCTATGGAGCCATATCGAGAAAACATCTGACTTCCTACATAAATCTATAGCTTTATGTAAATTACCAGATCGCACCCGGCCTGGGTAGATTTTCTCTAAGTAACTGCTAAGTTACTTTGTGGACACTCCATAATTCGAATATGGAACCTCGCGCTTTATTATGCGCGCGCTCTGCCAATTAGAGCTAAGTGTCCTAAATATTTTATTCAAACCAATCCTTCGTCGCAATAAATACAAAGACCAAGAACAAACACCACAAGAACATATATCAACCAAGTATAATAACTAGAAAAGAAAATCATTCCAGTTATTAAATAAAGAATAAAAATAGGATCTAATGACTTTTTAGAGTTTTCACTTCTTTTTCTCGCCGCAACGTTTAATAATATCAAACTTTAATTCATTTAGCTCTAACTGTAGGTCATCACGTTCTTTAAATACATCACTATGTGAGTATATACACGCTCCAATCTCTTCTAGGTGCTCCACTAAGTCTCTGGCATCTTCATATGTTTCGTTAGGACCATACTTTATTTTTACTGTTATATATTTCATTCTGTTTCGCGTTCTGTGTCATAAATTAACTTATACTCACACGCTGGAGGAAAACTATTCATTGGATAACTAGGTTGATCTATATCGTGTAAATCATAAACTTCCCCATTGAAAGTTACAAGTGTTCTTGGTCCCATAAATTCTATTGTTATGCCAAGTTCATAAGCAGCATTATATAATTTTTCTAACGCAATCATTGCTGGATGTTGTTCTTTTAATCTGAACATTGTCATTCTGCTTCACTTTCTTCTAAATTAGTATTGATAAGATTAACAAGTTTTTGAATTCTACCACATTTAATCATTTCATTGGGTGATATGCCTCCAAGTAAAGGATTAGGTGTTTCAAACCATGCAAAGTATTTTTTAAAATCCGTGCCGAAAAATCTAAATACTTTCCACTTTGCTTTAACAAGTTCAGTAAATTTATCTTCACTTATCGACATTCTATTACCTTTTTACCATTACACTTCCCTTGGGAGGTGGATAGTTTTCTGGGTGTTCATCATCGTAATCTTCTGGCTCTAAACTTCTTTCCTCATAAGGAATCTTTAATAGTTCATTCAAGGACCATATGCAAATATCCATCTCTTCTTTAGAATAATTTTTTGTATTTTCTTTTTCTTTGGCATATTCAAGACAAAATTGAATATTACTATCTTCCCAATTTTCATCTTCCCATACTATATGAGACGGACCAAAATGCAAAACACTATAGTATTTTTCGTCTTGTTCAGCAGCGTCGTATATATCTGCTACTGCTTTAGGCCAACCCCAATAACAATCCCAACAAATTCCCATTTTCTATCCTTTTTTTATTGTTTATCAAGCCATTCGGTAAACTTAAAAAAATCTTCATCGTATACTGGTTCTGGCTGTGGCCTTACCATATTTGATTTTTTCCCAAGTTTTTCTTTGATTCGTTTTTTGAGTGCTTCTATTTTCTCGGCGCGTTCTTCTTTAGTCATTCTTTAATGCCAATCTACTTACTTTCTTATTAGGTGGATTCCCCTGGAATTAAACCAGAATCTTTTCCCGCAATGGGAAATGCTCTATCATTGAACTAAGAACCCATAGAGGCCCGTGTAGGATTCGAACCTACGACCTAGTGGTTAACAGCCACTCGTTCTAAAACCAGACTGAACTAACGAGCCAAAAGAGGCGTTTGTTTTTCAACATAGGTTCAGTCCGGCAAACCTATGCTAATCTTGGTCTTGAAAACGACGCCGCAAAATATCTTCCAGTTACTCCGTCGAGTGTGCACCAGTTGATAACCAAAAAAGCCTGCTCAGACGGCAAACTTATCTTTTTCTACTCTTACATCATTTAAGAATGGCAGATAAGTAATAACTATTATACATTAAGTTGTCTACGTTGTGTTTTAATATGTGTTTTTGCTTCTTCAATCCACAATACCATATTACATTCTTTTCCACCAAATCTCTTACCAATGGTAAAAACTTTAGAAAAGTCTGGACTCATCTCAACATCACACTTTATTTCCATGACATTGTATGGAGTACCTAAGATCATTCCATAGGCTAACAAGTTATGTCTTGTATGGACTCTTACTATTGTTTTGTTGTGGTCTTGTAGTCGCCATTTAGTCATACCAGTGGTCTTTTTAGATTCTTTTCGTATGATTTTTGCTTCGGCGGCGAGGGATTTTATTTTTATCCGTAAATGGATTAGTCGTTCATTCATAATTTTTCTCCTATTGAAAGTTATTGTAAAGTTAACCAAATAGAGAAAAACTAAGGAGGACTTCTAGCGCTTATATATTCAAGTAAATCTGTTCATATCTTTATCCTAATCTTAATTTTGTTTGTTGTCAAGAAAAAAGTGAGTGTGATAAGATTCGAACTTATTTTCTAAGATTGAAAGCCTAGAATCTGTACCAACAGAACACACTCTAGATACCATTGTATAATTCTTTACAGTTTACAACTATAGCATGTGTTTGTGTGTCGTATATATGCCACCATTGTATACTTTCTTCTTCTTTTAGAATAAGCGCTTCTGCTTGTAAAAGGTCTATGCTATTATTTATAGCTATAGCATCATTACCTCCACCTTTTGCATAAAAATATTGGCCGCCAAATAAAATATATCTAAAACCCATGTCTACTCCTCTTTAAAACATTTATCACACAAAGAAGCATCCCTATCTTCGCAGTAACCATTTGTTGGCTCAGTTTTACCTATATCACACAAAGCAATCTGTTCATACCATAAAGTAAAACCTTCACCACAGTATTCGCATATCCGCCAACCATCATCAAACGCTTCATGCATAGCTTCATCTACCTCTTCTCGAAAATCTTCTTCGAATACATCATGTTTGTAGTCTTCTATAAGTCTTCTTTTGTCTTCTTCTTTTAATTGTGTACGTGCTATTTTATTTAATTGACGCTTAGTTTTACCTTTAAAATCGTTACAACAATAACATCTAAATCCACCTACACCACAGTTATAGTGTAAATATCTTCTAAACTTATCAGGCATATTCTTCTCTGTGTTCTATGTAAGGGTATTTCTTTTTAAAATTTTTCTTCGCGCCGCAATAAGAACAAACATGCTCATATACTGCTGGGTTAGGATATTCTATATCTTCAGCTATACCACCACGTTGAACCATATTACCTTTCACACATTTATCACAAACATATGTTACTTTTACAGGTATTAAGTCTCTTCTAACTTCAGTCATTACATACTCTTTTCTTTTAGCACCGGAGACATGATTCGAACATGCACATAATAGATTTGGAATCTATCGCTCTACCAATTCGAGCTACTCCGGCTAATTGACCAGGTTTTCACTGGCCACAAGTTACTCTGAACTTTAAAGTCACACTGTTTCGGTTATCATGGTTTAAAATGTCACCATCTGTACTGTACATAAATATTTATAGTGGTTATAACCCCTCCACTAAGATATAGGATACTATTTCAGTTATAAGACGATCATACTTTACTACTATTACACCTTTTGGCCATGTCTTTTTCATTTTATTCCTTTTTTGTTTTACTAAGCTTATTATGTGCTTCTTTGAGTATTTGTCTACCCATTGCAAGAAGTCCTTCAGATGCGAGACTTAGTGCTTGGATAGAGTTTTTAGCTTCTTCTGGTATTTCCTCGGCGCGAAAAACACCACCATGGTAAATACATGCAGGATTAATAGACCTTAAACTTGTTCCTACATAATCTTCATTATCCATCTTTGCACATTTACAATGAGGAAGATTAAACTCTCTATGATAGTCTGCATTACGTCCAAACTTCCACGTTTCTTGAAGTCTAAACTCATTTTCTACCCACTCATCCCGAAGCTCTAAAAGCTTTGGATCAGTAGGAGGTAAGTCTGACATTTGATGCTCTATCCAATCTCGTTTTTCAATTAACTTTTCTACCCACTCATCTCGAAGCTCTAAAAGCTTTGGATCAGTAGGAGGTAAGTTTGACATTTGATGCTCTATCCAATCTCGTTTTTCAATTAACTTTTCTACCCACTCATCTCGAAGCTCTAAAAGCTTTGGATCAGTAGGAGGTAAGTTTGACATTTGATGCTCTATCCAATCTCGTTTTTCAATTAACTCTTCTGCTATTCGATATATTTTTTGTTTAATGGTTAATGGTATATTTATTTGGTATTTTTTCATTTTTTATTCCTTTTTATCGCGCCAAACTCTAAAAAATTTCAGATTTTATTCTATTAGTTCTATATCAATAACCTTACAAGAGTGATGACTTGTTGGATTAGACTTCATAACAAGCCCTTCATAAGCAACAACTAACTCATCTATTAACAAAAGATGCAATACGTCACCTACAAACTGTTCACTATTAAGTAATTCATATGTAGCCACTAGTTGTCTTTCAGAATATTTAGATAGTAAAGTCTTATTAGTAATAAAGCTTTGTTGATTGAAATATAATTTGTAGCTGGTACTCATTTTAATATAAACCTTTTAAGTTGTTTAATTGTAAGTAGTTAATTTATTTTGCTTTTTAGAAATTTAACAACTTCTAAATGACCATTTACAGCTGCCCATTTAATAGCATCTGAGCTTTCTGACGAGGGGTACTAATGAAACCATTTTTAATTAGAACTTTAACAATTTCTAAATGACCATTTTTAGCTGCATGATAAATAGCATAGAAATCATTAGCATTTGCACCATTTTTAATTAGAAATTTAACAACTTCTAAATGACCATTTACAGCTGCATGATAAATAGCATAGAAATCATTAGCATTTGCACCATTTTTAATTAGAACTTTAACAATTTCTAAATGACCATTTTTAGTTGCATAACGAAGTGCAGCATAATTATTAGCATTACAACCATTTTTAATTAGAACTTTAACAATTTCTAAATGACCATTTACAGCTGCCCATTTAATAGCATCTGAATCATTAGCATTTGCACCTTCATCAATTAGTTGTTGAATTTTCTTTGCTGTAATTTTATATTTACAACCTAGAATTACTTTATTGGCTTTCCATTTTTTAGGTTTATCTGGATTTTCATATACTTGTGCATCTTTTGGAAGTTTAACCTCACGAATCCAACATCCATAATCTAAAAATGCTAAAATATCTTCTCTTGAAAAATAAATACCACCTGGTTCGCAATTACCTTTTGGATTAAATGGTAGAATATCAACATTTAGGCCAGTTTTATATTGCATACCGTTATGTTTTTCGTCTTTGTTAGTTATTTTGTAATACTTCATTTTTCTTTTCCCTTTTTAAACATCCGATTAATGCTTTTGGAATTCTAGCTTATCAAGCTCATATCCATTTGCTTTTAACTCTATAATGACCTGCTCCAACCTCTCTGCAAGATAATATGTATCTGTGAAGGCATATGGAAACTGTTTAGTCATGGCGTCAAGTGTTTCAATAAGATTATTATGAGACTTGTAAAGTGTATTCATTTTCTCGGCATATTCGTTAAGAGTTTTTGCCGCAAGTGATAACATATCTTTAAGCTGGTCTACTTGTCTTTCAAGCATAATTACTCTTGGTTCAACAGAGCCCTTCCATAAAAAATCTACTCGTTCTTCAATTTTCTTAAAACGTTCTTCGGTTTGTCTTAATTCTTCATTTCGTAATATAGAAGTAAGCTCTCCAAGTGTTTTCTTTTCAGTAGACGAACACAATGGTGATGGAGGTGTTGTGGTATTTTCTTTTTTCTGAGGGTGTCTATTACTGCCTTCAGTTAATGGTTGTTTGATTTCTTTGTTTTCTTGCGCCCAACGCCAAAGATCTAAAATACCCATGTTCTATTCCTTTTCATCTTGTGCTGTTCTTTTATTCACAAGTCGTTCCATTTTTCGAAGCAATAAAGCACAATCTTTTAAAGCTTGACGGTATGCTTTCTCATGTACCATACATTCATTGCAATCATCAGTATCGTCAAAATGTTTTTTCCAAATCTCAAGATCTCTACCATCAACAGACCAGCAGAAAAGATCTCCAGTACATTCGTTTACAGTCGCAATATGGTCCCGTTCACTCTTAGAGTTTATTTTTAATCTGCGTGCCTTAATATATGAAGTTGCTAAGTCGTATAGTGATGGTTTATTACCCATGTTTTATTCCTCTTCTTTATCTTGTGGAATAGGTGGAAGTTTTGTCCATATGAATTCGTTACTTGGAGTAGCTTCGGACCATATTGTTCCATCGTTGCATAATGCATATACCTCAGTCCAATTATCACCTGCTGATATTGTTATCTGAATAACTTTTCTCATGTTTATTCCTTTTGGTATCATTTTAACTCCTTTAATTATTTGTCCTCTTTATACTTTTGAAGGATTTTGAAATTATCTGAATATTTCCATGTATCTCCATTTGCATGGAGCCATTTACCATTTTTCATTTCAAGAAAAACCACTGGCTTGCCATAACCATCTAGGTTTTCTATCCGATATACTCCATCTTTTATCGGAATAGTAGGATATTCTGATTCTGGTATTATCTCGCACGTCCATCCAGATAAAAGTACAAACCCAAAAATTTGTGCTCCTTGCCATATTCCGTGTTCGTCCCATATATTGTATATTTGTGTACTACTAGTTTCTTCTAGACGTGAGAGTGTAAATTTTCCAAGGATAAATGCTGTTTTGTTGTCATATCCATTATGTGCATAATATATTTCATCACCTTCTACTGAAGATATTTCGACCATTCTTGTTGTATTACTATAAATATTATGCCATTGTAATTTATCTCCAGGTTTAATATTATTCCAATCTCCAATTATTTTCCAATGTTTCATTTTAACTCCTTTGTTTTTCCACTAATTCTACTTTGTGGTATAACGTATCCATCGTGATGTTTACGCACAACAACACCAGCTTCAGATAGCATTTCTTTTGCTCTACTCATACTATCGTTCCAAACTCCACCAAGGACGACATCATAAATAACTTTGGCAATACCAGCTTGAATGATACTTTGAGCACAATTATGACAAGGGAAAGCTGTACAATATAATGTAGACCCTTTAAGAATTACTCCTTGTCTACCAGCATTGAGTATTGCATTTTGTTCGGCGTGGACAAACCAGAAATATTTTTCAGGACTTACTTGTCTCTCAGGTATATCATCTACTAATCCTCTAGGGAATCCATTCCAACCAGTTGATTGTAAGTCTCCCTCCGCGCCGATAACAACAGCACCAAGCTTAGTATTCTCATCCTTGCTGGCCTCAGCCAATACGTAACATAAGGTCATATATATAGAGTTCTTATTCAATAGGTATCCTTTCAATCAGGGTCCATTTGTGTATCACATAAGTAAATCTTACCATTAGAATCTCTTCTAAAATTTTTAACATGGTCATCCCAATATTCATATTTTTGTCTAAATTCTCTATAATCTTGGTCGTCCCAATCAACTGTTGTAGGTAAATATTCCTTAACTAGTCCTATGGTTTCGGTACCTTGTGAATCGATTACTTTTATAGTATCAAGGACTGGTAAACACCCTGGTCTTTTACTGCCTTCTATCTCGTCTACTATATTCTCGTCTCTATGTCGATTTTTATGAAAGACCTTAACTACTGTAGTTTTTGATAGTTGATACACGCAACCATATCCACCTTGACCTATAGCCTCTAAGTCTTTAACGTTTATCATAGTTGTCATCCTTTTTGTTGGGCTAGAATCTCTGGATGTACTTGATCGTTTGGCCAGCAATAAGAACGTTCAATAATGTCTGATACTTTTTTGAAACTACTATCTCTGCGCCAAAATCTTTCTAATTTTTCTGCTTCTTCAATTGGTATAATTTCTATTTCATTAAACCGTGACGCTTTATAACTAAACTGTGTTGCAGTAACATCTATTAGCATTTCTTCACAAACAACAAAAGCATGACCAATATCAGCCATACATAATGTTGGTTCAAGGTCTTTTTCTTGTAATCTTTTAAATAATTCATACGAAGCAATCGCACAAAGACCTTGGAGACCTTTTGTATATACGTCTCCTTCTTGTGTTTCGTATATATTTTCGGCCCATTTACGAACATCTTTAGCAACTAAACGAATCTCATCTAAACGTATTTCATTCTTAGTCATTTTGCTTTATCGGTGCGGAGACCTCCTCCTTTAGGTTGGGGAGGGAACACCGTTTCCTTTCTGTCGGGCTTGAGCACAAGCCTCTCGTTGGAGAAAGCCCCCACTTTTAGGCGGGGGAAGGTGTTACTTTGAAAGCTTTTCAATAATTTTATAAGGTTCATCCATTGAGAAAAAATCAGTATCAGTCCATTGTCCTTTATGTTTTAGTAGAATTCCGCTGTCACCTTGTTCGTCTTCTACCCAATAGACACCATCTGTAATCTCGGGTTCGGGTATCGGCGGCGGGGTCCATAAGACCCGTGTATATCCAAATTGATTAACACCTACCCTGTTGCTATTGCCATTTTCTTCTTCTGCTCTAAAAAGCGTACCATCTGGCCTATAAACGAGATACCATTTTATTGTGCTCATCTTTTTTCTCCTTTATTACTTCTTACCCCAATCAGACAGAAGTAATTCTGGTTTGTTGTAATATCGTAATGCACTTTGCATTCCCAATGTATTAACAAAGATTGATTTTCTATATTTATCGTCATACTTAATTAACATACCTATGACACATTGGTTTCTTTCTAGTAGTGCTGGCGCGCCGGAATCACCTTTAATTGCAATAATATTTGCAGTCATTTGGTATCCAAAATTACTATCTACCCAGCCTGAACGCTTATATATTGAATTTACTCCAGTGAACCATACATCTATCTTGTCGCTTATTCTAGTATCAGTACAAATATTTAGCGGGCTTCCCTTTCGGTATACTTTAACTAAAACAATATCATTGACAGCAGATTTAAATACTATAGCACCAGTAAACATAGCGCCATTTTGATAGACCGTAACAGTACGTGCTAAAGCATTTGCCTTGATAGTATGATGATGAATTGCAGTCATAATAAGATTCTCTCTTACATAGAACCCATTACCTGTTAGATGGTCAACCTTAGTTGTAGCACCTACTTGTTGTTTGTTTACGATTGTTACAGTGACTAATGAGTCTTTCCAGCCAGCCATTGCTGGTATTGAAAGAGTCATACAAACTAGAAACATGATTACCGATTTCATTTTCTTATCCTTTTCATTTTTTGTTGAAACTAACATTATTGTTAGTTAATTAGTGTGTAATACACACTTAGGGTTAGAACATTGTGGTTTGCCTACAAATCCTTTATATGATGGCGCGGAACAAAGATCACAAATACTGCCCCAAGCTGAGGCATCAAATACATCTGTTTGTATAGTTGATACAGCATTGCTAAAAGAACTTTTAAATCTATACAAATGAATAAGATCTG
>Ga0307379_10008097_pt1 | contig 14217 bp, 10 predicted proteins | sample UN2MG_FD_202237 | JGI IMG/M metagenome (GOLD analysis project Ga0307379, IMG submission 202237) | Soil microbial communities from Risofladan, Vaasa, Finland - UN-2 | ecosystem: Environmental > Terrestrial > Soil > Coastal area > Acid sulfate soil | place: Finland: Risofladan, Vaasa | collected...
CTGGTTTTGGATTTCCTTGTAAACCCTGGCTGCTTGGGGTAAAGTAAAGAACACCGAGGTACCTCGTCCAAACTCGCTTTCAATCCAAATCTCCCCTCCAAGCCGTTCGATGACGGATTTTGAAATAGTCATGCCCAGGCCGGTACCCTCGGAGTGATTATCAATACTTTCCAGCTGGCTGAACCTGTCAAACACTTTGGGAATATCTTCTCTCTTAATTCCTTTTCCAGTATCCTCGACTGCCACTTTACCCATCTTGCCGTAACCGGTCAGCGAAACAGTGATTCTACCTTCATCCAAGGTAAATTTTACAGCATTCGAGATGATATTTGTCAGTACCTGGATCACCTTGTCCCGATCACCCCATAAATGGCATTTTCCGTCAATATTTGTGAAGTCGAAATGAATTTTTTTGCTCTCGATTTTCGGCCGAATACTTGTCAGAGTATCAGCCACTAATTCCTTAAAGTCCAATTTTTCAAGTTTGAACGACATTCTTCCGGCTTCAATTTTTGAAAGATCCAGCACATCATTGATCAGTCTGCTTAACCGCTTGCAGTTGTCCACGATAGTAGTAAGGAATTCGGTTTGGGATTCCTCGGAATCCGCGATTCCGTCCAATAACATTTCCGAATAAAGGAGAACCGAACTTAAAGGCGTCCGGAGCTCATGGGAAACCAGTGACAGGAAATCATCCTTTGCCTTGTCCAGGGTTTTAAGGGCCTGATAAGCTTTTTCCAGCTCATTGTGTTTTTCCTCCAGTTCTTTCGTCCGCTCGGCTACTTTTCCCTCAAGTTCCCGGTTCCAGGCCTCGATCTTCTCCCGTGATACTTTCAACTGATGTGTCATGTGGTTAAATGAATCCGCGAGGATGCCGATTTCATCCGATCTTTTAATTGGGACTTTCTGGTCAAGATAGCCCTGGGCCACTGCCTTGGTGGCGTTGGCGAGACGGTATATCGGGACAGCCACGGTTCTGACCAGGCAGATTACAGCCAGCGCACCTAACACGACCATTATCAGGGTAATCAATACCGCCCGCTTGGTACCCACAGCCAGGGCCCTGTTCATACTCTCCAGCGAAACATCCAGTATTGCATAACCCAGTTTTTCCTTGTAGGCAGCTTCCGATTCGGTTCCCGATGACGAATCATGACTTTCCGGGGAGGAAAAGAGGAGTATCTCGTCATTATTGGCGGGTTTCCTTTCAATCTCGATCAGGACGATAGTCCGCCAGATATCGCTTTGCTCCGTAGAAATCCATTTCTTTGGTGCAAGGCTGTCCAACTCGAACGTGAATTCAATTTTGCGCTCCATTTTGGTTGTGTCTGGATGAGCCAGGATAATCCCTTCCATATCTGTAATAAAAACTTCCTCGATGTCGCTCTCTTTTTTCACACCTGCAAGAAGGTTCTTTAGGGTTCTGAAATCTCTGGAAATGACTGCATATCGGCTGTTGAAGGCCAGGTTGCTGGCCAGAGAAAAGGCCCGTTTGCGCAGCTCATCCGTGAGGGCGCTTCTCTGCCTGGAGACGAAAAAGGTGGTCAAAGTGATTGAGATCGTGCTCAAGAGCAGAATCACAGCTAAAATGGATTTTGTGCCAAGCCGCAAGCTCAGTGCTTTTTTTAGGGTCGTCAATTGCATCTGCTTATCTCCCACTTACTGGTATAGCCTGTTCAATGACTTGCTGGGGGATTTTAAGTCCAAGTCTTGAGATTACCCATTCATTTATGTAAAGCAACACCTTACGCGGGTGTTCAATAGCCGGCTTAGCGGAGGAACGGTTCGACAGGCTTTTCAATACCAGCTCGGCTGTCTGCCTGCCGATGTCTTCGTAGTCGATATCCAGTGCCAGAGGTGTGCCGGCCTCGGCAATATGCTTGGAAACAGCGATAATCGGCACATTGTTCTGAAAACATTCCAGGAGTATAAATCGCAAGATGTTTCTTTCATAGATAATAGCATCCGGAGGCATCCAGAAAACATCCGCCTCGCGGATTATTCTTCGTAAAGCCTCCGGGACATCCCTTTCGGATGCAATCTCGGAAGTTACAAGCCGCAGGCCCATTTTATCCGCGACCCTTATCGCGGATTGATACATCTGGGCAGACTGACTGCTGTAAAGAAAACCGACTCTTTTTATATCAGGCAGGGCGTTCCGTATTATTTCGAGCTGTTCCTGAACAGGAATTGCCAATGTCACCCCACTGATACTGGATGAAGGGGTTGAAATTAAACCGCTTAAATTATCCAGCACCATTGTGAAAATAATGGGGACATTATGAACGTATTTGACTGCGGATTTAGTAGCCGGCGATCCAATTGTAATGACCAGCTCAGGACGTTTTTCAAGTGCTTTCTGCCAGAACTCATCTTCCTGCCCGGGATCGTCATTGAAATTGATCTCCTCGACTGCCAGCTCGGAATTGTTCTTTTCAAGTGAAGAAATAATTACTCCTGCTGTCTGTTCGTATTCCGCCCGGGGAGTGCTCCTGACAAGAACCACATGCGCGGGCTGCGCCCAAACAGCGCTATTGACAGCCAAGATTCCGGCCCAAAGGATTCCCAGAAAAGGGTTCCAGAATGTAAAATATTTTTTTGGGTTTTTAACCATGTTCCAGTTTGTTCTCAGAAATAAATCCCGAACCGCCATGCTTAGAATGACAAATTGAACCCTGCAGTCACCCGCCTTTTGCTTTTTTCAGACAGAGGATATTCCGCGCACCTCCTGTTAAAAAGATTGTAGGCCGCAAGATGGATTTCGAAATGGTTCCTCTCGACGAAATATCCCAGCTTGGCATTACAAATGGTGTGCGCTTCGGTCTCCATGATCACGTAATCTCCCAAAGGGGTTGGGATCTCCCATTTGGTCGTGCCCACATAGCTTGCTAAGAACGAGGCCTCTAAACCTTGAGGCATGGAGAGGAAAAGTTTGAAATTTACTTTGTGGTTCGGCGGCTCCTGGGCTTTCAGGACCGTATAATTATTGTCCAGATTCTGATAGCTGTAATTGGTGGAGATCTTCATCCAGGGCGCGGGAATTAAATCAGCCGTTAATTCAAAACCGTAAGCTGTCGCTCTGCCGAGGTTCACGAAAGACTGGACCGGTATACCGCTCTCTATATTCACTGCACCAGCACCAATGTAATCCTTGAACTTGTATGCAAAAACATCCACTTCCCCGCGGAAATAGTGATGGGGAAAACAGGTGTAACCCAATTCATACGTAGTGATTTTTTCCGATTCAAGATTGGATTCACCGACTAGCTCCACCCCGATGGGATACCCGGGGGGAGGCGGGATTGTCTGCTGGAGATATGAGTCAGTGAAACTGGGATTGCGGAACGCCCTTCCAACCGAGATGCGAAAGGTGTGAGTGCCGGTAGGAGCATATATTATACTGCCTCTGGGACTGAAATTTACTCCCACCAGCGGGTGATGGTCTATTCGCCCTCCAGCAAGCAAACTCACTTCAGGCACGGGCCTGTACTCATCCTGAAAGTAACCGGCAAATAAATTCTGTTCGTGGTATCGGTCGATTATGTTTGATTCGATTGTGTTGAAGCGGTAAGAGGTGCCGTAGATAAAAGTATGCCTTATTCCCAGGTTCAGAATGTGTTGAGCTTCTATCTCAAAAGTATTGTACAATATGTCCACATCGGGCCCCGGAGGGAAAAAGGCCTCGCCTGTTTCATCACCCCGATTCCAGAAAGCCTGCAGTTTAAAGGACTTGTGGTCAAAGTTCATTTTGGCATAGCTGGTCGTGGCCTCGAACTTGTTATCCTCCAGCCGCACATTCTGCATAATGGAACCGATGATCAATCCTCCATCCACCGAAAGCCGGGCGTCATTCTTGAAGCGATGTTCCACGGAAAAGTTACCCAGAGCAAGATTCTCAAATCTCTTATCGGAATCGCGGAGACTGTTTGTCTGCCTTGTGCCGAGAGACAACCGGTATCCGGTGTCCCCCTTCCAGTTCCCATGAACGAAGGAAGTATAAAGGGTCGAGTTTTCTCCGCCCTGCACGGACAAATGGCTGCCATGCAACTGTCTCGGGTTCTTGGTGATTATGTTGATAACGCCGCTGAAAGCATTTGCGCCGTAAAGGGCCGAGCTGGGGCTGCGCACGATCTCGATCCTGTCGATCTGGTCCAGGGTGATCGGCAACACCTGCCAGATTACTCCACCGAAGAAATCGAAATAAGCGGAACGGCCGTCAACAAGACACAGAAGCTTGTTGGAGAGTAACTGATTCAGTCCCCGCGCATTTACCTCGGAATATGTCGAATTGATAGTCATCACATCGAGTCCGGGAACCAGGCGAAGCAGCTCGGGGATGGTCAGAGCACCGGAGGCTCTTATTTCTTCTGAGGATATGACCGCGATCGTTGCCGGTGCGCGCTCGATATTCTGCTCTGTGCCGCCGGCTGTGATCACCTTTTCGATAGGCTGGAAAAAGACCTCCTCTGTAAGCTCCCGTGCCTCAGCTTTAGTAAATGAAATAGAGAATGAGAAAAACGAAAACAGAATTAGTACCGGCCATTTCTTGACTAACAATTTATTCATTTCCCTGTCTCCTTTGACTTGGCCTATAGCCTTTAACCTTGGACCAATTCTTTTAAGCACTATCTTTCACGAATTTGCCAGGTAATAACGGTTGTTAAATTTTCCGGAACATCTCGACAGCTTAACGCTTACAGAACCTTACTTATTCAGTTTGAGCATTGGATTTAAAAACCCACTCGGGAATATCAGGTTTTAGGACTTCTTTAACTTTGGCCAGCAGGGCATTCATAGTGAAAGGTTTGACCAGGAATTCAGTCACCCCAAAATTGCGCAGAATCCGGAAATCTTCCATTTTGATTTGGCCTGAAATAATCAATATCGGTACGTTTATTTTCATTTCCCACATTGTTTTAATTATTTCCACGCCCCCTGCTTTAGGCATGCATAGATCGAGAAGGATCAGGTCCGGATTTTCCTCCACAATGGATTTGATCAAGACCAGCATCCTGGATTCCTCGACCACTTGATACCCATTGGCTTTCAGGGTCTTGGAGACCGCCTTGCTAAAAGCAGGGTCATCATCCACTACAAATATTTTAGACTTTTCGGGACTCATCCGATAAGCTCCTCAACGTGATGGAGCAAGGTATTTTTTTCGAAAGGCTTGAGAAGATAATCATTAGCGCCGCTCGATAATACCAGATCCCTGTCATAAGCTTCCGAATGCCCGGTGATAGCGAGTATTTTTATCCCCTGGGTTATGCTTGCGTTTTGTCTCAGACGGCGGCAGACCTCCAGCCCGTCAATTTTCGGCATTCTGATATCCAGAATCAGCAGGTCGGGCTTGAAATCTCCGGCTTTGATCAATGTCTCATACCCGTCCCTTGAGATCTCAACCTCAAAATTCTCGGGCTGAGATTTTAAAAGGTAGCTGATTGCCTCGACTACTGTGCGGTCATCATCCGCCACCAGAATCTTTTTCCCGCGGTTTCCCTGAAAAAACTCCTTTATTATCGGCATCCCGTTGCTCTCCAGAAAACTCCTGAATTCCGCTCTCATAATTCGATACTGCCCCCCAGGGTTTCGGAATGATTTTAGCGCGCCGCTTTTGATCCATCTGTTGACCTGCATCACTGTAGTATGGCAGTAACGCGCTATGTCTCCAGTTGTCAGCGGCGGATCAGGGATGAATTCACCTTTGGATTTTTTTAACATTGTTCTCCCCTAAGGAAACATAACAAACAACTAATACATATCATGCACATTAAATATAACAAACATATCATGGCCTGTCAATATTTTTCCCATTGGATTTAAAAAAATTTCGCCAGTCGCATAAAGGTTGTTGTCAGCCGGAGGGACCGGAAAGCGCCTGAATTTCCCTTTGGAAATTCAGGGACAGGCTTTCAGGGTTTTTGAAAGTATCTTAGACCCTTTTCTTATTGATCAGTCTGTTTACTTGAAACAGACCAGAGTGTCGCTAGCGAGCCATATCTCTGGTTATGAAAGCGGTCTTAAGTAATAATTCAGCATTAGTCCTTTTTATCCTGTCTTTAATTCTAGCAATATAACAAATATAACAAACATCATTTTTAGATAATATATATAATATATAACTTATTTTGTTTATTTAGATTGAATGTTAAAAAAATATTTGGAATTTATTCTTTAAAATATTATTATTGAAGTATACCTGATAATAATTTATCAACAACAACGAACATTAAAGATGCTTAATAATAAAAATTTGATGAACTTTAATAATCTTGATATTCGTTATTCTATTTTTGCTGAAGGAGGTTAAAACTTAAGATATAAAGTATTTGTTCTTAAATCCGATTAATGATTTAGGGCTAAATTGATATGCTTTAAAGAAAAACTTAACAGGGGAAATTTCTATGGATAAGATTCTTTTGTGGGATTCGGATCCAAGTTTAAGGAAAGCACTGGTTAAAGCCCTTTCCTGGAAAGGATTTCACCCCGTAGCTTTGGAGGATCCTTCCAAGCTATCCAAAGCGCTGGAACTGGAGAGACCGGAACTTTCACTTCTTGAAGGGGCCTGGGAGCCGGGAGCCAGAATCAGCCTGGACGGGGAAAGCTATCCACTGTCTCCCAATGGCGAGCTTTCAAGCATTCTTCCATCATTTAAAGTCACACAATCCGGCAAACTGCAAGCTGATGGAATTATATTGGGAAATCTTAGAAAGCCTTTCGGGATAGAGGATTTGTTTTCCAATATCCGATCCTCACTTCTCATAAAAGACCGTTTGGAAAAAACGCCCTTACCCTGGGAAGAATACCTGGAAGTCAGGAGACTCAGGACCGAGGAAGAGATACTCTCGGCCTTGAAACTGCGGTACAAAGTTTATCAGGAAATAGGATACATAAATCAATCTCCTGAGGAGATCGAATTTGATAAATACGATCCCAGATCTATAATTTTCGGGGCGTTTTTTCGTCACAACGGGACTAAAGAGCTTGCCGGAACATTAAGAATCATTCGGAGCAATGATAATGGTCCCCATTATAATGAATTAAAGAATATTTTGCGGCATCGCAGTCTGGAATGCTCAGAGGCACCGGCTTATGAGAAATCATCCCTGCCTGCTTGTGAATCATTCGGGGTAGCGCCGAGAGACATTTCGCGGTTTTTCCCTGGATTTGGTTCCACATTTTCTGAGCGTGGAATCAATTTATCCAGTGAAATCTGCGAACTATCAAGGCTTGTGATTAGACGAAAATACAGGAGACACAGGTTCGGAATCGAACGCAAGCTTTATAATTCGGTCATCGTAGATTGCTGCGCCGAGGAGCCCAAAAGGAACTGGTTTGCCATAGCTGTTCATCCATCGAATGGCTCTAAGTACGCACGTTATGGATTCAATATGATATCTTCGCTCGGAATAAAACCTTACACCAGCATCTCACAGCCGGCCATCTTAATGGCCTGGGATTTACAGCAGTACCTTCTCACCCCGAACCCGTTTACGAAAGATTTGGCTCTCAACACCTTAGTCTATAAAGAGAATGGATGTTTGTTGAGCACTCTGGGAGAAAAAGCCAGTTACCCGGTGCAAGCTTAGCCATGAAAATGTTCTCAGTGCCCGGCAATCCGGCAGTGTTCCTTAATCTTTGGTGCAGGGAATAACGTAGAACAATGATAATTATGTGAAGAGTAAAAGGGCTTGGAAATCCCTCCAGGCCCTTTTTTAATAATATCCAATTTTGATAAACAGAAATGGCAGTAAACCCTGTGCAGTTAATGCGTGAGAATATCCATGTATTACGGCACTCATGCTGTTTCTACCGGATAGTGGTAAGTTGGCTAGAATAGGATGGCGGTTTTTATTCCGGCTCTGACGCGTTAACCGCGCACGGTTTTGATAAAACAATTGCCGTTTCCTGCATTTTTATCTTGACGCTTGTTTACTTTTCCTCTAAAGTTGTATCATTCCTTCCTGAAAACCATGAACAACACTGCTGGTTGTTCTTACAAAATTAATCTTTCCGGGCAGTAAAGTTTCCGCTGGATCAAATACAAAATAATAGCTGTTTACCGCCCACATTACAGACGGAGGTGTCACTATGCGTAAGGCCATTATCTGTCTCCTGCTGCTCGTCCTGGCTGTGATTTGTTTGTCCTTACCCGCCTTTTCGCAGCCGACTGCGCCCGCCGCTGCTGCTTCTACTTACCGCGGCGATATTAACGAGGACGGCAAGGTAAACATTTTCGACCTCTTGGAGCTGTTGAAGGTTCTGGCCGGGCAGCAGCAGACCGACCGGCAGAATCAGATAGCTGATGTCGACATTGATGGAAAAGTGAACATTTTTGATCTGCTGGGACTGTTAAAAGTACTGGCTGGAAGCGAGCAGCCGGGCGTGATCTACTGGGGGCCGGCGATATCGGAAGTAACTCCTACAATCGCCGGTTCGGGAGACACCTTGGGCATAGAATGCCTGAATTTCGGCGAAAATATCACCGAGCAGGATGTAAAAGCTATTTTGAGCGATAGGCAAGTAGGGCTTCTGGAGTTCAGCAGGTCTTATATCAAGATTATTGTACCCGCGGGATTTGCCGGGGGCGAGCTGAAACTTGTAGTGTTCTCAGATACTACGAACAGCGTATACATTTCTTACACGATTAGTAAAGAGATGGCAACTGAAACGCAACAGATAAATTCGACTGTCAACGAGATAATCAATACTGCTGTTATCGAGGAAGGGGATTCGACAAAAATCCATGAGACAGCAGAATCTTTAAGAGATGTTGAAGGGGTTAAAGAAGTAACCTATACTAATAGCTCCATTTTTGTGGAAGACAAGAACAATATAATGCATGTATGGATGTTTGATCCTCTTCAAGAAGTTGATGCAACTGCATTGCTTAGTAGTTTTGAATTACCCTTAGAGCCTTTAGAAGTTATTCAAAACAAAAAGGCAATTCTGATCAATGCAGTATATGAAGATCCTGGATTTTCATATACAAAAACTAAGTTCAGCTCGATTAAATCAAAGCTGAAACAATATGGTTATGATGTGGATACGGTTTATGGTCAAAAGGCCAGTGTCGATTTTTTCAAAACAAATCTAAAAGGCGCTGGATTCTATTTCTTGCTTGGACATGGTGGAGCCTATGAAGAGGATTTTTTCCACATCCAGACAGGGGAAGAAGTTCCGGACGACTGGTCAAACAGCAAAGAAATACGTGCTAAATATGGTGATGATTTGAGGAACAAAAGAGTTTCCTTGGCCACAGTCGAGTGGGGATCAGGTGAAGAACGGAAAAATACTTCAAAGATTTTTTTCTCGATTTCCAACTTGGCAATAGAAAATAACTATACAGCAAGTGATTTCAATGGAGCATTCATATATTGCGCCGCATGTCAGGGACTGAAAAATGAATCAATGGCTAAAGCTTTTACTGCGAAAGGTGCGGCAACATATGCCGGCTGGACTGATACCCAGTCATTAAGTGTGATCGCGGGGGAAAAATTTGTAGCTGCAATGGAAGATGGCAGCACTCTCAAAGAGGCCATAGATGGTTTGGAAGAGAATTATAAAAAACAGACAAAATGGGGTAATGCAGAATTGAAGTTTTATCCTGTTGATACTGGCGGTGAAATACAATTTATACAGGTTATTTCCACTTATTCCCTCAGCGGACGGGTTCTCTTGGGCAGTAGCGGTTTTAGCGGAGTAACTGTAAATGTAACCGGCACTGGAGTCAACACCAATCTAACTACTGATTCAAACGGAAACTATAGCCTCTCCGGCATGGGCAATGGCACCTATACCGTAACGCCAAGTAAGAGCGGCTACTCTTTCAGCATATCCAGCCGGCAGGTGACAATAAGCGGAGCTAACGTGACTCTGCCAGATTTCACGGCTCAACTGATCACATACTCTCTGAGCGGCCGGGTCCTTTTGGGCAGCAGCGGATTTAGCGGCGTAACTGTAAATGTAACAGGCGCTGGAGTGAACACCAACCTTACGACTGATTCCAATGGCAATTACAGCCTGTCCGGCCTGACCAACGGGACATACACTGTAACTCCAAGCAAAACCGGTTATTCGTTCGACCAAGCGAGTCAGCAGGTGAAAGTGAATGGGGCCAATGTGACAGTTGGCAATTTCACCGCCTCGGTCAGCAGTACCTCGGGCGACACGACAGTGGTGCAGGGTATCACCTTTGTTTCTATTCCCGGCGGGACGTTCCAGATGGGTGGAACAATGTATTCTTCTGAGCAGCCGGTGCACCAAGTGACGGTGAGTGCTTTCCAGATGAGCGCGAAGGAGATCACCAACTCGCAGTACACGGCTTATTTAAACGCGGCTTTGGCTGCCGGGGAGATAACGGCGACAACGAGCAGCGTAACAGGGGCGAAGGGGGATTACAGCGGTCAGCAGTATATCGATCTGGCTTATACTTATGACTCCAACAATAAGTGTTGGATCAGTTACAACGGTACGAGTTTCAGCGTGACGGCGGGTAAGGAGAACTGGCCGGTGGTGAATGTGACCTGGTATGGTTCCAAGGCTTTTGCGCTGAAGTACGGCTTTGACCTGCCGCGTGAGGGGGAGTGGGAGTACGCGGCCCGCGGCGGGAAACAGTACGAGTACGGGACTAATGACGGGACGCTAAGTTGCGCCAACGCCAATTATTGGGATTGCAGTACTTTAAGGCATCCAGTAGATGCAGGAAGTTATCCGGCAAACCCGTTCGGTTTGTACGACCTGGCGGGCAACGTTTGGGAGTGGTGCAGCGACTGGTATGGTAGTTATAGTAGTGGGAATGAGAATGATCCTCAAGGTCCTTCAACTGGCTCCTTCCGTGTTGGTCGGGGCGGCAGTTGGAACGTTTATGCTAGCTATTGCCGTTCAGCCTACCGTAGCTCCCGCGACCCGTACTACAGGTTCGGCAGCATAGGTTTTCGGGTTGTTTGTCGTTAGCCTACAGAACTTCAGTGCAGTTGAGCACTTGAAACTTGTGTTTTGTCCCTTGACAGGGGGTCCAGGGGCGAAGCCCCTGGTCGCCGCCGGAGCCGTTTTTCGGGTTCTGTCGTGGAGGGTTTTGTCCGGGCGGGTTTAAAACCCGCCCCCTACGGCAAACGCCGGTAAATACGCTAATGGCCCTGTAGGGGCGGACCCATGTGTCCGCCCGGCCCTATCTTATTTTTTGTACGGGCGGGTTTAAAACCCGCCCCTACCCCTACGGGAAACGTTAATAACGGCCATGAACACTACTGCCAACGAACTGCCGATAATCCAGAAGACGTTTGACATGCTGCTGTGGCTTCTGCCCAAGATCGACAAGTTTCCGCGCAAGCAGAAATACCTTCTTGGGGAACGCATCGAGCGCACAGCCCTGGATTTCATGGGGCAGCTCCAGCGCGCCAGGTACGAGGGCCGCAAAAAAGCGACTCTGCTGGAGGCAAATATCACCTTCGAGCAGTTCAAGACCCTCGTGCGGCTCGCGCTGGGGCTTAACCTTCTGTCGGCGAAGAGCTACGAGCACCTTTCCCAGTACATCGCCGAGATCGGCCGGATGCTGGGCGGCTGGATGAAGAGCGCGGCAACGTAGGGCGCGGCCCCCCGTGGCCACTTGGCATGTTTTCAACGAGAGGGCATTGTAGGGGAGGGTTTCAAACCCTCCCTTACGAGAGCGGGAATCGGTATCCGTTGGAATAGCGGATATGGGTTTTGTACGGGCGGGTTTTAAACCCGCCCCTACATTAAAACATATTAATCCCATAAATAATTTGTTGTTAAATGACCAACCATCCTGACCAGCATCGTCGCCGTTCTATCCGCCTGCCGGATTACGATTACACGACCACTGGGGCGTATTTCGTGACCATTTGTGCGCATGAACACAGGTGCCTTTTTGGCGATGTAATGGATGGCCGGGTGCGGTTGAACGAGGCCGGGATGGTGGTTCAAGCGGTGTGGGATGAATTGCCGGTCCATTATCCGCACGTCGAAATTGATACGTTCGTAGTTATGCCGAACCATGTCCATGGAATCATAATATTAACGGATAGCCCCGTAGGGGCGGCCCCCCGTGGCCGCCCGAACAATTGCGGGCAGGCACGGGGGCCTGCCCCTACCATGTCTTTGCCGGATGTTGTGCATCGTTTCAAAACAATGACGACCAAACGATATACCGACGGTGTAAAACAATCAAAATGGCCTCCATTCGATAAACATTTGTGGCAACGCGGCTATTACGAACACGTGGTCCGGCGCACTGATAAAATGAACTGTATCCGTGAATATATCCTGCAAAATCCTCTGTGCTGGGAATTCGACCGGGAAAATCCGCATCTCGATAAATCGGGCGGGCCTCTTTGAAAACTTTCAGAAACCTCTGGCCCCGGATAATCGCTTTTGAGAACGTATACAACGCCTACCTGAAAGCGCGGCGCGGCAAACGCTACAAACACTATTCCCTGGCCTTTACCGCCAACGCGGAGGAGGAACTGTGGTCGATAATTACTGATCTTAAAGATAAAACATATCGGCCTGGTCCTTATTATACTTTCTGGATTAACGAACCGAAGAAAAGACTGATCGCCGCCGCCCCTTTCCGGGACCGGGTTGTTCACCACGCCGTCTGCAACGTGATCGAACCCCTCTACGACCGCACCTTCATCCACGACAGCTACGCCTGCCGCGTCGGCAAGGGAACTCACCGGGCGCTGTTCCGGGCCTGGGAGTTCATGCGGGGTAACCAGTATGTTTTGAAATGCGACATCCGGAAGTATTTCCCTTCCATCGACCACGGGGTTCTGAAGGGCCTTCTCCGGGGGAAGATAGCCTGCCGGGACACGCTGCATCTGCTGGAAAAGATCATCGAACATGGCGACACGATCAACGCCGTGCCGGGTGTGGGCCTTCCCATCGGCAACCTGACCAGCCAGTTTTTCGCTAACCTGTACCTGAACGAGCTGGACTATTATTGCAAGGTGGATCTTCAAGCCCGCTGCTACCTGCGCTACATGGACGATTTCATGCTGTTTTCGAATTCCAGGGAGTATCTGCATGACTGCCGTGCCCGGATAAGGGAATTTTTGGCTGGAATGCGTCTGGAATTCAAGCCGGGTAAAAATAATATTTTCCCGGTCAGGAATGGTTTTGAGTTTCTCGGTTTTTTCAACAGACCAGAGCTTGTGCGGGTCAGGAAGGAAGGTGTCAGGAGGCACGTTAAACGTCTGCACAGGTATCGCCTGCTGTATAATCGGGGATTGCTGCCGTTGGCCAAGATAACCGAGTCGCTTGTCTCGTGGAGCGCTCATGCGTCTTACGCCAACAGTTACCGTCTCAGGCAGAGCCTCGCTTGGGGCTTTGTCCTTTGATGGGGGATGGGTCGAATATCGGCTCCAACCGTGTTAAACGGGGCGGCAGTTGGAACAATAATGCTAACAATTGCCGATCAGCCAACCGTAACAACAACAACCCGAACAACAGGAACAACAACATAGGTTTTCGGGTTGTTTGTCGTTAGCCTACAAAACTTCACTTGCCGGAGTCCGGTAATACATCCGTTGGCTTCAATGGCGGAGATTTCCGGAGAGAGCGCTCGCTGAAGTTCAGACCCGTCTCCTGGGCTGAATAAGTCGCCCGAATAGTTCCAGGGAAAACCGGGCTGGTAGGCCGCACTGGCTGAACGCCCGGCTCTTCCGACTCTCACGGCTGGTTGTACGAAAAGTCCGTGCCACCCGCCGGATTAGCTGTTATCATATAGCTGTCGAATAATTTCTGCCCGGGGGACTTGTACATTCTCACCGACACTTGCGGCCCATCTACCGTGACAATAAAATATCCAGCCACCCGGGGGGTCTTTTTGAAATACCGGATCCGCTCCTGGTAGAACAGCACCAGATCCTGCAGTCCCTGGGACCAGGGATATTCCCCGCTGGCGACATTCCGGATTGAATAGTCCCTGATCGCTGTTCCGGGCGGGGTCTCCTGGAGACTGATTTCGGAATTGGAGATCATTTGTATCAGTTGCTTTCCCTCTTTATTTTCGTAAATTGTTATACTGTACACATGCTCATGACCGGCAAAGCATGCACGAACATTATATTTGAGTAAAAGATCCACGAAGTCCCGTTGTTTCCCGGGATCGTAGACATACCAGACATCGCCGGAATTGACAGGCCAGATAGTCGGGTGCATGAAAACAAATATATGGCCCTTATCCCTGTTTGC
>Ga0307379_10008098_pt1 | contig 14216 bp, 14 predicted proteins | sample UN2MG_FD_202237 | JGI IMG/M metagenome (GOLD analysis project Ga0307379, IMG submission 202237) | Soil microbial communities from Risofladan, Vaasa, Finland - UN-2 | ecosystem: Environmental > Terrestrial > Soil > Coastal area > Acid sulfate soil | place: Finland: Risofladan, Vaasa | collected...
CCAGAGGCTCAAATTTCCCCCCGCCTGCCCAAATTTGGGCCTCTGCCCAAACGATTTTTCTCTCGACATAACCCCAAGGCCCTGATGTCTTTGCACCACCTACGCATTAACCGGATGAAGCTAAAATATAGCAGCCTAATGGGCGTTTCCCTTGCGATTGTCGCCATGCTTTTGTCAATATGGGCGATGACAAGTGTGCTGCATGCACGTGGTGGTTCTTCGACCTTCGATGTATCCGGCGGCCAAACCACCTTGAATACCTGTAAGGAGCCCTGCGATGATACTTGGATCACCAGTGTAATAGAATGCCGGCACCCTGAAGGGGAATCTGAGTGCGATCCGAATATTTGCTCGATAAATACCATTAGATATCTGTTGTGCGTGGAGTGCGAAGAAGCAGAGCCTGAGGCAGATGATTGTGAGTATGTTACCGATGGCGGTGATTATGCTCGTTGTGAATATCAACGCTATATGCCTTGTGATAGTGATACGCCAGGCAGTGGGTGGTATGACGAAGAAGATAATAGTTGTGCAATAGATGGATATATCAAACATGAGTGGTCCAGTCCTTGTGTACACAATGAGTGCTACGGTGAATTGGTCGAGGGTTATCCCAAAACTGCAGGGAACCGCCCTATTTGCTGGCCGTATTGAGCAGCCGGTTGAATGTGATGCGTGGGACTGCAGAGTGCGCCTTGCAAGGTGCACTCTGCTACATTGCATCAAAGGCGAGAAAGACTCGCATGTTTTGGAACCAGAGTGTTCTTGCTTCTGTAAGAAACAGATCTCATAGGTTAAGGAGTGTTTATAATGATGTCATTCTCTCAATACTGTCTGGTGATTTGCGCAACAGCTTGTCTGTGCCTCGATACGGATGCTCTCGCACAGGATGGAGCAGAAGTGTTAGACAATTTGAAACGCTATGATTCCATTTATGAGTCAGGATTCACGGTCTCGGCAACGCGCAAAAATCTGGAGCATCTTATCACGGGACAGGCAATTAACGTTGAGCGCCGCTGGAGACTGGCTTTCGAGGGTGACAGGTGCGGATATCTTCGGGAATTGATTGAATACGAAAAGCCAAAGTTTCGCGAACCCCAAGAAGGAGATAGGTACGGACTCCTGGATGGTTGGATGTATACGACGTTGCGCCGCCGGCAGTGGGGTTATTGGGGATCAGATGCTTCCGGGATGCATTGTGAAGACATGTCGTTAAAAATCAGCCCTGAGAATGAGATAGTTCAAATAGGGACAATATACAATTCGATATTGTTTGGCCCCAAAGACGCCGGGCCAAATGTTGCTAAGCGAACCGTTCTATGGTCCTTAGGACGCTTCTTTTCACAAAACATCGATGAAGTCACACTTGTCAAACCTTCGACCGATGGGCGCCTTACGGTGTCCGCTTTGGGCAGCAAAGGCAAGGGATGGCCCGGACGATGGGAACTGGAAATCGAACCTGCGGCGGCATGGATGGTAAGAGAAGCGCGATTCTATCACGACATCAGGCCCGATGCCATCAATTGTGAAATGAAGAACAGTGGGACCACATGGAGCGACCCTTACTGCATTCCTCAATACGCTCAATTCAACTATGGGAGTTCGATCAAGGGCGGCAGGGCAAGGGCCGAAGAGGATCTATCGGAACTGACTTTTGACTCTGCGATTGAACAATTCGATGAAAAACTTTATGAGGCCGCCAGGCAAGCCGTTATTGAGAAACGTCCACCGAAACTCACCATAACTGACTTTCGGATGTCTCCGCCGCTTATCTTCCAGCCGGATGAGCTATCGGGTATAGCCTCGGACATTGCATTGGAAAACATATCGGCCAATGCGCTTTCGGATGAAGGATTTGCTGGTGCAAAAAAAGTTGTTGCCAGACCGACAGAAATCCATGATCTGAATGCGGATAGTGCCGACACGCCGAGGCCAGATGCAAACAGCGCCGTTGTTTCCGTGAACCAACCAGCAATCGTTTCGACGGTCGCTCAGCGGCCCTGGTATCGACTGTCTTTAAAATGGGCGGTCGTCGTTCTGATACTGGCGGGCGTGACAGCGGGATGTGCCTGTATTTTCTTATTTGGATCTCGAAGGAGCTGACGAATGAGTGATAATAAAAAGAAGGCGTTCCAGTGGATTGATAATGTCAAGAAGAGTTGCGGCTGTGCGAAGTATACCTTGACGCGCAAATGTTTTGCACCGGGGGAAGCCGGCGTAATAGAAGCGCAAGTTAATCTTAACGGCAAGCATGGATATTTCCGAAATAATCTCGCCGTCAAGACGAATGATCCCGAAACTCCGGTATCCGTTTTGCGAATGGCTGCAGGAGTTCTAAGGACGCGTGTACTTTCGACTAAGCTGATCAGTCTGGGAGATTTGCCACCGGGTGGAAAATTGACGCGGGAGTTCTTCGCAAGCGATCCGGGCTTCGACAGCTTGAAAATCCGCGACGTTTCTTTTGTCCCGACCACTGAACTGGACATCTCAAAGCATCTAACCTGCTCGATTACCTATGACTTGTTAGGAGATGATGTTCATCGTGTTGCGAAACTTTTAGGATATCGAGGAAAACCGGAAGATTACGTGATACGGTTCGAGTTAAAAGCTGGCGAAAAATACCCTATCGGATGTTTTCAAGGAATGGTTATAGTCGTTGCGGAGATCGGCGATGCAATCTCGACGCATACGTTAATGATAAAAGGCTCTGTCGTGCAGGATGTTCATCCGGTTCCGGGTGTAGCACTGATTACGCTCGATGACGAAGACGCTGGCAGCACAACGATCCAATTGCGGAGTCATGCCAAGCGTAACTTCCAGATCATTGAGACATGGGCAGATAGCAGCTCTTCTGTAAGGATTGAGCGAGCGGATGAGTCGCAAGCAATTCATTTAAAATCAGACACTTTAACGTTCCACTTAATTCTCAAAACCGGAGAAGACTTATAACCAAATGTGCGAAAGATTCTTGACACTACCGTATTACTTGATATTCTCCGGAAGTACAACAGGTTCCCATCTTACTTTTGCCGCGCCCAGCAGCGTTCCGGTGGCGTAGGCCAAATCGACAAGCGCTATCTGGTACTCGGCCAGCGCCAGGATTTCGGCTCTTTGAGATTCGGCAAAATTTGCCTGAGCCAGAAGTACGTCGGTTGATGTTCCCATACCAAGTTCAAACTGGCGTTTTTCGGCGTCATAGAGCCGGCTATCCAGGATTGTACTTTGCCTGCTGGCCAGGATACGCTGCCAGTTCGCTTCAAGCTGATCAATAGCATTCAGCACCTCAAGTTCAATAAGTGCCTGGCGACTGTCGCGACTTGCCAACCGCTGCCTGCGCTGGTAGAAGGCCTGCCGAAGCTGACTCTTTCCGGCTTCATTTCCCAGCGGCACCAGCAATTGCAGCCCGACTCGATGATCCTCGAATCTCTTGTCGAAAAGCAAATCAAATGAGTCATCTCTCGAACCGCCCAGGCCGTTCACATTATACCTGTAATCCATTGTGACCAAAGGTAGCGACTGGCTCCGCATATAATCGACAGTGGCGACGTCTTCGGCTATTTGCAGCTCCAATTCGAGCATTTCCATCCGATTGTCCATGGCTGTTGCCACCAATTGCTTTTTTTTGAGCTCATAACGGACAGGATCCGGCTCGGTGGCAGGTATCAGCACGGTGGGTGTCTGCATTCCCAGGCCCGCCTTATTGAGCGTCCGCTTGAGGTCACGTTCCCGATCGCGTACGTAGTTTTCCGCCAGGATAATAGCCTCAAGCTGCTGCGCCACACCAGACTCGGTTCGAATAATTTCTATCTGCGGCTTGTCGCCTGCAGCCACAAAACGACCAGCTTGTTGGTACAGGGCTTCGGCCAGATCATATTGCTTCTTCCGCACATCCAATTCCCTCTTGGCCGCATAAAGCCGCCAGTACACACGATCCACAGCGGCGATAACTCGTATAACTTCAAGTTTCGTCCTGGCGTCGGTTATTTGCCGATCATACTCTGCAATACGGATGGCATAAGTATTAGCACGCTTGCCGGCGCCTCGAAGCAGTGGCTGAGTAATCGAAACTGACATGTCCGAGCCATAGGAAGGATCGAATACCGAATATGGAGAGCCCGTTTTGGCACGGTTGTCAGCTAAGTCAAATCTTACTGTTCCGCCGGTTCGCAAAGGGACCTGAACACCAAGACCGGTGCTGGTATAATCGACTTGTGAGCCTGAAATTTCATCAAGAAACGAAGCTGTTGGGGTATCAGTCTTTGAAAATGTCAGATTAGAGTAGAACGACGCCTCGAACTGGGCTTCCTGCTGGCTGACCCTTTCGGCGGCAACAGCAGGATTGATAAGCTGCACCTTCAGGTCAAGGTTATTCTCCAGCGTAATCGCTCGACATTTTTCCAACGTAAGCTCAAGCTCTTCCGGCGGCACTTCATTGGCATCATTCACGTCCGCCGGGACTTTTTCTTCTTCGGCGGCCTCCTGCAGCTCAAGCGTTTCTATTCGCCGGGTCTTTTCAGGAGCAATCCTGGCTTGGTAAGAATTTCCCTCCCCGGAAAGCTGTTCGCAGCCGGTTAATACGATTAGTCCCAATCCGGCGAAAACCGCAGACCGGAACCATTTAAGCAAAAATTTCTTACTCATGTCTAAGAGCCTCAATAGGATCGAGCCTGGCAGCTTTTATTGCCGGAAACATTCCAAAAAAGATACCTACAGAACCGGAAAAACCAAACGCAAGGCCTATTGCCCACAGGGGGATATAAGCCATGTCAAGCTCAACTTTCGGAATATTAGCTATGCCTGTGGTCAGAAGCTGGCCGAATCCGATTCCGAAAAGCCCGCCGACAAAGCACAAAACCACAGCCTCAATCAGGAACTGGGTTAGAATCGCCGACTTTTTCGCTCCTACCGCTTTGCGAAGCCCAATTTCTCTGGTTCGTTCCGATACCGAGACAAGCATAATATTCATAATGCCCACACCACCAACCAACAGGGAAATGCCAACAATACCACCGGCTACCATCATCACCACACGGGCAATTTCATTGAAGATATCCAGGAAGTTCTTGACTGAATCAACTCTAAATGTGTCGGGTTCGCCGGGCTTTATATTACGTGTGCGTCGAAGGAAGAAGCTTATCTCGGCTCTGGCATCGTCCGAAACTTCAGGGGATTTGCTTTCGGCAAGAACCCCGACCCATAAATACCGCCTCATCTTGTAACTGGTCTTGAATGGAATAAATATCTCAGAAGTTTCCTGGTCACCTCCCCCGAATACGGATTCAGGGCGAGCTTCGAGTACGCCGACGATATAGAAAGTGTTGTGACCTATGAGAATCGACTGGCCTATGCAATCACGGTCAAGACGAAGGTCGTTGCGCAGCTTAGGGTCAATTATGCAAACCTGTCGCATCTGCATTTCATCAATAACCGAAAGTGGTCTTCCAAGCGAGACTTTACGACTCTCAATTTGATGGCAGGCAGGCTCAATGCCACGAAGGCTTACATTTTCGACCGACTTCTCACGGTAACTGACGGTATAGGCTCCAATCCGGGCCTGACGGCCGAATCGCTTCACCGACGGGCAGTGATCGAGCATGCCATCGAAATGCTCGGGCAAAAATCTAATACTCCAATATGGGGCATGTTGCAAAGGCCCCTTGTTGGGGCGCATGGGTGAAATAAATATAGTATTGGTTCCAATAGATTCGAACTGTGTGAGTATTTTTGCCCTTAGACCGCTAAGAGCAGCAATGACCGCTGTTACCGAAGCAACACCGATGATAATCCCAAGTGTGGTGAGTACCGATCTGGTTTTGTTTGCCCAGATTTGGCCCAGTGCAAGGTAGACGCTCTGATAGAAGAGCCGAAAAAATACCAGAGGTGCCTGTAGCAAAGCTCTCATGACTGCTCTCCTCGTACATTATTCTGTATTGCTGTCTTGTGCACCAGGTCCCGATTGGCCGGCAAGTCACTGCAAACAAGACCATCTTTCATCTGAATTATTCGCTCGGCGTGATTAGCCACATGTTCCTCATGCGTGACTATGACAATAGTCTGGCCTTCCTGATGAAGCCGATCGAACAGTTCCATAATGCCTTCGCTTGTTTTGCTGTCGAGATTGCCTGTCGGCTCGTCCGCCAGCAGAATACTTGGCTCACAAACAAGTGCTCTGGCGATAGCTACGCGTTGCTTTTCACCTCCTGAAAGTTGATTCGGCCTGTGTTTCATCCGGTCGCCCAGCCCAACTCTCTCAAGCACGTTGTTGGCTCGCTTGCGCCGAGCCCACCAGCCGTTTTTTGAATAAATCAGCGGCATCTCAACGTTCTTGAGCGCGCTTAGCTGACCGAGCAGCTCGAACGACTGAAAGACAAACCCGATTCGTTCATTACGAACGCGGGCCAGCGCCGCGTCACTCATTTTCGTGGTGTCCTGCCCATCCAGTCCGTAGTATCCGGAGGTGGCCCTGTCCAGACACCCCAGGACATTCATCAGGGTGCTCTTGCCCGAGCCGGAGGCCCCCATGACCGCGACATATTCGTTCTCTTTCAGCTCCAGACTGATACCGTCAAGTGCATGTATACGTTCCACGCCGACTTTATAGACCCGTGTAACATCCTGCAGTTTAATTACGGCTATATCATCCTGGGGTCGAATTACCGGATTATCAGCTTCGGCTGCTTTTATTGGCATCGTTTGCAGTTTCTTCTTTAGTTTTAGCTTTAACGTCTTTTCTCTTTGCTTCTGCTTCACGCTCATCCCGCATTATTTGATCGTGTTTAATGCTCTCGAGCACCTTGTACGGACCGACCACGATTTTGTCTTCTTCTGTAATGCCCGATTCTATTATTGTGTGGGTCAGGTTGCTTTGGCCGGTTTTAACGGGGGTTACTACAGATTTGCCGTCAATATAGCGGTAAACTACTGCCGCATACGTCTTGGCAGTGTCCACTTCGGGGGAATTTTCGCGAATCTCCAAAGGCAGATCGTCAATAACCACGCCTAACACAGCCTGGCTCGGCAAATAGAGCACGTTTTCGTGCCTTGTGGTCTCGATGTCTACATGGGCTGTCAGGCCCGAGTATAATTTCTGCACATCACCCTGAAGAAGTATCTCGGTCCTGTAGTATTTCGTGGCGGTTGATGAGATTCTGTGTGTCAACGCAATCAAATCGATGACTCCTTCAAATTCTTCGTCTGGAAAGGCCTGGACTTTAACCGTAGCCTTTTGGTTGTGCCCTATTTTGCCTACATCGGCTTCATCCACCTGTGCGACAAGCAGCATTGTAGAGAGGTCAGCTACTTCCATAATCACGGTGCCCGGATTATTCATCGTCCCCATAATAACCATCTCTCCCACTTCGGCATCGAGCCGGGTTACCACACCGTCGATGGGGGAAGATATAGTCATATGGCTGAGAGCCTCCTTCGCCTGTGCGATCCCGGCATCGGCAACTTCGAGGTTATGTTGTAACACTACTAAATTCAATTCCGCCGATTTCAGCGTATACTTGTTTGCCTCATATCGTGACTTGAGTTCGTCAAACGTTGCCTGGGCCTGATCGAAAGTAGCCTGGGCGATGTCCTTTGATTCGAACAGCCCTTTCTGTCGCTCCAAATCACGCCGGGCCTGTTGTAGCGAGACTTCAAGGCCGGCAAGGCTCGCTCGCTGACTGTCTATCCTTGCTTTTTCGACTTCTATGTTGGCAACCTGAGCAGCGAGACCGGCCTCGGCCGAAGCCAGCCGGCTCTCCATATCTTTCGCATCAAGATGAACCAGCACCGAAGCGGGGACAGGGGGATTCGCGTTCGGATCACCGCAAGTCACAACATCCCCTTCATCGTAGGGCAGATCGACAATTCGTGCCGATACCTTTGCGCTTATCTCCACATTCGTTTTTGGCTCAATCTCGCCCGGAGCGCTGACGAACTCTATCAACTCCCCGCGCTGAGGGCTTTCGATGCGAACTACCGTGGACTTTTGGCCACCTTTAATTTTGGCTCTAATCGACGCTCCAATCCCGGCAACGACCACGAAAATGACAATAATCACGATAATAATTATACGAGACTTCTTCACACTAAAACCTTTCTTGTAAAGATTAACTGTCGGTATAAATTCTGTATAGCCACCTATATAAATATATGCACACAACACCGATATTACTCAGTTTTTTTTTTGATGCCTCTGAGAAAAACCAGGCACATACTTATGGTTTTTTAGAAACGTCTGGCAAGTCTATCACATGCTACAATACTAACATGCGGAAGTCCATATCTGCTGTTGGCAGTTTTGTGGGCTTCGTAAAATGATGTAGCCGCCGTTGTTCCTCGACTGCTGCCTTCTTGTTAAATGTTTGTCCTGTTCATGGAACTCATCTGGCAGCAAGTAGTTGTGCCGGCGCAGCAGATTGAGGCGTATGCATGCCTTCTATCTCAAATGGCTGGCCCGGACCGCAGCCGGCAACGAAGAACAGAATCGCCGCAAAAAAGAGCAGAATGATGGTTATCTTCACAATATCTCCTTACTAAGATATCTGATTAATTCTCCTTGAATGTATTGTTGTTCCTATATGAATAGAATACCAAAAGAGTCGGAAAAATGCAAGGATCGAGTAAAATATCATTCCCAGCCCTCGTATCGAGGGTACTTAATCGGGCATAAGCAGGTATAATCCGCTATTTTGTCCAATAGTCGATAACAAGGACTTTGTCCAAGTGGGGGCCGAGGAGTTTGCCGAACGCCTTGTGGTCCGGATGCGGCAGATAAGCCGCCCGGTCCGCTTCGCTAAGGAAGGTTACGACAAAACAGTGGGTGAAACCCTGCTGAAGATTTTCCACGCTGACATCCGTGCCCCATTCGAAATCGTATATCGCATCGACCTTGTCCTGCAGCGCACAGAAAGCTCTCTCTATTTGCCCGACCTGCTCTTCGCCGGTGCCGTCCTTGAATTTGAACAGCACGACGTGACGCAGCAGCCGGCCCGGCACTTCAGCATTGCTCGCCGCAGCGGATTTACCCTCGGTAACGTGCTTGGTCTCGTGAACACTGACACAACCAGCCAGAATTATCGCTCCGGCCGCCAAACACAAAAAATTCCTTATCATGTTTCGTTACCTCCGGTATTTTTTTATCGAATCGTTTCTGCAATTTAAGGATGAGGGATTTTATCAGTGATAAGAGTTGTCGTCCACTCTAAAACGATTGGAACAAAAACAGCTTGTGTCTTGGCGTAAGAATATTGGCTTAAGGACATCAAAGCAAAAACTCACCGATATGAATAGCACAATCACGGAACTTGTCGGCCGGCAACGTTACCGTCTGCCATTTCGGGCTGCGGCGTTTCATGAACTTGCGGTAATCTTCCAGCTTAACACAAAAGAACAGATATTTATTTGCGTCGAAATCAAAATAATCCCTGCCGTCAAAATCGACGTCGATATTCTCGGTTTTATATGCAAAAACAAATGTTGCCTGATGGCCCTCGCCGAAAACCCGCTGCCATCTTGTCAGGCCCTCGATATCTCCGATTGTGACCCAGCATTCAAAGCCCGCCAATTTTTCAAGGCTGGTGCCCTTGAACTTTCTGCCCTTAACCTCGGCGATAACGACCGGCTTGCCGGGCGGATATAATAAGAAATCGAAGCTCTTGATATCGGAACTTCCGAAGGCCGTTCTTTTATGCTCATCAACCGATTCGTACTCAATACGATTGTCTATAAGCCAATTCTCGAAAGCCCGCTCGTAATGATTTGGAGAAGAGTCCTTCATTGAAGAAAACTCAGACAAAAAATCACTAATCATCTTTGAACAACAGCGGCGCAAGTTCATTCAGGTAATTTCGCCAGATTGGCCACTCATGGGCGCCTTCTGTAATGTGGCTGACGTGTTTGATTTTTTCGGTTTTAAGCCGTTCAAGGAATTTCTGGTTCGCCTCGAAAAGGAAATCTTTTCTGCCGCAGCCGATCCACAGCAGCTCAAGTTTCTCATTTATCGATTCGGGCTCGGCCAGCAGCTTGCCGATATTCTGCTCTTGCGGGATAGCCGAGCTGAACGCACCGACCCAGCCGAACAAATCAAGATTACCCAGGCCTATCGTCAGCGACTGTCCGCCACCCATCGACAGGCCCGCTATAGCCCGGTCTTTTTGCTCTGAGCTGACACGATAGCACTTCCGGACGTATGGGATGACATCCTCAGTAAGGTCCTTCTCGTAAGCCTCATATCTGCCTATGCTCCGCATAACCGGGGGGGACGAAGGCGTGTGGCCGTACGGCATCACGATTATGAACGGCTTTGTCTTCTTTGCCGCGATTAGATTGTCCATGATAAGATTGGCCCGCCCGATCACGACCCATGCATCTTCTGAGTCCCCGAATCCGTGGAACAGATACAGCACGGGATACTTTGTATCCTGGTTTGTCTCATAGCCGGGCGGCGTGTATAAATAAAGTCGGCGCGGAACACCGAGAGACTTCGACTGATATTTGTGTATGTGCACCGTGCCGTTAGGTACCTGCTGGTCTTCGTAGAACATCGGCTCGTCGCCGGGAATCTCGACAAGATTCTTCGAATTCCGCAGCCAGACTTTGAGCCAGGAATTGGATGGATCGACAACCTGAAGGCCGTCTACGATGAAAGTATATTCGTAGATATCCGGCTCGACCGGGCCCAGTGTTACATGCCATATACCCTTGCTGTCTTTGGTCATCGGCCTAATGCCCTGTAAGAACTGCCCCTGCAAACCGACTTGTGTGGCGTTGGGTGCGAGCAGGCGAAATGTCACACTATGTTGAGAGTTAATTTCCGGGGATATGATGCTCTGGAATTGCTGAGCCCGGAGCTGCGAAGCGGGCAGGGACAAAATTGACAGTAAGAGAACCACGAGAACGAATCTGCAAAATCTCATTTTTCTTCCTTCTAAATACAGTTTACGCACGCTCTGAATCGCCCGCTAAATCACATGCATTTAAGCGGAGTCCAACCCGGATAAGAACTCATCACGGCCCACAAGCTCCTGCTCGCCGGTAGCCATATCCTTGATGCCGATTTTGCCTTCTTTGAACTCCTCTTCGCCTATGATTATACACTTCCCTGCGTTTTGCGCCGAAGCTTCTTTCAACTGTTTCGAAAGACTTCCCGTTTTATAGCTGATATTGGCCGAGTATCCCATCGAACGCAGCTTAGCGATAATCCGCCACGCCTCGTTGCCGATGTCACCTATGCAGGCGACAAAATAGTCGATTTGCCGCTTCGGCACCTGTTTATCGAGCAGCCCCTTTTCCTTAAGGAGTATCTCCAGCACGCAATCGCCCATCCCCATCCCGGTAGCCGAAATTGCGGGGCCGCCGAAATCACGCAGCAGATTATCATATCTGCCGCCGCCGCAGATTGCCCGAAGGTCACCGATGGCGTCGTGCACTTCGAATACGATGCCCGTGTAGTAGGCCAGCCCCCGTACGATTCCCGGATCATAAATGCAAAAGTCACCCACTCCCATTGTTTCGAGTGTATCGAGGACTTCCTTTATTTCATTATACGCCGTGAACACCTCTGATTCGGCGCTTATTAATTCTCCAAGCTCCGGCAGCGAATCGATTCTCATAAATGCCGATATTCTGGCAAGCGTTTCTTTGTCCGGCACCTGTTCTGCGAGCATTTGCTCGAACTTATCGGCAGGGAGCTTGGCTTTTTTATCGAGAACCACATAAAGAGATTCGAGTTTTTCATCGGGAATGCCGTAGCTCTTTAGAATGGCCGCCAATAACTTTCGGCTTGAAATCCTGACTTTGACATCTTTCGGCGTCAGCCCGGCGTCTCTTAGATAATCGACGGTAGTGAAAATGATTTCGGCATCGGCAAGCGGCTGATCAACGCCGATGATATCAATGTTCCACTGGAAAAACTCGCGGAGCCGGCCCTTTTGGGGGCGTTCGGCGCGGAGCAATCTCGGAACGGAGAACCATTTGATCGGTTTCGGCAGCGCGTTGATCTGCTGGTTGACCATTCTCGCCAGCGTCGGCGTGATTTCGGGTCTCAGGGCCAGATCCCTGCCACCGCGGTCGGTGAGCGAGAAAAGCTGCTCGACGATTTCATCGCCGCTCTTTATCTGGTACATTTTCAGATATTCGAAAATCGGCCCGTCATATTCTTCGAAGCCGTTCCGCAGGGACACTTTTTTCCAGCCGTCCACGATAAAATTGCGAATCGCCATGTCCGGCGGATAAAAATCCCTTGTTCCCTTTACCGGCGGTATTTTCATTTCTTCTTCGCCTTGTGCTTACGCCCGGGGCTTTTGCCTTTCTTTTTTTCGATGACGTTGTTGTCGAATTTTATCTTTATATACTCTTCCATCTGCTTATCGTCGGTAAAGTGCAGCTCGTATTCGTATTCGCCGTCGACGAAATCGCAATCCGAATGGCGGTATCCCCTGCAGATTTTTGGCCTTTTGTCGTAAATTTTGCAGTGATAGTCCTTTTCCGAGAGGTGGTTACACTTGTTTTTTATGTTAATATACCAGTCACTGTCCTCTACGAATACTGTGATATCTTTATGGCAGAGATACCATCGTATATCGTCAAAATCTTCCTTATCTTCCGGGGTTTCGATTGGCAGCGCAAAGTACCTGCAGCACAGCCCGGTACATTTAACACATTGACTCTTTTTTGCCATTCCAGCAAGCTCCTATATAGCAACAATAATAAGCTGTCCGCTCAAAACGCTACACTATAAGCTATTGACTTTCCGCCGTCAAGGGAAGCAATTTGCCGGATGCTGTTTTTGGAAAGATGAATCGGGCCGGATCCGTCCGCGGCAAAATTCTGCGCTCTGCCTAAAATCCGCCGGGGATACTCAAACCGGAGCTTTCAGATGCGTGGAAGCTGGTTGATAGTAAGAATGGTGAGGTGTAATCGAAACTAAACAAGTAAGGCGAGGGATTTTGATGCCTGCAACTGCAGGATGGATACGTAAAGAAGGCAATGCCCCTGAGCAACGGGCCCTGCCTTTAAAACTCCGCCATTGATGAATTCTTGTCCTGAATATGCTGTATGGCATCGAACTGGTCGTCAGCTAAATCGAAAACTGCCAGAAGGCCCGTCCGCACAAAGATTTGTTTTATTGCTGAAGGAATATCAAAAAAGACAAGCTTGCGCCCGGATCCGTTGAGCAGTTTATCCAGTGTTATCAGCCCGCAGATACTTCCTGAAGTCAGGATTTCAACTTCGGAGAAGTCGACCATCACGTCAAAGCCCGCTGAGTCGCGGAGCAACCTGATCACAATTTCAATCTCCTGACCGTGCTGTGGCTGCTCAGGCAAAATGATTAGAAGGACATCTTCTGAAAAATTCTGAATTCCCATTTTTTTCCCCCCCAATCTTATATAAAACTGCAAGGGCCAGATTCATGCTTATTATCGGAATCTCCTTTTGTACATCCGGCCCTCTAAGTAAAGTATAATCGAGCAATCGTCAAATCCAAATAGAATCAGGTAAAAAGGAGCCGAATCGGATAAATAATCCTGCTGCTGAAACCTGCTGGTCCGAATTTGACAATTTTAGGGGTAAAATGTTTTTAGAACAGCCTGCCAATCTTTGCGATATCCTTTTTATGTTTAACTTTTCCCTTGCCGTTGCCATTGCCGTTGCCGTTGCCATTGGTTTTGACCTTGACCTGAAGCCCCATAGGCAGCGACTTTTCAGGTGCGGCCTTCCAGTCACCATCGGGCTTGAGACTCATTTCCCATAAGCCGCCACGAAGACGATAAAAATAACCCTCATGATAATAATGGTCGGGAAGCCCAACGACGACATATACCCCCCGGCCCGAATCGAAAACAAGCTCCATGCCGGCCACTTGTTTGCGGCGATACCCATGAGCGGGTGCGTGCGCCGGCGGCCCTTTGCCTTTTGATACAGTCGGTTTATGGTAAATCCCGTATCTCGAACACGAAGTTGGCATAAGCAGAGCACAAATTGATATGACCGCGAATGAGGTTACTGTTTTGAATCTCATATTTGACCCCCTCCCAGTATATGTATGGTATTTTGATAGAAAGCCCTCATTAAAGTCTAAGAAACATTTCAGCTCAGAACAAATTACGCGTCCGACAATTACGCAGATGATGGAGATGTAATTTTGCCGAAAATCGGGTATTTAATCCCGATTATTTACGGCCGGAGGCATTTTTGGGCCTTGTTGAGGCGATAAATCAGGCCTG
>Ga0307379_10008099_pt1 | contig 14215 bp, 8 predicted proteins | sample UN2MG_FD_202237 | JGI IMG/M metagenome (GOLD analysis project Ga0307379, IMG submission 202237) | Soil microbial communities from Risofladan, Vaasa, Finland - UN-2 | ecosystem: Environmental > Terrestrial > Soil > Coastal area > Acid sulfate soil | place: Finland: Risofladan, Vaasa | collected...
CCGGAGAGGATACATTTCCCTATGACTGCGGCACGGTGGTCGACCTGGTCGCCGAGGCCGATGCCTGTTACGAGTTCGTCAACTGGACCGGTGATGTGACCGCCATCGATGATGAAAACGCCGCCTCGACCAACATCACCATGAACGGTGACTATTCCATCACCGCTAACTTTGCACCGCTGAGCTACAACCTTACCACAGACAGCACCACCGGCGGCTCGGTAACTACCCCCGGAGAGGATACATTTCCCTATGACTGCGGCACGGTGGTCGACCTGGTCGCCGAGGCCGATGCCTGTTACGAGTTCGTCAACTGGACCGGTGATGTGACCGCCATCGATGATGAAAACGCCGCCTCGACCAACATCACCATGAACGGTGACTATTCCATCACCGCTAACTTTGCACCGCTGAGCTACAACCTTACCACAGACAGCACAGCCGGCGGCTCGGTAACCGACCCCGGTGAGAGTACATTTCCCTATGACTGCGGCACGGTGGTCGACCTGGTCGCCGAGGCCGATGCCTGTTACGAGTTCGTCAACTGGACCGGTGATGTGACCGCCATCGATGATGAAAACGCCGCCTCAACCAACATCACCATGAACGGTGACTATTCCATCACCGCTAACTTTGCACCGCTGAGCTACAACCTTACCACAGACAGCACCACCGGCGGCTCGGTAACTACCCCCGGAGAGGATACATTTCCCTATGACTGCGGCACGGTGGTCGACCTGGTCGCCGAGGCCGATGCCTGTTACGAGTTCGTCAACTGGACCGGTGATGTGACCGCCATCGATGATGAAAACGCCGCCTCAACCAATATCACCATGAACGGAGACTATTCCATCACCGCTAACTTTGCACCGCTGAGCTACAACCTTACCACAGACAGCACCACCGGCGGCTCGGTAACCGACCCCGGTGAGAGTACATTTCCCTATGACTGCGGCACGGTGGTCGACCTGGTCGCCGAGGCCGATGCCTGTTACGAGTTCGTCAACTGGACCGGTGATGTGACCGCCATCGATGATGAAAACGCCGCCTCGACCAACATCACCATGAACGGAGACTATTCCATCACCGCTAACTTTGAGGAGATATATGACCTCACCATGTCAGCAGACGCCGAGGTAGGTGGCACAGCAATTGATTTGACCAATGAATCACCTTACGCAGAAGGTACAGAAGTCAGCATAAAAGCGGAAGCCAATGAGGGCTACGAGTTTGTGAACTGGACGGCGCCAGCAGGTGGATTCGACAATGCGAGTGCCGTGGAGACTACCTTCACCATGCCGGCTCAAAATGTAACCGTCACTGCCAACTTCGAGGAGATAACACCACCTCCAGAGGATCCAACGGTTATCACACAAGCCGCCACCAACATCACCACCAACTCAGCCATCCCGAACATGAGCTATACTGTAGGGAACTTTAGCCAGGTGGAAGTATGCTTTGCCTACAAGAAGTCCACCGGCTCGGCTTGGGCCTCTACTGATTGGGTGTCCAAATCAGGAAATGGCACCCATGCTGAGTCACTCACCGGTCTTGACTCCAGCATCACGTATGAGTTCAAAGCCCAGCTTAAGTATGACGACACTGTGATTGAGGGTACTACCCTTCAATTCACTACAGACACATCACCAACCCCCCCACCCTCCTCAGGCTGTTTTATTGCTACCGCAGCCTACGGAACTCCCACCGCTGAACAGATCGATATATTGCGAGAGTTCCGGGATATCGTGCTGCTGGAAAGTACCGCAGGCTCTCAACTTGTCACCCTGTACTATCAGCTTAGCCCCCCTGTCGCGGATTTCATATCAGAAAGTAGCTTTTTGAGAACTCTGGTCAGGGAGCTCTTGATTGACCCCATTGTTTGGGTTGTTGAAGCTACGGGGGATATATGGCAGAACTAGGGTGATGTAGAGTGCTCCGTTATTAGGACATCATACCTGCCATGCCAAGAGCCGACCATGCCACTCAATTATCCCGCTATCGCAAGGCATGCAGTGGCGAAGTAACCTCATAATCCCAAAGATTGCCACGCACCTTTCAGGTGCTAGCAATGACATCCGAGGCTTTAGCCTCATGCTGCACGACCTTAAAGGAGCGCACTGCATGTCCCGGGCTGCCCTAAAATTTCTATAGGGGAGCCCCTTATGTGCCCCCCCCCCAATTGAGAGGGGACAAGCCTCTCCCCTACGAAAGTAGGGTTACTAATGGGTGATTGACGGTAAAGCGAACGAATCTTAGACTATATTCAATTAGTATTAGGAGGTTTTACATATTACTGTAGAAATGAAGAGAAATATGAGTAAAACGGAAGGGCATAGCAAGGTAGTTCATTTAGTAGTTGCCCTGGCGCTAGTGCTGAGCTTCAGTCTGGTGACGACGGTGCCGGCGCTGGCAGCGCCAGCAGTGGCTTCAGTAACAAAAACAGCATTTGGCGCTGATACAACAGCGCATTATGTCAATATGCCAGCAACGATTAATGCGGGTGATTTGCTGATTGTCCTTTTCACTAATGACGGGAGTGCAACAGTAACTACGCCTGGGGGGTGGAATGCACTGGCATCAAATGCCAATGGGTCGTATATCAGGTTATCTGTCTATTACAAGATAGCCGCAGGGACAGAGAGTGGCACGCCGGTTAATTTTGTAACCTCCGCCAGTGAGGAGGCGGCGGCACAGGTCTACAGGATTACAGACTGGCATGGCACAACCCCGCCAGAGATTTCAACAGCTGCAACCGGCACAAGTACAAGGCCAGACCCAGCTTCTCTTAACCCAGCCGGATGGGATTTAGCAGACACTCTCTGGCTAGCTGTGGCGGGGCAGGACCGAGGAGACCAGTCGGGAACTACGGCTTACCCAGCTAGTTATACAGACGGGATAAGTACACTGTCTTCACCCACGATGGGGAATTGCCGAACACTCTCAGCCCGCAGGGTGCTTGCTGCTGCCTCAGAAGACCCCGGTGCTTTCACTATTCCAGCATCGGAGCAATGGGTTGCCTTTACCATAGCGGTTAGACCAGCACAACGCAACCTCACCACCAACAGCACGGCAGGAGGCTCGGTAACCACACCCGGCGAGGGAGTGTTTACCTACGATGAAGGAACGGTAGTTGACCTGATAGCCGAGGCTGAGGAGGGCTACCGATTTGTCGAGTGGACTGGAGATGTGGGCAACATTGCTGATGTCCACGCCGCCACGACCACTATTACCATGAGCGGCGACTATTCCATCACAGCCAACTTTGTGGCGATATATGACCTCACCACCAACAGCACGGCAGGAGGCTCGGTAACCGAGCCTGGCGAGGAAGTGCTTACCTATGATGAAGGAACGGTAGTCGATCTGGTAGCCGAGGCTGAGGAAGGCTACCGGTTTGTCGAGTGGACCGGTGATGTGGGCACCATTGCCGATGTCTATGCCGCCTCAACCACCACCACCATGAACGGCGACTATGCCATCACAGCCAACTTTGTGGCGATATATGACCTCACCGTCTCCAGCACGGAAGGAGGCTCGGTAACCACACCCGGCGAGGGAGTGTTTACCTATGACGATGGAACGGTAGTCGACCTGGTAGCCGAGGCTGAGGAAGGCTACCGGCTTGTCGAGTGGACCGGTGATGTGGGCACAATTGCCGATGTCGAGGATGCCGCGACAAACATCACCATGAGCGGCAACTATTCCATCATGGCCGAGTTTGAGGAGATACCGCCTCAATACGACCTCACCACCTACAGCGCGGGAGGAGGCTCGATAACCACACCTGGCGAAGGAACTTTTACCTATGATGAAGGAACAGTAGTTTACCTGGTGACCGAGGCTGAGGAAGGTTACCAGTTTGTCGAATGGACTGGTGATGTGGACACAATTGCCGATGTCTATGCCGCCACGACTACTATCACCATGAACGGCGACTATTCCATCACCGCCAACTTTGAAGAGAATTCACCATTCCCCAATCCCGCCGGGGGGTGCTTTATCGCCACTGCAGCCTACGGAACTCCCGCTGCTGAACAGATCGATGTGTTGCGAGAGTTCCGGGATATCGTGCTGCTGGAAAGCACCGCAGGCTCTCAACTTGTCGCCCTGTACTATCAGCTTAGCCCCCCTGTCGCGGATTTCATATCCGGAAGTAGCTTTTTGAGGACCCTGGTCAGGGAACTTCTGGTTGACCCCATTGTCTGGGTTGTTGAAGCTACGGGGAACATATGGCAGAACTAGGGTGATGTAGAGTGCTCCGTTATTAGGACATCATACCTGCCATGCCAAGAGCCGACCATGCCACTCAATTATCCCGCTATCGCAAGGCATGCAGTGGCGAAGTAACCTCATAATCCCAAAGATTGCCACGCACCTTTCAGGTGCTCGCAATGACATCCGAGGCTTTAGCCTCATGCTGCACGACCCTAAAGGAGCGCACTGCATGTTCCGGGTTGCCCGAAAACTTCTGTAGGAGATCTCCTTGTGTATTCCCCCGCAAATTGAGAGGGGACAAGCCTCTCCCCGACGAAAGTAGGGTTACTAATGGGTGATTGACGGTAAAGCGAACGAATCTTAGACTATATTCAATTAGTATTAGGAGGTTTTACATATGACTGCAGAAATGAAGAGAAATATGAGTAAAACGAAAGGGCATAGCAAGGTAATTCATTTAGTGGTTGCCCTTGCGCTGGTGCTGAGCTTCAGTCTGGTGACGACGGTGCCGGCGCTGGCAGCGCCGGTAGTGGCTTCAGTAACAGAAACAGCATTTGGCACTTATACAACAGACCACTATGTCGATATGCCAGCAACGGTTAATGCGGGCGACTTGCTGATTGCCCTTTTCACCAATGACGGGGGCGCGACAGTAACTACACCTAGCGGGTGGACTCAACTGGCGTCAACCGCAAATGGGTCAGCAGTCAGGTTATCTGTCTATTACAAGATAGCCGCAGGGACAGAGGGTGGCACAACGGTTAATTTTGTAACCTCCGCCAATGAGGAGGAGGCGGCGGCACAGGTCTATAGGATTACTAATTGGCATGGCACAACCCCGCCGGAGATTTCAACAGCTGCAACCGGCACAAGTACGAGGCCAGACCCGGCTTCTCTTGACCCGGCCGGATGGGATGTAGCAGACACCCTCTGGCTAGCTGTGGCGGGGCAGGACCGAGGAGACCAAGGGCCAACTATAGCTTACCCGGCTTATTATACAGATGGGATAAGCACGCTGTCCTCTGCCACGACAGATAGTTGCCGAACACTCTCAGCCCGCAGGGTGCTTGCTGCTGCCTCGGAAAACCCCGGTGCTTTCACTATTCCAGCATCGGAGGAATGGGTTGCCTTTACCATAGCGGTTAGACCAGAACCACGCGACCTCACCACCTCAAGCACGGAAGGAGGCTCGGTAACCGAGCCCGGTGAGGATACTTTTACCTATGACGATGGCACGGTAGTCGACCTGGTAGCCGATGCTGATGAGGGCTACCGATTTGTCGAGTGGACTGGTGATGTAGAAGAGATTGTCGATATCTATGCCGCCGAGACCACCATCACCATGAACGGCGATTATTCCATCACAGCCAACTTTGTGGCGATATATGACCTCACCACCTCCAGCACGGCAGGAGGCTCGGTAACCGAGCCTGGCGAGGAAGTGCTTACCTATGATGAAGGAACGGTAGTCGATCTGGTAGCCGAGGCTGAGGAAGGCTACCGGTTTGTCGAGTGGACTGGTGATGTAGAAGAGATTGTCGATATCTATGCCGCCGAGACCACCATCACCATGAACGGCGATTATTCCATCACGGCCAACTTTGTGGCGATATATGACCTCACCACCTCCAGCACGGCAGGAGGCTCGGTAACCACACCCGGCGAGGGAGTGTTTACCTATGACGATGGAACGGTAGTCGACCTGGTAGCCGAGGCTGAGGAGGGCTACCGATTTGTCGAGTGGACCGGTGATGTAGGCACCATTGCCGATGTCTATGCCGCCACGACTACCATCACCATGAACGGCAACTATTCCATCATGGCCAACTTTGTGGCGATATATGACCTCACCGTCTCCAGCACGGCAGGAGGTTCGGTAACCACACCCGGCGAGGGAGTTTTTACCTATGACGAGGGAACGGTAGTCGACCTGGTAGCCGCGGCTGAGGAGGGCTACCGGTTTGTCGAGTGGACTGGCAATGTGGGCACCATTGCCGATGTCTATGCCGCCACGACTACTATCACCATGAATGGTGACTATTCTATCACGGCCAACTTTGTGGCGATATATGACCTCACCACCTCCAGCACAGAAGGAGGCTCGGTAACCGAGCCCGGCGAGGGAGTGTTTACCTATGACGATGGAACGGTAGTCGACCTGGTGGCCGATGCTGATGAGGGCCACCGGTTTGTCGAATGGACCGGTGATGTAGTCAACATTGCCGATGTCTACGCCGCCACTACCACCATCACCATGAACGGCGACTATTCTATCACGGCCAACTTTGAGGAGATACCGCCGACCCCAGTGTATCCGACGGTCACCACAAAAGCCGCCACCAACATCACCACCAATTCAACCACCCTGAATATGAACTACACTGTGGGTGACTTCAGCCCGGTGCAAGTGCGCTTTGCCTACAAGAAGTCCACCGACTCGGTTTGGTCTTATACTGATTGGGTGCCTAAATCAGGAGATGGTACCCATGCTGAGTCGCTCACCGGGCTTGACTCCAGCACCAAGTATCAGTTCAAAGCTCAGCTTAAGTATGACGACACTGTGATTGAGGGTATTACCCTTCAATTCACCACAGATACACCTTCAACCCCACCACCCTTTGGAGGTTGTTTTATTGCTACCGCAGCCTACGGAACTCCCACCGCTGAACAAATCGACGTGTTGCGAGAGTTCCGGGATAGCGTGTTGCTGGAAAGCACCGCGGGCTCTCAATTTGTCGCCCTGTACTACCAGCTTAGCCCTCCTGTCGCGGATTTCATATCAGGAAGTAGCTTTTTGAGGACTCTGGTCAGGGAGCTCCTGGTTGACCCCATTGTTTGGGTTGTTGAAGCTACAGGGGACATATGGCGGAATTAGGGTAAAGTAAAAGGGCTCAGAATAGTAAGCAGCTTGGGCGGGGCTTGTCCCCGCCCAAGCTTCGATTTATTTTGTGCCTCGCGGGGACGACCTCTTCGGATCGAGGAAGCTTACTCCGAAAAGGAGAATGGCACTTACACCAAAACCTATGAGGCCAAGGTCTTCTTTGAGAGGAATGTCAAGACCCGGTATTTTCCCTATCAAACCTACTATCCCACCCCCTATGAGAGCAGCCAGGGCACCTCGTGGTGTTACCTTTAGCCTCTCTTTGTAAAACCCAGCAACAACCGGAACAACCAAGCCGCAAGTGAATATAGTGTAAGCAAAAAGGAGGGATGAAATCACCCCTTCTAGGGCCAAAGCCAGACCCAACGCCACCAGACCTAACCCAACTAGACTTAAGCGAGTTAGCAAAACTGTTTTACTTTCGTCAAGTCCAGGGTGGACTCGCTTAACTATATCCTCAGTTAAAATGACACTTTGACTAAGCAGGCAAGTATCCGCCGAGGACATAAGCGCAGCAACCAGGGCAGCGAGGATTAGTCCGCTTAAACCTGGGGAAAGCACACTGGTTATTACCTGAGGAAAGGCTCCTTCGGCAGGTATCTCCGGATATAAAACTTTGGCGGCCATCCCTATAAAGATGATGGCAAAAGCCAGGGGGATGAAAAAAAATGCCGACAAAATGGCTGATTGCTGTGCCGTTCCTTCTCCCTTCGCACAGAAAAGTCGAGTATACATATCAGGCCCGACCACATAAGTCGCTCCGACGAGAATCAAAAGAGACAAGAGCATCCTCCAATTGAACTCGGGGCTTGTTGGAAAAGAGAAATAACCCGGGGGTAGAGAGGCTTTTAACCCATCAAGTCCTCCCACTTGTGAGAAAACCAGCGCCAAAGCGACAAAAATCCCAAGGAAAAGAAGCACCGCCTGGAAAACATCGGTACGGATAATCGAGAACTGGCCCCCCAGAATAGCATAAGCGACACAAACTATAGTAAAGGCGGTCATCCAGAAAGCAACAGAACCTATTCCCAAGATAGATAAAACTTTCCCAGCAGCAACGATTTGTCCTGCCACCACCCCCACCCAAGCGATAACAATAAGAATAGAAGCCGCCAAACTCATACGGCGGTCATACTGCCTTTCTATCAACTCTGGGAGAGTATAAAGCGCAGCACCTCTTACTTTCCTGGCGAAGAAAACCCCCAGAATCACGAGGCCGATGGAGCCAACAAGAAGCCACCAGGCGCCAGTCAAACCTTGCTTGAACCCCAGGCCAGCCATCCCCACGGTTGCTGACCCCCCTATTGCAGTGGCTACAAGTGAGCCGGTGATAAGGAGCAGAGTTCCCCGGCGGTGGGCAACGAAGAAGCCATTTTGGCTTCCTGCTCTCCGCTTACTCCACACCCCTATGCCAATTATGGCGAGAAAATAGACGGCAATGATAGCTAGTTGCGGCATCTTACAACAATTTAGCTTTCAGATACCAGCTTCATATTGAATGCTGACGGCTGACTGCTCCCATATCAGTATCTGGTGCCTCTTCCTTCAAGTGAATACAATCCCCGGCCAGTGCCTTCTTCAAAGAGCCATTCCTCTTTCTTATTATTAATGCTCCGGTGGTATCAATGTCGATTGCCCGCCCTACTATTACCTCACCTAGCGATAATATCCTTACATACTTATTTAATGTCCCAGAGAGTTTTTTCCATTCCTCGAGTAAATCTGCTTCCATCAATAGAGCTTGCCGTCGCTCTATTTCCCCTAACAATACGCTTAAAAACTCCTTCCTGGAGATTTCCCTGCCTAACGTATCCTTTAAGGAGGTCGCCGTTTTTTCAAACTGGGGGACAGAGGTATTGGCGTTTATGCCTATCCCGACGTTGACAAAATTTACAACATCCATTTCAGCATCCATTTCAGCCAGTATGCCACACACCTTCCTGCCTTCAATCAAGACGTCATTGGGCCATTTTAATTCGGCCTTTAACCCAAAGAGCTTTCTAATTGTAGCTGCCACGGCAACAGAGGCCATCAAGTTTATCCTGGGAGCATATGCGGGACTTATACTGGGCCGTAAAATGAGAGTAAAGTAAATCCCACCTTTTGGAGAAAGCCATTCCCGGCTTAACCTTCCTCGGCCATGAGCTTGGGCTTCGGCAATCACGATTGTCCCCTCCCCTGCTCCCTTTCTAGCTAACTCTCTTGCCGCGTCCATAGTCGAGCCAATCTCTGGAAAGTAGTGAATTCTTTGTTCTAAATCGGGGAATTCGTAAGGAAGCAGTAAATCTGGAGAGGAGACCAGCCTGTATCCCCTAGGCGAGGCCCTTATTACATAGCCATCCTTTTTTAAGTTGCGAATATGCTTCCAGATAGAAACCCTGGAGATGCCAAGCTGCTCAGAAAGTATCTCGCCAGAAAGATAATCACTACACTCTCGCAGAGCTTTTAGTATCTGTTCCTTCATTTCGTTAACCTTTATTTTTCAAATGTTAACGATTATACTGGTTCTTGTCAATCGCCCTGCTGTTTGACTATTTCTATTACTTTGCATATCATTAATGCCCGGTTCAAAGGACGACCAGAACTAAAGCAAATGGAGGGAGTTAAAGCTTTCTTTGTCAACAATCCCACCCACTCGTGCGCTGATGGCCTGAGTGAAGCTATTAAATTTGAAGGTTAATCTAATTCCGACCTAACTCTTTATCTCAATACCAAAATGAAATACAGAAGATATACAGCACTTGCCATTACAACAAGCTTACTTGAAGAGGCGGCCTTGATGGCAGTCGTGCTCTGGCTGCTGCCAAAGGTTGCGATAAATATCCCCTTCTGGGGTCTCATCATTATGATGATTGCTCTCGGGGTATATAATTATATAAATTACCGACTTAGCAAGAAGGCGCTAGTTAAGAAGCCGATGATTTTGCTGGACATTGGTAGTCGAGGACGAACAACAACCCTCATTTCCCCCACAGGTTATGTTCGAGTTAACGGTGAACTGTGGCGAGCTTCATCCAGTTCAATCATAGGCGCTGGCGAGGAAATTGCCGTTGTGGGCATAGAGGGGATGACGCTTCTGATAAGCCCTATAGAAAAGGATAATCGCACCCGCAAAGCTGATGCATTTTCTGGTTAATAGAGTCGCCTTACTGTCGACAAAGCTAAAGAAAAAGAGTATCCTTTAGACGCTGATGGAGATTACCTGGCTAGGACATTCCTGCTTTCTGATTAGAGGGAAAGAAAAAACCATCATCACAGACCCATATCATCCTGACTTGGGCTACCGCCTGGGTGAACCTGAGGCGGACATAGTGACATTGAGCCATTTCCACCCTGGTCATAACTACATCGAAGGCGTCGCCAATGAGCCTAAACTAATAAAAAGCCCGGGAGAGTATGAAATAGGGGGGACTTTTATTACAGGCGTCGCCACTTTCCATGATAATAGGAAGGGGGATTTACGGGGCAAGAATACCATTTATATTATCGAGATGGATGGTATAACTTTATGTCATCTAGGTGATTTGGGGCATCCTCTGGACCCACATTTGATAGAAGAAATAGGAGATATTGATATACTATTTTTGCCCGTCGGCGAGGTATCTACTATGCCCATTGACACGGCTGTGGAAATAGTAAGGCAATTAGAGCCTCCTATTGTCATCCCCATGCACTATAAGACAGAGGCGTTCACTGGCGATCTCAGTCCTGTGGACAAATTCCTGGATAAAATGAGAATTCGGGAGCTAGAAGCAAGGCCAAAGCTCTCGATTACTTCATCGTCTCTGCCCAGCAGCACACAAACCATAGTTCTCAACTATCTCTAAACCGTGAATCCAGAGGACTGAGCAGTTTTACATTTTTGTCATTAGTGCTTTAATGCCAAATTCCAATCAGCCTTAAAAGTTGCTGGCACAAGCGGGTAGCCGAGGGTTACCTCTACTTTTTGAGACTGCCAATGAAAGCGTCAACATCCATAGCAGCCATGGTCATGGTTTGAAGTGTACCTCTTGCCCCCAGAGTTACCGCCACCTTGGATATTACTTCATTACTGGGAGCTTCTATAATGTTTATGAAATCGTACGGACCCAGCACAGCATACTGGGCTAGAACCTTCGCCCCCATTGCTTCTACTTCTTTGTTGACCTCTTTGATCCTTCCGGGATTCTCCGTGATAGTCTTTCTTCCCTCATCAGTGAGGGTCGTCAGCATTAGGAATTTAGCCATCTTTTACCTCCTCTGCGCTGTTTTGCACTTCAAAAACCTCGGGTTAAGTCCCGCTTGTGCCTCACACTAAATGACGCTGGAATACCAATCACTGAATAAGTGGAGCGGTTTGGCATCCTCAACCCCATTCTGCACTTATATTATATCACTACCCGGGCAAGCATCTCTCCAGAAGTTCTCTTTCCCTTTCCCTCATCTTGCTTTCTTCCTCTGGCTCTTCATGGTCATAGCTCAAAAGATGCAGTATTCCATGGATAACCAGCAATGCCAGCTCTCTCTCGGGTGAATGCCCTTGTTCTCTGGCTTGTGCCACTGCTTGGGGATAAGAGATGATTACCTCGCCCAGGCGAGTTACCCCATCAGGAGGGAGTGCGAAAGAAGAATCGGCTCCCTGTTGCGGAAGCATGTAAAAGGCAAGCACATCCGTAGGCTCATCCACCCCCCGGTAGTCTCGGTTAAGTTGTTTCACCGTCTCGGAATCGGTGAAAACCAGGCTCACCTCGTAAGGAGGAGCCACCCCTTCAGCCTTAAGGACAGTTTGGGCTATCCTCCTCACCCAGCCCTCATCCACCATCCCCCGGAATTTCTCCTCAACGTGGATGCCAATTTGTTCTCTCATAGTAAATTATTCAGCAAAGTATCATAGCAGGCAAGTTAATTCGTTTCAATGAGGTCTTTATAGTAAAATAACATAGATGACTGTAACACCTCTTAGAAAGCAGTATCTCAGGGTTAAGCAGAGGTATCCCGAAGCTATCGTTTTCTTCCGCTTAGGCGATTTCTATGAGACCTTCGATGAAGATGCCAAAGTCGCTTCGCGAGAGCTGGACGTTGTCCTGACCTCTCGCGAGATGGGCAAGGGGCAGAGGGTGCCCATGGCAGGGATACCTCATCACGCTCTGGATAACTATCTTGCGAAGCTCATCACCCGCGGTCATAAGGTAGCTATTTGTGAGCAACTCAGCCCCCCGGGCAAGGGACTGGTGGAAAGGGATGTCATTCGCGTGGTGACGCCGGGGACGGTAGTCGAGCCCAATCTGCTTGCCAGTAAGAGCAATAACTACCTTGCCAGCCTGGTTATTGAAGGAGAGGAAGCGGGAATCGCCTATGTTGATATAACCACGAGCGAGTTTGCCACCACTCAGCTTCCTGCTGAAAGAGTCATGCCCGAATTGGAGCGACTTCAGCCCAGCGAGCTTCTTATTTCCGAAGATGCCGACGATTGTGCCCAATTGCCGTTCACCATAAGCCGACTTGATGACTACTGGTTTGATTTGGAAATTGCCCAGGAAGCTTTGCTGGAACATTTCGGCGCGGCTAGCCTGGAAGGCTATGGCTGTGCCCGCTTGCCTTTGGCTATAAGGGCCGCCGGCGCATTAATACATTATGTCAAGGAAACGCAAAAGGAAACTCTGCCCCAGCTAAGCAAACTTGCTACCTACTCCACAGATTCCTTTATGACCCTCGATGGCCAGACCATCCGCAATCTGGAGCTTTTTCAGGGCGGCAGGTGGGGAGAAACTGGACACTCACTCCTCTCCGTCATTGACCTGAGCAAGACAGCAATGGGTGGCAGGCTGCTCAAGAATTGGCTGGGACATCCCCTTCTGGACCTCGCCATATTGAACCGGCGACAAGAGGCGGTTGCCTGGTTTCATCAAGATAGTCTGGCTCGCCAGAAAGTCATCTCTCTTCTAGCAGATATCGCTGACCTGGAGAGACTGGTTAACCGAGTGAGTAGTGGCAGAGTCATGCCCCGAGAGTTGATAACGCTTCGGTCTAGTTTAGAAAAGGTGCCGGATTTGAAAGCGGCGATGGCAGACGGGGACGCCATAAATTGGCTAAGCGGCGAACTTAAGCCTTGCCCCGATATTGTGGACTTAATCGCCAGGGCTATTGCCGATGAGCCAGGAGATTTGGAGCAAGGTGGTGTGATAAGGGAGGGTTTCTCGCCTGAGCTGGATGAAATTCGCCGCAATTCCCGGCAGGCGAAGCAATATCTGGCTGGCCTGGAGCAAAGGGAAAGACAGCGTACAGGGATTAAATCCTTAAAAGTAGGCTACAACCGGGTATTTGGCTATTATATCGAGGTATCTCGGGCTAATCTCAACTTAGTTCCCCCAGACTATATTCGTAAGCAGACTTTAGCGGAGGCGGAAAGGTTCTTCACCCCCGAACTCAAGGAGTATGAATCCCTGATTCTCAATGCTCAGGAAAAGATCGCTGACCTGGAGGCTGCCATTTTCCGACAACTTTGCCAGCAGATAAGCGCTGTTGGGGGGCAAATTTTGGCCACCGCCAGAGCCATCGCTCAAATTGACGCCCTTTCCAGCCTAGCTGAGGTCGCAGTGCGCCATGGTTATGTCCGCCCAACGCTGACCAACGAGGATGTCCTAGATATTAAGGGAGGGCGCCACCCTATCGTGGAACAGAGCATAGGCAGCGATAATTTTGTTCCTAACGATGCTTATTTATGTAATAAGGACAATCAACTTATCATACTTACAGGTCCCAACATGTCAGGAAAGTCTACCTATCTCAGGCAGGTAGTCCTCATCATCCTTTTAGCTCAGATAGGAAGCTTTGTCCCTGCCGATTCAGCGAATGTTGGAATTGTTGACCGCATCTTTACTCGCATTGGCGCTCAGGAGGACCTAGCTGCCGGCCAATCCACTTTTATGGTGGAGATGACTGAGGCGGCAAATATCCTGAATAATGCTACCCCTCGCTCCTTTATAATCCTGGATGAAATTGGGCGGGGCACCTCCACCTATGACGGGCTTTCCATTGCCTGGGCAGTGGCCGAGTTTATCCACAACCACCCTGAGCTTGGGGCGAAGACCCTTTTTGCCACTCATTATCATGAATTGGTGGACCTGGCTGATATCCTGC